>Ga0137361_10002421_pt1 | contig 11885 bp, 7 predicted proteins | sample Mad1_80_16metaG_FD_104923 | JGI IMG/M metagenome (GOLD analysis project Ga0137361, IMG submission 104923) | Vadose zone soil microbial communities from Angelo Coast Range Reserve, California, USA - Mad1_80_16 metaG | ecosystem: Environmental > Terrestrial > Soil > Vadose zone | place: USA... | reverse complement strand
CCGGGTTCACCCTCATCCGGCACCATCGCCGGATATTGTCGCGAGAGCACTTCAAGAGCCGGCTGGTACATGCCCAGGCGCACGTACTGAACGGCGACATTGAGCACGCGTTCAGCATCGTTGGCGAGATGGCTCAAGTCCGCAGCTCCCAGGACCTCACGCAGAAAATAGCTGTGCGGGAACCGTGTCAACCATTCCTGAGCGGAATGGTGCGCTGCCTCCGATTTTCCAAGCGCGTGGCGGACCGCCGCCAGTTCTTCAGCAGTGCGAACATCATTTGGCGCGGCCGACAGACCTGCCTGCAGGTAAGCCTCTGCCTGATTCAAATCGCCTTCGCGGGCAGAGAGTTCCCCCAACCGCAGCGCGCCCGCTGCTCGGAATGAGGGCAGGCGGTGGGCCTCCTCATAGGCCAGGCGTGCCAGCCGAGCTTCTCCGAGACCCTCGTACGCAACGCCCAGGTAATAGGAGACTTCCGCATCACTTGTGTCGCGGGCATGAACCGTTTCCAGATATGTCTTTGCCTCGGCAAAGCGCAGTAGGCTGGCACACAGGCGGCCGGCTGCTTTCTGCCCACCGAAGCTGTCAGGATATTTTGTAAGTGCTTGTTTGTAGGTTTCGAGGGCTTGCAAAAGTCTTCCTTCGAGTTCCTGCTGGTTGGCGAGCTGGATCCAATCGCCCTCGCTCCGCTTCTCCGCCGGAAGTATGCGATAGGTAGTTTGCGGTCCCACCTGAACGTCCGCGACCGGCGTCCAATCGTATTCGTCTTCGGTCTGCCTTAGAAGCACCGCGCCGCGCTCGTCCCGAAGTTCGAAGGTATATTTGTCCCGCGGATTCGCCAATCGCAGTTCGTGCGACCAGACCCGTTCGGGCGAAAGATCGGCGTTCTGGTCAAACATCCGTTGGTTTCCGTCCAAGATTCGCAGCGAGGCGTTCTTAATCGGGTGATTGACGTTAAGCCCGACCATCAGCGCAGTGTCCTTGCGACCGAGCTGAAGCGTGCCGGCGAGATTCGCGCGCGCGATTCCCCCTATCTCGCGAACCGGCATCCAGTACTCAGAAAAACTTATCGTCTGCCTTGGTTGAAGGAATGCATAGGTTTCCTGATTGCGGAACAGACCAGCCTGCACTTCTACATACCCGCTCTCATTGTCAGACAATGCTTTCCGCCAATCCAGGCCGTCAGCATCGACCCCCCAGGACCAGATTTTCTTGGCCGGAAGCTCGGCGTAGTCGGCGAAGTGCACCGTGCCCGCGTTGGTTCGCGGATTCCACACTCCCATGAAAGGCTCCCGACTGCCGTGCACGAACAGCGACACCGGACCTTTGGTGTGATTCCTGATCAAGCTTAGATCTGTGCCATCCGCCTCCACCGGCCACGGCTGCACCTCGGTAAAACCGTGGCTGGCGGCAAATCGCATCGGATACTGGATGCGCGAATCGTCCCAGACTTCCACTCCCGCATTATTCCACCAGTAGAAACGATGTCTTACATCGCTGCGATTGTTCAGGGTCACGCGCTGCTCGAGCACCGTGGACTTTGGCCGCAACACCAGTTCCACAGTCCATTGCATTCCGTAGACGCGATCGATATTTCCCACCGTCACGGCGGCGCTGCCGTCGTCGTGCTTGGCGAAAGCAAAATCCACCGGCGACATTGAGACCCAGTTGTGAGAAACCGGAAAGTTGAATTCAATCCCGAACGCAGCCCAGGCTCCGCGATAGCCGATCTCGGCCTTTTTTATCGAAGGATTCGCATAGAAAATTGGCTTGCTGTTGATTTTGTCGACACATGTGTAGAGGTGCCCGCCAATATCCGGCAACACGGAACACTTCAGATATTCATTTTCCAGGTAGATGGCCCGCCATTCATGGTCGACGCGGCGGTCGGTAAGGTTATTGCGCAAGGTATATGGATAGTTGAAGCGATTCGTGGCGAACTGATCGAATGGCGGGTTAGGATCGGGCGGTCCTTCTTCGTATGTAGGCAGCGTCAATGTTCCTTGCCAGACACTGACCTGCGCACTGGCCGCCGTGAGGGCTGCGAACAGCAAAAAAACCAGGCATCGTCGCGCGGAAGTCATCAGATGTTAATTCCCAGCAACCGAGCGGCATTATCGTAGTACACTTTGCGCAAAATCGGCTCCGGTAACTCAATGCCGTAAATGCGCCAGCGCCCCTGCGGTGGCACTTTCGCCGGAGCGTAGTCGAAGTACTCATCATCGGTTTCAAGAAACCGGTAGTAGATCTCGTACAGTTCGTCGTTGAAGACCTGCTGGGGGAATTCATCTCCATGGGGCGTCGCATCGGTTCCGAACAGGATCCGATCCTGATACTTGTCGAAAAATTTTCTCGCGGTTCGAGGCTGTCGCCCCAGTTCACCAACTCGCGCGGCCGTATCGACAGTCATGTTCGGAAAGCGATCGAGGTTCTGGGACACGTTTGCCAGATCTTCGGAAAAATTTCCGACATGCAGAACGATAAATTGAGCCTTGGGATGGCGTGCCATAACCCGGTTGCGGGCCTCCAACAGGTCCGCATTGCTGGGAAAATCATGGCCGTGGAACGACCAATCGGGATGGTTGTTCAGCTCTTCGTAACGCTCGTTAAAGCGGTCGGTAGGGGTAAAAAACGCGAGGGGGTCGGAGACGTGAATTGCGACCGGCATATGGAGTTGGGCGCAGGCATCCCACATGGGATCGAATCTCGGATCGTCAATTTTCACCAGCGTTCCAGAGGTAATGTTTTCTCGCAGGTACAGTCCAAGAGTTTTACGGATTTTCAGCCCTCTCGCACCGTCGCGGTGGCCCTGCGCGATCGCATCGGCCTGAACCCGCGGGTAATCAGGTTGCTTGAACTTGGAATAGGAAGGCTCGGCGAAAGAATAGAAGCGCCCGGGAAAAGCCTTGTCATATTTCGTGACCGCATCATGCAATCCGTTATCGAACCCTCCCGTCAAGTTGACCATGGCGCGAATGTTCTTGCGGTCCATCACCTGAAGCAGTTCATTTGGCGTTCCCAGGTATTGCCGCTCTGCGGCCAGTTCGATGCCCCTGTCGGACCTGGTGGAAACCGAGATGTGGGTATGGATATCGATTAGAGGAAAGCGCGACTTCTCAACCCGGGTATGGGATACCTGGAGCATGCTTCTGGGTTCGTAATCCGTCAATGCCAACCGGTTGTACCGAGTATCTTGCTGAGCTGCCGCATCCTGACCGGCGGCTTGCGCTGACGCCGCAGTTCCGGTCGGGATCGCAGCCCCAAACGCCATTCCAAGGCCATACAGCCACCGCCGGCGATTGATCACGTATTTTCTCCATCTGTTGGTTGCGGCTGAACCAGGGGATCACTACCATCACCCGGTTGATCACGCCATTTTCTGACGGGGAGTCCGGACGCAAGCCCTCCTGTAGTCAGCGAAGGAAACCGAGCACATTGACCGGCTCCCAGGTCATCCAGGGGTGCACTCTCAGCCCCGACTTCTGCCAGGCCGGGACAGCCCAACACTCATGCCCAGTGGATCGGGATCAGAGACGAAAGTCTCGTCGGAGTGATCGGACCGCATGGGCCGGGCAGCTTGGGCGGTTCCGAGCCGTGCCAGGAGCAGGGCTGTTGGTAGGCGCGGCGTCGACTTGGCTTCTTTCTTTTCCTTTCGATATCTTTGCTTTCGCTACTTTCTGGCAAAACCAGCCCGTTGTCAATGGTTATGTGCGCGTTTAGATCACGCTTTTTGGTAGCCTGACTCTTCACCGCGAGTGTAGAGGACATGCAGCGAAGAGACCTATTGAAAAGCGCCGCTCTGCGGGCAACGTTCGTCCCCACGTGCAGCACTGGGCAATTATTTGAAAAACAGGAATTCCACCCTCCGCCCTCGACCGGCGACCGACTTGTCGGATACGCGTCGGAGAGCGGGCCGTCGCTTGCGACCCGAGCTGGCAAGGAAGGACTGGAGCGTCATGTCGAAAACATTTCGAGCCTGCCTTTCGTCGAGGCAAGGGGGCGGATGAATCAGGGCTGCGCAATCCGGTGGTCATGGCGATAGCGGACCACCTACCGACCGGGCGCACAATCCCCGCCCTGCGCTGGTGGATCGGAGCAGCACTGTTCGCGTCCACGATAATTAATTACATCGACCGGCAGACTCTTTCGCTGCTGGCGCCGTATCTGAAGGTGGAATATCACTGGTCGAACACGGACTACGCGTATTTGGTGATTGCATTTCGTTTCGCTTACTCCATCGGTCAAACCGTTCTGGGAAGGCAGATCGACCGAATCGGCACCAGGAGGGGACTAACGCTCAGCGTTGCAGCGTACTCACTGATTTCCATTCTCACTCCGCTCGCCAACGGGTTCTACAGTTTCGGGTTCCTCCGTCTCCTGCTGGGTGCGGGCGAATCCGCAAACTGGCCGGCAGCCACCAAGGCGGTCTCTGAATGGTTCCCCAAACAGGAGCGCGGATTGGCAACTGCCTTGTTCGATAGCGGCTCATCGGTTGGCGGTGCAATCGCTCCCTTCATCGTTTTATGGATTTATTTCCGATGGGGATGGCGTCCGGCGTTTGCGGTGCCTGGATGCCTCGGCCTTCTCTGGCTCGTCGTGTGGCGATGGTTGTACTATCCACCCGCGCTGCATCCACGCATCTCAGATGCGGAACGCCAGATGCTCGCGGCGGACCGGGCTGACTCCGAATTGGCCGGCAACTCGAGACTGCAGTTGCGCGACTTGTTGGCGCTTCGGCAAACCTGGGGAGTCATCGTTGCGAAAACGTTCACCGATCCGGTGTGGTTCTTTGTCGCCGACTGGTTTCCCATTTACTTGGTTGCCAAAGGCATTGATCTGCGAAATGGCCTGCTCGCCGTTTGGGTCCCATTTATCGCGGCGGATCTGGGAAATTTCTTTGGTGGAGGAGTATCCGGCTACCTCATCAAGAAAGGATGGTCTCTCGGTGCCGCCCGCAAGGCGGTCGTTGTCTTCGGCGGAATTGGCGTGACCCTGCTCATCCCCACCATATTCACCACCAATCTGTACTTGATCACTTCTCTGTTTGCGCTCTCCACTTTTTGCTACGCCTCCTTCAGCACTATAGCCAATGTACTTCCGTCAGATCTATATCCGGGCGAGGCTGTGGCCACGGTCAGCGGTTTGAGTGGGACTGGATCAGGTTTGGCCACCATCGTCGCGTTCTATTTGATTGGCCACTACTCAGATCTTCGGCAGGCGACGACCACGCATGCGTTTGATCCCATTGTCATCGTTGCCGGACTGGTTCCGCTAGTCGGAATGATATTGGTTTTGCTTCTGGTGCGGAACACGGAAGGTACTCGTCGTTTGAATCACCAGAAGGTCAGGGCAAGAGGTTCGGATCGGGATGTCGAAATGGGCGGACCCCGTCATTAGCGGTTTGGCAGACAACGTTCAACATGTTCGCCAAAACCGGGACTGGCTTCACGCCGCACTGGATCTGCGACGACGGTAATCCGGTTGAGCCAGGCGACATCGAGGTATCATCGCTGGATGAAGGGGGCGACGACAATGCCGAGCCATCATTTCACCCGTAGTCACGCGCAACTACAAATATCACATCGGCAACCAGACGTTTGATCCCAGCGCCTTCGGGCCTCCTCCGGTCGGCAGCGGCGTCTTTGACAATCCGAGCGTTGGCAAACGAAATCTGCTTATCGGGCCGGGTACGTGGGGGTTAATCCTGGCGCCCACCAGAGCTTCCACATCGGAGAGTGCGTTACCACAACTCTTAGCGCGGACTCTGACAATGTCTTCAAACATCTGCTCCTCTCCCGACCAATCCGGCGAGGGGGGGCCGGTGGCGCGCCTTTCGCCCTGTTCGGAGATTTCAACTAGATCAGACGTCAGGCGAGGCCCCTCAATCGCTGAGTCCGATATCAGCCGCAATCCTGACTTTGGCCGCCTCTTTCAGAGCTTCTCGCAAGCGGGAGTGGACAGCCGCGCCGCTCTGATTTAGCGGAATCTGCGGATTAGCAGCGTGTGGCGATCGGATCGGTAGAAGCCGAGCACGTAGATGGTGGCTTTGCCTTTGGTCGAATAAATAACTTGGCGAATTCGCAGCAGGGGAGCGTTGCGCGCAACGGCCAGAAGTTCCGCCGTTCTGGGATCCGCGGCGGTCGCATCTACTTCCTCATCGGCCTGTGCCAGTTCGACCCCGAAGTCGCGTTCCAGGGTAGAAAACAGAGAGCTCCGTCCCAGGGGTGCGGAAGTCAGGCCACTAAACTCTTCGGCCGACAAGTAGCAGGCTTCCAGAGCGAAGGGCTCATTGGCAGCATGCCGGAGACGTTCCACCTTGACTAGGCGGCTGTTGGGCGTCGCCGAAAGGCGGGCCGCAATCTCCGGTTCATAGTCAATGATCTTGCAGCACAGAAGCTGCGAGGCGGCGACCAGGCCCCGGCTGGCCATTTGCTCGGAATAGCTCATCAGCTTGTTGAAGTGGATCTTGGGCGGCGCAACAAAAGTGCCGGCGCCGCGCCGCCGCTCCACCACCCCTTCGCGCTCTAGCGAAGTCAGGGCATGCCGTGCGGTCATCAAGCTTACCTGGTGGATCCTGGCCAGCTCTCTTTCAGAATCGACTGCATCACCGGGTTTCAGCTGCCCCTCCTCGATGCGCTTCCAGATGACACCCCGGATTCTCTTGTAGGCCGGAGTTCCGTTGCTACCGTTCTGAGCCATGAATTCTTTCCACTCGCGAGTCAGTATATAACGCACGAGCCACGCGAAATCGGGCCGCTCCCAAAGCGAACTCGTCATCTGCGCATAGGTCGCAGGCAAAACGATCCTGGAACAGGACGACTTAAAAAGCGCATTTCCGTTCCCCGCTACTAGCTAGCCTTACGTTGAGACTGCGGTAGTTCACCGGAGCGGGCAGCAGCGAGCGCTTGATAAGCAGCTCCCCAAACCGGCGCACCCTCATTCAGAACGACATAGATCGGAATACGCGCCAGCACCGGAGAAAGCATGGTCTTGTCGCAGAACGCACGAAAGAATGTGCCGTCTTTCATCTTGGGCAAAATCTTTGGGGCGATCCCGCCAGCCACATAGACGCCACCGAAGGCGAGGGCGCGCAACGCAAGATTTCCGGCCTCGGAGCCGTACGCTTCGGTCCAGAGATCAAGGGTCGCCACGCAAACCTGGCAGGAGTTAGTGCACGCTTGTTCGGTGATCTCCTGGGCGGGATCGCCGGCGGAGCCATCGAACGACGGATGACGGACCTCGGGATCCAGGAATTCGTGGATAGCGCGAATGCCTCTCCCGGAAAGAACGTCCTCACAACAGACCTGGGGCAGTCTTTTTTTAAGGCGAATGAGAAGCTGGATCTCGCGATCGGTTCGTGGCGAAAAGCCCGCCAGGCCGCCCTCGGACGGAAATACCCTGTACTGCCGGCCATCCCAGAGCAGGAGGGCCTCACCCAGGCCGGTACCAACCGCCATCAGCGCTCGGGTCGCTTTCGGCTGCAGGACTCCCTGGTTCAAAACGGCCAGATCTTTCGCGGGGAGTTGATCCAGGCCCCAGGCAGTGGCCACGACGTCATTGAGCAGCACGATGTTCTCCAGACTGAGATTGAGTCTGCGCGCCAACTCCGACGGATTCAGAGTCCAGGGCAAATTGTTGGCGTGAAGGTGGCCTTCGACGACTGCCCCCGCCACCCCGAACCCCGCCGCGTTGATGCCCTCGCCAACAACCTTGGCTCCCTGCTCCGCGGCCTGCCGGAGGAAGCGCTCGATCAGATCTTCAAATCGTGAAAAGTCGCGGGTGGCGTACCGGCGCTGGAAAATCGGCTGAAGCACAGCTGCTTCTGCTTCCTGGAACAGTGCCAGGTTGCATTTGGTGCCGCCAATGTCGCCTGCCAGAATCAAGTGTATGTGCTTGCCTCGGAGCCCGCTTAACCTGAGCAGGAATTATAGCCCCTTCTCGCTGTCGTTCACACGGGTTCCTGATTGCGCGAGCCCATCACTGGGAGAAATGCTATCCTCCGCTCCGTGGTCAGGACGCCTCAAAACCGCGAGCACAGCCCTCAGGTGCCGACTGCGATTTGTTCGGCAATACTCTCGTGCCTGCGCGGCTGGCGAGACGCCCAACTCCTGTTTCGAGCGTTCTTCCTGCTATGGGTGCTTTTTGGTCTGCTCTGTATTCCGAGCTTCCATGCACAAGGACCGCAATCGGCTTCGATTGAATTTATGAACGTTACCGCGTCGGCTGGCATCAGGTTTGTGCACTTCAAAGGCAATAAGGGCATCTCCATCAACCGTGAAGAATTTGGGCCAGGGATTTGCGTGGCCGACTTTGACGGGGACGGCTGGCAGGACATTTACTTTGTGAATGGCCGCGACCTGTACAACCGGGACATTTCCGTCCGCAATGCCCTTTATCGCAACAATGGCGATGGCACTTTCACGGATGTCACCGAAAAGGCCGGCGTTCCGGGCACCGGCTACGGGTTAGGGTGTGTTTGGGGCGATTACGACAACGACGGTTTTCCCGACCTGTTTGTTACCCAGTACGGGCGCAACGTTCTCTATCACAACAATGGCCATGGAACATTTACTGATGTGACCGACAAGGCCGGCGTGGCTGGCTCAGAATCAGGGGCATTTCATTCGGGCGCGACGTTCTTTGATTACGATCGCGATGGCCGGCTTGATCTATATGTCGGCAGCTACGTCGATCTGGGCGACCGACGGTATTGCGACTTGGGAGGGGTGCGAAGCAGTTGCCCTCCCAGTGTTTACCGGGGCAGCCCTGATGCGCTCTACCATAATAATGGAGACGGAACCTTCACGAACGTAACCGTTAAAGCCAAAATCTACCAGCCCGAAGGCAAGAATCTCTCCGTGGGCGCCGCCGATTACGATAATGATGGCTGGCCCGACCTATTCGTCGCCAATGACGGGCTCGATGCCTACCTCTACCACAACCAGCACGATGGCACTTTCAAGGAAATAGCGTTAGCCAGCGGCATGGCCCTTACCGGACAGGGAAAGACTATGGCGGCCATGTGTATCTCGCTGGGAGACTTTGATAACGACGGTTGGCTCGATCTGTACATTTCCGATTTTCAGAGATCCTCCGATCACCTTTGGCAGAACGATGGCAAGGGCTTCTTCGACGAGGTCAGTGATCAAGCCGGCATCACCCGAGCGACCCATGAGGTACTCAGCTTTGGGGGAGGCTTTTTCGACTACGACAACGACGGCTGGCTGGATATCTTCATTGCCAATGGTCACGTTTATCCGGAAGTTGAGCAAGCGACCCCTGGAATTCAATACAAGCAAACCAATTCTCTGTTTCACAACCAACACAATGGCAAGTTCCTGGAAGTGAGCAAGTCGGCAGGAAACGGGTTTCAATCTCCCTACGTCGGTCGCGGAGTCGCGTTTGCGGACTTCGATAATGACGGATTCGTGGATGTCGTGGTCGCCAACAACGGGGATGTACCTCTGCTACTCCACAACAGCGGCGGCAACGGGAATCACTTCCTGAATTTCAGGCTGATCGGAACGAAGAGCAACCATGACGCGATGGGCGCGCGAATACGGGTCCTTGCTGGCGGCATTTCACAGATTCGGGAGATCGAGGGCGGCGGGAGCTATCTATCGCAGAGCGACCTGCGCGCCAATTTTGGCTTGGGTAAGGTCGCTCGCGCTGAAACCGTCGAGATCAAATGGCCCGGCGGTCTGCAGCAAACGTTCCGCAACGTGGAAGCTGATAAGTTCTATCTCATTGAAGAAGGCAGCGAACGTTTGGGGTTCCAGCCGTTCACCCGTCGGCCAATGGCGAGTCCTTCGAACTAGGGCCCAAGAGACCGGGGAAGGACCGTTATTGTTCGATTGGAGGTTCAGGAATTTCTTCAGGAACGTGATGCGGTGGTGGACTCCAGTCAGTTGCAGAAAGTAGTTAATCGAAACGAGAAATGCGCCGTCGGCTGTCGTTGAACCCAGCCTCGTCCTACCTCCCTGGCCTCCCTCTACTAAATGCCTCCTCAATCGCCTTCGGGAACCTAGTCTGAAAGTCTAGGATCTTCACCCACTCGGGCTCAATCGCGATGCGCGCCATCTGGCTGTACATCCCCCGCGACTGTTCCTCCCACTCCCTCCCTTTTTCCTCTCCCAAATACTTCCTGGCCGCCTCAGCGTACTCAGGCACGACGCCGTCAATGACCTCCACTCTGGCCGTGCCCCTTACCAGCAGCACCTTTGGCGGGTATTTGTCCTCATCGATGGTCAGTGCCACCTTCGCGCCCCTTGCCAGTGCCTTCACCTTGGGCGAACTCGGCGCAGAGCCCAGGACGACTTGCTGACCATCCCAGTGGAACCAGATCGGGACCACTCGCGGAGACCCGTCCAGCCCGGTATAAGCAAGCCTTGCCAGTATCTTAGAATTTAGCAACTCCTGTGCGACCGGATCTTTCAATAGTTGGAGGATGTTCTCTTTTGGCATTCCAATCTCCAATATCCGAGCCGTATTTTCACTACGGGGATTATAAGACCATGCTCGGGGTGGTTGACTTGTCAAGTTCAACTGCTTGAGCAGATAGGTATGGCAAGGCGCCTCTTGATGGAGTACCCGCCGCTGGGGTCTCTCACAGCGGGCCCTTAATCGGAGGCTCCTTCGAGTCTGTCAGGAGCTCACGGCGCCCTGCAAGACCTCGCGCAGCCGCTTCGCCACCACCAGGTCTTCGCCGGGCTGCATCATCCATACTCCGACCACGATGGTGTTGCTGCCGCCGGGCAGACCAGCGCTGGCGGGAGGGCCTCCCGTTCCCGGATTCAGTTCGATGCGGGGCGTGCCCTGGCGCATCTTTTCCATTACTTTTACTCCGGTGATCTTGACCCGGCTCTGGTCATAGGTGACCAGCAGATGGGGAACATGATTCGCGACAGGGGGGATAAAGATCTGAGTTTGCACAGTGGGGATACTCTTCAGCTGCCCGGCAATCCGCTCCGCCCGCCGGCGGTACTCGGCTTCCATGGCGGCATCGTCCTGGGCCAGGAACCAGTCCACGGCAGCCACCAGGCCGACAATTTCCTCCTTGGCCACCTTCAATCCGCGCCCGATAGTATTCGAGTTCGGCGAATTGTTTTTCCTGGCGGCTTCGATCAGGTCCTTTCTGCCAAGCAGCAATCCCGTACACTGCGGGCCACGCAGGCCCTTGCCTCCGGAAAATGTCACCAGGTCAAATCCCATCTGGGTGTAGTTCCACAGGTTCGAAATCGGCGGAACATCGGCCGCAGCGTCGTTGAAACATGGGACTCCATGCTGGTGGGACACACGCAACCAGTCTTCGCGGCTGATGTGCTCCTCACCAGCGTTAAAGAAGTGAGTCATTACCGTCCGTTCGTTGAAAGCTTGCTCATACTGCTCGAGGGTTTCCACTTCAACAAAGCGCACTCCACAATTGCGGATGGCGTGGTCATACCCATAGCGGTGCGACTTTTGGACAATTACTTCATTCTTCAGCCCATTCATGTCGGTCGGTATGCTGAGAATGGCAGAATCGGCGCCGGTCGTGACGCATGCGGCAGTCCCGACCACAAGCGCGGCGGCGGCGCCGGCGGTGATCAGGACAGCCTCGCAACGCAATCGCTTCGCCAGGTACTGGCCCGCGGCGTCGTGCAATTCGTTCAGGTTGACCGGTCGCTGTGCGGCCAGCGCCACCGCCGCCTGCACTTCATCAGGCATCGTAGACGCAGTAAGCACGGTGTAAGTCCCGGCAGCATTGATGAAGGGAGTAACGCCCAACTTTTGGTAGTAGTCCACGCCTTTCACCTTCGGTCTCTACGACGCGACTGCCGGCACGGTTGAGCCGGCACACACTGCGGCGCCACCGACAACAATCGCCTGCACTCCCGCCCGCAACAGCT
>Ga0137361_10002419_pt1 | contig 11888 bp, 7 predicted proteins | sample Mad1_80_16metaG_FD_104923 | JGI IMG/M metagenome (GOLD analysis project Ga0137361, IMG submission 104923) | Vadose zone soil microbial communities from Angelo Coast Range Reserve, California, USA - Mad1_80_16 metaG | ecosystem: Environmental > Terrestrial > Soil > Vadose zone | place: USA... | reverse complement strand
GTGCCGCCGCTGCGCGCTGTCGCCTCAGAGCTGGTTTGCCCCAGCGCCAGCAAGGTCACGATGTCGTTTGCCGGAAGAGGCGGGTCGGAGCGGTACGCCAGGGTGAGCTTGCTGGCTGGACCATTGAAATTCAACGTGATCTCATACTGCTGGATCGTTGTGCTTGCTTCCACGTTCAATATTGGATCTAGCCGGAAAGGATTGGAAAAGTTCAAATCCCCGCGGGTGACTCGGTACCGGTTCCCCGCAAAATACAAATCACCGGACAGGATGTGGATGTGTCCGAGGAGAATCGGATGCTCCCAAGTGCCCCGCACGCGAAGATTGGCGTCAGCTTGCAGCTGTGCCCCGGGCCACTCCATGCGAGCATCGGGCGCCGACAGCGCTTCTATGTCGAACTGCAAATTTCGCAAGTACGGTGAACTGGTGGTTGGGCTTGTGATGCCTTCCTTTGCCGACACCAGCAGGCTCGCAACTTCGAGACCTTGTGTAAGAGTTACACGCTCGATTATAACTCTTCCGGAGAGTAGACCCGCCGTCGGCGTGCCGGTCAGCCTCAGCGAACCTCCCACAAGCCAGCTCATGCCCTCCGGGTAGCGAATGCGCACGCGATCGGTTCGCACGTTGATGTCGTAGCGAAGCGGAGTCTCCGAATAGTTCACGCTGCCGGAAAGATGCAGCGTGCCTCCGCCTGACTCCGCGCTCATATTCTCAAGGTACAGGCGCGTCGCGTCGAACACCACGTCGCCCGTGATGCCGCTGAGTCCGGTTGGAAAATCCTTAGCCCGAGCGAAGGCGTTTTCGATGTGTACCCGGCCCGTGATCCGCGGCCGGTCCAGCGTCCCTTCAAAGGAGGCATTGATTTGTGCGGGGCCACGTGTGTCGATATCAGACACAAAACCGCTGAGAAGTCGCAGGTCCAGAGCTCCATTGAGGCGCAAGCTCACGGCGCGGCGCCCGGCAAATTGAACCGAACCGGCAATCTGCAAATTGGTGTCCGTTCCCCGCAGAGTTACCGGGTCGATCTCCAGGCTGTTTTTTGTCGATCGAAAGTGTACCCGGCCAGTGTTTTCCAGCCGCACGTTGGCGTAATTCATTGCCAGGCGCGAGAAGTTCGCATCCACAATGATGTTCTCCGGCTGCTTAAGCGAACCATTTATCGAGATGTCGCCATCGGCGTTCGCATGGCCGCTAAACTCTTTCAGGTGGAATGCGGTGAGCAGAAAGGGGTCCAGGTCAATATTCTTGATCGAGGCCTTCCCGCTCAACGGATACGGATCGCCAAGTCCGAGTGTGTAGCCGCCGGAAATCTCTCCTGTGGTCATTGCCGAGCCCAATTCCAGATGTGCCGTTCGTCCGTCCGAAGTCAGCTTGCCGTCGAAACTTCCAATAACCACCTGGCCAACTCGAAGGTCCACCACCCGGAAGGCGCCCTCGCCCTGGGGCGTTCTTATCGGGCCATTGGCTCTCAGCCGGAAGCTCACCTGCCCTCCCACCGGAAAGCGTGCCATTTGCAATTTTTCAAGATTCTCCAAGGGAAGAGCTGCGCCTACGAGGTCAGCGGAAATCGTCTCATCCTGGTAGCGGTAACCAGCCGATCCGGTGATAATTCCCGCGCCGCGCCCACTTTCCTTTCCAGGCGGAAAGAACCGCAGTTCCGCGTCCGCGACGCGCACCTCATTCGGCGAAACGTTCAATTGCCCGCGGAGACGATTGAAGGAGAGGCCATACAATTTGCCATCGGCGAGATCGAAAAGGCCGGTAACGCTTGGCTGTGACCGGGTGCCCCGCCCGTGAAACTGCCCTGTCAATGAGCCCTTCACTGGAAGAGCCAGCCCCAGCAATCGTTCGAGACTTTCGGCCGGAACTTTCTCGATATTCGCCTCAGCTGTCCATTCGTTGTGCGGCAGGAAACTCCAATTCGTCAGGGAAAGTGTCCCTTCAATATCTCCTGCCATGTCCCCGCTGCGGCCATGTCCGTGCTCCAGCGCCAGCTCCGACGGCGAGTAGGTCATGTCACCTTCAAGAAAATCGACGAAGACGCCGTCGTATCGCGCGTGCTCTCCACGGAAGTGCCCCTGAAACGCAGGGCCGCTGGCGGGGCCGGCGATCTTGCCATCCCAGCGCACGCTCCCCGATATTTGTTTCGCAGCCTCCGCAGAACCAGGCGCGGCCCCTCGCAAGCCGTCAATGAAATCTTTGTGGGTTTCCAGGGCCCCAGTCTCAAACCGCAAATTCATTGCCGAATTGCGCGGAGCGAGTACGCCGTCGATGGTGCCACGCGACGACGGCGTTTCGAACTCGCCCGAATCGACCGTCAGGATGTTGGGATCGTAACGATAGCGGAATTTCCAGGCAGCGCTTACAGGTTGATGGTGCGCCGCCGCTTGTTCGGGAGTCTCCCACACGGTATTCGCGGAGATCTCAAAGTGTTCGAATGGGCCGCTCCACGTTTCCACCGTATCTGCGGTGATCCGCGCGTCCCAGTGCAGCTCGTCGATGGGGAAGTTTCGGTGCTCGATCGCTGGCAGGACCGCCGCAAGCTTCACGTCCTGCACATGGGTGTCAGCCCGGAATTTCAGCCCGTCGAATCTCATCGTCACGCGCCCGGTTATTCGGCCTCCGAAAGCCTCGGCAAGAAAATCTGGAATTTCGAGACCACCGTTGTCGATTCGATAGCTGCCGCGGCTGGTGAGTCCCTTCGCGTGAAAGATCTCGTACGGAAGCGCGATCTCCTGGCCGGAATAGCTCCCGGTGCCTTTAAACTGGCCGCCGGCGAGGTGGCCTTCCCCTCGTACGTCGACTCGCCCGGTCGGCACCATGGGTTCGCGCAAGGTCTCCCGGAAATCCAACAGATCGACCCAACCGCGGTACCGGAAACTCCATTGTGGATTCGAGAAACCGTTCATTTCCGCCTGCGCATCGAGGTGCGAATGCCCCGCGCTGAACATCCCTTGCTCCAGCGTGAAGCCATCGTGCCAAATAGTGAACTTCGCTGTCAGACCCACTGGCAAGGGTTTGTACCGCTTCGAGGTGAACTGCATGGTGTGCCAGTCAAGGTTGCCGAGATACAAGGGATGCTCCATCGTGCCCCCGGCATCCAGACTGAAGCTCAAATCTCCTCCATGCACGGTGACCGGCGTCTTCGTGTCGTTGTAGAGAAGCCATCCGTCCTCAAGCACCAGCCGCCGGATGCGCAATTCGAACAGCGAGTCGCGCAGCGGTTTGTTTGCGAGAGCTGCCCGCGGGGGCGTGGGTACGTTTGAGTTGCCGTTCTTCTCGACTCGAATGTGTACGTGTGGCTGGCGGATGACGAGCTCGCTCAACGAAACTCTACGCCCCCAGAAGGAATCGATGCGCAGACCTGCCTGCACTTCTTCTGCGGTAAAAAGAGGTTCCGTGCCAGCGGGCTCCCTCCCGTGGATCACTAGCCCCGTTATGCTTGCCCGCATCGTCAACCAACGAATTGACAGCGCTCGCAACTCCACCTTGCCGCCGGTCATCCGCTCCAACCGGCTTACAAGCAGCTGGCTCAACAACGGGTTGCCCGCGCCGCTGCCAAAAAACACGATGACCGCCAAAAGCGCGAGTACCGCCAGCACCCACGGCGTGTGAATGATCCAGTTCCAAATCGGGTGCCGGCCCTGGCGCTTCATTTCGCCGCCTCATCGAGGAACTTTTCAATATGGAGCCGGGCTTTGCTCTCGATGAGCCATTGATCGGCCTGGTCATTGATTCCACGCTGTACCAGTGCTTCCTGGATAAGGTCGCGTGCCGCGTCCGGCGGCGGCGGTTCTTCACCCCGGGCTTTCGCCCGCGGCGCCACCGATTTCTGATAGAACTCGTCAATCGTCTTGGGATCGATCTGCACCCCGGGTCGAAAACGCGAATCCAGATAGTTGCTCAAGTAAAGCTGCCTGGCCACCATATCCCGTATTTCCGCGGCGCTTAGGCCGTTCTGCTTTCTTCTTGCTTCGTACTCCTCCTTTGATGCGAACGATTTCTGGATACGCTCCAGATCGCGGTCAATGTCTGCGTCCGATGGCTGGGGGAAACGCGATACGTTGGCCTCCGTCCGCACGATCCACTGATCGATTAGCCGCTCCAGAATTTGGCTATCCGTTTCCGATTTTCCGTCCAGGAATTGCTGGTAATGGCTGAGCGCCCGGATGTCGCTCAATAGAATGATGTCGTTTTCAATTCGCGCGGCAATACGGTCCACGATCTCCTGTGCCGCCTGCATTCCCGCCACATTCGCTGCTAGTAGCGACAGCAGAAAAACGCGAATTGCCAGCCCGCGCACTAGAAGCTCGACCCCAGATTGAAAAAGATCTGAAAACCGGGGAGTCGCGTGCTTTGCTGGCCCAGCGAGCCAACCTGGCAAGTCTGGTTATTGCTCGGACACGGAATCGGAATCACAAACGACGGGCGATTCAGCTGGTAGCCGAGATCAATGCGTATCGGACCTACAGGAGTCTTGTATCTCAAGCCCAAGCCGACGGTGTGAGCAAAGTAGTTCAGCTCATTCGTGCAATTCGTGTCGCACACCGGCAGATTCGTGGGCCCAAGTTTGAAAGTGGGTGCTGGAAGCATGGAGCGAAACGAGATCCGGCTCAGCCGGCTGTGCACGTTCCCACCGTCATAGAAAATGGCACCCCCAAGGGACGTCCCGACAAACGGCAAGCGCATCGGAAAACGGAATTCCTGGTTGAGCACCAGCATCGCCTGGCCACCCACCGGGAACCCTGTGCAGACATCGCGCGGTCCCGCTTGATTCAGGGCGAAGCCGCGCAGAGACGTTCCGCCACCTGCAAAAAATCGCTCCGGCAGCGGGATAATCGTTGGAGTCGATACTGGTGGCGCTGTCCCGGGGAGGCACTGTGTGGGCGTAGGCGGCGGGAAACTCAGGGAGATTGTGTCGTGATACGGCACCAGGATGCCCAATCGCGTGGATCGCGCAAAGCTGAACCGGCGCTTGATCGGGTAATAGGTGGAATTCTGGAAGAAAAGCCGAAGGAAGCTGGCGCTGGAACCAAAAGTCGTATCCGCATCGCTGAAATCGGCGCTGTTGAAACTGCCCTTCGAGGCGTCGGCAGGATTATCGCGTGAATCGCGGAACCAGGTTACGCCAAATTGCGATACCAGTGTCGGCTGGTTGAAGAGGGGGACTTCTTCGCTCAAAATCTTGAGGTTGGAAACACGCACCTGGCGGAAGGCGTAGCGATACAGCACCGTCGTCAGCGGCGTGATTTGCTCGGTCAATTGTACCGAACCCTCGTAGCGGTCTTCCGTGAACGTATTGATGTCGCGCGTTTTTTCCGCAAACGCCGTTGCTTGGAAGCTGAAATGTGGATTAGCGAAGGCATTCGGCGCCGAATACCCGAGCAGCGTGCGCCCCTGCAAGGTGCTGCCACGCAGTTTGAAGGAAAGCGAGTCTCCGCGCCCGGTAAGATTCAGCTTGCTGAGTTCGAGGATTCCGCGCGGAGCGGCCTCGATCTGCGACCCCGTCGGACTGGACGTACTGGCGAGTCTTTGCACTTCGAATCCCCCGCCATAGGCCAGCGTGTAGCGCTTGGCTTCCTCCACGAGAACGGCGATGTCCTTCTCTGGATTTGTTCCGTTGGGATTCTGAGGCTCGATGGTGACACGATTGAATACCCCCAGATTGTACAGCCGTCTTTGCGATTCAATAACGTCCCCTTCGCGAAGCGGCTCTTTGGCTTTGATGTGCACTTCTCGGCGGATCACTCCCGGGCGCGTGTGCTTGTATCCTCCGATCAGAACGCGCCGCACTCGCGTCTGCGGGCCTTCCTGGATGCGATACACCAGCCGAACGGCGTTGGCCTGCTCAATGGCCGGTTTGGATTCTTTTTCCTTCTGTTCTTTTTTCTCAGTCTCCTTCGGAGAAGGGGCGCTTCGGCTAGCCTCCGCGTTTTGTTCCACTGGACCGGCCGAGACGGGTTCCGCTGTCGCCGTAAAGGTCGCGTCTGGAAATCCTTCATTGAAATACATCGCGAGAATATTGTCCCGGTCCGTCGTTACGCCGAAATCGGAATACGGCTGCCCCCGAGTCGAACCAATCACCACGAGGAGTTCATCCTCCTTGAACGCATGAATCCCTTCGATCGACAGCGAAGCGACGCGCGTCTGCTTCCCCTCCTGGATCTTGAAACTAATAAATACATCGCCCTCTTTGCCTTTGTAATTGTCTTCCACGTGCGCCTCGACCTTGGCATCGAGAAAACCATTTGCTTGGTAGAGGTCGCGCATCGACTGCGCGTCGGAATCCACCAGCCTCCGGCTGAAGCGTCCCGCGGAAGCGAAAGCGCCGCCGAAGATTTGCAGCCGGCTTCGCAGCAATTCGGTGTCGAAGTACTTGTTCCCCGTGATTTCTATCCCCACGAGTTTGTGATGATCGCCCCGCTCCACGGTGTAAGTAATGACCTCTTCTGTGGTCGGGGCTCCGCCGCGAGGGGACTTCCCCTCATGTGTCTCGGTCGTGTAATTCACATCCGCGTCAAAATATCCCTGCCGTTCGAGGCGCTCGCGAATATTGCGTTTGCCTTCTTCCAGAAGGTCTGCGTCAACGGCGCCCTCTTGATAGACGGGAATGAGTTTTTTCAGTTCGCCTCCGGAAAACTTCGCTCCCGTCACGGTTATCTTTACAAGTGGCCCTTCGGTGACCTCCAGGTCAAGAGGGATCGTGTTCTTCGCGGAATCATAGTTGCCCCGGCGCACCGCCGCTCTCCCGCTGAGATGCCCCTTCTTGACCAGGTACTTCCGTATGCGGTCCGTCCCGCGCTGCAACCGGGCCGACGTGATCGCGCTTCCCGCTCTCATTTTGAAGCGAGAGAGAATTTCCTTGTCGCGATACTCCGTGCCGTTCTTCAGCTGAATCATTCCGACCCGCGCGCGCGGGCCGGATTTTATGTGCACGACAATGTCCATCTGGTGCGTTTCCGGATGCGGCACTGTTTCCGCCGAGACTCCCGTCTGATATAGGCCCTCTTCGCGAAGCGTCTCTCGCAGCCGCTCCAGAGCCTCGTTGAGCGTGGCTTGGCGGTAGGTTTGCCCTAGCGCGATCTGCATCGCCGCCGCTGCCGAGGCGTCGCTGGGCGGCGGGGTCAGCCCTTCGATGCGTACCTCATTGAAGAACAAATTCTCCTTTACGATGAAATCTAATCGCACTCCATCTGTTACAGGAGCCACCACGGCCCGCAGATCCGCGTAATTCCCCGTCCGGTAAAGCGCCCGCAAACTTTCCGCGATTTTTTCCCGATCCAGCGCTTTCCCAGTTTCCACCGCGATTCCAGGGGGCGATTCGGACAAGACTTGGCCATCCTCTTTGACGATTCGAATCGCCACAACCTTCGGTCCTTCTTTCACGCTGCCTGCCGCGGGGGGGTCTTGCGAAGTTTGCCCGCGCGCTGGCGCCGCTCCCGTCAGCAGCGCGAGCGCGGCAAGCCCTCGCAACCCAATGGTCCAGCTCGATTTCATGTTTCCATTCGCTCAGACGAAGGGTAGCACGGCGGCGTTGCCTGCCCTGTCCCCTTTGGCGCTATCATGTAGTTTAACAGGCGCGTCCGTTGCGCTTGCCGGGACCATGCCTTTCGTGAACGATTCTCTCCAGGAAAAATACTCGCGCCAGATGCTTTTCGCCGGGATTGGCCCCGAAGGGCAACAGCAGCTGCTCGCTTCACACGCGGCCATCGTCGGCTGCGGCGCGATCGGAGCTGCCGCTGCCAATCTTCTCGTTCGCGCCGGCGTCGGCTACCTTAGAATCATTGACCGCGATTTCGTCGAGCCTTCGAACTTGCAGCGTCAGACCCTCTTCGACGAGTCCGATGCCCTCAACGTTCTTCCCAAAGCCGTCGCCGCGGAACGCAAGCTGCGCTCGATCAATTCCTCCGTCGCCATCGAAGGCGTCGTCGCTGATCTAACCCCGCACAACGCAGAATCTCTCCTCGATGGCGTGGAATTGCTCCTCGATGGTACCGACAATTTCGAAACTCGCTTCTTGATTAACGATGTCGCGGTGAAATCTGGACGTCCCTGGATCTACGCGGCCGCCGTTGCCAGTTACGGCCTGACCATGGCCATGCGTCCCGGCGCGACGGCCTGCCTCGCCTGCCTTCTCGAATCCGGCACTGCTACTCAGGGACTCGAGGAGACTTGCGACACCATTGGTGTTATCGGGCCGATCGTCAATCTGATTTCCTCGGTGCAAGTCGCCGAAGCCTTGAAATTCCTCTCCGGCCAACCCGAGGCCCTTCTTGGGCGTTTGTTCTCCTGCGACATCTGGACCGGGCGCATGCAATCCATCGGTGTGGCGCGCCATCCAGAGTGCCGCGCATGCTCACGGCGGGATTTCACCTATCTTTCAGGACAAGTACAGCCCCGTATTACCATGTGCGGTCGTGATTCTGTTCAGATTCACGAACGCGCCCGCGCGCTTGACCTCGGTGCTCTCCACACTCGATTGAAGCCTCTCGCCGATGACGTGCGTCAGAACGGTTTTTTGCTTCGCTTCCGCATCGCGCCTTATGAAATGACCGTCTTCGCCGACGGGCGCGCCATTCTCAAGGGCACCAAGGACCCCGCCGTGGCGCGCTCTCTCTACGCCAGGTACATTGGCGCCTGACCCTTCAATTCTCTTCCGCTTCGGAGGTGGTAATTCAGCGAGGCAGGTGCCCCGAGCGTCCGAACGAGCTCCGCATGTTCGCACGGTCGAGGTTTTCCCGCAGATTCATCAACGTCAGGAAAGTGCTCAAAATTCGCGCCTTCAGGTCATCCGTCAGGTGTAGTCCGCTGGTGGCCACGCGCGCCAGGCGTTCTCCGTGCTCCGTGATGAACTTCATGATTTCGCGCTGCCGGTCCTGCGGCGCGTTGCCCAATGCCCTCTCGCGTCTCATCTCCGAGCAGCTTGTCTCCAGCGACAGCGTGAAGTGAAGGACGCACAGCCGCTGCTCCGCGAGTGCCGCCGGCGGATCGTTCTTGCATCCCGAGATTTGGCAAGACGTTCCCATGGGGACAAAGAGCTAAAGAATAGGTTACATCTCCCGCGCGCAAAATCCAGTGCGCTTCGCGCGAGTGACGCGAATCTTACATGGCCTGCTTCTTGCGCGTCCCGCGTTCTTGCCTGGCGCTCCCGCACAAAACAATTTGTAAAATCAATTGACAGGAGTATGCAGACGCATGTATAAAAATACAGGAGGCAGGATTCTTGGCTAAGCCATGAATACGCACAAGACATTTCGCCACGGTCAGATCCTCCGCCTGGTCTCGGATCACCGCATTGCCAATCAGGAAGAATTGCGCCGCGGCCTGGCTGCCCAAAAACTCCGCGTCACGCAGGCCACCCTTTCGCGTGACTTGCAGGAGCTTCGGCTCATTAAGACCCAGCAAGGTTACAAGCCCGCCACCGCGTTGCCCGAAGAGTCCGCGCCTCTGCCCCCGCTCGCCCGCGCTCTCGGCGAATTTCTTCTCGATATCCGCCCGGCGGAAAATCTTCTCGTCTTGAAAACGCCTCCCAGTGGCGCGCAACCTCTGGCTGCCGCTGTCGATGGCGCCAAATTCACCGAAATCGCGGGAACTATCGCCGGCGATGACACCGTCTTGATCATCACTCCCAACAGGAAATCGCGCGAATCCCTCCAGAAAAAGATTGAAGCCCTGGTGAAATGAAAAATCCCCGCCAAGTCGCGGTTGTGGGCGTCACCGGCTACACCGGTCTCGAGCTGGCGCGCATCCTTCTGCGCCATCCTGAACTTCCGCCGCCAGTCTTCTATGTTCGCGAAACCAACGGCGCCAAATGCCTCGCCGAACTCTTCCCCCAGTTCCGCGGCTGGGGCGAAGCTCCGCTCCGCCCTCTTTCTGCGGACGCGATTACTTCCAGCAATGCGGGCACTGCGTTCCTGGCGACACCTCACGAAGTGTCCGCCGAATTAGCGCCGGCCTTGCTGCAGGCGGGTCTCCGCGTCGTCGATTTGAGCGGAGCATTCCGCTTTCGAGAAGCGGCAACTTTTACTTCGTGGTACAAACTGGCTGCGCCCCACGCCGAGTGGCTCACGGAAGCTGTCTACGGCATTCCCGAACTCTACTCCAGCGAAATTGCCAAGGCTCGTCTGGTTGCCAACCCCGGCTGTTACGCCACGAGCGTTATTCTTGCCTTGCGTCCTCTGACCCAGGCAGGCTTACTTGCTCCCGGCGCCGGCGTCGTTTGCGATTGCAAATCCGGCGCCAGTGGCGCGGGGAAAGACCCCCGCCGCGATCTTCACTTCGTCGAAGTGGATGAAAATTTCAGGGCCTACAACCTTTTCACGCACCGCCACACGCCGGAGATTCTCGAGCACACCGGGCTAAGCGAGTCGCAGGTTGTTTTTTCGACGCACTTGCTGCCGCTCGCGCGCGGCATTCTTTCGACCATCTACGTTACGCTCGGCGAACCGCAAACCGCCGCCGACGTCGAGTCGCTCTATCGCCAGTTCTACGCCGGCCGCGCGATGGTTCGTATCTGGCCTGCCGGCACGTTGCCGGAGTTGCAGCACGTCGCGCACACGAATTTTTGCGACATCGGATTCGCTCTGGACAAATCGGGACGCCGCCTGGTCATCGTCTCTTGCCTCGACAATCTTGGAAAAGGCGCCGCTGGCCAGGCCGTGCAGAATTTCAACCTTATGTTGCAAATAGAGGAGCAAACCTCACTTCAATGAGAATCGTAATCAAGTTCGCAGGAGCATTGCTCGAAGACGACGCCGCGGTGCGCTCTCTCGCACGGCAGGTCGCGGCGCTCGCACAGCAGGGCCACGAAGTTCTCGTCGTCCACGGCGGCGGTCGCCTTTTTACGGCCACTCTCAAGCGCATGGCCATCGAGAGCAAGTTCATCGCCGGCCTGCGCGTCACCGATCGCGATACGCGTGATGTCGCCGTCATGGTCTTCGCCGGTCTGTTGAACAAAAAGTTGGCTGCGGCCATATCGGCCGAAGGACAACCTGCCGTCGGCATCTCTGCCGCGGACGCTTGCTGTTTCGTTGCCGAACCCATGGTGCACAACGAAGTCGAAGGCGGCCTGGGTTTTGTCGGCTACCTTACCGGATTGAACGCGCCATTCATCGAATCGCTCTGGCACGAAGGGCTCCTGCCTGTTGCGCCATGCCTTGGTCTGGGCTCGGACAATGAGTTGTACAACATCAACGCCGACCACATGGCGGCTGCTTGCGCGGAATATCTCAGCGCCGATCAGTTGATCTATCTCACCGATGTCGCAGGTGTTCTTGATGGCGAGAGGGTTCTCTCCGCGGTCACCTGCGAGGAGATCGAGCGTCTGGTTCAGTGCCGCGTCGTTTCTGGCGGCATGATTCTCAAGCTCGAAGCCGCCAAGCGCGCCATCGAAGGCGGCGTCCGCGAAGTTCGTATCGTCGGCGGCGCCTCGCCCGGCGCCTTGCTGCTGGCTTCGCATGCGGCGGAAACCGCCACCAACGACGGAGTGGCTTCGATTCCAGGAACGCGCGTCCTCCGTGAACCGTTGTCCGCTGCGCAAGCGGCTCTTTCGGCGGCGTGATGAAGACTTCGTTCAAAAAGAATTCCCCGGTCAAGCTCGTACAAAAAACAAAACCTGCGTCTGCGCGAACCGCCAAACCCGATGCGCGCCTGCTCGATGCCGAGAAATTCCTTCTGCCCACTTACAAGCGCCAGCCTGTGGTCATGACTCACGGCCGCGGCGCTTACGTTTTCGATTCTACCGGGAAAAGGTATCTCGATTTCCTTGGCGGCATCGCTGTGAACGCCCTCGGCCACGCTCATCCGCGCATCGTGAAGGTCATCCGCCGCGAAGCCGCGCGTGCCATTCACCTCTCGAATCTTTTTCATAATGCCTATCAAGGGCCGCT
>Ga0137361_10002415_pt1 | contig 11893 bp, 10 predicted proteins | sample Mad1_80_16metaG_FD_104923 | JGI IMG/M metagenome (GOLD analysis project Ga0137361, IMG submission 104923) | Vadose zone soil microbial communities from Angelo Coast Range Reserve, California, USA - Mad1_80_16 metaG | ecosystem: Environmental > Terrestrial > Soil > Vadose zone | place: USA... | reverse complement strand
ACTTACGCAAAAACGAGCGCGGCGCAATTCGTTAACGATGGCGACATCGTGATGTCGGTTGAACAAAATGGCGAAGCCGCAGCCTATCCGATTCGCTTGATGGCCTACCATCACCTGGTCCAGGACACGGTTGGCGGCACTCCGATAGTTGCAACTTATTGAACGCTCTGTCACACCGGTCTGGTGTGGGAAACGACAGTCAACGGCCGGCAGCTTCACTTTCACTTGGCGGGAATCAATAACCAGAACTTCATCATGCGCGACCAAGAGACGGGCTCCTGGTGGCAGCAGGTAACCGGTGAGGCGATTCAGGGACCACTCAAGGGCCAGCGGCTTCGTCCTGTTTTCCATGATGAGTTGACCTTCGGATTATGGAAGCGCGAGCAGCCAGAGGGACGCGTGCTGCGGCCCAATGAAGAGATAATGCGAGCAGGGAAGTATGCGCCCGCAAATTGGGAAGAGCGCATGAACAAGGTGCCGGTCACAACGTCTGTTGCTCTGGACAAGTCTCTTGAACCGCGAACCCTCGTTGTTGGTATCACTGTTAACAGAGTCGCAAAAGCGTATCCGTTCGACGCATTGGTCAAACAAAATCTGATCCTGGATGAAGTGGCTGGCGATGCGATCTTTGTTGTCATTGGGGACGACAAGCGGTCGGTGCGTGCTTACGAACGATCAGTGGACGGGCGCAAGTTGGAATTCTTTCTTAAACCGAATACTGCCTCGCTAACTCTGGTTGACGCTGAAACCGGAAGCGAATGGGATTTTACAGGTAAGGCGATCGCAGGGTCGCTCTTGGGAAGGCAACTTAAGAAGGTGGCCGTGCTTAACGACTATTGGTTTGACTGGACCACCTATCATCCCGACACAAAGATTTATGAGCTTGGTGCTCGCTGATTCGAGACCTCATCAACTAAAACAAGCGAATGATTGATCGAAGCGTTGAAGTGATCCTGCCGCAGACCGTTCCCGAAACCGATTCTCAACCGGCCCAGTTAAGCGGGTACATCATGCGCAGTCTCGGCGGCAATGAAGCACTTCGCTTATAGACGCTCGGTGCCACGTAAACGTTTTCGAAGTAGTCGATCGCCGCAACTCGCAGCCCGGTATCGCGACCAAGACGTTCGCTGATGTACCACTTGTGCTCGAGTATGCGAGGCCAAACGGCGCGTGCTTCTACTGCCGTTAGTTTAACGCCTGTCAGCTGCTTAATCGCTCGTTCCTCCCGCTGCACATTACTGGCCAACATTTCGATGACGTAATCCAATTTGAATGGTATTGGCATAATAACCTCAATAACTGACGCTAAATTCTTGCCTTGAAAATCGGAGTCAAAGCCTTAGAGGCCCAATTCTAACGACAGGCTGTCCCTGATGCTAACTAATTATTATAATGCTGGTGATTAAAATCTTTCATGACAAGAGCGGAGAATAGCTGATGGAGTTTGGGCAGTTACAAACATTTCGCGTGGTGGCAGAGACGCTGAATTTCACGAAGGCCGCGGAACGCCTTCATTTAACCCAGTCTGCAGTGAGTCATCAGATCAAGGCCCTGGAAAGGGATTTAGGAGAACCGCTCTTCCTGCGTTCAAAGCGCGGTGTCAAATTATCGCAAAAGGGCAAACTCGCCCTGGAACATGCAGAGCGCATTCTTGATGAAACTCAGACAATGCGGGAGCATTTGTCGGGTCATGACAGTTCGCCGGTGGGCCAGGTGCGCGCGGCCGCCGGAACCCAGGCGTTCGTGCATCTATTCGCGGACCTCTTCGAATTGTTCATGCGCGAGCATCCGGGCATCGAGCTCTCGTTTCGGACTACAGCGAGCACGGATCAAACTGTGACGGACATCCTGAACGGCGCCGCTGATGTTGGCTTCGCCTCGATGCCGGTGTATTCGGCGGCCCTGAAGGTAACAGAACTATTTGAAGATGAACTGGTGTTAGTGGTGGGTCACAACCATCGCCTGGCGAAGAAGCGTGATGCTAAGGTTAATGAGATCGAGGGCGAGCGTCTGATTCTGTTTGAAAGAGGAGCTTCTATTCGTCGAGCCACTGAGCTGTTTTTCGAGCAAGTTAACATAAGTCCGAAACTAGCCCTCGAATCAAACGACACCTACTTTATCAAGCTCATGGTTCAACACGGACTAGGCATCTCACTCTTGCCGTCATGGTCCGTGCGTGACGAAGTAGCCTCGGGAACGCTCGCAAAATTGCACATTGAAGGTCACAAATTGCGACGGTCGGTGGCAATGGTTACCTTGGCAAGTTTTCAGCCTTCGCCCAAACGCGCATTCGTAGCTTTCATTCTCAGTCACCGAAGGCAGTTGCAGGAGAGCGCCCGGTTATAGGAGCGCCGGTTATCGGCCCAAGGTTTGGTGGTGCCGTCTACAATTGAACCAGTTCGCCACCTCATTCACATCCGTAACGCGTCAAAAATAAAACACAAAGCACTGTATGCGCTGAACATTGCTATTGACAACCTATTGGGCCGAGAGTAGAGTCCGCCTAAACTCAACACGAAGGAGGAAGTGTTCGTGTCAAAGAAACTCAGCAACCGTAGACTTCACTTTTTGCTCCTCTGTCTCATCCTACTCGGAACAATATTCAGCGCATTTAGCAGCTCCGGCACATTCACCAAGTCAGCATTCGCGCAAAACTATGGCGGCGGCGGCGGCAATTGTAGCGACATCCGAGGTCTCAACGGCCAAATTGTATGTTATCAATTCGGTTGTTTTACGAATGGCACCGGTCAAAGGTATTGTGCGTACTACGGAACTCAATGTTGCAGTAGTTGCTATCCGTGTTGATAGCGGGCTGTCAAAAAGATTTACAGAATCATCAGGTTAGACGAGGTGGGGAATAAGATAAAACACCGCTGGCATCTGTTTGTTTGCTGCCCGCTTTTGACCCTCGCTTTTTCCACAGTATCGTTCGCTCAGAAAGAACTTAGGACGCCAAGATTCTGGCGAGCGCAAGCGCAAGCGATCACAGACGAACTTGTCAAAGACGCTGAGGCTTTCGCACCTATCGAGCGCTCCATATTGTGGGCTCGACTGGCCGACACTTGGTGGCAAGATGATCAGGAGCGCGGGCACGCATGGTTGCAAAGAGCAGTCGAGGAAGTGACCTTCTCTCGAGATCAAGAAGCCCCAATAGATCGCAAGCGCAGAATAGTCGCCCTGCGTACTTTGATTCCAATCGTCGCCCGCCGCGACGAGCAGCTCAATACTCGCGTAGTTAATGAGCTGCTACGTTTAACCAACGAGAAAGACAGTCAAGAAGAAAACATTGGAGATGCTAATGCCGAGGCACTGGTCAACGCTGCATTGGCGATTGTCAAAGTAGACCCCCGACGCGCTGCCGCTTTAGGTTCACAATCACTGCGCATCGGTCGCACAAACAGGATTCTTGCTTTATTGCTTCAATTGCGTCAGGGTGATAGCAATTTAGCTGACGCCCTGTTTAAAGACGCTTTGAATACTGCGCAACCCACACACGATGTGCAGTTACTTTCATTGCTAGTGGCAGCCGCCTTCCCGAAATTGCAGGAACCAATGTATCAAGGCCCAACACCGTCGGCGGATGTCCGTACAATCCTCTTAACCGTTCTCGTCGACGGTCTTTTGTCCGTTCAAGATCAGGATCGTAATAGAGCTTCCAACTGTGGATTTGCGCAGATCGTAGCTCCGCTGCTTAACGAGATATCTAGAGCATTTCCTCAACAGGCGATCAATGTACGGATCGAGATCAGTAAGTGCCTGGATTCTTCTCAACGCATTGAGGATGCGTTGAGAGATCAACCCCTCCAGACTGTTGATGATTTTTTGGTGGCAGCGGATCAAGCGAGGACTCCTATTAAAGCCGGCCTGCTTTTAGTTCGCGCTGCTGTTCTTGCATCAAAACAAAATGACTTTAATAGAGCTATTAAGATACTCGATAGCCTCAGTACCGAGCAGCGCGAAATGCTTGGAGACGGTTGGGAAAATGTGCGCGTATCCTTTGCGATAGGAGCCGCAATAAATTATTGCGCAGCCAACAATTATGGTGGCGTGCAGCAGGTTGTCGCCGCCATACCATCTGATTTGAGACCGTTTGTGCAGATACCTGTAGCCGATAGTATTCTCAGTAATAAGGGTGACCGCGACTTTGCGTTTGCGCTGCTTGAAGAAGCCCGCCAGAGGCTCGCGAAGGTGACCCAAACCGAGGCCGAAAAGTCTAAAGATCGGTTGATCTACTCATATTTGACGCTTGTTCGTCTTTATGCACTGATTGATTCTATTAACGCTCAATACATCTTGCGTGAAGCCGTCGCAGCTATTAACAAAACGGTTAGCACAGAAACCGCAGACAACGAAACTGCAACTCAGAATTTGTTGGAGCCCTTCAGTTTACCTAGTTCCTTGCTGGAGAAGGATCCTGTTGGGACCAGACAAGCCGTTTCGTCAATTGACTTGCCGACTTGTCGGGTTGTGGTGCGACTTTCCTTGCTCAAATTATCGTTGGAGAAGAAGAGATCCACGAAGGCGCCGCCTGCCAGGACAGGGCGAGTCAGCGTTCGTGCACAATCCTTTCTAGATGGAAAGCATTTGGCGACGGCGAAAATGATCGACAAGGACAGCAGGTGGGTGCCTTTCATATCCCCAAGCCCGTGGGCAGCCCCTTTTTGACTGTAAGACTCAAAGTTCTCGGTATTGCGTTCAAAGTCAAAGCGCCAGTGCGCTCTCGCTACTGAGAGCACGGTTCGAACGTCATCGAAGAGTGGCCAACGTCGAGAAGGCAAATGCTTTACGAAAAGGTTCACTTGGCAATTAGCACGATGTTGCGCTACAGGTTCATTCTCGGCGCGGCGGCCGGGATCGCTCTTGCGGCGCTCGTCGGCGTTATCGCCCTATATCCCACCAGCAAAGCTAAAGACGGGCCGAACTTACTGATGAAAGACGGCTTCGATTTCAACACTCTGCGCTCGTCCAATAAAGAATGGGGCGGGCCAGACATTGGCGAGACGGTCGACATGAACCGCCTCAAAGGTCATGACGGTGAGACGCTCGCCAGCATAATTGGAGACCGACCAGCAATGCTGGTCGTAGTCGATCCTAGGTGCTCCATGTGCAAGGTAGCGGCTGACCAGATGAACTACGTTCGCAATCAGCTGTTGCCAATGAGGGTGGCCTACTACGTGACGGACTTTTCGCCCGTCGACCGCAATTTTTACCAAAGGTACGCCACTGGCTTGGTGGACGGAGTACCGGCGTTTCTCTGGTCGCAGGATGAAGTCACGCCACCACAGTCGCTTCTCAAGATCGTCCAGCCGTCACACATTCTGATCGACCACAGCGGCACCGTGCTGCGCGTCTGGCCAGGCTCAAACGCGACGAAAACGGTACGCGACCGAATGGGCAGTCAGATAGTCTTCGACACCGGCGTGATTATCGACACACTCCAGGCGTTAACGCTCGAGCCCAAGCCCAGAGCCGCAGAGAAAAAAGATTCCGTTTCGGGACGGTGATCGGCGCTGGGCCGATGGGTTGGCGGCGACGACGAGGTCGGGAGGCCGAGTTACGGACGGGGCTCGTCTTGCACTACCAAAATGGAGTTGAGGTTACCATTGCCGTCGTCCTCGATGTTTGGGTTGCTCGGATCAACTATCCAGTTACCGTCTACGATAAACTTATAGGCATATTTCCCCGGCTGCAATTCGATCCGGCAGATCCACTCATCTCCATCTCTAGCACAAAGCGTTTGCGACTGTTGCCAGTTGTTGAAGCTCCCGGCGAGGGCAACCACTGATGCATCGGCATAACCTTTCAGACGAAAGGAAGAGTTCCCCTTGATGCTGGGCGGAGGCAACATTATTTTCGTCGCAGTGTAAAACTGGCCACCATACGTGAAGGTAAGACTTTCCACCTTCCCCGCTTTGTTCGTAATGAAGGAGAACTTGCTCCCGTCATTCGCATCGGCGAACTCGGTTCTGGATTGACGAATGAGTTTTCGTTTCGCATAGAGCGACGGCTTGACCCAAAGCTCCTTACCGTCGAAAGAGACGTCAAGCGTGGTAATGGGAATGACTCCGCTGGGGACCTCGTACCTTCCGACGTAGGTTTGCAGGACTTTCTTCTCGTCCTTCGGCTTTGTCGCCGGTGAAGTCTGGGGAGATTGCCGAGCGGACAGACTACTCGCCGGCACGGGGGCGTGGTCCACACATGCAAGTAGTAGGGCGCAAACGAACGCAGCAGTAGATAAGTTTGAATTCATCAATTTGACCTCGTTGCCAAGTATCGGCAGTTATTATGTGGCGCAGGCCAACGTTTCGAGAACAGCAGGGCCGCGGTGATGCCTGTAATTATAATCAGCCCCAGTCATTTGTAAACGCAGGGCGTTCTTTGAGTGGTAAAGCGTGGACAGCAAATGAATGGACCACATGGGAACTGAGCCGGAACAGTAGTAATAAATTTTCGGCAGTCAAGAAAGGGTGCGTGCCGGATTAAATTGAGCAACAGGAATCGTCGTCGGCTTCTAGTATTAGCGCTACACTTGTGGTGGTTGTTCCTTAGCGCGAGTTTTCTCTGGAAATACTGGCAGGGCGGGCCCCCGGCAGGCGCCGACGGGTCGGCGCATGTTGCAATCTTACACCTTTACGCCAAACACGCTTATCCCTCTCTGCAAGGGTGGCTGCCTGAATTTTTTGGCGGGATGCCGTTTCCGATCTTTTACCCGCCCTTGTTCTATTGGCTCGGCGCCACCCTCATGAAGACAGGTGGCATTAGCGCTGAAGTAACGGCGAAGCTACTAACGACCGCTTCCTTCGCTGCCCTGCCGAGTGCATTGTTTGTGCTGGGTCGCAGGCTCGGTCTGATGCCTGTGTACGCAGCGGTGGCGGCGGCGGCGGCGGGGGTGATCGCCTGCGGCTCAAACATAGCGGCGCTTTCCGGCGTGGGATTGCTGGGGCTCTTCGAGGTCGGTCTTTATACGCAGACTCTCGGGTTCGTCTTCATGTGCCTTTGGTTCGGTGCGTTACCTTTTGCGCGACGGTCGCGGGCGGCCGCCGCAATGACGGTCCTCACGCTTACCGCGATGATCCTGTCCAGCGTACACGTGCTGCTGCTGGCTGCACTATACGGCGTCTCGTGGCTGATGCTGGAAGGGTGGCGCATCCAGCGCGCCAAAACTTGCCGCGGGAAGACAGCGTTGTTAAAGCATGCAGCGAGTTTTCTGTGCTGGGTCACCGGGGCCATGATGGTTGCCGGCATTTGGCTAGTTCCTCTTCTGAAGTGGTATTCGTACTCCGTCGGACGTCCACTCAAAGCCCCTGAGTTATTCCTCAGCATGGGCGCTGCTAACGTCATCTGGCCAGTGTGTGCGCTGGTGGCGTGGCTGGAGCGCCACCGGCGACCCGCCCTCAGTGCCTTGTGTGTAACATTGCTGCTATCAGCCCTTGCTGCTATGACACCGTTGGGGGGCGTGCTGAAGTTCATCCCTTTTCAGCCATGGCGGATCATGACCAGCGCAATACTCCTTAGCACCATCCCCTTCACTCTGCTCTGCTCGCGCCTGCTCCGCGAGGTCGTCGGGAAGCGGAAGTGGGTCGCTCTGGCGCTGACCGCCAGCGTTGTAGCGTTGGCGACGGTACACCCAGGGCAGAGGTTCGGCATCGCGACCATCACGGGTGCCGAAAACGCCGAAGTAAACCGACTTCGGGAGGCTGTAAAGGAATTACCTCCCGGCATGTTGCTGACCGAGATCGTCCAGCCCGATGCCATTTTCAATTCATCCGGCGCGGAGATACGAGAACTGGCAATTTCTCGCGCCCTCAATCACCAGATTGCCATGGACGGGCGACCAATTCTCTGGTCTGTCTTCAGGGAGCACGCCGTATCAGCGCCGTTCGCCACCGCCGTAAACAACCTTTTCTCGTCGCACCAAGAGAGGTTCGGCATTGACGGGCTGGCCTTGCATAGGGCGTCCGCGAACTTGATCACGACTCCTAGTGCGTTCCGGTTGGCGAGGCATTTGGGCGTCAGCTACTACCTGATAAGCACTCCCGAAGAGCTGGCGAAGTTCGATAACAATCCCGAGGTGCGTCTCCTCTGGACGATTGACGGGTGGAACCTCTATACCAACAACACTGGGGTCTCACCTGCCGTCGAGGAGATCCGGGCCATGCCAGTGTTGGCTTGGTTGCCAGCCCACTTTAAGAACCGTTCTCCTGACGATTTTGATTTCTTCAATTTGGGAGAGCAACTGGCTTGTGATGGTCATCCGGAGATTAGTGTAATCTGGGCTTCGAGCGCTGAAGCCGATCCGATGAGGGTCATCCGCGACTTATCGGCCACCATTATTGTGATCGACCCGTCGGCAGTCACGACCCGTCCAGATGAGTTCTTGTCTGTCCTAACCGCCGCAGGATCTAAGTTAAGAGTGATTCTTATTGACGACGGCTCGCCGCTGGCGAACCGTCTACAAACGTTACGTCAGAGCTTCGCGGCTTTTGAAATAATGGCAGCATCCCGCTACCAGGAGTCTCACTTCATGCTCGATGACGTTGCCAAACATATTCTCGCCTGGCAGGAACTACAATCCTCCGCGCATTTGTCTCCGTCGACAAATCTATGGCGGCTTCAGGCGACGTACTTCCCCGCGTGGGAAGCGGCGTCGGAAGGTAGCGGCACTGTGTTCCTGACAGGGCAGGGCGAGACGGCAGTGCTCTCTTCATCGCCGCCAGTACTTCGCTGGAGTGTTTCGCGTGTGCAGGCGGCCTCAATAACAGTCTGCCTTCTCGGAATAATCTTTTCGGTACTGAGTGTTCACTTCTTATCTAAGCCTTGATGGGGCAAACCCTGCTCCATCAACCAATGCCAATACGCGGGCTAGCACGCATTCCGCAACAAGTAATGCGCGAGGCCACAGGTATGTTTTGTATGCTACACCATGGGCGGTTATTCTGTGCCCTCATGAAATTGGTTGGAAAAACACTTGGCCGCACCGTATGCGTCTCCATCATCGGCGCGTTAATTCTTTGCGGAGCAGCAATCGCGCAGCAACCGCACACGCTTACCGGCGACATCCGCGTACTTAGAAACTTTCACTCAAAAATCCTCAACGACGATCGCGATGTGCTTGTCTATCTGCCGCCTGGGTACGACGCGGCCAGGGGAACGCGCTATTCCGTTCTCTATATGCATGACGGACAGAATCTGTTCGATGGCGCGACCTCTTTTATTCCCGGCCAGGAATGGCGCGTTGACGAAACAGCACAAGCTCTGATTGCCGCCGCCAAGATCGAGCCACTCATCATCGTGGGTGTTTACAACAACAAAGATCGCATCAACGAATACACGCCAGCTGCGGACGCAAAATACAAGTTGGGTGGCAAGGCGGATCTCTATGGCCGCATGTTGGTGGAGGAATTGAAGCCCTTTATTGATGCGCAATATAGGACGAAGAAAGATGGCAGGCATACGGGTTTGGGTGGCTCATCGCTTGGAGGGTTAGCTTCGCTCTACCTCGCGCTGAAATACCGCAACGTGTTCGGTCGGGTGGCTGTGGTCTCACCATCGGTCTGGTTTGCAAACAAACAAATCGTGCGCTACGTTGAAGCCCTTCCGAAGAAGCAACCGGTTCGCATCTGGATGGACATTGGAACGAAAGAAGGACGCACTGCGGAAGAGGCACAACAAGCCGTTAATGATGCCAGGCTTTTGAAAGAAACACTGGTTAAGAAGGGCTGGAAAGTTGGAAAGGATCTCAGCTACTTCGAAGCCGCAGGCGCTGAACACAACGAAGGTGCGTGGGCTGCGCGCGTCGAGCCGATCCTGACATTCCTTTTTCCGAGAAAGATGTAAGATAATCCTGCCTCAAGCCTTTTCGGCCGGTCTGCTGGCACGATTTCTCGATTGGGAGACACTTTCATGAATCGTTGGAAAAAATCTTTACTAACAGCGAGTGCTGTGTTGCTGATTTCATATTCGACGGCGCTTAGAGTTACGGCTCAGGAGCAGCCTGTAGTTTTGACCGGCGCAGAGCTCACGCGGGTGGTGCCTCCCGGCTTTTATTTTCAGGGACTCACTGCGCCCACGCAGATGCGCAACTCGGCGGCCGCGCGTTTTGGAACCAAGCGCTACGTGATCGCCGGTCTGGTTGACACCTCAGGGTACGCTGCCGATGTGCGCGCCAGGTATGAAGGCTTTCTGATTACCGATTCCGCGATCACTATTAACGGCTCTGACCTTGGCGTGGGCGCTTATGGGTTTGGTTTTAGTAACGACGGCAAGCTAAACATTCTCGACCTCGCCGGCAATGAAATACTGTCAGTCTCAACCACCAAAGACAATGAAATGAAGCGGCCGCGCCCGTTGATGATGACCAGGCCGGGAAAAGGAATTCGTCTCTATAGCGGGAAGGACTATGCGGTTATAGCTGCGAAGTAATGAGTCCATTCATAACGCACGCGATTCGTTTCCGTTTACCGCTTTTGCTCATACTCTGGTTCTTTGGCGTTCGCCCGCTCGCGGTAATTGGGCAACAGCCAGGGCCGAGCCCAACTCCCCAACGGACAGGAAAATCTTATAGTTCCGAAGCGCCAACAAAGAGGCCCCCGCCACCGCCGCCTCAGGCACAGTCTCCGGTAACATTTACGGATATTACGAGTTGGTCAGGCATCAATTTCAAACGTGCGCCGTCCTTCACCTCTTTGAAGTATCTCCTGGAAGCAATGGGTGGCGGCGTGGCGATGTTTGATTACGACAATGACGGCCGTATGGATCTTTTTTTTACCAACGGTGCATCATTAAGAGATCCGATGCCGAAAACAGAATTGCCCGACAAGCGCGAGGCAAAGTACTGGAACCGTCTCTACCACCAAAAACCTGACGGTACTTTCGAAGATGTCACTGAAGCCGCGGGGCTGAAAGGCAGCGGCTACAGTATGGGTGTGGCCGCGGCCGACTATGACAACGACGGGCGCATCGATCTTTATGTCACTGGCTACGGCGGAAATAATCTCTATCACAATAACGGCGACGGCACCTTTACCGACGTCACGAAAAAGGCAAACGTAGCCGGCGGCGGGTGGTCCACCAGCGCCGGTTGGATCGATTACGACCGGGATGGCAGGCTCGATCTTTTCGTCGGCCGCTATGTCGAATGGGACTTCGATGTAGGCTCTGTTTACTGTGGCGAGATTCGACCAGGCTATCGCGCCTATTGCCACCCTGATAATTTTAGGGGCGCCAGCAATATTCTTTATCACCAACGCGCGGATGGCTCGTTTGAAGATGTTAGTGCGAAATCAGGGATTGAGGAGCCCGGTGGCAAGGCCCTGGGCGTCGCCTTCGGCGATTTTGATAACGATGGATTCATGGACATCTTTGTCGCCAACGACAGCGTGCGTCAATCGCTCTATCACAACAAAGGAGATGGGACGTTTGAAGATATTGCTATCTCATCCGGTGCCGGTTATGACGAAAATGGCAAGACGTACGCCGGAATGGGAATCGATGCCGCAGACTATGACAATGATGGCTACCTCGACATCTTCATCACGACGCTTTCAAACGAAACGTATCCGCTTTATCACAATGATCGCGACCTGAGCTTTACTTATGCGACCAACACCGCCGGCATCGGTCAGATAACGCTCCTGTATTCCGGCTGGGGCACGCACTTTATTGATGCCAATAACGATGGGCGGCGCGATCTCTTTGTTGCACAAAGTCACGTGCTCGATACCATCGAAAAGACGAACCCTTATCTGAGGTACAAACAAACCCCATTGCTAATGCTCAATACAGGAAAAGGGTTTGTAAATGTGTCCGCTACCGCGGGACCTGTTTTTAGTAGTTCACTAATCGGGCGCGGCGCCGCCTTTGGCGACCTGAACAACGACGGCCAGATCGATGT
>Ga0137361_10002407_pt1 | contig 11904 bp, 9 predicted proteins | sample Mad1_80_16metaG_FD_104923 | JGI IMG/M metagenome (GOLD analysis project Ga0137361, IMG submission 104923) | Vadose zone soil microbial communities from Angelo Coast Range Reserve, California, USA - Mad1_80_16 metaG | ecosystem: Environmental > Terrestrial > Soil > Vadose zone | place: USA... | reverse complement strand
TCCCGCTTTTGCACCACGTAACTTTTTGTCTTAGTAGCCGTCGCCTGCGCGCGTTCGCTCGCTGCGACTTTCGTTCCCATTGCGACCGCGGCGCCAAGTTCACCGTTGGCGCTCAGCGCGCCGACTCCGGCGGCAGTTTCCGCAGTGAGTGGCGGCGCGGCCTTGCTTGTCTCTTCGGGAATGGGCTTGGGAGCCGGCGGCTTGTCCGTCGAACCGTCCGCGGGTTTCACCGTTAAGCTGCCCTGCTCGATCTGAAGTGCCGTTGGCCTGCCGTCCTTCGCCACCACATGCACGTTCGCCAGGTCGAAAGCCAATGCACTATTACCAACTGCGTTGGCTTCGACATCGAGGTTGAGCAGAGAACCTTCGCCACTCACCGTGAATCCATCAGCTGGCGTCAGCGAGACGAGCAAGATGCCGTGCTCGTCGATGGACTGCGTTAGCGTTGGCGCAGTCTTCGCATTTGCAAAGATGCTGCCGGCGGACACGGATTTGACTCTTACGACCTGTGGATCGAAGCGCAAAGCAATCACTGCCAGGCCCAGCGGCGGTTCTGAATTTATGTGGACCGCGATCTGCCGCTTCTCGCCCAATTGCATCTCACTCTTTTCTGGCGAGAGACTCAATTCGATCACACCGGCCGGTTGACCAACCTTTGCGACTTCGGTGTTTTCACTCTTCGGCGCGAGTTGCTCAACAGCGGGCGCGACCACGACATCCGACTTCGCGCTCGCTGATGTTTCGGAGACAGCGGTCGTAGGCGATACTACGCTCTTGATCGCAGTTGCCACATCAATCGACTTCGGCGCGGTTGCTTCGGCTTGCGTTGCCGCGGCTTTTGGTTGAGGAATCGCAGAGTTAGTCATCTCGGCTTTGCTATTCGCACCATTCGCTGATTTACCCGCCATAGTCAATACGGCGTTCTGAGTTTGCGCCGGCGCTGCAACTTTGCTCAGTGAAACCGGCGTGATTTGAGCACCAGTCAAGGGCGGCGTCGCTGGATTAGCGTTCGACTGATTTGCGGCGATAGCATTCGGGGCGGGTTCGTAGGTCGCTGGGGCGTCAGGTAACTGAACATTAACTTCTTTCGGGATTCTGCGGGCCGCCGCGATCTGTTCTTCGCGTTGAATCTCTTCCATCAGCGTCGCGATCGAGCCCGTAGTCGGCGATTGCAGCGTACCGCTCTGCCGCATCTCTTCGTCGCGCGGTGTCACCGCCGGCGCGCGTAGCACTCTTGGCGTCACGGAGATGACAATGTCAACCTGTCGATTATCTCGGGTCGGCGATGTGAAGAAACGGCCTAGAACTGGCAACCCACCCAGTACTGGAAGTCCCTGCCGTCCGCTCGACTGAACATCTTGCGTGACACTCGCCAGCATCATCGTGCGGTTGTTCTGAACGCGCGCAGTGCCGGTAATCTCGCGCTCGGTAAAGGTCGGCGTTAGGGTGCTGGCTCCGGCGACGTCTTTCGAATTGATCTTCATCTTGACTTGCACGTCAAGATTGGGAAAAACGATGGGCGTAAAGCTCAACGTCAAGCCCGTGGGCTCGTAATTGATCACGGGATAGCCATTGCTGCCAAACACTCCGTTGGAAACTCCGGGCGCCTGGCCCGTCGTCGTCGTCGGACTTGAAAAATTGCCATACACACTCGCGGTTTGCACCGGCACGCGTTGGCCAATGCGGGCGGTTGATTCTTCGTTATTGAAAGCGTGAATCTGGGTTGATGCCAGAAGCCGCGCGTTATTCTTGCTCTGAAAGGCGGTGAGCACCGAAGGCGGAATAACCAACGCCGCCGCTGCGGCAGTAGGAACGCCGGCCAGTATGCTGCCAACATTGACGCCGGTTTGCGCTGCCGTCGTAACGGCATTTGAAGTCAGCACGGAAAGTCCAGGCGATCCGCCCAGATTGAATGTTCCACTGCCAAGCTGATTGCCCAATTGCAGCAGGTTGGTGCGCGATACTTCGTAGATGTTAACGTCCATTACAACTTCGGCTCGGTCCTTGTCGATGCTCCTAATTAGCTCGCCAATAAGCTGAACGTTTTCGGCGGTGTCGCGAACTGTCAGACTATTCGTGTCCTTATCAAAAACCACGATGGATTGCGGCCGCCCCACCGAAGCAGGCAACACCAGGCCGATTAAATTTTTTACTTTCTCGGGATCGGCATTTGAAACATAGAACGTCCGCACCACTAATTGCTGGTACTGCGGGCGGCGCGCCTGATCGGCAACCAGAATGGTGCGGCGGTCAAGTTTCTGGAAAAATAACCCTTCCTGTAGAAAGATATAGTCAAGAGCTTTTGCGGTGGTTACATCGTGCAGGTTCACGTCGATGGTGCGCGGAGTAGCGAAGGATTGACGGTCGAAGATCACGTTGAGGTTCAAATCCTCCGTCAGCTTGCGGATGAAGCCCTTTAGATCACCACTAAGAATAATGTCACGCACCTGCTCTGGCTTGGCCGCAGGCACGGCTTCCTGTGTGCGCGCGGTCGAAGGCCCAGCCGGCGTTCCTCCGGTTCCATTGTCCTCCGCGCCTCCTCCAGCCGCCGGCGCCGGACTTCTTCCTTCTTTCACTTCCTGAAGGCGCAACATGCGCTCCATCTCAGACACTGCAAGTTGGTTTACGGGGTCGTAGCCGAGGGCCTGGCGGAACGCGTTGTAAGCTCCAACATAGTCTCGCTGTTCGGCCAGGGAGCGTCCTTTCTGCATGAACATTTGCGACGCATTAAAGATGGCACGTTGATAGTGCAGTCGATAATCCACGTTCGATGGATCGGCGGCCAGCGCCAGCGTGAATTCCTGAGCGGCTTGCTCCCATTGCTGGTTTTGCTCAGCCTTCATGCCGCGATCGTAGTGATCTTTTCCCTTCTTTCCGAAGGCGCTCACCGGCACGGCGAGCAAGCAAGTGATGATGAGAAGTGCTAGCAGCGAATGGCTTTTTGAGTTCATAATAGTTGTCTTTCTGGAGCGGGACGGCGCTGAAAATGCCAGCCCCTCCTCCTTACACGCGAATAATGTTGACCGGTTCCGCAATGCCAAAAACTCGATGCAGTTTAACAGAAAATCAGGCCTTTCTTAAGGAACATCACGTGATTTTCATGCTCGGCTGAGGTAGTCATGATTTGTAGTTTCCCGCTGTCGTAGCTGATGCGGAATCGCTTCGTTTTACCAACAGCCTCGAGCAGTCCTTCATAATCTTCCCAGGGAACGCCGTGAAGCACCAGCGTGCTGTCTTCCGGCAGCCGCTCGACGAGGGCAGCGTAGCTAGCGACGTTTTCGGAGTAACCTAAGATTCCAGTGCTCATATTCCTCTCCTCCGCGCAAAGTCGATCAAACGTGCGCGTTGAGATTCACCTCTTCGACAAACGTCACCCTATTGATTTCATGCAGCGTTGACACGCCCGCAAACACTTTCTTCAAAGCCGACTCGCGCAAACTGGTCAAGCCTTCGGCTTCGGCGGCGCGACGAACTTCTGAGCCTGGCCGGCGCTCGACGATCATCTCGCGAATGTTATCGCTGAGATCGAGCAATTCATGGATCGCCGTACGGCCGCGATAACCGGTGTGATTGCAGGCGTCGCAACCGGCGTTTGCATAAAAGACTCGGTCGCGATGTTCTTCGGGACGCAGACCGGATTCAATTAGCTCGATGTCCGTCGGATGGAATGCACGCCGACAAACGTTACATAGCACGCGCACCAGACGCTGCGCCAACACGCAGTTCAACGATGAAACGAAGTTGTAAGGCTCGACGCCCATATTCAAAAAGCGCCCAATTACGTCAATTACGTTATTCGCGTGGACGGTCGTGAAGACCAGGTGGCCCGTCAACGCTGATTGAATTGCAATCTGCGCCGTCTCTTCGTCGCGGATTTCACCGACCATGATCTTGTCCGGGTCGTGACGCAGGATAGAACGCAAGCCGCGCGCAAAGGTTAAGCCTTTCTTCTCGTTTACAGGTATTTGCGTGATGCCATGTAATTGATATTCGACCGGATCTTCAATCGTGATGATCTTGTCTTCTTCGTTTCGGATTTCGTTGAGCGCGGCGTACAGCGAGGTCGTTTTGCCCGAACCGGTTGGCCCAGTCACCAAAACCATGCCGTATGGCTCGGCAATGTAGCGGCGAAACTTACGCAAATCGTCAGGATCGAAACCAACGACGTTCAAATCGAGATTGCGGAAGGCCTCGTTGATCTGTTCTTTGTCGAGAATACGAATCACCGCATCTTCGCCATGCACGGTCGGCATGATCGAAACGCGGAAGTCGACGTTGCGACCTTTGTAACGCACGCGGAAACGGCCATCCTGCGGCACCCGGCGCTCGGCAATGTCCAACTCAGACATGACCTTGATGCGCGAGATCAATGTCTGGTGGTAGGCCAGATCGATGGGATCGACTTTCTGATAGAGCGCGCCGTCGATGCGATACTTAACCTGCACTTCAGTGTCGCGGGTTTCGATATGAATATCCGATGCGCGCGACTCCATCGCGTTGTAAATGATCGTGTCGACCAGCTTGATGATTGGCGACATCTCGCTGTCGGTCGCCAGGCGATCGAGGTCAAGCACTTCCTCGCCCTGTTCCGTTTCGCGCACCAGCGAGATGCGAAAACCTGATGCAGCTTCCTGCAAAACTCTTTGCGTCGCGTCGCCCTTGCGCAGCACGATGTCGATGGCGCCCGCTGTGGCGACATGCGGCACCAGACGCGTTCGGAGGGCGCCCGCCAAATCGTCGAGCCGATCGAGGTCGGTCGGATCGGCCATCGCGATATGGAGCTTTCCGTTTTCGCGCCGCAACGGCACGAACTGATTACGCACCATCAGATCAACCGGAATCTCCGACAAGAGTGAATAATCGATGGGCGAATCGCCGTCCTGTGGCAATAGATTGACAAAGGGTAAACGATAGCGCCGCGCGAGCGCTTTGGCCTGACTCATCTCGGGAGGATCATTTGCTTCAGGAACCAGCGTCGCATCATCGCCTGCTGGAGTCATACCCTTAATCACATCCGAGGCCATGGTATCAGTTTGTTCTTCCGTGAATTGCTTCATGTTATTGCCAGTTACCCCACTCCAGCCGCGAGATGCGGACCTGCCGCTACCAACCTCTTCTTTTCGGCATCGATCACCGCGCCGAACCCCTCCAGCGTTCGTGCACCGAGAAGGTTCAAATCCCTCACCTGCGCAAAGACTATTTCATCAACCGTTTCGAATCCATCGACGCGAAGAATCGCGTAGCCAATATCACGAGTTACGACTACCCCATTCGCCATTTGGAATTTCTCATCACGCTTTTCCACTTTGATTCCTATTTCAGACAGTACATTTTCGGGAAGCCAAGTGAATTCGGAACCAGTATCTACAATGAGTTGTTCGATTGAGACAGACTTGTCTCGTGCTTCCATGTTTGCGACTCTACAGTCGACGTAAAAAACTCCCACCGCGTCACCTCATCGTCCCAGCATCGGCCCGCTCGAAATCGACTGAATGATGGGCATATAGATTGCCAGAAGAATCAGCACGACGATTCCACCCATCACCACCAGAATCGCAGGCTCAAGCGTGGTCGTCAACTGCTCTAACTTGACCTCTGCTTCGGCGTCATAGAAGGTTGCGACCTCGTCCAACATTTCGCGCAAGCTGCCGGAGCGTTCGCCGATGCCGATCATGTCCATCGCCAATTCGGGCATCCAGCTCGCGGTTTCCAGACTCTCGGTGAACGAGCGGCCCTCGCGAATTAGCGGCAAAATGCCAGAACTGCGCCGCCGCAACTCCATATTGGTAATCGATTCAGACGCGATCTCCCACGACTCGACCAGCGTGATGCCGCCGGCCAGCAGCGTCGCCAGCGAGCGCGCGGCCTGGGCTGTCGTCATCTGTACGAGTAGCTTTCCGACCAAAGGAATCTTCAGCATCAAGCCGTCGATTGTCAGACGTCCCTGCGGTGTGCGTGACCAGATGACCGTCGCCACGCTGCCCACAATCACCAACGGCGCTACCCAGAAAATATTGGCCGTCAGCCATCCGGAAATACCCATCACGATTTGGGTTGGCAAGGGTAAGTTGCCGCCGAAGCCGGCGAATAGTCCCGACATCCTGGGGACGACATAAACCGTCAAAAACACGACCATTCCCAGGCTGGCCATCAGCAAGAACGTCGGATAAGCAAGCGCCCCGCGAATTTTTCGCCGCAGCCCGACTGACCGCCGCATATAATTCACATAGCGCGAGAGCACTTCGTCGAGCGCGCCGGATCGCTCGCCCGCCAAAATTGAGGCGGTGTAGATGCGCGGAAACGTCGCGCCCTGAGCCGCAAATGCCTGTGACAACGCCGCGCCGCCACGAATCGCTTCTTCGATTTCAGCCAGCACCGCGCGTAGACGCGCTGACGTGGCCCGACGGCGTAACATTGTGATCGCTTGCAGGATCGGAATACCGGCACGCAGGAGCGCGGCGAGTTGCTGATTGAAAAGCAGAAAATCGTTTGCCTTGACGCGAGTGGCGCGGCCCTTACCGCTGCCTTTGGTGAACGAGGCGAGCCCGTCGCCCTTTGGCGGCGTAATCGCGAAGACTTTGAAGCCTTCGCGCTCAAGTCGCGTGCGCACTTCACTCACCGCCACCGCCTCGACCGTGCGCGTCACAATCTCGCCCCCAGGCGTTCCTAAACGACAAACAAATTCAGCCATCTTTCGAAGTCGGAGTATATCACGCGGCGATCAAGCAGCGGATTGGTTAGAATCTTCAGGTGATAGCACCGTTGCCAACGCAGCAGGCAATTGTGTCAGTCCCCAACCGCCCGCTACCGCAGGCAGTTCTGACTTCACGCAGGCGCCAACCTCTAGTTTCACAAATTCGTCTTAGTTATTGATCTTTCGTCTTAATTGGCATATCGTCCGCGCGTTCTGGCGACAAACTGAAGTTCTTCGACCGCCTCTGCTCGAGGGAAACGCCGATGGATTCACCGACTGGACAAGCACCTGCTGAGGCCACGCGTTTAGTACGAGGTCTCGGCCTGATTGATGCGACGATGATTGTGGTCGGGTCGATGATTGGCTCGGGCATTTTCATTGTCTCAGCCAAATCGATGACGATTGTAGGCTCTCCCGGATGGCTGCTCGCAGCCTGGGCCATTGCCGGAGTCCTGACGATCACCGGCGCGCTGTGCTGTGCTGAACTGGCAGCGATGATGCCGCGGGCAGGTGGCCAATATGTCTTTCTGCGTGAAGCCTACGGATCGGCGACTGGATTCTTGTTTGGGTGGACGCTCTTCTTCGTAGTTCAAACGGGAACGATTGCCGCGGTCGCGGTAGCCTTTGCCACCTTCATGGGTGTGCTGACTCCGACAATTTCAGAGAATTTTTATCTCGTCCCTCCGATCCATCTGGGAAGTTACGCGATCACGCTTTCGACGCAACAACTGGTCGCGATTCTGCTGATCATTTTTCTCACTTTTACGAACACGCGTGGGCTTAAGACCGGCAAACTTATTCAAAACACTTTTACTTTCACGAAGACGGCAGCACTTATTGGTCTGATCCTGATCGGCCTCTTGCTAGGCCGGAATACCGCAAGCGCAGCTTATGCCTCTAACTGGTGGAATCCATGGGCCAACGCGGGATGGAACCCGAGCGCAGCACAATCTGGTTTGCAAAACACGAACGGACTTTGGCTGGTGCTGCTCTTGGGGATCGCCATGGTAGGTCCGCTGTTCGCTCAGTCGGCGTGGAATAACGTCACTTTCACCGGCAGCGAGATACGCGACCCTGGACGCAATTTGCCGCGCGCCCTTTTGATCGGTTGCGGCGCGGTTGTCCTGCTTTATCTGCTCGCGAATCTCGCTTACGTTGTCACCTTGCCGCTGAATGCATTTCCCGCGCTGCGAGTTCCTCCAAACACCGTCGCGACTGAAGCGATGAAAATGGCGCTCGGTCCAACGGGAATGATCTTGATGGCGATCGCGATCATGATCTCGACCTTCGGATGTAATAACGGACTGATTTTGGCGGGAGCGCGGATTTACTATGCGATGGCGCGTGACGGAGTCTTCTTCAAAAAGGCCGGCAATCTCAGCGCGCGTCACGTTCCAGTTGCTGCTTTGATCGCGCAGGGCATTTGGACGTGCCTGCTGACGTTGCCGCGAACCGTAACCACAGATCCAAAAACCGGTCAGGTCATTTACGGAAACGTCTATGGTCAACTACTTGATTATGTCGTCTCGGCGGATCTGATCTTTTATGCACTAATGGTTGGAGCGGTTTTCGTGATGCGCCGCAAAGCGCCTGAACTTGAACGGCCTTATCGCACCTTCGGCTACCCGGTCGTGCCGGTCGTCTACATTCTGATTGCGCTATTGTTGGTAATCGATTTGGCTTACCTGACGCCAACGACTTCGGGAATCGGATATCTCTTAGTGATCGCCGGCATTCCTGTTTACCTCATATGGAGGAGAAGACAGGCCAAAGCTGCTTAAGCTTCGCGCCTGGCTTCGTTTGCTATCCGAAAAGTTTCCGTTCGTCGTGCCTCGGCGACAAAACCAATCCGGTCGAACGCTCCCGAAATCCGGAATCAAAATCCATCGGGTCGCGGCTGCTCCGGCGGTCTGCCCGGCCCGCCAGGTCCTGGTCCGCGGCCTGGTCCTCCAGGGCCCGGTCCTCTGCCAGGCCCACCATCGGTCTGGCGCATTTGCATCATCAACTCGTGTAGTTTGGCTTGTTGCTCCGGCGTCAATTTGTTCTTAAGCGCGATTGCCAGTCCAAAATGCAGTCGCTTGATTTCCCGTTCTGTATCCAGCACTTTGTCGAGTTGAGCCAGCGCCTGCTGCTCGTTGACAGGATTCGCCTTCATCAACGCGTGCAGCGCTTCCATCGCATCCTGCACCTGCCACTGCAATTCATTGAAGCGGGCTGTCGACTTCTGAATCTCGGCGCGCATGAAAGACTTCTGCTCATCGGTTATTCCGAGGTCGCGGGTATGGCCCATGATCAATTCCGGCGGAAACATTACGTCACCCAGCGGATCCATCGGCGGTGGTGGCGGCGGCGGTTGTTGAGCAGAAACCAGTGCAACGCCCAGCAGCGCTCCCGCGGCCATAACTAAGATTAAGAGTCCGATTTTTTTCTTCATTGCCATCTCCTTATTTCGGGGTGTTCGGTAAGAATGATTTCAGATCGTTGGTGCTCTCGTTCAATTGGGGAAGCGACTTCAGCAGGTCGTCGTTCGCTGAACTCAAGAGCGTCGCGGTTGGCGATCGCCAACTTGAAATCGCAGTCGCTTGCTTTTTCGCGGCGGCGAGCAAGTTTGCTTCCTGGCGAGCCGCCAATCTGTCGGCGCGCAGCCTGGCGCTCACCTTAAAGCGATGTACCGCCGATATGGGCTTCTTAGGCTCACTTCCACTCGGCGCCGGGATTTTCCCGCCAGCCGGCACCACCTCCGAAGGTTTGAGATCCGGGACGACGCCGGAAGGCGTGAGCGCGACGACATTCGGTTGCTGGGTGTGTTGCCAACGCGTCGACCACCAGGCGAGTGATACCAAAGCGCAAATCAAAAGCGCCGTGGCGACTGCAAACGGAAGATTGAATACTCGCCGCGGTCTAAGCCCGCGCTCTTGCGCGCGACTCCACGTCGCTGAAAAGCTGGGTAAAGTCTGATTGTCTGCGAGCCGTAACTCGCTAAACAGCGCCTGGATTTTCTTTTCTTCGCCAACTAATTCCATAAGCAACTTCCGCTGTAACCAAAGTTTCGCGCAGCCGTTTTTTGCCGCGCTCGTAATGCTGGCGTGCGCTGCCGATCGAGATCCCCATCACCTCAGCCGCTTCGCGCAAACTTAAGTCTTCGTAAAAGACCAAATGCAAGGCTTCACGTTGACGGGCCGGCAAACTTTTTAGCGCACTCTGAAATCGAATCTGAACTTCAGAGTTTTCAAATGTTGCGAGCGGCCCTAACTCCGGCGACGCCCTATCGTCCGGCTGCTCAGCGCCCGAGATTAGTTTCAAACTGCGCAGCAACTTCCGGCGATATTCACCCGCGGCGGTCTTGCGAATCACCGCGAACAGCCAGGTCTTAAAGGCCGCTTCGCCACGAAATCGCGCTTTGCCTTCAAGGATCTTCAAATAGACCGTCTGTAAAACATCTTCCGCTTCACCACGGTCGCGTCGGCAACAACTTAAAGCCCAGCCGAAACTAGCGCTGTGGAGCGTTTCCAGTTCAGCCTTAAGCTCCGCAATGTCCATCGAGTCTATTTTTACGGATGCGCTCCGTGTTCCAAAGTATTAGTTGCGTGCGCGGGCGGATTGTATGACAGGTAGCTCAGACTTTAGTCTGTGATCAAGCTGGCTGCCTTTGAATCCATTCATCAAATTCGAGGAGCGCCTGAAAGTCCCCTGCTTCACGCATGCGCCGCAGAAAGTCAGTGAGGATCTCGCTGGTAAGAATCGGCAGAGCCCGGCTCTGATTTGCCGGAATGTAATCTGCGCCCTCCAGCAAATCGATTTTCAACACCTCGCCGTCATATCGCCAAACTTCGCCGACCCCAAGTGCCGCATAGATTGAGAACTTGGAGATCGAGTCGCGATGAAGATCAATCTCAACCGCGATGTCGGGCGGTGGATCAATCTCAAAATCGATGTCTACACGATTGCCGATCAGCGCCGCACTTTGGACATAGAAGCTTGAATCCGGCTCATTTCCTTTACGTTTCTTACGTTTTCTCATCGTCGCTGAACCGACGGAAACAATGTTGATGCGTCGTCGAAGGCTGATGATCGTGCACAGCTTTTCAAAGAATCTCGCATATCTTTCGTGTTCGGCTGAGGTAGTCATGATCTGAAGGGTTCCGTCGTCATAAGCGATCCGCAGACCTGCCGGATCCACGAGCTGATCCATTAGGGCTTCGTATTCGTCCCAGCTAACATCGTGGAGCACGAGCTTGCCGTCGACCGGGTGTTGCTCGATGAACTGGTCGATGATTTGGTGTGACTCGAGTATTTCAGTAGCCATCGGTTTTTCCTGCGGTTGGCAATTATAATGACCAGACTCTCAGCCACAATCAAGCTCTAGCACCCACTTCAGGCTTGTGACTGATTGCCGGTGCCCTCTCCTCCGCGTCACAGACTAAAGTCTATGTTACTTCGCCCACTCGCAGGCAATTTTAGATTCAACTTTCACCGGCACAGTCTGTAAATATTCTTCGCCGGCAACGCACATGGCCCGTTCGACTTTTTCGGCGATCGACTCAGCTTCGCTTTCGTCAACCTCAACCACAATCTCGTCGTGAATGATGTTAACAATCTTTGCTGAGGTATTCCGCAGTTCGTCGTTCAAAAGTCGCAGCGCGCGTTTGAGAATATCGGCGCTGGTCCCTTGAATCGGCGCATTCTTTCCGTTGCGTTGGGTCATCGAAACCTGCTGGCGATCCGACGCGTCAAAATTGAAACGGACCAGACGGCCGGATCCCGTCCGTGCCTGTTTCTCACTAACGGCGCGGTTTGCTGATTCGCGCAGATAAGTATCAAGTCCTCGATAAGTCGAAAAGTATCGCCGCAAAACATTCTCGGCTTCGGTGACACTCAAGCCGGTCATCATCGAAAAGCGCTGCGCGCCGATTCCATAAACAACGCCGAAGTTCAAACGCTTCGCAAAATCGCGTTGCTCTTTGGTTACCTGGTCCTGCGATACATTGAAAACCTGCGCCGCAGTCACGCGATGAAGATCGGCGCCGGAATTAAAAGCGTCGATGAAAGCCTCGTCGCCAGAGAATTCCGCAAGGATGCGCAGCTCGATTTGCGAGTAATCAGCAATCACTAATCGCCGTCCCTCCGGATGACCCATGAAACAGCGCCGATATTCAACCGCGTGCGGCACCTGCTGAATGTTTGGATTCGTGCAGGCAAAGCGTCCGGTC
>Ga0137361_10002399_pt1 | contig 11935 bp, 13 predicted proteins | sample Mad1_80_16metaG_FD_104923 | JGI IMG/M metagenome (GOLD analysis project Ga0137361, IMG submission 104923) | Vadose zone soil microbial communities from Angelo Coast Range Reserve, California, USA - Mad1_80_16 metaG | ecosystem: Environmental > Terrestrial > Soil > Vadose zone | place: USA... | reverse complement strand
GGACCGCCGACGCTCAGCGAGGAAGAGCTGGGGGCGAATCGCAACGACTTCTACGAGGACTGCTGGAAGAACCCGCTGGCCAGCGACGGCTACTGGCGCTCGCGGATGCCCGACTGGTCGAAGGTGAAGGTGCCGCTGTTCTCAGCGGCGAACTGGGGCGGGCAGGGGCTGCACCCGCGCGGCAACTTCGAGGGGTTCGTCCGCTCGGAATCGGATCAGAAGTGGCTCGAGGTGCACGGCATCGAGCACTGGACGCACTTCTACACGGATTACGGCGTGGCCCTCCAGAAGAAATTCTTCGGGCACTTCTTGAAGGGCGAGGACACCGGGTGGACGAAGCAGCCCAGGGTGCTGCTCCAGGTTCGTCATCCGGGCGAGCGCTTCGTCGAGCGCGCCGAGAGCGAGTGGCCGCTGGCGCGCACCCAGTGGACGCGGCTCTATCTGAATCCCGGCGAGCAGCGCCTCGTCGGCGAGGCGCCGACCCGCGACGGCCAGGCGAGCTACGCCGGCCTCGGGGACGGCTTGACGTTCCTCACGCCGCCACTCGAGCGCGAGACCGAGATCACGGGACCGCTCGCCGCCAAGCTCTACGTGTCGTCCGAGACCGTCGACGCCGACCTGTTCCTCGTCGTGAGGCTCTTCACGCCGAACATGAGCGAGGTGACGTTTCAGGGCGCGCTCGATCCTCACACGCCGATCGCCCAGGGATGGCTGCGGGCCTCGCATCGCAAGCTCGACCCCAAGCTCACGCAGCCCTATCGGCCGTATCACACCCACGACGAGAAGCAGCCGCTCACGCCCGGGCAGGTGTACGAGCTGGACGTCGAGATCTGGCCGACCTCGATCGTGGCGCCGGCCGGATACCGCCTCGGACTCACCGTGCGCGGTCGCGACTACGAATATCCCGGGGGACCGAGCGTCGGACTCGGCACGCTGGGCACCGTGTTCACCGGCGTGGGACCGTTCCAGCACAACGATCCGCGCGACCGGCCGCCCGACGTCTTCGGCAAGACCGTCACGCTCCATTGCGGGTCGTCACGGCCCTCGCACCTGCTGCTGCCGATCATCCCTGCCCGCTGAGCTGCGCGCCGGGCTACTTCGCGCACTCCTCGGCGGCCGAGTCGGTCGCGACGATGCGGCCGTCGCGCGTCGTGTAGCGCTCGCGCGCGAACGAGCACCCGGTCAGGACGCCGTACGTGAAGCGCAGCGTCAAGAGGTCACGCGGCGTCTGGCCGACCGCCATCGGACGCCAGAAGGGGATCGGATAGTCCACGGCCCACACGGTGGTGTGCTCGTAGACCCAGGTTTCCTGACCGTCGGCGCCGGGCAGGGTCGTCTTCGGCCGGCCCAACATTGCCTCGACCTCACGCCGTGTCGTCCAGTTGACGGCGAGTCGCCGGCGGGCGCCGGCGTCGAACCCTTTACCGTTCTCCCTCGCGCTGACGCAGGCGCCCAATGTCAAGACCGCCAGGCCAATCAGGATCACCCGTGAGGCCAACCGCCGGGGCACGCCGCGACGGTACCACGCTTGCTTGACGATGAGGGCAAGCGGCCATACGCTTCGCCTTATCGCTCGGGAGGCGGCCCATGAACGTGCGACGCTTCGATCGGCGCAAGGTGGACTTGTCGGATGCCGCCATGCGCGCGTTGCAAACCATTGCCCATCTTGATCACCTGACGGCCGGGAAAGCGCTGGAGCGCCTGATCATGGACTTTCTCGAGCTCCGGTGGGATGAGATCAGCGAGATGGAGCAGACGATGCCCGTTCCCCTCACCAGGCGGCCGCCGGCGAAGGTGATCGACATCGAGGCGTACCGAAGCCGGCGGGGTCTCCAGCGGACTCACCAGATCGGCGACGTCATGCAGCGCTCGCAGGCTCTCCGCGCACACTCCGTGCGCCTGTGCGAGCGTGCGCGGGCGGTACGCACGGCGGCGCGTCAGCAGCTCCGGGACGCGGATCAGGCCTGGCTCCACGCCTGACGGCTCAGGGGAATCGGCGTCCCGGCGGGCCTTCGATCCGGTCGAACGAATAGACTCGCACGTGGTACCGAGCGGCCGGTGCCGGCGCGGGCACCTCGAAATAGCGCCGGCTGAACGGCTCCAGCGCGTCGCTCTCTAGCCAGCTCACTTTTTGCGCCGGCGCGACCACGGCGAGAGCGAGCACGAGCGCCACCACGTGTGTCATCGTTTTTACCTCCATCGACATTCGACGGCACGGGCGATGCACCGCATGGTTCAACAGCGAAGGCGCACTCATGGCCCAGCCGCCGATGTTCTGATCGAGACGTTACAGGAGAGGGACCGTCGATGAAATCGCGAGCGTTGAACGATCGCGGAGAGAAGACGTGGCTCCTGGTCTTCGACAAGGACGACGAGGTGGTCGCGACGTTGACGAACTTCGCCAAGCAGCACGGCGTCGAGGCCGCGCACTTCACCGCCATCGGCGCCTTCAGCGAGGTGGTGCTCGGCTACTTCGAGCGTGACCGGAAGGACTACAGGAAGATCCCGCTACGCGAACAGGTGGAGGTTCTCTCTCTCATCGGCGACATCGCCACTGATCGGGGGGCACCGAAGGTCCACGCCCACGTGGTCGTTGGCCGGGCCGACGGCGCAGCCCACGGCGGCCATCTGCTCGAAGGCCGCGTGTGGCCGACGCTGGAGCTCATCCTCGGCGACGTGCCCCAGCGACTGCGCCGGCGGACCGACCCGGAAAGCGGGCTCGCCCTGATCGATCCCGCGGCCTAACGATTCTGCCCGGGCGCCTGCAGCTCCGTGTAGGAATACACGCGCACGCGATACTGGGCGGCCTGCTGCGGCGCGATCTGCACCAGCGGAACGTCGGCGACGAAGTAGCGGCGGCTGAAGGGCTCCATCTGGCTGCCGGGCACCCAGTTGACCTTCTGCGCGAGGATGCTGCCGTTGGTGTCGAGCGCATCCACGAGAAGCTGGACCTCGCCGATCGTCTTGGGTGACGTGTTATAGAGGTAACCCTGCACAACGGGGTGACCCTTCCAGTCCCCAGCCTCCCAGTCGAGCTTGAACCAGCGCTCCCACCCTGGCTGGTGCGGCTCCAGCGGCTTGTTGTCGCTCCAGCCGGCGGCCGGGATCATGGACAGGACGGCGAGCGCGAGAGTGATCAGCGCGAAACGGCGAGCCAGGTAGCTCATGGCGGTTAACCTCCTGGATCTATCCTACCCCCGGGGCGCCGGGGCGGCGAGGGGCCCGTCAGCGGGAACCGTTGGCCCCGGCGTAGCTCGAGGTCGCCCACTCGACGGCCTCGAGATAGATCCGCGCGGTCTCATCTTCATCGAGACGCAGCTTGGCGGCGAAGAGCCCGAACGTTTCCCACTCGGCCTGCTCGTAGGCGAGCAGGCAGGCCAGCACGTCGCGCAGCCGGTTGCGGTTGCCGAGCAGCGCCATCTTGATGTCGTCGGCCAGCGGCAGGTTGGCGAGGACGTCGTGCATGGGCCGGCCGGTGATGGCGTCGAGCAGCGAGAACAGCCCCATGAGGAACAGCTCCTGGCCACGCTCCTCGAGCTTCACGCTGGCCGCGATGACCTCGCAGAAGCGCGCGCGGATGAGCGAGCTCACGAGGAGCTCGCTCGGCTGCTCGTGGGCCAGGCCGGCCAGGGCGACCACCGAGGCCCACTTGCGCACGGCGTCCTCGCCGAGCAGAGCGAGCGCCTGCCGCACCGACGTGATCCGGTTGCGAAAGCTGAAGGCGACCGAGTTGATGTACGTCATCAGCTTGTAGGTGAGCGACGGCTCGCGCTTGATCACGTCCTCGACGTCGCCGAAGTCGAGATCCGTCCGGTTGATCTCGCGGAGCAGCTCCAGGTAGCGGTGCTTGACGCCGGGCACGTCGCGTCCCGAGAGCACCAGCGGCTTGGAGAAGAAATAGCCCTGCAGGTACGTGTAGCCCAGGGCGACCGCTTCGTCGAACTCGGCGCGCGTCTCGATCTTCTCGGCGAGCGCCCTGATCTTGCGCGCCGCCATGAGGCCGGGGAGCGCCGCCTTGGCGCGGTCATTCGAGGCGCGGAAGTCCACCTTGATGATGTCGGCGAAGCCCAGCAGCGGGTTGTCCCAGTCGTCGCAGACCACGTCGTCGAGCGCGATCATGTAGCCGCGCTGTTTCAGCGCACGGCAGGCGTCGAAGACCTCGTGGTCCTGCTCGACGTCCTCGAGGATCTCGACCACGATGCTGTCCTTGGGCAGGAGCGTGGCGTAGCCCTTCACCAGCGTGTCGCGCGTGAAGTTGATGAACGCGCGCTTGCCGCCGGTCAGGCGCTGGAGGCCGAAGCGGATGAAGCCGTCGGCGATGACCTTGATCGACGCGCGGTCGGGATCCATTCCACCGAAGGCGTTCTTGAGGCCTGAGCGGAAGAGGAGCTCGTAGGCGTAGACGTGGCGGTGGCGATCGAAGATCGGCTGGCGTGCGACAAAGACCTCCGTCTGGGTCTCTTCGGCGTTCACGCAAGAGTTATCGGCGGCGGAGTGCCCACGGCACACCCGACCCGCCCAGGTTCTAGGCGCGGCCAGGTTCCGGGCGGCCTCGGACGCCAGCGCGGCGCATGACCCAGGCCAGGAGGCCGGGGGCGAGGCGCTGAAGGCCCACCGTGAGCTTGCCGTGAGCCGTGATGACCGCCTCGCGGCGGCGACGAGCGACCGCACGCACGATGATGCCGGCCGCGCGGTCGGCGGACATGACGAGCCAGGCCGGTGCGTGCCGGCGCGTGTCGGGATGGTGGATGCCCCGGTTGTCGACCTGGTGGATCTCGGAATCGACGAAGCCCGGGCTGATCAACGTGACGGACACGCCGTCTCGCGCCAGCTCGCCATCCAGGGCCTGGGCCAGCGCGCGCACGGAGAACTTGCTCATCGAGTAGGCCGAGCTGCCGGGAAAGCCGACGTGGCCGGAGACGCTGCCGAGGATCACGAGGCGGCCGTGCGTGTGCTTGAGGTCGTCGAGTCCGGCGTAGATCGTGCGCAGCACGCCGAAGACGTTCGTCTCGAACTGTCGCCGGTAATCGTCGAGCCCGAGGCGATCGACACGGCCGACGACGCCGAAGCCGGCGTTGGCCACGACGATGGACAGGCGGCCAAGGGCCTGCCGCGCACGGCCCATGGCGCGCTCGACCTCCTCGTCGACGGTCACGTCGCACGGTGTCACGACGACGCGTGCCCCGTCGGCGGTCAGCTCGGTGGCCAGCGCGTGCAGCCGCTCGACACGGCGGGCCGTGAGCGCCACGGCGGCGCCCTCCCGGGCGAAGCGCCGAGCCAGCGCGGCCCCGATGCCCGACGAGGCGCCAGTGATGAAGACGACTTCGCCTCCGAACGGTTTCATGGCGCGTGAATGATCGGGCGGGGCCGGGGGGTGGGTCAAGCGTGAGGTGCACATCCGCCACCCCGGACGAGCGATTCGGAGGCCACCGACGCGCTCGAACGTTGACCCTCCGGAAGCCGCGTGATAGCGTGTGAAGGCTGCGTGGGCTCGTGGTGCAGCCTGGTTAGCACACTGGACTGTCAATCCAGAGGCCGCGGGTTCAAGTCCCGTCGAGCCCGCCATTATTCCGTGAAGTTAGAAAGGGGGGAGCGACCGCTCCCCCCGAAACTTCCCCAGACTTCCCTGTAAGGCTCAGGGCTTCGCCGGGAAAAACATCACGCCATCCGGGTCGTCGCGTCGGGGAGGGTCGAGATGTTCCTCGCGGTGCTGGTGACTCTGATATGTGGACTCGCGGCACTCGTTTATCTCGTCAGCGCTAGGCGGCGAATGCCGCCGATGGAGGGCGAACAGGAACGAGGCAAGAACGAGCGCTTCCTGCGAGACATACCCCCGCCCTGGTAGACCTGTATCCGAAGGCAAGAAGATACGCGTCCGAGTCGGACCGCGATACGGATCCCCGTCTCTCGTGGATCCATGAGCCGACTGGAGTCACCCAGCACAGCTGATTAGTCCGTGCTCGCGCAGGCCAATGAATACCCCTTCGGCGAAGACTTCTGCGCCTTGCGCGGTGTGATGGATGTCGTCGTATCGGAAGAGCGGACCGTGCTGAGTCTCCCGCTGGCGGAACAGCGGCAGCAGATTGATGACCGGGAAGCCGTATTGCGCACCGAGGGCCTCGAGGATCTCGAAGGGCCGCTCCGACGTGAACAGCTGCGCGGGTATTCCTGCTGCTTGGCGACCGGCCGGCGAGGCGGTCGCGCTGACCTGGTGAGCATAGGGATAGGTGACGAGGACGAAGCGCGCGCCGAGACTTCGGGCCACATGACCGCCAGCGGATCGTAACGGAGATCGCCGACGAGTCCACTGCGTTCCAGCCCAGCAAGCTCGAGGCGCCGATGCCCGAAGAACCAGATGCCTAACGATGACAGGCGCAATCTCTGGTAGACAGCAAGGCGCGCCATGAGGGCTTCTAACCCGCGCAGCGCCGGTGGCAGGATTGGCGGTAGGGTCTGCGCCAGCTCGAGCCGCCGATTGGCGGGCACCGCGATCGGCAGGCCGTGCGCATCGAGGGAAGCGATCTCGGTCCTGATCATGTCCTCATGGACATCGCCCATGTCCACGTTGACGACGACAAGATCGGGCTGCAGTGGCGCCACCACGTACTTGAGGTGAAGGTAGTAGAGGATCGGCGAATAGCTGGACACGCCAGCGTTGACGACCTCAATCCCGAGGCCGCACGCTCGCTGCACGCGTTGCTCCAGGCGCTTGGGCATCGCTTCCGCGTCTTCGAGGCCGCTGCCCTCGGTGAACGAATCGCCCAGGATGGCGATCCGGAAGATGCCAGCCGGCTTCGGCACCGCGAACTCGCGGTCACGTAGGCCGCGGGAGTTGGTGGTGAAATGAACTCCCCGCACGACGCCGTCGAAGTTCGCCCGAAGCCGGTGATGAAGAAGACTTCGGTCCTCGACGAACTGGCTTCGCACACCGTCCTGAGCCCACTGATGGAGACGAAGCGCAACTTCGACGAGCGCGAGCCCGCCCGCACACCCGAAGGCGAGCAACAGGATGAGCGCAAGCCGCCGGAGTCGAGCAGACGGAAGACACCGTAGGCCGGCAGCACGAGCAGCGTTAGCGCCGTGAAGGAAATCATGCCATCTCCTATCCGAGGCAGCGGAGCACGGCGCTCGCATATGGCCCATCGTCAGCCGTCCAGCAGTTCTCGATAGACCGCCGTGGTATGTGCCATCATGATGTCGACGGTGTGACCGCTGCGAACCTGGGCCTGTCCAACACGAGCCATCACTCGAGCCCGTATCGGATCGTTGAGCAGGCACAGAATTGTTTCAGCCAAGGCGTGCGAGTCCGCCGGCGGCACGAGACGCCCGTTTTCGCCGTCGCGAATGATCTCCGGAATGCCCCCCACAGCGCTGGCCGCGACCGGCGTAGCGACCGCCAACGCCTGCAGAATCACTTGCGGGATGCCTTCGGACCTGGTGGATGCCACGACGAGCACGTCGAGAGCGGCCATCAGCTCAGGAACGTCGCGGCGGAAGCCGGTCATGAGAACCTCGCGCTCGAGCCCCATCTCGGCCACCTGGCGGCGCACATCATCGAAGCCGACACCGTCACCCACGATGACAAAACGTGTGTCGGAGCGCGCCCGCAATATTTCGCGGGCGGCCTCGAGGAAATAGCGGTGGCCCTTGGACCCGCGTACGTTCGCCACGACGCCGACCGCAGGGCCATCGAGTCCAAGCTCCGCCCGTACCCTGTTGCCTGACACTCCGGGATGAAAGCGCCCGAGGTCCACGCCGGTCGGGATCGAGACGATCTTGTCTGGGTTCACGCCGACGGCTGCCACGACGGCTTTGATCGTCGCCCCGCTGGTGATAATCCGATCGGCCAAGGCATAGACGAGCGCTCCGCGGCGGTGCACCCGGATGGACACGTGACGGCTTCGCACGATTGGCAGGCGCAAGGACTTCCCGGTCAACGCCGCGAGCCAGCTGTCGACCGAGCTGTGCGTGTGGATCAAACCGATGTCACGATTCTTCACGAGCCGGCGAAGCGCCACGAAGGCCCGCGGCTCGAGAGCATGGCGCATTGGGACAGCAACGACCGGCAGACCGGCCGCCTGCGCTTCGGCCAGGAGCCGGCTCTCCGGCTGAGCGGCGATCAGCGCCGGCCAGCCGTGATCACAGAGCCACCGCACCTCAGTGATGATTCGAATCTCTTGACCACCGAATCCGTGTGAGGCTTCGGTGTGGAGGATGATCCGTTTCACGGCAACGCTGATGAAGCGCGAACACTGTGTTCCATGGGCCGTTCCTCGTGTCGTCGTTGCTCGGATGGGAATCCGCGGACTCGCGTCGAGCACGGGGCGCGTGGGCCACACGGTGAGCGTGCGGTTCACGCACGAAGGCTCGGCGTCGAACGTTAACGAGCCGCGACTACCGGTGGGATGTCAGGCGAGCGGCGGAGCGCGACTGGGACCGGAAGTGACAGGAGAGAAGGCCCGGACTGGAATCTCGGCGGGCGGGACGACACCGACGACGAGCGACGCGACGTGAGGGCACCACGCCCGATTGGGCTGAATGCCGCCAAGGCAACTCGTGATGAACAGGACAGCGTCGTCGTAGTCGGCGTTGTCGTACAGCCCAGCGATCCACGTCTGGTCGGGTGGGCTGGCATACGCCGCCGGCAGCAGCGCCAGCACCGTCAGAACGAGGACGAGACCAACGATGCGACGGGCAATCACGGTTTCGAAGATATCTCGCGCGAGCCCAGGGCGGCAAGGCGATATCGCATCACGCGCCGTCTCCGGCGGGAAGCCGCGTCGGATCGACGCCCGGCCCGGTTTCCGTCCTCGGTAGAAAGATACTCAGGAGCACCGGGAACATCCAGGAAATCACGAGCGGGACCAGCAGCATCCCCCCGACGATGACGGTCGCCAGGGGACGCTGGACTTGCGAGCCGATGCCGGTCGAGACTGCGGCAGGCAGGAGACCGATACACGCCGAGAGCGCGGTCATGAGCCTCGGCCGCATCCGGACCTCGGCGGCCCGGATCATGGCGTCATCGCGCCCGAAGCCCGCTGTGTGCAGCTCATTGAAGTAGGTCAGCATCAGGATGCCGTCCATCACCGAGACACCGAAGAGCGAGATGAACCCGACCGCGGCCGAGATGCTGAAGTTGAGGCCGGTCAGCTAGAGCGCCTGGACGCCGCCGCTCACCGCGAACGGAATCCCGGCGAGCGCGAGCAGGCTGTCGCGAAGCGAGTTGAACATGCTGTAGAGCAGGACGAGGATCAGGAGGAGGCTCAAGGGAATGATGTAGGCCAGACGCTGCTGCGCTTCCTTGAGCTCGCCGAACTCGCCGCTCCAGTCGGTGTGGTAGCCCTCCGGCAGCTTCACGCCCCGGTCGACTCTGTTCTGTGCTTCCTCCACCGTCCCGCCGAGGTCACGACCCCGGACGCTGAACTTGATCGGCAGGTACCGTTGGTTGTTTTCGCGATAGATGTAGGAGGCGCCTGAGCGGAGCGCGACGTTCGTGACCTCGCTGAGGGGCACATAAATCGCATTGCCCTGGCTGCCCTGGCTCGCGACGGGAATCGCCTTGATCGCGTCGATGTCCCTGCGGTACTGAGGCGCCAGCCGGACCACGAGCGGAAAGTGGCGCTCGCCCTCGAAGACATCGGTGGCCGATTTCCCGCCGATCGCCGCTTCGACGACGGCATTCACGTCGGCGGGCGCCAGCCCGAAGCGGGCTGCCCGGTACCGGAGCACGTCGAGGAGAAGGTTTGGCTGACCGAGTTCCGAGAAGACCGCCAGGTCTTGGACGCCGCGCACCGAGGCAAGCTGCTGTTTGATGGCACCGCCCTTCTGCTCCAGGACCTCGAGCTCGGATCCGAAGACCTTGACCGAGTTTTCGCCCTTCACGCCGGAGAGCGCTTCTTCGACGTTGTCCTGGATGTTCTGCGAGAAGTTGAAGTCGATGCCGGCGAGCTCCTGCTCGAGGCGGCTCTGCATCTGGGCGATGAGCTTCTCTTTGCTGAGTCCCCGCGGCCAGGTGTGGAACGGGGTGAGCGGCGCGAAGAATTCCGCGTTGAAGAAGCCCGTGGGGTCGGTGCCGTCGTCGGGGCGGCCATGTTGCGAGATTACCGTCACGACCTCCGGAAAGCTCCGCAAGATCTCCCGGATTCGCGCGACGTACGGCTCGCCGGCCTCGAGTGAGATGGTGGGCGGAAGGGTCGCGCGGATCCAGAGATTGCCCTCCTCGAGTTTGGGCAGGAACTCCGTGCCCAGGCGAGGGATGACGAGGGCGCTGATCACGAGGAGGGCGACCGCCAATCCGACCGTCGCGAAACGGAGGCGCATCGCCCGCTGGAGCGCCCACGTATAGGCCCGGCGGATCAGGCGGACCGCGTACGTCTCCCGCTCACGGACCGCCTCGGGCAGGAGGACCGACGAGAGGACGGGCGAGATCGTGAACGTGGCAAGGAGCGCCCCGAAGAGCGCGTAGCCGTAGGTCTTGGCCATGGGGGCGAAGATCTGCCCCTCGACGCCCTGCATTGTGAAGAGCGGAATGAAGGCCGCGATCGTGATCGCCGTCGAGAAGAAGATCGCCCGCTCGACTTCGACCGCGCTCACCAGAATCGTCCGGAGCTTTCCGTGAAGGGCGACACGCCAGGGCATCATCGACTCGACCCTCTCGTGCGCGGCGACGGCGCGTCCGCCTTCCCGCAAATGGCGGAAGATGTTCTCGACCATGATCACCGTGGAGTCGACGATGATCCCGAAGTCGATGGCTCCGACCGACAAGAGATTCGCGGAGTCGCCCCGGATGACGAGGATCATCGTGCTGAAGAAGAGCGCAAACGGAATGGTGGCCGAGACGATGAGCGCGCTCCGGAGGTCGCCGAGGAACATCCACTGGATGAAAAAGACGAGCACGATGCCGAAGACGACGTTGTGAAGCACCGTGCGGGTCGTCACCTCGATGAGCTCGCGGCGATCGTAGTAGGGCTGGATTCGGATCCCCTCGGGCAGGACCCCGCCGCGGTTGATGCGGCTCACCTCGGCTTCGATCCGCTTGATCACCTCCATCGTCTTCTCGCCGCGGCGCATGAGGACGATGCCTTCGACGATGTCGCTGGTCTGGTCGCGCCCGGCGATGCCGAGCCTCGGGGTGTGGCCGACCTCGACGTTCGCGACGTCGCGAACGAGCACGGGCGTACCACCCGACTGGGTCAAGACGACGTTGGCGATGTCGTCGAGCGAGCGGATGAGACCGAGGCCGCGGACATTCGCCGCTTGCTGGCCGATGTCGAGCGTGCGCGCCCCGACATTGATGTTGCTGTTCGAAATCGCGCTCATGACCTGGGGCAAGGTGATCCCGTGGCCCTGGAGTTTCTGGAGGTCCACCTCGACGTGATACTCCTTGCTCAAGCCGCCCCAGCCGACGACGTCGATCACGCCGGGCACCGTCTTAAATCGCCGCTGGAGCACCCAGTCCTGGAGCGTCTTCAGCTCCATGAGGCTCCCGCCGGGAGGGCCGATGAGCTGATAGCGATAGATCTCGCCGATCGCGCTCCACGGTGAGATCGTGGGCTGCGCGCTGTTCGGGAGGTTGTTCACCGTGTTGAGACGATTCAGGGTCTGCTGGAGGGCGAAGTAGTAGTCGGTGTCGTACGCGAACTGCACCTTGATGTCGGAAAGGCCGTAGAGGGAGATCGACCGAACGTGCTGAAGGCCGGGCATCCCTGCGACCGCCACCTCGAGAGGGATGGTGATGTAGCGCTCGATCTCCTCGGCGGACTGCCCTGGGTTCTGCGTGATGATCTCGACCATCGGTGGGGACGGATCGGGATACGCTTCGATGTTCAGCCGATTGAAGGCGAAGACGCCGGCCCCGAGGAACACGACGAGCACCGCCAGCACCATGGCTCGCCGACTCAGACAAAACTCGAGGAGGCGCGGGAGCAAGGCGGCG
>Ga0137361_10002390_pt1 | contig 11947 bp, 10 predicted proteins | sample Mad1_80_16metaG_FD_104923 | JGI IMG/M metagenome (GOLD analysis project Ga0137361, IMG submission 104923) | Vadose zone soil microbial communities from Angelo Coast Range Reserve, California, USA - Mad1_80_16 metaG | ecosystem: Environmental > Terrestrial > Soil > Vadose zone | place: USA... | reverse complement strand
TTATTTTGCAGCCGGTGCAATGGCCGGACGCGGCGGAGCCGCGGGCGCAGCAGCGGCAGGAGCTGCCGGAGCAGCCGCTATGGCAGGAGCCGGAGCGGGGGCGCCCGCCGGAGCCGGAGCCGCAACAGGGACCGGGGCCAAGTCGACCTTGATATGCGGCAATTTCTGGTCGAGCCGTTGCACGGCGATGTTCGTAACGTCCACGTCAACCGAAGCTACGATCACAGCGCTGCGGTCGAGAACCATGTTGGCGCCGCGCTCCTTCATGATCGTTTGCAATATAGGGTCGAGCGCGACTTCGAGCTGACGCGCGGCGTTGTTGAATCCCGCCTGGATTTGCGCCTGACGCTGTTGAACGCGGGTCTGAAACGCCTGCTGCTTAGTGGTGAAATCCTTTTCCTTCTGGGTGCGGACGTCGGCGGCAAGAATCGCCATTTGCTGCTGCAGTGTAACGGCTTCCTTTTGAAGCGCCTCTTCCTCGCTTCGAAATTGAGTCTCAGCCTGCTTGGAAAGGTTTTGCGTCTGGGTGACCATGTCCTTGCCGGCCGAGGACCGCTGCAAAATAAGTTGGCGATCGATGACGATAATCCGCGGCGCCGTTACACCTGAAGCAGCGGCGGCGGCAGCAGCTGGAGGCGGAGCCCCGGCAGGCGCGGCTGCGGGGGCTACAGGCGCGGGCGCTCCTGCCACGCCCGCACCGGTTGGCCCTGTCGGCGCCACAGGCACCAAGCGGCCGAACGGCGATTGGGCCGGGGCTGGTGCCGGCGCCGGCGCCGGCGCCGAAAGGGATTGGCTGGTAACGCCGCCGAGAAGCAGCACCACCGACAGGACGGCTGCGATATGAGACGCGCGGCGAGAGTGTTTCGTGCTCATGAAAATTGTCCCTTCCCAAAATCAGAATTGCGTACCAGCCGAGAAGCGAATCGCCTGCGGTTTGTCATACGGTGCTTTAAGGAGCGGATACCCCACGTCTATTTCCACCGGTCCGAACGGCGATCTCCAATTGATGGCGATACCGGCAGCCAAGCGCAAAGCCAGATCGTCCTTTATACAGCTGGCGAAATCGCACCGTTTCGCGACCCCCGTTATCAAACCCATCGTCCCGAAGTCTACAAAGGTCGAGAGGTTGATACCGTAATCTGCGGGCAATATCTGCGGCAAGCGGACTTGATACGAACCGATGGCATACAACTGGCCCCCCAGCGCAATGTTGGCAACCGTGTCGCGCGGCCCTATGCCGGCGATCTGGAAGCCGCGGAACGACGGACCGCCCTTGAAAAAGCGCTCGTTGATCGGGATGATTTGCCCGCCATAGCCCGTGACATAGCCGACATTGAACGCGATGTCGGCCACCAAATCGAAAAAGAACGGATGGTAATATTCGAGGCCGAGCGCGGTCCGCAGATATTTCAGCTCTCCGCCGAGGCCGGCCACGTCCTGGCTGACGGCCAAATTCCAGCCTTTGGTCGGCCGAATGATGTCGTCGCGGGTATCGTAGGTGTAGGTATAGCCGACGGACGACGCGGTGTATTTGCCCGCCACTAAAAGCGAGACCGCCGACGAGCCGACCGGCAGAATGTCTGTGTACTGAAAATTGTAGTGCGGCGATATGCGTCCGAACTCCGATACCGGAAAGCCGAGCTGCAGCGCAAGTGCACTGACGTCGGAGATGTAACCGATCTGGTTGGAGAAATCGGTAATGACTTTGTAAAGGATGAAGCCCGCGGCCAGCGGCCTTCCCAGGAAGTAAGGCTCGGTGAAGCGGAAATCGTAGTTCTTCTGGAACGTTCCAATCGAAACGCTGGCGCGCAGGAACTGACCCCGGCCGAACAAATTGCGCTCGGTGTAGCTGAAATCCAGCAGTAGGCCCTGCTGCGAGGAATATCCGGCGCCTAAGGCAAGTTCGCCGGTGGGCTGCTCGGTCACCGTAACGGTCAAGGCGGTGCGGTCGGGCGCCGAACCGGGATCCTCACGGATGGTGACGTCGCTAAAGAAGCCCAATGCACGAACGCGCGTGCGCGAGCGGTCCGCCAGCACACGATTGAAGGCGTCGCCTTCCGCCAGCCGGAATTCGCGCCTGATCACCTGATCGCGCGTACGTGTGTTTCCGACGATGTTGATACGCTCGATATAGACGCGGGGGCCCTGCTCTATCGTGAAAGTGAGATCGATGGTTTTCGTCTCGGCGTTCCGCGTTACCTGGGGACGAATGTCAATGAAGACGAACCCCCTTGTTCCGGCGGCATAGGTCAGGGCTTCGACGGAGCGGTCGATCAGGGTTGCGTCATAGGTATCGCCTTCCATCGTGAGCAGCAGCGGTCTTAAGAGGTCCGGATTGAGATCGCGGATCTGCGACTGGATAGCGATCTTTCCGAACTTGTAGAGTTGGCCCTCCTCCACCGTGAACGTGACGTAGAAGTTGCGCCTGTCCGGAGTAAGCTCGGCGACGGCCGAGACCACGCGGAAGTCGGCATAGCCCCGGGCGAGGTAATAGCGGCGAAGCTGCTCACGGTCGAAGGTGAGACGGTCCGGATCGTAATTGTCGTTCGTGGTCAGAAACTTCCACCACGCGCTCGTCGTGGTGACGATCTGGTCGCGAAGATCGGAATCGGAGAACACGCGATTGCCGATGAAATTGATGGCCGCGACGCCCGTGGTTGGGCCTTCGTTGATCTCGAAAACGAGATCGACGCGGTTTTGAGGCCGCTGAATGATCTTGGGTTCGACAGTCGCCGCGAAATGGCCTGAACGCCGGTAAAGCTCGATGATGCGCTGCACGTCGGCCTGAACGCGCGCGCGCGTGAACACCATCCGAGGCCTGACCTGAACTTCCTTGTTGAGGTCGGCATTCGACAATGTCGAATTGCCCTCGTAGACGACCTGATTGAGGATGGGATTTTCGACCACGCGCACGGTTAGCGTCGCGCCGTCAAAATCGAGGCGGACGTCGGCGAACAGCCCGGTGTCGAAGAGCGTTTTCAACGAGCGGTCGGCAGTGGCGGGATCGTAGAGCTGGCCCTGGCGCAGCAGCAGATAGGACAGCACGCTGTCTGGCTCGATGCGTTGCGTTCCCTCAACGACGATACGCTGGATGACGCCCTGCCCCGGCGGCGCGGGCGCCAGCACGACCGGAGGCGCCGCTTGGTCAAGCGTCATTGGCACCGCGGGCGGCACCTGGTCCGCGGGCGCGGGCGGCGCCGGTTGCTCCGCGGGCGGCAGAGGAGCCTGTGCGTCCGGTGGCGGCGGCACCGGAGCCTGCGCGTTCGCCGCGAGCGGCTGAAACACGAGGAAAACCAGTAACGCTACCATCGTCCAGGCAACAAGCCGGACGCTACGGGCGAAAGAGTGGCCGGCTAAGGTCATCAACTCGCCTTTTAAGTCGTGCCGCCCCTTTAATGAGGGGCACGGGTATGTCGTCAGAACAGGTTGAAGCGGACGAGGTCGTTGAAGGTCGTCAGTAGCATCAGGAACAGCACGAAGGCTAAGCCGAGCCGAAATCCCACCTCCTGCGCACGCTCGCCCAACGGTCTCCCAAGGATCGCCTCAAATCCATAGTACAGAAGGTGGCCGCCGTCGAGCACCGGAATCGGCAAAAGATTAGCAAATCCAACGGCCACCGAGATGTAAGCCGTGAGATTGAGAAGGGCGATGAAACCGTCCGCTGCAAAGTCGCCCGCGGCCTTCGCAATTCCCAAGGGACCGCTGAGTTCGTGCGTGCTGGCATGCCCGATCACGAGATTGCCAAGATATCCAACAGTTCGCTCAATAATGAACCACGTCCGATCCGCGGCATTGACGAACGCATCGGGGAGCGAAAGCGGCTTGAAGCCCGGCACAAGACCCAGACGCATCGCGCTGCTTTTGTTGCCGGCCTCATCGGTGATCTCGATGACGCGCGGAGCAGCAACGATCTCAAGCGGTTGGCCGCTGCGGTCAATTCCGATGCGAAGCTGACGACCGCCGCTCTCGGTCACCATCTTCTGCAGATCGGTGAAGCGGTTGATCGGCTTCCCGTCAATCGATCGGATAACGTCCCCGATTTGGATTCCCGCCGCCTCGGCGGTTGAATCCTTGGTGAACCCGGCGACAACTGGAGGCTCTATGGGTTGTTGGTCCGTAGTCACCTGGTGGGTACTGAACGTGAAGGCGATGGTGAAGATCGCGATCGCAAGCACGAAATTTGCCAATGGCCCGGCAGCGGCGACGAGCGCGCGCTGATAAAGCGGCTTGAAGTGAAGCGAGCCGGCGCGTGCGGCGGCGTCCATTTTCTTCAGAGCTTCGGGATCGCTGCGGCTGGACGGGTCGATGTCGCCCGAGAATTTCACATAGCCGCCGAGCGGCAGCCACGAAAACTTCCAACGCGTGCCCTTGCGGTCGTAAAAGCCGACGATCTCGCGACCAAAGCCGATGGAAAATACGTCCACCTTGACGCCGAAATACCGCGCCACGGCAAAGTGGCCAAGCTCGTGAAAGAACACGACAACGGTAATGACGAACAAAAACGCCGGGACGATCAGAGCGGACGGCAGGCTGACGCCGAACAACGATACCGTGTTTGCAACCGCAGCATACATACGCTTCAACACTCCTCGATCAAAAGAAACGACCGCTTCTCAAGCCGCCGCCACGTCACAGGCTTCGCGTGCCCGCGCGCGCGCCGCCCCGTCCAGTGCCAGCACTTCTTCCAGCGTCGCCGGCGCTCGCCCGTCGATTTCCCGCGCCAGCGCGTTTAGCGTCCGCTCCACCGTCCGGGCGATGGCCAAGAACCCGATGCGGCGATCCAGAAACTGCTCCACGGCCACCTCATTGGCGGCATTGAGGATGGTAGGGGCGGCTCCGCCCGTCTGCAAGCAAACTCTCGCCAATTCTAGGCAGGGGAAGCGTTTTAAATCCGGCATCTCGAATGTGAGCTGTCCAAATTCGGCGAAATTGAGGCGTTTGGCAGGTGAAGCGATGCGCCGCGGCCAACCCAGAGCGTGGGCGATTGGGGTTTTCATATCGGGCGCCGAGAGATGCGCAAGGACCGAACCGTCAGCATAGGCGACCAGACAATGAACCACGGATTGGGCATGAATAATAATGTCGAGCTTTTCAGGTGGAAGGCCGAACAGGACGTGCGCTTCGATCAGCTCCAGTCCTTTGTTCATCAAGGTCGCGGAGTCGACGGAAATTTTCGCACCCATGCTCCAATTGGGATGGGACACGGCCTGTTCGGGCGTGGCTTGCGACATCCGCTCAAGCGGCCAAGTCCGGAACGGTCCCCCCGACGCAGTCAGCGTCACCTTTTCGATGGCGTGGCTTTGCGTGAAATCGAGCAGTTGAAAAGCCGCGTTGTGCTCGGAATCGACAGGTATCAGGACGCCGCGCGAATCCCCCGCCGCGCGACGGAATACCTCGCCCGCGGCCACGACGCATTCCTTATTGGCCAGCGCGACGATTGCGCCGCGTTCAAACGCGGCAAGCGTCGGTTGCAGGCCCGCGAAGCCGACGATCGCGCTCATGACCATTTCCGCGGGACGGCGGGCGGCCTCCATGATGGCTTGCGGACCGGCAAGAGTTTCGACACCGCTGCCCGCGAGCGCATCCTTCAGCTCACCAGCCAGTGAGACGTCGCCGATCACGACCGTGCGAGGATGAAGCTCGCGTGCGTCGCGCGCCAAACGCGCAACACTTTTCTGGGCGGTCAAAACTTCGAGCGGAAAGGCATCCTCGCCGTAGCGGGCGCGCGCAAAGCGCACGACGTCGAGCGTCGCGGCGCCCACGGAACCCGTGCTCCCCAGAACTGTAATCCTGCGCCCGAGAACCGGGCTGAGGTCGAGATTGGACAGACTCTCGCCGGCGCCGGTCACTGGGCGCCGCCAATCCAGGGATTGAAACCGGCCAGGTAGATCAGAGCCGTGCAAACAGGCGCGGCAAATAAGAGAGAGTCGATGCGATCGAGCATACCGCCATGTCCTGGAATCAATTTGCCGGTGTTCTTGGCACGGAATTGCCGCTTGACCCAGGATTCAAAGAGGTCGCCGAAATGCCCGGCCAAGGCGAGAATAACGCCGAAGAGCGCGCCCTCGAGCACGGCACCGCCCGAAAGAAACACATAAATCGATTCCGCCGCGCCGGCGGCCAGCGTGCCGCCGACAAAGCCTGCCCAGGTCTTGTTGGGCGACAAGTCCGGAGCGAGTTTCGGTCCTCCGATCAGCCGTCCCAACAAGAGCGCCGCAGTGTCCGCCGTCCACACGGCGACAAACAAGCCGCCGACGATCGCGCTGCCGCGCGGCTCATTGCGCAACAGCACCAACGCCACCACCGAGAGCCCGACATAAACCGCGCCGAAGGCGTGCCATGGAATGGGCCATGAAACCGCACTGCGTTTTAGCGCGGCGGAAAGTGCCGCGCAGACCGCGCCCAAGGCGATTGCAAGCAACGCAATCGGCAGCCGCCCTTCTTGCGCCAGAAAAACCGCCGCGATCATTGCGAGCCCTGTTGGAATCATCTCGCGGGCAATTCGGCCGCCGTTGATCAGCCGGTGCCATTCGCGCAAGGCGGCTATCGCTCCTGCCGCGACGATGACGGGAAATACCAAGCCGCCGCTGAAGACGGCTCCCACGGCGGCCATTCCCATCACAATCGCGGATGCAGCCCGAGCCGGCAACTCGATTTGGCCGGCCGTGGAGTTTGGCAAGGAAGGCTGCGAGCCGGTCACGGCAAGAGATCCTTCCACCTATTCGGCGTCGACGGCGGCTTTGGCGGTGGGTTGCTCGGCCGAGCTGAGCGAGCCAACACGTTCAGAAGCGCTAATGCCTCCGAAACGGCGATCCCGGCGCGCATATTCGCCGATCGCCGAGAGCAAATCCTCGCGGTCGAAATCGGGCCACAGCTTGTCGACGAAAATCAATTCCGCGTAAGCCGATTGCCAGAGCAGGAAATTCGAGAGCCGGCGTTCGCCGCCCGCCCGGATCACCAGATCGGCATCCGGCAGCCCGGCGCTTTGCAGGCTGCCGCCGAAAGCGGCGGCTGTGATGCTATCCGGATCGAGCCGTCCGGCCTGCGCCTCGCGAGCAAGCCGCCGGGCCGCGTCGGCAAGTTCTTCGCGCGAGCCGTAATTGAAGGCAAAGGAGAGATTGAGCGCCGTATTCCCGGACGTGAGATCCTCCGCGCTTTCGATGATCTCCGCGATGTCCGGCGCGAGTCCGGAGCGCGCGCCGATGAAGCGAACCCGCACATTGTGGGCGTGGAGCTTTTCGACATCGGCGCGGCAATAGCGCCGGAAGAGTCCCATCAAATGACGGACCTCGGATTCAGGGCGCCGCCAATTCTCGGTCGAAAATGTGTAAAGCGTGAGATATTGCAGACCAATTTCACGCGCCGCGCGCACCACTTTGCGCACCGCCGAAATGCCTCTGACGTGGCCGGCCTCCCTGGGCAACAACCGGTTCTTCGCCCAGCGGCCGTTGCCGTCCATGATAATGGCGACATGTTTTGGCAAATGATCGGGAACGGGAAACGCCACTTCCAATTTCGGTTTGGTCAAACTGTGTTCCTTTTTATACGCCGCCTCGAACGCCCCTTCCCGTTACACATGCATGATTTCCTGATCCTTGGCCTGCAGTGCTTGATCGATCTCGCGGACGTTTTCATCCGTCATCTTCTGCAGCTCATCGGCCAGCTTGCGGTGCTGATCCTCGCTGATACCATGCTCCTTTTCGAGCCGCTTCAAATGGTCCATTCCGTCGCGCCGAACGTTGCGCACGGCGACCCGCGCGGCTTCGGCATATTTGGCGGCAAGTTTGGCCAATTCACGGCGGCGTTCTTCGTTGAGCTCGGGGATTGGAATCCGCAGCAGCTGCCCGTCCATTTGCGGATTGAGGCCTAAGCCCGCATCCCGGATCGCCTTGTCCACGGCTTTCACCAGGCCTCTGTCCCAAACCTGGACGGTCAAGAGCCGAGGCTCGGGCGCGCTGACCGTTCCAAGCTGAGTGACCGGCATCGAATTGCCGTAGGCGGGAACATGGACGGGGTCGAGGATGGCGGTGTTGGCGCGTCCCGTGCGCAGTCCGGCAAATTCGGTTTTGAGCGTTGCCACGGCGCCCTTCATGCGCCGTTTCACGTCTTCCTTGTCAAATGGTGGTAGCGCAGCCATGAGGCCCTCTCTTGAGCCAGCCCGAACGCGCGGCCCGCCCGCGCGAGGAGATTCTGGAGGTTAGTTTACGCCTTTTCGGCGATCACTGTGCAGCGTCCTTGCCCCCTCAAAATCGCCGATAGATTGCCTTTTTCGTGGATGGAGAAGACCACGATCGGAATACCGTTCTCGCGGGAAAGCGATATCGCCGACGCATCCATCACCTTCAAATCACGCGATAATACCTCATGATAGGAAAGAAAATCATAGCGTTCGGCGTCTTTCACCCGTTTGGGGTCGTCGCTGTAGACGCCGTCCACCTGGGTCGCCTTGAGCATCGCATCGCAGCTCATCTCGGCAGCGCGCAGGGCGGCCGCGGTGTCCGTGGTAAAGAATGGATTACCGGTGCCGGCCGCGAAGATCACCGCGCGGCCCTTTTCCATATGGCGGATCGCCCTGCGGCGAATATAGGGCTCGCAGACCGACATGATGGGGATTGCCGACTGGACGCGTGTGGGCAGGCCGATGCGTTCCAGCGCCGCCTGCATGGCAATCGCATTCATGATGGTGGCGAGCATTCCCATGTAATCGGCCGTGGCGCGGTCGATTCCCGCCGCTGCGCCTTGCAGCCCGCGAAAGATATTGCCGCCGCCGATAACAAGGCAGATCTGAGCGCCGGCGTCGGAGGCTTCCTTGATGTCGGTTGCGATGCGCTCGACCGTGCCGACGTCGATGCCGTAGGACTGCGTCCCCATCAAAGCTTCGCCGGAAACTTTCAACAGGACCCGGCGATATTTGGGGACGGCTTTCATGAGAGTCCTCTAAGTGCGTTCGGGGCTCAATGTCCTCCGGCCGTGGCTTTGACCTCGGCGGCGAAATCCGTGGTCGGCTTGTCGATGCCCTCGCCGACCTGGAAGCGCACAAAGGCCGCAATTTCCACGGCTGCCCCGAGATCTTTCGAGGCCTTCTCCAGCACTTTCGCGACCTGCGTTTCGCCATCTATGACGAAGGTCTGATTCAACAGAACCTGCTCTTCGTAGAATTTGCGCATGCGGCCTTCGACCATCTTTTCGATGACATTGGCCGGTTTACCGCTCTCGCGCGCCTGATCGGCGTAAATCGCACGCTCGCGCGCGACGACATCGGGCGGCAGCGCATCGACACTGAGCGCTAAGGGCGACGCCGCCGCAACGTGCATCGCGATTTGTTTGCCCAGGGCAGACAACTTTGCCGGTTCGGCCGAGGACTTCAGTGCGACCAGCACACCGATCTTGCCCAGGTCGGGCGCGACCGCATTGTGGATATAGGTCGCAACGACGCCCGGACCGACCTCGAGGGAGGCCGAGCGGCGGATCGACACGTTTTCGCCGATCTTGGCGATCATGTTGGTCACAGCTTCGGCGGCGGACGAAGCTCCTACGCAAGGTGCACCCATCAGCCGCTCGTAATTGCCCTTCACCTCTAAAGCGAGCTTGGCAACCGCGTTCACAAAATTCTGGAATATCTCGCCCCGGGCGACGAAGTCGGTTTCGCTATTGACCTCGACGACGGCGCCACGCCCCGGGGAAGAGGACACGCCGATCAGGCCGTCGGCCGCGATACGGCCGCCCTTCTTCGCGGCCTTCGCGAGGCCCTTCTTGCGCAACAAGTCGATTGCCGCTTCCACGTCACCTCGGGTTTCCGCAAGGGCGCCTTTGCAATCCATCATGCCTGCGCCGGTCTTCTCGCGCAGGTCCTTCACCATTCCGGCGGTAATGTTCATTTTCGTAATTCCTTTGTTGCTCCCTTCAGATGGGGATCGAGAGAGCAAAATACAGTTAGGCAGGACTCGCGGGGGCTCCGTCACCGCCGGGCGGGACATCGTGAATCACATGCTCGGCGGCGCCGATATCGGCCCCCGAAGCGGCCTGGCCTTCGGACAGACCGTCGATCACCGCTCGCGCCGCAAGGTCGCAATAGAGCGCGATCGCGCGCGATGCGTCGTCATTGCCCGGAATCGGCATGCTGATCCCATCGGGATTGGAGTTGGAATCGAGAATGGCGGCGACGGGAATCTCGAGCTTGCGCGCCTCGGCGACCGCGATGGCTTCCTTGTTGGTGTCGATCACGAAGAGCATGCTGGGAAGGCCACCCATTTCCTTGATGCCGCCCAGCGCGCGCTCGAGCTTGTCGCGCTCGCGCATGATCTGCAGCAGCTCTTTCTTGGTGAGGCCCGAAGTGTGCGCCGACGTGAGGATCTCTTCGAACGTGCGCAGGCGCTTGATCGAGTGGGAGATGGTTTGCCAATTGGTCAGCGTTCCGCCTAGCCAACGATGATTGACATAGTATTGAGCGCAACGTTTCGCAGCCGCGGCTACGGGCTCGGCAGCTTGACGCTTGGTGCCGACAAAGAGCACCCGCCCCCCGCCCGCCACGGTATCGCGCATGGCCACGAGCGCCTGGTGGAAGAGCGGCACCGTCTGGGTGAGATCGATGATGTGAATGTCGTTGCGCACCCCAAAGAGGTAAGACGCCATTTTGGGGTTCCAACGCTGGGTACGATGACCGAAATGCGCGCCTGCTTCCAAAAGCTGACGCAAACTGAATTCTGGCAATGCCATGCTGACTCCTGTTTTTCCGGTTCGAGCCTAACGCGGGAGTGATCCGACGGCCCCGAATTGGAGATCGTCGAACACCGGAAGGGCGAGCGCGATTGTCGTCGCAGCCGCCCGGCCCGCGCGCGGGATGGCGGGGCTTATAGGTAGTTCTAGGAGAGCGTGCAAGCCATTGCGCGGGAAAGCGAAAGCAGGTACCGCGCAAAGAAGGGGGGAGCGAACGGTCGGCGCCTGCGCCTATCCGCCGCGCTTCACTGATTTGTCAGTGCCGTTCATAACGCTTTGGCCACTATAGATAGGGAAATATGGAGCGCCGCGCGGCTCTGATGCGGCGGCTTCAGAGACATTCGCCGAGCGGATGTTGGGGGGAAGTGGGCATGGCGCTGAAAAAACGCGCTCGGCTGAAGCGTGGCCTGCGCTCTCGCGGCCGCACGCCCGCACTTGCTCTGACCCTGATTTTTCTCTTTTCGGGCAATGGGATGGCTGCGGAGGCCCCACCTCCCGAAGAGGAAATGCCGAGCGAGCCGGCAGAAGAGGAGCCGCCGCCGCTTGCCCACGATTTCAACACCTACATGCCGACCGCAAGGGCCACGAAAATCGACGCGACGGAAGCGCCGACCATCGATGGCGATTTGAGCGACCCGGCATGGGCCAAAGCCCAAGTCATCGACGAGTTCTATCAGCTTGAGCCCGACACCGGGCAGCCTCCGTCGGAGACTACGGTCGTACGATTTCTTTATGACCAGAAAAATCTCTATGTCGGGATTTATGCCTACGACAAAGAGCCGGACAAGATCGTCGCCACCAATCGAACGCGCGATGGCAACCTCAACGTCGACGATACGGTGCGCCTCATTCTCGATCCGCAAAATACCCGCCGCAATTCCTATTACTTCGAGATGAACGCGACGGGCGCGCGCGCCGACGCGCTGGTGCAGAACAACACGGACTTCATCCGCGAATGGAACACGATCTGGACGGGAAAGGCGAAGATCGTCGCTGACGGATTCATCGTCGAGATGGCGATACCGTTCCGCGATCTCTCCTACGATCCGGGGAAAACCGAGTGGGTGATCGACGTCTTCCGCAACATCCGCCGCAAGGGCGAGCGCATCCGCTGGAGCTCCATCAACCCGGCGGTTTCCACGATCGACATCTCGCGGGCCGGTACGCTGACCGGAATTTCCGGAATAAATGAGGGGCTCGGGCTGGACATTCAGCTCTTCGCTTCATTGCG
>Ga0137361_10002389_pt1 | contig 11949 bp, 14 predicted proteins | sample Mad1_80_16metaG_FD_104923 | JGI IMG/M metagenome (GOLD analysis project Ga0137361, IMG submission 104923) | Vadose zone soil microbial communities from Angelo Coast Range Reserve, California, USA - Mad1_80_16 metaG | ecosystem: Environmental > Terrestrial > Soil > Vadose zone | place: USA... | reverse complement strand
TTGTCCCTGCTGACCTTGATTTGGATCCCAAGCCATTTCGTAGTTCTCCTTTGCTCTAAACAAGTTTATACAATGCCGTATACCTGCATACGAGAATACCGAATCCTCTACAAGAGGTTTGCAACGTATCAGTTATAACATAAGTCGTTGCATCTGTCTATTTTCTGTAACGTGAGCAATACTATGTACTGTTGTTTAATCACTTCCCACGGGATGCGCAACGAGTTGTACCTCATCAGTGAAGGAGCATGAGAGCATCCTCCATTCCTCTTGTGTTTCCATAAGGCAGAGGTAGTTCTGATCGCTTTCCAGAAAAAAGCGAGAGTATTGAACGCCCCTGTGAAGCCACTTCAGCCAAAAGTGCAGCTCGTTGCGCATCCCGTGGGCACTTGTAAGGCAAAGGTATGTCCAAGACTAACACGGTTGAGCGTGCTATAATAGCCCAGGCTTTTTGAAAGTCGAGCGATGGTTACTGCTGGGAGATGGCCCACGAGGGCGACCGCAAGGGTCCCCGCACCGCTCCACACCACTCCCGCCCTTACTATGACGACGATTCCAACGGGTGGGGGAGAGACTTTTGAGAAGCTCTGATAATAGCCCTTGTAATCCTGGATAGAGGGGAGAAAGTGAGTTTTTATGATTACCTATGGTGATTTTGAAAGGGTGGATATTCGTGTAGGGAGAATAATTCAAGTGGAGGATTTTCCACAAGCTCGTAAGCCCGCCTATAAGTTGAGTATCGATTTTGGTCCAGAAATTGGCATAAGAAGATCATCTGCACAACTAACAAGCCACTATACAAAAGAAGGGTTGCTCGGAAAACAGGTTGTTTGCGTCGTAAACTTTCCGCCCAAGCAAATTGGCCCTTTCATCTCAGAGGTGTTAACGCTTGGAGTTCCTGATGGGAATGGCGAGGTTGTTTTGCTGGGTCCTACACAAGAAGTCCCTTTAGGTGGGAAGATGTTTTAAGCCCTATCCTGTGCAAAGGAGCGAGCGTTCGCTTGCGTCTGCCCGCTCCTTATGAGTCTACATCCTCAATTAACTCTGCTGTAGATACGTGTAAAGCACGAGCTATCTTGCCAAGTGTTGCAAGTTTGATCTCATAGTACGGATTGCGCCACACCCTTTTGATTGTGATAAACGGCACATCAGCAGCGCGTGAAAGTGTGGACATGTTGTACCCCTGGCTTTCTGCAATCTCCTTTACTCGTAACCGTACCATTGATCTTTGCTCATGCCCTTTTAGCCCCACTATATCAGAGAAACCCTCTTGACTATAGTACGCACTTTCGCTTAAACTAATCTAAGTGAGCATTTCTGAGCAAGCAGTTAGGAACAGGAGAAGAGTTAATGCAAGGACAGCAGTATACGAGACCGCTACCTACAGGTACAAGGCTTATCTACTACAACAAGGCACAATGCCGCGAAATGAAAGCTGTCGTAAAAGACTCTGGTTATGTTATCTTATGGGTGATAGATGAAGAGAAGTCACAAGCTGACGAACATTATATTTCGTATAGAGATGTGGTCAAAGTTATACAGGAGAATAATCAATGAAGATAAAACAACTTTGGGACACGGCTCCTATGAAGACAAGCAAGAAGATATCACTAGTACTTGCTGTTACCTCTGCCATTGTATGGATTGACGTTACCCCCTTTAAGGCTTTTTTCGCCTGTAGTAAAGGCAATGTCCCCATTTTGGAAAATCAGCGTTTTTATTTTCACGTTAGCATGCTAAACTTTTCTGAAGACAAGAAACGACAATATAAAAATAGCATTCTGGGGAGAAGCGATGGAAAAACCAGTTCATGCACAGCTGACTGGCGAGCGCCTCGTCGATACAGACGAAGCCGACCTGATCCGCATGGCCCAGGAGCATCCGTCCGCCTTTGCGAGTCTCTATCAACGCTACCTGCCACGCGTCTATAACTATGTGCGAGCGCGCCTGGAAAGCGACGAAGATGCCGCAGATCTGACCCAGCAAATCTTCCTTCAGGCTTTGGACGCTCTGCCTGCCTATCAACTACGTGGCACACCTTTCGTGGCCTGGCTCTTTCAGATCGCGCGCAATGCTGTGACCGATCTCTACCGGCGCCGGAAAACCATCGTTTCCTGGGACTCGCTGCACGGCATGGTGCTCGCGCTCCCGGAACAACAAGACATGGATGCCCGGCTCGTCCACCAGGAGCGCCTGGCCCGACTCAAAACCCTGTTAGCCCGGCTCAATCCGGCCCAGCGTGAACTCCTCGCCCTGCGTTTCGCCGCTGGACTCAGCGCGCGGCAGATTGCCCTGGTGGTCGGCAAAAGTCCCGCTGCCGTGAAAAAACAACTCACCCGTCTTCTGCATACCCTCAAGGAGCAGTACCGTGAACAATAAACCGCCTATCTCAGCCCGCTATCCCGATCTCCTGACCGAGCAGGACGACCCCGCTCTGCTGAATCTCGTAGAGGATCTGGACGCACTTTACACATCCCATCAATTGCCTGCTCGCCTTGAGCGTCCTGTGGAAGCGAATCGGCTCGTTGTTGGCGAACGGTCGCAGTCATCGGCTCCCTTGCCATCGCAGCCTGGCACTCTCTCTTCTTTTGTGCCTCGACGTCGCACGCACTGGTCTCGCCTGAATACGCTGGCCGCAGTCCTGTTCACTGTTTTTCTGGTGGGCGCGCTGGCCGGAACATTTTACGCGGTGCATCGAGCCGTGGAGATTGGCCAGGAGCATGGTGGGAATATACCTGTTAGCCGTAGTATACCGCCTGGGAATGTACCCATAACAATCACGCCTGCTTTATCATCCACTATTCAGGAGCCGATAGGCCAGATCCATATGATGAACGCCAGCGAAGGTTGGGCCCGGACCTGGCTGGAAGGCGGTAATACAAATACGCGTGATGAGCTGTTGCATACTAGCGATGGAGGTGTTCACTGGCAGAATGTTACGCCTGCGCAATATGGCACGCTTGCCGGCGAGAATATCTCTTATATCTCAGGCATGGCTGCCTGGGCTGAGATGATTGACAATGCTAACGCAGCCGTGTTCGTACGCACAACCGATGGCGGTCAGACCTGGCAGGCGTCTGCCCCGTTAGGCCAGCCATTGGGTATGGTTCCACCTGACCACGCTGCCGCGAATATCAATTATGTGACTTTTCTTACTCCTACTATTGGCTGGCTGCTTGTTGCTACTTACAATGACATAGAAATAGTTGTCGGGGAGATCCTCTATCATACAACCGATGGCGGACTGACCTGGCATGAACTGACAAGTAGCACCAGCGCAGATGCAAGCACCTCCGGCCGCCTACCTTTGCCCGGTGCGTATACAGGCCTGAGTTTTATTAATGCTTCGACTGGCTGGATTATGGGCTCCAATGTGAGTCTAGCTGGGGTACCAGAAGGTGGAGGCAGCGTTACGATACGTGAACCCTGGTTGTATGTAACGCATGATGGCGGACAAACCTGGCGGGCGCAGATTCTACCAAACACCTCCTCGATTGAGGGGTCAGCATCCGGGATAGTTACCTACCCGCCTCAGTTTTTTTCTACCAGCGATGGTCTGCTCACAGTCTCTTCCTGGTCTCCAAGTGAGATCGCCATTTCTGTCTATGCTACCCATGATGGCGGCGCAACCTGGCAGGGTAACGGATTCTTTGCTGTCTTTCTGGCCCAGAACAGCCCCGGAACAACCGTGCTAGCCATGCCCAACCTGGTTTCCACGTTTGCTGACATGAATGCGGGCGCGTTCTGGGAAGACTCAGAGTACCAGAACGCCAATACGCTGGCCAGAACTCACGATGGAGGCCAGAACTGGATACAAACGCGACTCTCTTTTCCGGCACCCGTTGGGGAGGTGCCCACAACTGGCCAGATTGAGTTTGTATCCGCGCGGGTGGGATGGCTGCTATTGCTGCCTGCTGGTAAGTTGCCTTCATTCGCGCCTGTCCTGCTGAAAACTCTCGATGGCGGCAAGACCTGGACTCAGGTTCACTATACTGTCTCATAACTGACATGCTTAGAAAAGCTTGAGAGAAGAGGGCTTGCGCTCCTTTCTGTTGGTTGCGTATAATTTGCGTAGTGAATGGATCACACATCCTATCAACAATCGAAACAAAGGAGTTTCGGACAATGGCTTTGTATGAGGACCATATACTACTTCTGCTGGTGCCTCGTACAGTGAGCATTTTGTCTTCCTCAACTCCTGTCATCTATACGTTTCATGATGGAAGGCCCGAAACGAAGGATGCATAGCAAAAGGAGTGATTGATGATGGCGACAGAGCCACGTATTATCAAGATCTACGAAACCACTCTGCGTGATGGCGAACAAACCCCCGGCGTGAACTATTTCCCAGAAGAAAAGCTGGCTATAGCCCAGGCATTGGCTGAGATGGGCTGTGACACGCTGGATTGCGGCTTTCCCATCTCCTCGCCAGGTGAGTTTGAGGCGGTACGCCTGATTGCCTCAAACGTAGAGAACGCCGAGATTTTAGCCATTGCGCGGGCAAACCCGGTCGATATCGAACGGGCGTGGGAGGCGGTGAAAATTGCGGCCCACCCGGCCATTGAGCCATTTATCAGCGTCTCACCCTTGCACCGGCAGGTGAAGCTCGGCAAGACACGCGACGAGGTGCGCGAGTTGGCGAAGGCGGCTGTGGCGCAGGGCCGGTCGTATACGGAAAACATCGATTTCGCGCTAGAAGATACAACGCGCACCGAGCCTGACTTCATTCTAGAGATCTGCGAGACTATTATCAAGGAAGGCGTGCGCTTCATCACGCTCTGCGATACGGTGGGAGTTGCGCTGCCCTGGGAGTTCGGTAAACTGGTTGCGGATGTCAGGAGAGAGTTTCCCGGCGTGCGTATCTCCGCCCACTGCCATGATGATCTTGGATTTGCTGTTGCCAACGCGCTGGAGGGATTGCGTAACGGCGCCGAGCGTGTAGATACCTGCATGAATGGCCTGGGTGAGCGCGCAGGCAATGCTGCCACCGAGGAGGTCGTGATGGCAATTAAGACACGCTCTGCCGACCTGGGGATGGATATCCGGATCGATACCACAAAGATTATTCCTACCAGCCGCCTCGTGGCAAGACTTTCAGGTATGCAGCCGCAGTGGACAAAGTCTGTTGTTGGTCAAAACGCCTTCGCGCACGGAGGGGGTATCCACCAGGACGGCGTGCTCAAGGATGCACGCACCTACGAGATTATGACGCCCGAGTCCATCGGCCTAACCTCTGCTGATCGCCGCATGTATATGGGCAAGCTTTCAGGTCGTGCCGCGCTTGACGCGCAGATGCGCGATCTGGGCTACCAGCTTGAAAAGGAGCAGCTAAACAGGGCGTTCGAGATGGCGAAATTGCTGCTGGGCAAAAAGAAGGTGCTGGAAGAGATGGATATGCGGTATATTGCTGAGACAGTGAGATGATCGTTATTTGACGACGAGAGGATTGACGGGTGCGCCCACAGCTCGCGAGAACGGGATAGGACCGGCGCAGATGAAAGCCTCATAGACCCCGTCGGCGGCGCAGTCGGCGGCCCACTCATCCAGCAGGAAATTCTCTCCTAGCATAAGGCCCATATAGACGATACCGACGGCATGTATTGGCAACCAGAGTGGAGTTTTACTCGGCACTGCTTCAAAGGCCCAGGTATCAGAGGCGACCGCTGCAATCTGCTTCTGGTGCAACCAGGGGAGGACTTCCAGGGAAGGTCCGGGCGCGTTGGTGTAGGTGTACTCGCTCCAGTCTCCCGATGCCAGGAAACGAGTCATGTGCCCTGTTCGGAAGAGCAGGATATCGCCAGGTTCGATACGCATACCCTGCCGCGACAGGGTATCCTCGATTTCTTTTATGGTGATGGCATGATCTTCAGGCAACCAGGGTATGTCCAGCGCGCGCGGGAAATCGAGCAGGATGGCTCGCGATACAATCGAGGCCGCGGCAACAGCGATACTGTTTTTCATCGCGCCCTCTGAGTTCACCAGGCTACAGTGGCGATGGTTGTACATGTGGTAATCGTGAAACATGTGGGAGAGGGCGTTCCAGTGGGTCGCCGCTTGCAGGGCCATGATGATCATGTCATCGGCGTATCCATATCCACCTTTTTGACCAACCTGCGTTCCTGCCAGAAGGTCGGTACCGGATGTCAGCATAATATGCTGAGGATTCAAGCGCATATTCATGGGTGGCTGTAGCCCAAACCGATCAAGCGGCAGCGACAGGGAAAACGTCACTCCCCGGTGTACTAACTGGGACGCCGATATCCGTTTTTCCGGCGTGATGTAGTTCAATGTGCCCAGTTCGTCATCCGGTCCCCAACGTCCCCAGTTGTTTACTTGCTCGATGATCGATTGAATCGTCAGATGTGCCTGCACGTGAAAGCCACCGGATATCAAAAGCAACTTTAATGAGCATAGTATACCAGACGAGGATGAGTAAGTATAGGGGACACGGCGGCACGGCACCTACGGTTGGCCAGAGTAATGTGTTAAGGCAAGGTTCAATTGTGAAGAATAGTCACCCAGTGTCACCCCTTCGCTTCGCTCAAGGGCAGGCTCTGAGCCCATGCGCTTCGCTCAGGGTAAACTCAGCGAAGGGTCTGTCGCGGGCGGCAGCGAGATCCTTCGCTGCGCTCAGGATGACAGGGCTGGACCTTGCTGTTGATGAGGACCTGTTAAGTGCATTTGAACCATGCCTAAAGGTCAGAAGCGCAGGATGGTACGGACACCATCACCGTTCCTCAATCTGCTGAACGCGGTCTCCAGCTCCTCTAACGGCACGCTATGGCTTACCATCCCGTCGGTGCGCATGCGTCCAGCCTGAATGCGCTCGAGGATGACCGGCACATCCGCGTGAAAATGCGATGACCCGTAAAAGCAGCCGCGAATATTCTTCTCTGAGATGAAGTCGAAGGCTGGCAGCGATACGGTAGAACCCTTTGGAGAAAGACCAACGACCACGACGGTACCGCCTGGGCGAATCAACCCCCATGCCTGCTCAATCGTGCGCGGGTTTCCCAGCACCTCGAAAGCCCAGTCCACGCCATACGGTGTGATTTCCTGGATGGCGGCTGCCGCGTCCTGTTCGCGCGAGTTCACCCCGTGTGATGCTCCAAAGCTTTTTGCCAGTTCAATCTTTTCCTGGCGGATATCGATGGCAAAGACAGGGTAGGCACCAGACAGGCTTGCCGCTTGAACGACGTTTAGCCCGACACCGCCGCAGCCGATCACTGCGACAGAGTCGCCGGGGCGTACCTGCGCCGTTCGTTCTACCGCTCCTACCCCAGTAACAACGGCACAACCGAGGAGCGCAGCTATCTCTACCGGGATGTCACCTGGTATCTTGACTGCACCCTCCTGCGGCACGACCATGTATTCGCTGAAACAGGAGACGGAATTGAAATACTGCAAGGGACGGGGCCCGATATGCATGCGGGTGGTGCCGTCGCGTAGAACGCCTTGCGCCGCCATCGCTGCCGAAGTCGAGCACATATGCAGCTCACCCCGGCGACAGAAGTAGCAGGTGCCACACGCTGGCACGAGTGTGAGGACGACACGATCTCCTGGACGTAGGCCACTGACGCTCTGCCCGACCTCGGTTACGATGCCTGTTCCCTCGTGGCCGAGTACGAGTGGCAGCGGTTCCGAGATAAGGCCATCGCGTACGAGCAGGTCGCTGTGACAGACGCCGGCTGCTTCCATGCGTACCAGTATTTCGCCCTGGTGGGGCGGGTCCAGCGTGATTTCTTCGATGACGGCTGGCTGCCCGGCTTCATACAGCACAGCAGCTTTCGTTTTCATGCCTCTGCTTCTCCTTATGATACGAATAGAGAGTCAAAGCGACAACCATTTACCGGCAAGGGGCGATGCAAGCATCCCCACCACCCATCCGCACCGCTCCCGCCCCTACGCGGCTCGGCAAAGGGCGATGCAAGCATCCCCACCACCCATCCGCACCGCTCCCGCCCCTACGCGGTTTTAGAGAACGGGTTGCGAATCCGTATGGGTGCTAGTGCTTCAGGAAGGGGTTATCCGCGTGCCCAAGCCGCGCCAGCAAATCTTCTATGCCTGGTTGGCCTCCAAAGGCGCGCTCCATCGCGCTCAAGGCAGCGTCTCTGTTGTTCTGGTAGACCTCTTCATCGCTGTCAGCGTTCCAGTCCACCCATACCGAGACGATGGCCAGATAGTCATCGACCCGTTCGGGAAGAATGATGTGGCGCTGGACGGCGGTGAGTATGCCTTCGGCGATCCCCGCTTGCGCTGGCCCCCAGCTGAGCCGGGAATGCTCCCCGGGCCGCAGGTCGGCCTTGTTGACAAAGAGGGTGTAGGGTTTGACCGGCCAGTTCGGCTGCAACACGGTGAAGAATGGGATGATACCTGGTCGTGGCATCGCCATCGCCGTCAGAAAGGCCTGCTCGATTGGCCCTCCTTTGAGGCCAATAGCAAGATTGAGGTGCGCGGCATTGGCCCCCGTTCCCGCCCACGCTTCAGCATACCAGACTGCGTTCGTTTTCTCCATATGTGTATTACCTTCGGTTCCACCAACAACGAGGGGTTCATTGATTCGTCACCCGGGGCGATGCAAGCATCCCCTCCCCGCCCCACACCGCCCCCGCCCCTACGCGGTTGGTTATCTTCACTAGCTCCCGATAATTGGTGGAAGCATTACTTTCTAGCGATTATCCAGGACAATAACCGGGCGAATGGCCTCACCAGACTCCAGGGAATGAACAGCTTCGCTGATCTGTTCCAGCGAGAAGCGGTGCGTGACCAGTTCATCCAGCAGGAGTTTGCCAGCCATGTACAAATTGAGGATCATGGGCATATCAATGTGTGGGCGAGCCGAGCCGTAGAAGCTTCCCAGCAAGCGGCGCTCTTCGCGCACGACGCGGTTCGCCGGGAGCGAGAGTTCACTGCCTGCGGGGGCAATGCCGATCATGACAACTGTACCGCCTGGCCGCGCCATCTCCCAGCACTGGCGCATGGTTTCCGGGCGTCCGACAGCTTCAAAGGTGTAATCCGCGCCCATGCCTTTCGTCAGTTCGCGCACTGCTGCGATGGCATCCACCTCTGCGGCGTTGATCACATGCGTTGCGCCGAACACCAGCGCCCGTGCCAGCTTCGCGGGATTGACATCGATGGCGATGATCGAGGCTGCCCCGGCAAGCCTGGAACCCTGGATCGCGTTCAGTCCTACTCCACCCGCGCCAATTACCGCAGCCACGCTGCCCGGCTGCACGCGGGCCGTGTTGATTGCTGCGCCGACGCCCGTCATTACCGCGCACCCGACGAGGGCTGCCTTGTCAAGCGGAATGCCCGGCTCGATGACGACGCACCCACTTTCTGGCACGACGCAGTACTCCGCGAATGACGAGATGAACGAATAGTGATAGAGCGGTTTGCCGGAGCGCGATAGGCGCGAGGTGCCATCCATGAGCAACCCGGTGCCCATCTTCGCGTAGACAACCTGGCACAAGTTAGGATGCCCGGATTGACAGTAGGCGCATTGGCCGCAGTTAGGAGTCCAGGAGAGCACGACGTGGTCCCCTACTTTTACACTCGTTACGTTTGGTCCGACAGCCTCGACCACTCCTGCGCCCTCGTGTCCTAGCACGGCTGGCAGCGGGGTTGTCTGAGTTCCATGAACCACGTGCAGATCACTGTGGCAAACGCCGCTCGCGGCCAGTCGCACAAGCACCTCCCCGCTGCGAGGTTCCTGGATGTCAACACGATCCACGAGCAGGTCTGTCGCGGGCGCTTCCAGAATGGCTGCTTTCACCTTGAAACCTTTCTGTCTACTTCCTGGAACAAGCAGGGCATTTGCCCTGCTTGTTCTCGCCGTTGGCAGCTATGACGAGAGGAGTCCTATCGACACGAGGAACTGTTTCGCTACGTCGGTATCAGGCTGATGCTGCACATCAACAGCGTAGTTCAACTTCTGCATAGCTGTATCGTCCAGCTTCCCCGCCAGCTTGTTCAGGATAGTAGCCACCTGTGGATATTTGCTGAGGATGTCCTCGCGCACTATCGGGGCGGCATAATACGGTGGGAAGAAGCTTTTGTCGTCCTGGAGAACGACCATCTTATACTGGATGAGCAGGGCATCGGTTGAGAAGACATCGAGCACCTGCACCTGGTTATTGCCAACTGCCGCATATTTCAAGCCGACATTCATTGATTTGGTCGACTTGAAATGGAGTCCATAGGTCTTAATGAGACCAGGATACCCATCCGGGCGGGTGTAGTACTCCGGTTCCGCGCCGAATACCAGATTCGGGGCCACCGCGGCCAGGTCCGAGATGGTCTTCAAATTGTACTGCTGGGCAAGCGCTGTAGGGACGGCAATAGCGTAGGTGTCATTGAAACCAAGCGGCTGCATCCAGTCGATATGGAACTTCTGTGGATACTGCTGCTTGACGATACTGTACGCCTGGTTGGGGTCCTGCACCACGGGCTGCTTCAAAATATCTACCAGACCTGTCCCGGTGTATTCACAGTACATATCGATCTGGCCGCTCTGGAGGGCGTTCCACGGCACCATCGTTCCTCCGAGGTTCGATTTGTTCTCGATCGTGACACCTTTCAAATTGGCCGACAGGAGATCGTACATCATGTCCCCGATCAGGATGTTCTCCGTGAAGCTTTTAGAGCCTACGATGATGGTGCCACCCGAAGAGGGACCTGAAGACGAGGAACTTCCGGTGGATGGGGACAGGCCGCAGGAAGTCAACAAGACTACCAACGTACTAATCGTGATGAACATCAATGTCATCTTCTTTGTCATTGTGCTTCTCCTTTCGCACTGGTCAACTATTATGAGACATTTTTCGATATTCTGCGTTCCAGCAGTGTGAGCACAACCTCTACCAGGACCGCGAGCAACGCCGCGGGTATAGCTCCGGCCAACATCGCCTGAACGTAAACCTGCCGTAATCCCGTGTAGATCAGCGTGCCGAGACCATCTGCGTGTATAAATACACCAATGGTCGTGACGCCAATCGAGATGACCAGGGCATTGCGCAGCCCGGCCAGGATCAGTGGAAACGCCAGGGGGATCTCGATCTGGCGAAAGATCTGCCCTTTGGTCATGCCCATGCCTTTGCCAATCCCCAGATACACCGGGTCGACATTTTCGAGTCCCTCGTAGGTGTTATAGAGCACTGGCAGGATGGCATAGAGTCCCAGGCCGATGACCAGCGTCGTATCTCCCAGGCCGAAAGCCAGCAGGAGAAACGCCAGCAAGGCAATGCCGGGGATGGTCTGAACGACCTCTGCCAGCCCAATGGCTAAAGCTATCCAGCGGGTATGAGGACGCAGCCAGACTGCCAGCAGAAAACCCACTACGCCACCCACAAGCGTGCCAATAATGGAAAGGTAGAGATGCTGGAATGTGAGTAGAGCGATATTTCCAGGGCTCAAGTCCATCGAGTCATCACCTCCGCTTGCGGGACACGAGTTATCAACTCCGCTTTCAGGCCACGTGGAGTGACCACACGACGTAAGAGTCCGAACAGATACCCGATGATAAGCGCTAGCAGGGCAGTGGGAATAGCCCCTGCCAGCAGCAGTGAAGAATCGTAGCTGTCGATACCAGAGAAGATGAGATCACCTAAACCACCCGCGCCAATCAGCGAAGCGAGGGTGGCCCAGCTCACCAGGTAGACAGCAGAAAGACGGATGCCCGTCACAATAACCGGCGCGGTGAGGGGCAGCTCAACCATAGTCAGGATTTCCCACGAAGTCATGCCCTGGCCGCGCGCCGCGTCGATCAACGAAGGATCCACCGAGCGCACACCGATATAGGTATTGCGCAAGATGGGCAACAGCGAATAGAGAGAAAGTACCGTCAGCGCAGGCGTCAGCCCGATGCCGAGCCACGGTAGCAGCAGCGCGAAGAAGACCAGGCTCGGAATGGTCTGGAAAACGGATATCACCCCAATCACCGGACTAGCC
>Ga0137361_10002387_pt1 | contig 11951 bp, 13 predicted proteins | sample Mad1_80_16metaG_FD_104923 | JGI IMG/M metagenome (GOLD analysis project Ga0137361, IMG submission 104923) | Vadose zone soil microbial communities from Angelo Coast Range Reserve, California, USA - Mad1_80_16 metaG | ecosystem: Environmental > Terrestrial > Soil > Vadose zone | place: USA... | reverse complement strand
GACGACTTGCCACGACAAGCCATATTTATCTTTGAGCCAACCGCACTGGCTTTCCTGTCCGCCGTCGACCGTGAGCTTCTCCCAGAAATAATCTACTTCTTCCTGCGTCTCACAACTGATCGCGAACGATACGGCTTCGGTGAATTTGAAGTGCGGGCCGCCATTCAACCCGACGAACTTCAGTCCCTCGAGTTCGAATTCCACAGTCATGACCGATCCCTTCGGTCCCGGCCCTGCGTCTCCGTATCGAACCACGCCCCGGACTCTTGAGTTTTTAAAAACCGAGACATAGAAATTCGCCGCCTCTTCGGCTTGAGTGTCGTACCACAAGAATGGAGTGATTCTTTGCTCAATTGTTGCCATTTGTCTGCTCCTTTTCGTCTGTAATCTTAGACTCAACTTATACTGGTCGCTGCCACTTCCGGTTCTGTAACTACTTCTACTTGTTTGTCGAACGAGGGAAACCGAAATCGACAGGTTCAAAATTATCTAGGCCCTGAATATGTTTTCCTCACCGAGCGCCTCGCACACTAGTATAGAGTCCGGGTGATTTATATCCAGGACAGCGACTGTGGCGCGACCAATGGCCGTCTTTCCGCGGAGCCATGCGCCTTCCCAAACAAAATGCAGTGACCACTTTTCAAGACGCGGATTAAAAAGCGGAGTTAGCTCGTTACTCTCTGGATCTCTTCCGGCGATGTTAGGTCCCTTCCGCAGGTTGCAAGAAAAGCACGCCCACGCCAGATTCGCAGATTCTGTCTGGCCCCGATGCTTCTGAGCGATGATGTGGTCGAGATGAAAGGGTAATTCGGCCGCTGCTTCCGGGAATAGACAATACTCGCATCGCCCGCCCGCGCGACGACGTACCTCGGCTTGCAGCGCTTGGCTGGGGCGGGCCATCTGCTCAAGCTGCGGAAGTTAGCAGAGAACGGCGCGCCCGAGACTTCATTAGCTCAAGCAACTTACCAACATGACGGTAATTCTCCAGCATCTGGGTCTCCAAGGCCGAAAGCTCGCCTGCCTTTGCTTTTTCGAGCAACGACGTCATTCGGTCCAAATCAGTTTTGACAAAGCTGATGCTAAGAATTGCCTCGGCCGCCGCTTTGGGCCAATCTCCCGCCGCAGGTTGAAATACTCGATCAAGGATAGCTGCTTCGCTGCTTTCGAACATTGCGCTCATAGGCCGATTTGTAACATAGGGCTGACTTCGGAGCAAGGATACTTCTGAGTAGCAATGTCTGTTCAGAAGATTGCTCCCGATATTTGTTTGTCAAGTCCAGTGCGTTAGCCAGGTCGCGAAGACGAGCCAGGCGTGTGTGCTCCCGATTACGAGGCGCAGCGGATGCGATATGACGATGAGCGCGCCGCCCAAAACCGTGGCGCGGTGCGGACGCCCGCGCGTGACGATGTCGTAGATCAAGCAGGGGACAATAAAAAGATCGCTGAGGCCAAAGAAAGCGAGTGGCCCGTACTGCTGGATGAAAGCGAAGGGCAGGCGCGCGACCGCAGCGGGCAGAATCGCGATCGTCGCGAGGAGCATCAGCCGCTTGTGCATGTCCGCTCGCCGGCGAAAATAGAACGCCGCGCCAACCAGACTCGCGAATACCAACATATCGCCGAGCGGTATTGTTAGAAACGAAAGTGGATTGACTCCAGGTACGGGAGAAGGACCTTTGGCGCGCACGATGGCCGTAACTGTTCCGATTAGGATCATCAAACTGGCAAGCAGGCCGCCGGCAACACCCAATCGCATGTGCGTGCGCGTGCGCTTCGTTGCCACCAAAGTAGTCTGCGTGAGCAAGAGCGCGATCCATGAGGTGAACACGATCCCATGCAGCACCAGAAGCGGTATGAGCGGCTGAGTTTGGAAATGAGGTCTGAGATAAAATGTTCGCGCAAAACCGGCGAAAACAGTAAGCACAAACGCTACTGCCATGCCGGTATAGAACAGACGCTCGCGACGCTTACTCTGGTCGCGCTTATGGGTGACTTCAACCTGGGCTGCCATGCTCATTCCCGCCTTCTCAAGATGAGTTTAGTCTCTTCCGTGCTCTTGACAAACTTTCCGCTAAGCGTTAGTTCGTTGCTGGACAGCTCATAAGTTCCATCGAAGATCTTGTTGCCTTTTCGTAACCACTGATCCCAAATCGTCAGCGTTTTCTTGTTCGTGTCAACTTCAAAGTGATGCTGTTCGTATGAGCCATCTCGCCGCTTAAAGACGCACATAAATGCTCTGTTTCTTTCAAAGAAAATATCTGCCAAAGCGTCGCCGGTCGCTGCATTCTGAGGGGCGGCCGACACTACCTCCCAGGCTCCATCAATCGGTGTCGGCAAGCGATTGTTATAGTTGGCGACCCAATAGGTGAAAACCGCGGGCGTTGCGATCACCAGCGCGCGCACGGCGTACTTTCCAAACACACGCGACTTCGTCGATGGCTGATCCGGAAACACGCGGTTCTGTTTCGACCAGAAGACTTCCAGTAACTCTTGTTTGTGAAACATGAGAATGGCTATCAGAGCAAATTCCATTAGCAGCGCAATTACGAGCGCGTCTATAGCGATTCTATAGAATATGTCGATCAGAATAATGTTGGCGACGATCGGAAGCAGCAGACAACTCCCGAGCAGGACGGTCTTACGAAACATCAGCAAGACACCGCCCGCAACCTGCACGAGCCCAATGAGGTTGCCGTAAACGGATGAATAGCCGAAGTAGTACCACGTCAACCAGAAGCCGCTGACCTGGCCCATCGGTTTATCGAGCTCCGAAGCCAGGATGGTGAATTGGGATCCGTTAAGCTTCGCAAATCCGTAAAGGATGATGAAAGACGCGACGAAAAATCTTAATGCTCGATAGAACCAAATTGATACCGGAGTCACTTGAACTGCTTGCCTGTGCGTCGATGGATCGTTGGTCAAGCCTCAACTCCTGCATAGACTGGAATCGCTCAGCGCGGCACACTCTTATAAACCACGCCGCCCTTCATCACAAACACGACGCGCCGCACGGCGGTGACGTCCTTCAGAGGATCGCCGTCAAGCGCGATGATGTCTGCCTGCAAACCTGGCGCGATCGAGCCGATCTGATCGGACAAGCCCATGGCTTCCGCGCCGAGCGAATTCGCTGAGACCATCGCCGTCATTGGATCTATGCCGCCATCCCGGACGCGATCGATGAACTCTTCGGCATTGCGTCCGTGCGTGCCCGCGACTGCGTCCGTGCCGAAAACGATCTTGAGACCTGGGATTTTCGATGCGCGGCGAACCAGCTCGTGGTTGATCGGTAGAATTCTTTCCATCGCGGTAAAGCCTTCAGCGGTGTAGCCGGGCGTGCCGAGATATTTTTCCTTGTTCAGCAGATAGTTCTCAATTACCAAACCCGCCTGCGGATCGAGATAAGTACCTTTCGCGGCCATCAACTTCAAATCGTCATCGGTAGCCAGGGTGCCATGCTCAATCTGCGTACAACCGGCCAGTGTCGCAGCGCGCACAGCGTCTTTATAAGCATGGACCAGTGCCCGCAGACCGACTTTCTTTGCTTCATCGCACGCGGCATTCAGTTGGTCTTGCGAGAGCGACATCCCACCGCCCTGGCGGATACTCTGCGCCGCAAAAAGTTTGATCAAGTCCGCGCCTGCTTCCTTCTGCTTGCGAATGAACGCGCGAATTTCATCGGGCGTGCCGCTCCGCTCGCCTTGTCCGGCAAGCGGCTGATTCGCCGTTAAGATACGTGGGCCGGGCAGCGAGCCTTTCGCGATCGCGTCGCGCAGGGGAACGTCGTTGGGCGAGCCGACGCTTTGCACCGTTGTGAAGCCGGCCATCAGCGTGACCCAAGCATTCGCAGCGGCTCGATACGCCGCATCCTGGGTTGTCTCTCCGGGGCCCGCATTCTTTCCATCTTTGCCGAAGCTCCAGGTGATGTGGACATGGGCGTCAATCCAGCCGGGCAACAAAGTCATCCCGCGAAGATCGTAATCGACCGGGCCGGCTTTTGGATCGATCGAGACAATCTTCGATCCTTCGATCACAATGCGCGTGTCGTGCAGCACACGGCCCTTGCCATCGAGCACGGTACTAGCGGCGATCACGATGCGTTTGTGTTGCTGAGTTGTTTGAGCTCGAATTCCTTGTGCTTGAACCCAAATGGAAAGAATGATCAGGATAGCGAGAACAGTGTTCGTTGATCGCATGAGCGGCCCTCCAATCGATTGCGCATTAGACCACATTTAGGCGCAGATCAGAATAATTCTCAAGGCCGCCTCAGCTTTACTTCGCCTCGATCTGTTCGCGTATTCGCGCTTCCTGTTCTCGCAGCTCAGGAGTGAATTCGGCGCCGAAGTCTTCGGCCTCGAACACTTGGCGAATCTCAACCTCGGTTTCCTCGAAGGGCGCGCGCTTGAGCCATTCGATCGCTTCGTCCAGGGATGCGCATTTCCACAGCCAAAAGCCCGCGACCAATTCCTTAGTCTCAGCGAACGGTCCATCGATCACGGATTTCTGGCCGTTTGAGAATTTGACGCGGGCGCCTTTCGAACTGGGTTGTAGTCCCTCGCCCGCCATCATTACGCCCGCGTTCGCCAATTGTTCGTTGAACTTTCCCATGTCAGTGAGCAACTGCTCGCTCGGCATGACGCCGGCTTCCGACTCCTTATTTGCTTTTACAATAACCATGAATCGCATCGTATCTTCTCCCGATTCTCGATTTCTCCCTTCTCCGTTTGGGAGCAGGGCCGGGGATGAGAGGCGAGACTATCTGAGTCCTCAAGCCCTCACCCAAACCCTCTCCCAAAGGGAGAAGGATTAACTTATGGATCGCTGAAAAATGTAAGGGGCTAACTTTTAGTCGAACGAGCCCTCTTGAGATCGACACGTTCAAGCTTTCTTTGTTTGCCAGAGTCCCAGCGCCGCCCCGGTTGGATCGGCAATGATGCTGAGCCAGCCCATGTCCGGTACTTCGATCGAGTCTTTCACGATCTTCGCTCCCAGTGACTCCGCTTTCTTAGTGGCCGCGCCGATGTCGTCCACCAGCACATAGGCCAGCCAGAACGAAGGCACGCCGGGCATCGGATTTTTCATTAATCCGCCGCCGGTTCCATCTCCGACTTTGATTACGGTGTAAGTCCCGCTGGGACCCATCGACATGTCTTCGAGTTCCCAGTCAAACAATTGGCTATAGAAGGCGCGCGCTTTATCAACATCGGTCGTATTCAGTTCCACGTGTACGAATGGATTTGCCATCACTTTGTCCTCCAGATTTTGATCGTACGAACCGAAGTAAGATGAATAAGGGCTAAGTCGAATATCTCACGCACGCCTCACAAAACTAATCTGCCGGCAATCCCGGTATCTCCATTACCGGCCGAATTTCAATCGTGCCAAAACTGGCGGGCGGAATTCGCTCGGCGATGCCGATCGCTTCGTCGAGATCTTTCGCTTCGATCAGATAATAGCCGCCGAGTTGTTCGCGCGTTTCGGCAAACGGACCCGCCAAGAGTTACGGTCTCGCGCTGAACTTGGTCACTAACGAGAGTGAAAAGCGATTTCTCGAGCGAAGTTAGCGACCGACTATAGATTCGAAAGACGCTGCGGCCGGCGATCATCAAGAGGTTGCGGCAACGCCGGCGTGAAGTCTTCACCGGGATTGATGAACTGGTCGCGTTCGAATTTGTACTGCTTGTCGTAGAGTTGCTTGTATCGGCCTTCAGCGGCCAGCAGATCTTCATGGGTGCCGCGTTCAACGATTTCGCCGCCTTCCAAAACTAAGATTTGATTGGCGCTGCGGATGGTTGAGAGTCTGTGGGCGATGACGAAAGTGGTGCGTCCGCGCCGCAGCGATCTCAAGCCGTCCTGAATCAGAGCTTCGCTCTCGCTGTCGAGACTGGAAGTTGCTTCGTCAAGAATCAGCAGCTTGGGATCGGCGAGGATGGCGCGTGCGATTGCGACGCGCTGACGCTGTCCGCCGGATAGTTTTACGCCGCGCTCGCCGACGATCGTGTCGTACTTCTGCTCGAAGTTTTCGACGAACTCTTCGCAATGCGCAATGCGACTCACCGCTTTTATCTCATCGACGGTGGCGTGCGGGTTCGAGAACGAGATGTTCTCGGCAATGGTGCCGTCGAAAAGAAAGTTGTCCTGCATAACCACGCCGAGATACGAACGAAAGTCGCGCAGGCGTAGCGTGTTCAAATCTTTGCCATCGACTTTGATCGTCCCGGAGAGCGGATGATTGAAGTTCATCGCGAGACTGATGAGCGTACTCTTGCCCGAGCCGCTGGATCCGACCAGCGCCGTGGTGGAGCCGGCCGGGGCTTTGAACGAAACATCTTTCAGCACCGGCACGCCTTCGTTGTATTCGAACCAAACGTTCTCGAACTCAATCTCGCCGGAAACTTCCGGCAGCGGTTCGCGCAAGGCATCCTGGTCGTCTTCGGTTTTCATGTCCATTATTTCGCGAATGCGATCAAGTCCGGCGAAGGCTTCAGTGATCTGAGTTCCGATCGCCGCAAACTGAATGAGCGGCATCGCCATCATTCCGGTGAAGATGACATACATGAACAGATCGCCAATCGTCATTTTCCCGCTGACGACCGAAGGCCCGCCGACCACGATGATCACTACGCCGACCGCGCCCACGATCAGCGACGCGAATGCGTTCGTGGCTGAAACTCCGGTCATCGATTTGGCGACGTTACGAAAGAGCTTGTGGGCGCCGCGCGCAAAGGTGATCTCCTCGCGCTTCTCTGCGGTGTAGGCTTTGACGATGCGAATGCCGCCGAGCGATTCGGTCAAGCGACCAGTTAGGTTTGCGGTTATTTCTCCGCGCTCGCGGAACAAAGGTCTGAGCCGGGTGAAGGCGTAAGACAAGGCCGCGCCGAAAGTCCCGAGCACCACAATGGTGACGGAAGTCAGACGCCAGTTAAGCCAGAAAAGAACACAGAGAGCTACGGCCGCGGTAATAAAGCTTCCCACCAATTGGACCAGGCCGGTGCCGACCAGGTTGCGAATGCCCTCCGCGTCGTTCATGATTCGCGAAATGAGCTTGCCGACCTGGGTTGAGTCGAAATAGCTGACCGGCAGACGGGCGATCTTGGCCTGCACTTTCTTGCGCATTTCCGTAATGGCGCGCTGCGCCGCGACCCCCAGAACCTGTGTCAGGCCGAAGGAGGTGACGGCTTGCACGATGGTCGCGACGCCCGCCGCCAAAGCGATCTTCCAAAGCAGATCCGTGCGCCCTTTGGCGATCACCTGATCGATCAAGTACTTGGTCGAGGCCGGAAGCACCAGCACCATCGGCTGATTAATCACCATCAAAACGGCGCCGAGTAACAGGCGGCGGCGATGCTTCCAGACAAGCTCGCGGGCATCGGCCCAGGCGGCCGACCAGCGTATCTTCTTCTTTTTCGCTTCAGCCATTTGCTTTCATCCACGCGAACCGCAACCGAAGAGTTTCGGACGCGATTGATACTTCGGCTTCAATAGACAAGGAGTATCGCTAAATGAGCTTAAACGCTAACTGAGGTTATGCAAAGCAGGGGCGTGAATAATCTGGCTTTGCGTCTTCGACCATCTTCGCGCCTTTGCGCGAAAATGCAATCGGTTCACGCAAAGGCGCGAAGTAAAACTTAAGGCGCTAAGAAGAAAGAGATTAGTGGTCGAATCTCAGCTCGGGAACCTGAATCCTCTGAATCGCGTCTTCAGGGATATTCGTAAATGTCTAATCGGGAATATTTTGGAAGCGCGAGTTGGCGAGTCAGTTTGCTAAAGGCTAATATGAGGGTCTGTTTTCAAGAAAGGATTCTGAACTCATGAAACACGTTGGCATTTTAGTCGGCCGGGAAAAAACTTTTCCCGAGGCACTGATTAAGAACATCAACGAGCGTGGCGGCGGATCGGTTGCGGCCGAGTACATCAAGCTCGGCGGAGTTCGCCACGATGCGCCGCCGGTTTACGACCTGGTAGTCGACCGCATCTCGCACGAAGTGCCTTTCTATCGCGCGACGCTCAAGCGCCTGGCATTGGAAGGAACGATCATTATCAATAATCCCTTCTGGTGGTCCGCTGACGACAAGTTTTTCAATTACTCCCTGGCGCGCAAATTGGGCGTCGCAGTTCCGAAGACAGTCTTGCTGCCGCAGAAGGATTACATCACCGGAATCGTGAGCGAGAGTTTGCGCAACCTGGAATTTCCGCTCGACTGGCAGGCGATCGTTGACTACACGGGCCTGCCGGCGATCATGAAGCCCTTCGATGGCGGCGGTTGGAAGAACGTTTCGAGAGTCAACAGTCTGGAACAGTTGATAGCCGAATATGATCAGACGGGAACACTGTGCATGACCTTACAGGAGTTCATTGATTTCGATCAGTTTGTGCGTTGCTATTGCATCGGACAGGAAGACGTAATGATCATGCCCTATGACCCGCGCAAACCTTATTTGTCGGGAGAGCAATACGTTTACGATCCCAACTATCTATCGCCGGAGATGTCAGTTCGCGTGGTGCACGACGTGCGAACGCTCTGCGCGGCGTTGGGTTATGACATCAACACGGTCGAATTCGCAATTAAGGATGGCGTCCCTTACGCGATCGATTTTATGAATCCCGCACCTGACGCTGAATTAGAATCTGTCGGTGACTTCTATCATAAATGGGTGACCGACGCGGCAACTAATCTGGTCTTTAAAAGATTGAGCGAGTCCTCTGAGCGTCCGCGCTATCGTTGGGATGCATTCTTGAATCCTGCACCGATTCGCATTGAAGCGGTCGCATCCCAGACTGAACAAGCTGCGCGGACAATTGCGCCAAAGGTCACTGCCGAAAAGAAATCGACAAAGGCTCGTAAATCCACACCACGAAGTCGCGCGAAAGAAGCAGGTTAACCAGCGCACGCCGGCTTAGACCATACGCCTGAACGCGGCGATAAAGAAGCCATCGACATCGTGGCGATGGGGCCAGGTACGAATTGCTCCATTTTCGAGCAGTAAACCGGCGGCCGCATTCAGTGGGGTCTGATCGAAGGCCGAATGATTCTTTAGGAAATCTTCGATAACGATTTCGTTCTCATCCCGTTCAACCGAACACGTCGAGTAGACAAGTAAGCCGCCCACGCGAACCGTAAAAGCGGCGTGCGTAAGAATTTGTTTCTGCATCGACGAGAGCCTGGCGATGTCATCAGGCTTGATGCGCCAGCGAATTTCCGGATTGTGGCGCAGGGTGCCTGTGCCGGAACAAGGAGCGTCTACCAGGACCCGGTCGAACGAAGCATCGGCGAAGGGCAAACCGCGTGTGCCATCGTAAGCGAGCAGATGAATCGATTCGCAACCTTGCACGATTGCCAAGTCTCGCAGAGTGCGCAAACGATGCTCATGCAAATCGCCGGCGACAATCATCGCTTTTGGCGCAAGTGAACGTAATAGGGTCGACTTGCTTCCTGGCGCAGCGCAAACATCGAGCACGCGCTCGTTGGGTTGGGGGGCAAGAAGGTGCGCAACCAATTGCGAGGCTTCGTCCTGAAAATAGATGAGACCGTAATGCGAAAGCTTTTGTAACGCCTTGCTATTACCAGTCACGCGCCAGGAATCGAGCGTTATTTTGGATGGCTCGACCCGCGCACCTGAGGTCTCCAGCTCTTGAATAACTCGCTGCTGTTTGTCTTCTCTGGTAGTTTTTGCCGTCAAACGAAACGCCATCGGCGCGGGTTCGTTGTTCGCTCTTGCCAGCGCCATTGTCTCGTCGAGGCCAAACGAGTTGACCCAACGTTCCAGCAGCCACGGTGGATGCGATGTCTCAATCGCCAGTTTCTCTAGCGGCTCCGCGGCGCTCGACGCAGGATCATAGTCGGGGTCCCGAGTCGCCCCGCGCAGCACGGCGTTTACGAAACCTGCCGCGGATTTCAAGCGGGCTTCGCGGACGAGCTTGACTGACTCGTCGACCGCTGCGGAAGGCGGAATCCGCGAAAGAAAACGAAGCTGATAGAGGCCCAGGCGGAGCGCCAGCTTCACTTCCAAGTCTAACGTTTCAATCCTGCGATTAGCGAAATGTGCCAGGGCGTAATCAAGCCACAACTGTCGCCTGAGAACACCAAGCACTAACTCGTGACAAAGCGCACGGTCGTCATCGCGCATAGTCTCACTCAGGGACGCTAGTAAGGACGACGCAAAGGCGCCTTCCTTTGCGACGCGCTTTAGAATCCGGAGCGCTGCTCGTCGTGCAGGCGAAATGGTCATTGATGATTTCGCGGTGAGTCTATTGAGTTTGAATCGGACACGCTTGAATGGCGCACAACTGCCAGTGACCATCGCGCAAGGTGAAGATCGAGATTAGTTTATATTGGCCGGAAATCTCGCGCCCATGATATAGCCAGGTCGCCGCATCAAGCGCAGTCAGGATCGCCGTGGCGCCAAAAACGCGCACGCTTATGTGTTCGCGGCTGAGATGCTCGATCTTGAGGTTGCCAGAGGTAACCTCGCCGATGAAGTCTTCCTTGTCATCGCCTTCAAGCGGATAAGTGAAAATAAAATCGTCCGCCATGATCCTGTTCAGCGTCTCCCCATCGCCTCGCACCAGGGCTTTGACCCACTCGTCATTCAGTTGACGAACTTGCTGCTCGACTTGAATCTGATTTGAGATTTCCATTTACCGGCGCTGAAAGATTTCAACCTTGGATTGGGAGCAGTGTAAACCTGAACTCTGCATGGTATCAACTCACCTTCTGCGGCCCATGTCGTCTAATCTGACACGATTTGGGATAGCGCACGCCCTTCGTTTCGAGATTTTCGTCGTGAGAATGAGAATGGCATGTTCATTGCGAAGGGGCTCTGGCGGAGGTAGTAATATGAAACTCATTAATGTGACGAAACTTGGAGGGTCAATCCTGGCACTTCTGTTGCTGTTGGGCGTTGGCGTAATGTCGAGCACGACAGCCCAGGCACAGTATCCATATCCGAATCAGGATCAATATCGTCGAGATCGTGACCGCAACAACGATCGCTATCGTAACCGCGACTATGATCGTGGTCAGGATCGCTACGGGCAACGCAACCGTGGGCGCAACTGGGACGGCTATGCTAACTATGGTGGCACCTATGAACTGCGGCAGACGGCACTGAATGCCGGCTATAACGAAGGCGTCAAGGCGGGCCGGAACGATCGGCAGCACGGTCGAGGTTATGACTTCCGCGACGCGAGCGCCTATCAGAGGGCGATGAAGGATTACAACCCGCGCATGGGCGACCGTTGGATTTACCAGCGTTACTTCCGTGACGCGTTTGAAAATGGTTACGCGGACGGGCTTAGGGGATACTAAACCGGCGGAACCTTAACTGAATCAGAGCAGGAGCGGAGCGTTGGGGTTCCGCTCCTGTTCTTTTGTCTACGCTTCGCAAAGCGCGTGTAAACTGCCGACGCAATACCGCAATTCCGCCTTGTCTTCCCATCCAGCCAAACAGATCGAGCAAGATGTCAGCATTTCCAAATTGCTTCTTCGATCATATCCTATCTAGTCGAAAGGTCTGGTAATCGCGCCTTCGCGGGATTTCCCTGCCTAACGGGTCGAAAAAACTGAAACTTTTGGTCTCGGTGGGGCACTAACACACCGGAACACGATGAAACGGCTAGCCCAAGAGTTGAGCCTGGAAGGGCAGCCCGGAGCGTTCGCAGGATCTCTGATGAACAGTTCAGCAGACCTAGTTGCGCGCGCGTGCCGGGGCGAACAGGAAGCGTTTCGTCTGATCTTTGAGCGGTATTCGAGGCCCATAATCAGTTTCATCTACGATCTTGTAGGCGATCGCGAGTTGGCGGAGGACCTGACCCAGGAGACGTTCGTGCGAGCGCATCGCGGCCTGAAGGCGTTACGTGAAGAGAGGAAGTTCTCGACCTGGCTGTTCGGGATAGCCAAAAACGTCGCGCGGGAATCGCTCCGATCGCGCACACGTCAACAGCAGCGAGTTGAGCTT
>Ga0137361_10002379_pt1 | contig 11971 bp, 7 predicted proteins | sample Mad1_80_16metaG_FD_104923 | JGI IMG/M metagenome (GOLD analysis project Ga0137361, IMG submission 104923) | Vadose zone soil microbial communities from Angelo Coast Range Reserve, California, USA - Mad1_80_16 metaG | ecosystem: Environmental > Terrestrial > Soil > Vadose zone | place: USA... | reverse complement strand
CGCCGGCCAGGGTCTTGTCGGGTTCGGCGTAGAGGACATGAAGGATGGTGCCGACCAGCAGCGAATGGCTGGTCTTCTCCCAGTGGTTCCGGCGTTCGAGCGATCCTTCGGGATCGACGAGGATGTCGGCGACGTTCTGGACGTCGCGAACCTCCCACTCGCCCCTTCGCACTTCCAGGAGGGGATTGTAGGCCGCCGAGACCGCATTGGTTGGGTCGAATAGCAGCACACGGCCATACCGGGCCCGAAACCCTGCGGTCAGCGTCCAGTTCTCGCCCTTGATGTCGTGGACGATGGCCGAGCCTGGCCAAGTCAGCAGCGAAGGCACCACCAGCCCGACGCCCTTGCCGGAACGGGTCGGAGCGAAGCACAGCACATGCTCGGGTCCGTCATGGCGCAAATATGCGCGGCCGTAGCGCCCGAGCACCACGCCGTCCGGCCCAAGCAGTCCGTCGCGCTTCACCTCACGCAGCGTCGCCCAGCGGGCTGAGCCATATGTTTCAATGGTCCTGGTCTCCCGCGCCCGCCATACCGACATGCCGACCGCGACCGCGATGGAGATGAAGCCGCCCGATGCCGCAATCCCGGCGCCCTCCAGGAAGATCCGTGGCGCATAGGCGTCGTAGGCGTACCACCACCAGAAGAACGCCGGTGGGAGATAGACCGGCATTCCCGGCACAATCTGGAACCAGGGCTGGCCAAGTTGCGGCTGAAAACCGAGGCGCCAGGCGGTCCACTGCGTCGCCGCCCAGGTGGTGCCAAGCACGACCAGCACAACGATGGCGATCTGACCCCAGAGTATCTTGGTTGCGGACATGCTGGCTTTCGGATGGTGAGTGACTCGCCTGTTAACGAAAGCGCCGCGCCACCGAACTTCAATATCCGGCAAAGCCCGGTCGTGCTCATGCGTGTCGTGGCGTAGAATTACTGAGGCCGGCCATCATCAAATCTCCAGCCCGCGCTTGCGTCCAAACCCCCATTCGATGCCGCCGCCCTCCTTGGCGATGCCGGAAACATGGCGGCCGAAATGCTTCTCAAGCGTTGGCGTCCACGGGACGAGCGCAAAGCCGAGGCCGTTGTCGATCATGGCCAACCGGCCCGAGGTCAGCGCGAGGCGCTGGCGATAGGTGCCGGCGACATGCTCGCCGACCGCAGCTGGTTCGTAGGGCAGCCCCGTCTCGGCCGAGAGTTTGGCCCCGGCGGCGTCGAGTTCCCGTTGCCGCAGCGTGGCGAGGAGGTTGCGCTGCAGGATGATGCGCTGACCCTGACGGCGGGCCAGCCCTTGAGCCACAAGATGTTCAGCCCGGGCCGCCATGGCGTCGCGGGCTTGCTGCCCGAACCCGCCCATGGCAAACGGCATTGCTTGGCGCTCGACGAGCCGGTGATCGAGCCAGGTCGCGCCAGGCGCTGTGACCTGCGCGGCCAGATCAACATCCGACCGGTTGGCAAGAACGAGGGTGAGACGGGGATCGTCGGAGCCGCCGAACTGTCGCACCTCGACGATGCCTCCGATAGGCGGCGCATGCTCGAAAGCCTCGATCCCCCGGAAACGCACATGGTGAGCGCGGCCGTCGGTACCGTCGATCACGGCGTAGGCTTCGCCCATCATCTCGTCATGGAGTCCCTTATCGATGAGGCGCCCGATGATCGGTGATGCTGCCCGACCGGTGTCGATCACATAGTCTGCGATGCCACGGTCCTGACCCCGCTCGGTGAAGGCACGGTGCATGGTCTTGATGATGTCGCCACGCAAGCCAAGATCGCGCAGGCGGCGTTCGGCATCGAGGCCAACCATCCACTGACCCGGACCTGCGGTCGTGGCAAGGCCCATGCGTTCCAGCCGTTGCAGCCTGCCGATGGCGAACCGGCGGACCTCCGGATCGTCGACGCCAGGATTGTTCGGCCGCAGGTCGATCAAGCCGGTCTCGTCGGCCGCTATCCGGATGGCAGCATCGAGGCGCGTCCAGCGTTCGGCCTCCACCTCCCGCTCCAGAGCAGAGCGCACCTCGTGTTCCGGCTTGGGTCCGAGTTCGATTGAAACCAATTCCTCGGCTCGTGAACGCAGGCCGCGGCTGATGTAATCGCGGGAGATGATGAGATCGGAACCATCCTCGGCGATGCCCCGCACCAGGAGATGGACATGAGGATTGTCGGTGTTCCAGTGATCGACCGCGACCCAATCGAGCCTGGTCCCGAGATCGCGCTCCATCTGGGTGACGAGGTCGCGGGTGAAGGCCTTGAGATCGGTCATCTCGGCGGCATCCTCAGGCGCGACGATGAAGCGGAAGTGATGGCGATCGTCATGGCAGCGCCTCGCGAAGGCCGCGGCATCGGATCGGTCCTCCGCGGCGCTGAACATGTGCGCTTTCTCCCCGCCGCGCGTGACACCGTCTCGTTCGAGGTACGCAATGTGGGCCGCCAGCGGGGCCGAGCGAGAGGCACGGCCCGCGTGCCGGACTACGCGGGCCTTCACAACGACGCGGCGGTGACCGGCAAAGAACCGGCTGCGGGCAAATGCCAGATGGCCCCTCCCGAATATTGAGCGTCCAGACCGCGAGGAGGCCCTCCTGCCGGCCGCATAGGTACCGCCATGACCGGCCTTCTTCGCCGCGCGCAGCACCTGGTCGATAAAACTCTTGCCGCCGCCGCGATCGCGGATGCGTCCCAGTCGGACCCGAAAATCCTCATCGCTGCTGTTCATAGGTGCGGTCCTCAGCGCGTCTGTCTCGGGGAGTGCCGGAATGAGCCTTGAAGAAGCGCATCTTTTTCTTGCGAGCGGCACGCGAGCCGACCGACGCACCCGAAGGGAGCCAAGCCATGTCAATGGCTTGGCTCCCGTCCGGGGGCGCCCCCTTTTATCTTGCCGTCGTGCGGTCGTGTTCCAGCTGCCGTCATGCCTCACTGCCAAACATGCGAACTCATGCGAGATTGCGCGAAACGCCGTCATTCCGATCATGGCAAGGTCCGCTGTGCTGATCTGGGTACGAAGAGACCGTCAGCAGGCGGCTGAGACGGAGTCGGGCGCGCGCTCTGAATGTCAGACTTTTGCTTCTCGACTGCAGGCCGATCTCTTGCTGCATCATCGATCGGCGAACGCTCGGATGGCCGAGACTTGACCGGAAAGAGGGGGCTCAATCGGGCGCGCTCGCGATCATCTGGCGCGGCAGGTGGTGCCGTGGCCGTGTCGTGGAAGGGAGGCCGCTGTGCGGGACGGACCTTAGCTGCATCGCCGCCAGTCTCCGCCGGCATCTCAAAGTCCGGCGCATCATTGTTCGCAACTGATGTCCTGACCGCGTCCGCGAAGGCGTTGTCGGGCCGCTCCCATGAGCCGCGATAGGCCGCGATGGCGCAGTAGATCGGATCGCCGTTGAAGTGTGGGGACGTCTTGCAGCGTTCAGCGAGCTGCGCGATCTGGCGCGCTGCCACTGTAATGTTTGAGCAGGGGGCGAACATCTCTGCGGCGACCGACCGGCGAGTGGCAGACAGGCCTGTCAGCCCGATCCGAATGGCAACGTCGGCCGGGTAGGTGTCGTGTGCGGCATCGACGGCGTCACTCACGTCTCGAAAGACCTGCGGCTGACGCACTCCCGCCACCGTGAATGACCACGGTTCGCCGCCTGATTGATGCCAGATCAGCGCATGCATGATCTTTGGATCAACAGCGAGAGCGCATGCGGTCACAAGAGTTGTGAGGTCCATGATATCCGCTTCATCGACAGTGAGAGCGCTTGCGTCTTGGACGGCGATGAGGACGCCGAGAAGCTTACGGTGATCCCGCACAGGACAGCCAGCGTGTCGGTCTGACGGCTCACCGCCCTGAGCTGCGCTGCTGGAGTCAAGCCTATTTGGTGAGAACACCTGAGCGCGGTAGCAGCTGCCATCGCGCGAGTCATTGGCCGAACAGACGAGTGCTTCTCGATCGGGTCGGCGACCGCATGATCAGTCCTCCTCGAATGTCCAAAGCGGTACGGCGCGGCCGACGATGGCATGCACCGGGATCGGTCCGAAGTAGCGGCCGTCGAGCGACGCCGGTTCATCCCAATTCATGAGGAACACCTCGTCGCGCGCCAAGGTATGGCAACCCTCCCAAACGGGGAGCACGCGTCCGCGGCGGTCGCGCTCGCGTGCCACGCCCATTTCGATGCCATCGACCGCAATGGTTGGGCCGGTGCGGCACACGGTCTGACCTGGAAGCGCGAGAATGCGTTTGATAAGTGGTACATCTCGCGGCAGATAACCGCCGTCCTCGAGCAAGGTCGCGAGCGTTTCCGGAGGATACGCAACCACAAGCGTGGTGACGATCAGGTCACGTGCTGGCTGCACCTGATAGAGCCCGGTCGGAACGCTTTCGGAGACGTTCCATACGAAACGCGGCGCAGGTTTTGGGCCGAGCATAGCCTCGATCACGGCGGCGGCAGCCACAGCGGTGACCAGCGCTATGGGATGGTTTGTCATGAGATCAGCTTTCGGCGGTGTAGCCAGGCTTGATGCCGAGTCCGCGTGTAGGGTCGTGGCCGCTCGCCAACGGACACGCGATTGTGGACATGCTGCCAGTGCTCTGGGGCGGCATCCGCCGGATCCGGCCCGAAATTCCCAGAACGCCCAGCAGGTCGTTCCAACGGGCGATATAGAACGGGTGCGTCGTCCGTGTGCTCAATGCGCCGAGACGGAGCGTGTCGAGTGGCACATTGAGCGCGATTAGACCGTTTTCCGGCGCTTGCAGCACAAAATCGCGCCGTAACCCCGTGCCCGCGAAGACGCCGAGCGCGAAGAATAGGAAGGATCGGCCGCGCGTGCTGTCTTCCGGCCCGACGTTGCGCACAAGGCCCTTCGGGAACGTCATCCAGGTCCGAAGCCGCTCGAACGGCAGCTTGAGATAATGCTTCTTTAGCAGGTCGAAGCAGTCGTCCTGCGCCTTGCTGACGGCCGGCTCGCCGGCGTGGCTCACCAACAAAGGCACGCGTTTGGCCTCAAGCTGGTCGATGGCCCCGATGAGACTGTCGAGGCCGCCGGAGAACAGGCTGACTCCGGCAACGGTCGGCACGATTAGGTCCGGCTGCGGGACGATCTCGGCGAAGCGCGGCGGGCGTGCACGGAATTGGATCGTCCAGCGATCGCCGGTCAGGAAATTCAGCATACGTTCGAGGACCGGCACGGCCACGTTCCAGCGTGCGACATCGCTGACCGGGATGACGACGCGAATTTCACGCGTCCACGCGTCCTCCGATTCCGTCGCGCGCGAAATGCGCGTGTCGGCGGCGTAGACTTGCGCGGCGGTGACGACTAGATCGAGGGCAATCTCGTTCGGGAAGACCTTCTTGGCCTTCAGGTCAGTCAACGCAGCGCCGATGCCGAAGTCCAGGACCTTGTCATAGGCCACGAGGTCGAAGCGCGTCTGCTTTTCGTCGGCCCCGGCGGCGGCAAGGTTTGCGCGGTCGGCAGCACCATAGTGACCTTGGACGAGATGGCGCGTCATGTCTCGCCCTCCGCCTCGCCAAGCGTCTGCAACATGTCGAACGCAGCTTCGTAGACCGCGTCGACATGTTGCAGGGCCTGTTGTTGCGTGAGGGTGCCGGTTACGGCGCGCGCTGCGCTCAAGGCATCACTAACGGCGCGGCCCACGAAATCATACAGCTGGGCCTGGACGCGTTCGACCGCAGCCACGTCGGATGGCAGCTTGATACTGTTCTTGCCGATGTCGTTGCAGATGCGCGCTTCGATGGCGTGTGCGGCAAACATCTCGAACACGGTCTGCATCTGATCCGTCGTCAGGGAGTCGAAATCGGAAATCCCCTGATCGGCGAGATCGGCAATCGTATCGACGAAGGCATCGCGCGCGATGCCTTCGTCGACCGTACCGCCTATGGGGCACACATATTCTGCGATGCCGAGGAAGATATCCTGGATCGGCCGACCGGCGAGCGCTTCGAGATTGAGCGCGCGGAGTGCTTCGACAGGTCCGCGCGCCTGTGCGTCGGCGAGGAACGAATAGAGGCGCGCACCAGCTTGTCGCGACGAGCCCATACGCCGTGCTGCTTGGCGTGCGCCGCCGGCGGCGGTCGAAACATAACCGGAAACCGCACGGCCCAACGCGGCGCGGTCGGTTCCTCCCGAGCGCGCGAAGCGTGAGAAGTTGGTACGCGGCGCGGCGAAGCGGTTGGGCATGGGTGCCTGCCCCGGTACCGGACGCGGCTGCGGTGGGCTCGGTGGTGGCGCCACGGGTGCACCGGGTGGCCCGTTTGGACCGTTCGGCGCGCTGGGAGCGGCTGGTCGGGCTGGGCCTGGCAATACAGGCGCTGATCCTGGCGCCGGATCATTAAGAAAGCCTGGTATAAGCGGGGACCCGTTGCCCGCGCCGCCATAGGAGCCGGACGTACCCATTACGCGCTCCTGATCTTCACTTTACGGGCGGCGGTCGCCGCTGTCTTCAACGTCGACTTCCTTTCGCTGGACGCCCACTGCTCGATGAGATCGGTGAGCCGCGCCGATGCCGATGGATCGGTGATGACGCCTTGCCATCCCGAGACTGGCCAGGCACCGCACCGCTCGCCCGGCAGTGCTTCGAGGAAATCCAGCAGGTTCGTTTGGAGCGCGGGATGCGCTTTCACCAACACGGTGAGGCCGTCGACACCGGGTGGTATGGTGACGAATGAATCCTCAGCCATGATCCGGCCGCGAAGTGCCTCGAACACTTGTGCTGCTTCCGGTGCTTTCAGCGTCTTGAGTTCGGCATCGAGGCCTTGGACGGCGAGCTTCGGTCCGAGGAGCTTTTCGACCACCCCGGCGAGGTGGCCCAGCGCCGATGCCGCGCCGAAATAGTCTTTGCGGTCCTTGGTGACGAAGATATAGGGGCGTAGGTCGACACCGGCGAGCGTGGGACTCACGCGCGACCACGCACGGACTTGTGGCAACGCGAGCCACTCAGTGACGAGTGCGCTCTCGGAAATATCCGCTGCGCCGTCCTTCACCTTGCCCGGCTTGCTGTCGCCTGCCGGCTTTCTTCCGCCATGCGTGGTCTCGGCCGCGGGCACCTCGGCCATCGCCGCCTCCAGCGCGGCGAGATCGCCGCAATGGCCCTTGGGATCGGCTGCGGCGGCAAACGCGATCTGATCGAACAGTCGAGGCATGAAGCGCTCGGCGAGCATCAGTTTTGCCAGCACGGGGAGTTTGACATCATCGCCAAAGCCGCGCGCCTCGGCCGTCTGCTGCCGCAGCAACAGCGAATTGAGGAAGCGCTTGATCTGGCGCGGGTTGCCTTTCGCGCCGCTGGCGAGGATCGGCCCGATCTGGTCGCTAAGCGTGACGGCATTCTGCACCGAACCAGTTGCATCGCCGAGCGCCGCTTTAATCGCTGCGAAATCAAGTGGCGCATTTTCCCATGGACGCTTGAGCCGCTCGCGTGCGGCGGCGATAAGTTTCCCGTATTTCTGGTCCGCTTCACCAAGCTCGGCGCCGATGAGGAGCAGCGTTACATAGATGCGCGTCTCGGTCTCACCCAGCGCCGGGATGCGGAACGGAATCTGGATCAGTTTTTCGAGGTAGTTGCGCGCGTAGTCGCGTGGACCTGTGGTCTCCGGCAGGTCGGGGAAGTGCTTTCGCACCGCGTATTCAATCATCGCTTCGTCGGCAGCGACCACGAAGGCGGTGCCTGAGGTGAAGACGAACAGGCGGATGGCTTCGAGCGTCTCTATCGCGGTGTCGGGAAGGCAGCGATCGAGGTCGTCCACCAACACGATTAGCTGCTTGATACCCGCGTCCTTCAGGAGCTTGTCGAACGCCTTGCGAAACTCGGCGATCTCTTCCGGGATGTTCTTGCCCTCGGCACCGGGCTTGATCACCGACTTCACGCCCTCGATCGCCGCGCCAATGTTTTCCTTTGTCGCCAGCTTGGCTGGATCGGCGAGGATGTGCTCAAGGCCACGGGTGATCGCCGCGATTTGGTCGGGCGTCGGCACGCCGGTGAACGCAGTGAACGCCAAGCCGCCCGCGTGCTTGGCGACCTTGAGCCAATCGATCCTCTTGAACAGGTCTTTGACGGCTTCACTGGCCTTCGTGAGCATCGGGCGTTTTTCAATCAGCCCCGTGACGATACCCTCAATCAACGCGATCTTGGCGTCTTCGAAGCCTTGAAAGCGCCAGCCGTTGAACTTCAGGCAGAGCACGTCGTCGCTTCCGGAAAGGCCGGCCTCGATCATTTCGAGGACACTTGATTTGCCAGCACCCCAGTCGCCGTGAACGCCGATCGTCACTGGGTGAGCATGCTGCGCGCGTAACAGTTTTATGATCGTCGCCGCGATCGCTTCGTTGTTGAGCAGGTCTACGCGCGTTTCATTGTCGGGAAGGATCATCCTTCGCCCCCAAGCGATTTGTCCGTCAAATATGCGCTATCGAGCGATGTTCAATCAGCGCGTTCAAAGCGCTAGCCATCGCACGCTGAGCGGCTCCGGGCGCTTACGCGCCTAGAGCCCTTCCCGAAGCGGACGCGCCAAAAAAGGGCGTGCCTGAGGGTCGAGAAAACTTCCCCAGACTAAATCCCAGACTAAACGGCGCTTTTAGTCTGGGGCGATTTTGCGATGGAGGAGAAAAACCAGCTATTTCAGTTTTCTAGCTGGCGCGCCCGGAAGGATTCGAACCTCCGACCCCCAGATTCGTAGTCTGAGGGTTGGCAGTACCCGCCAAAGCCGCCGTCGTATGCCGAAGTGTATAGTTTCGCGAGAACCCGCCTCGCCTAGAAAATGAAGGCTGCCAGGAGCCCGCTCTTCGAAGCGGGCGAGAAGCGCCGTCGAGCTCCGGCCGGCGCCGAAGGCGCGCCACGCGGCGCACGCGCAGGAGCGTCAGCATAGCGCCGCCGAAGGCGGGACGCGGGACCGAGTGCGCCCGGACGGAGCTCTCCGTTGCGGCGGCCCGCCGCCGGGTCAGGGACCGCGATCCGGACCGGCGGAGCTGCGAGTTGCGTGTGATGGATCGCCGCTATCGCCCGAGCGACTCGGGGCGCAAAGCGCGCAAGAGCCCGACCCGTAGGGAGACGCAGAAGCCCCGACAGCCGATACGCTGTCGCGCGAAGACGTTCTGCGCCCGCTGAACACCTTTTGAAGTCGATCCCGAAGTGGAAGTCAGCTCCCGCAGTTCGGCCGCACGGCGGGTCAAGAAGCGTCTCTCGTGACGCACCACGCGCACGCTTGTCCTCGCACCTGTCCCCCAAACTGATCAACGCTCGGGGACAGTTTTGGATGTTGTTGATTTGTCGGGTGATTTCTGGTCGGAGTGGCAGGATTTGAACCTGCGACCCCCTCGTCCCGAACGAGGTGCTCGACCGCCAGCTAGCGAGAGACCTCGCGATTACGAGGCGAGCTGCGACGTCGATGACAGGCGGCCTTTTTTGGTCGGCGTGACGGTTACGCAGGAAACAAGCTGCCGAAGCGCTATGGCGATCCTCCGCGGCATTGTTCTACCGCATCCTGGTGGAAGTACATCGCAAGTATTTCGACTTCTCTGTGACGCGACGTGCTTCGCAAAATCTTTCCATGGTGCCGTTTTGCCTGCGTGAATGCGAAATAGCGCGACTGAATTTAAGTTGACCGCAAAGGCAATCCTCGGCATTCGCAGCCAAGTAAGGGAATTTTGGAGACCGGCGGCGATACGCCCCGGTGCGGCCACGAACACGAAATATTCGGGCAATGCGCAGTATAGTGCCACCTCGAACTGCGATCAGTCCAGACGCGCCCCTTCGTCTGAGCGTAGCGGCGGCGGTTGCCTTTCCGGATGGGTCCATGACGGCATCCGGGCTTCGTCGCGAAGGCGCTCGAGGTCGGTTGATAATCGAGCGGATTGCCGGCAAAGACTACACCACATTGGCCAATATCCAACGTATGAGGGAATCATGCCGCGTCGAAGCAAAGGCGCTCGACTTTGGCTCCGACCCCCGCGGCGCAAGGCGAGGCGGGTTATTGCCAATGCTGTCTGGATCATCCTTGACGGCAAGCGACATATCGCCACGGGATGCTTTGCGCATCAAATTGGCGAAGCTGAGAGGTGCTTAGCGGACTACGTCTCCAGCAAATATCGACCGGCAAGGCATGCGCGCGACATAGCACAGATTGATATAGCGGACGTGCTCTCAATCTATTTGGATGATTGCGGAGCACGTGTCGTCGATCAGCCAAAGCTCGAACGATGTATCGCTCGCCTCAATAACTACTGGGGTGGCAAAATGCTTTCAGAAATCACCAATGAGGAGTGCCGCGCCTACGTGAGGTCGCGCGGCAAAATCGGCGGAGCTCGCTCCGATCTGGAGACTCTCCGGGCAGCAATCAATCACCATGCCAAGCAAAACTTGCATCGCGAAACGGTACATGTGTCGTTGCCAACAAAGGGGCAGCCCCGCGATCGCTGGCTAACGCGTACGGAAGCCGCGAGGCTACTCTGGACTTGCTGGCGTTACCGAGAGAAGCAAACGGTTCACAGGGGAAAGCAGAAGGGCAATCAAATTGAAACCGACAAAAGGCCTCTTCGCCATTTGGCGCGATTCATTCTGATCGGCCTGTACACTGGCACCCGTGCTGGGGCGATCGCTTCAGCTTCGCCCTATCGGGACCTTGGTCACTCGTTTGTCGATCTCGATCACGGCATATTCTATCGACTTGCCATCGGACGCCGAGCCAGCAACAAACGACAGCCACCTGCACCCGTTCCCGAGCGATTGCTTGCCCATATGCGGCGCTGGGTCCGCCGTGGAGTCATCACCTCTCATTTCGTGGAATGGAATGGCGCGCCTGTCAATTCGGTTAAGACGGCCTTCAATCATGCGGTCAAGCTGGCCGGTCTGTGGGGACGCGTGACGCCGCATACACTGCGGCACACGGCGGCGACTTGGTTGATGCAGCGGGGCGTTCCAATCTGGCAGGCGGCCGGCTATCTAGGAATGTCGGCGGAGATTCTTGAGCGCACCTACGGCCACCATCACCCGGACTACATGAGGGGCGCAGCCCAAGCGATCACCTCGAAACAAGTCCAGAACGTATCTTTGGTTGTTTCATTGGCTGATCAGCGAATCGACCGTCAAAAACGGCGAAAAGCCTAAACATTTCATGGTGGGCCCGGGAGGACTCGAACCTCCAACCAAGCGGTTATGAGCCGCTAGCTCTGACCATTGAGCTACGGGCCCCTTAAGTGTCTTAGACCTTTTTTCGCGAATGTGGAGACCGGAATGTAAATCGTGTCAAGCTTGCCGGCGATACCCACAGACCTCATAACTGCCGAAGTCGGGCAAGCCCGACTTCGGTGCGATGCTCCTCACGATGAGGCCGGTTTGGTCCCGCCCAACATGCCTCGTCGGTCCGAGGCGAAGCCTCATTAGAACCTACGCTGTGCCTACGGCCGGGGCCGCGGCTGCGCGCTTCGCTGCCCGTCGTTCCAGCACCAGATAGAAGGTTGGGATGATGAACAGCGTGAGGAGCGTTGCCATGATGAGGCCGCCAGCCACGACGGTGGCGACACCGCGTTGCACATCGCTGCCGATGCCGGTCGCGAGCGCCGCCGGCAGCATGCCGACCGTCGCCACCGATGCGGTCATCAGAACCGGCCGCAGCCGTTCGCCGGCGCCGATCAGCACGGCTTCGAACAGTGGGACGCCGCGTTCGCGCACATGATTGAGGTTCGCCACCATGATGACGCCGTTCATGACCGCGACGCCGAACAGAGCGATGAAGCCCACCCCCGACGCCACATTGAGCGTGGTTCCGGTGGCGTGCAGGGCGATGAGCCCGCCGAGCGTTGCCAGCGGCACGGCGCCGAGGATGAGCAACGCCTGGCGCAAGATGCCGAACCCGGCATAGAGCAAGACCACCATCAGCCCCAGCACCAGGCCAAGGATCAGCGCCAGCCGCGCTTCCGCCCGCCGCTGGTTCTCGAACTGTCCTCCCCATTCAATGCTGTATTTGTCGGGATCGAACGACACCTTCTCGTCGACCTG
>Ga0137361_10002376_pt1 | contig 11979 bp, 8 predicted proteins | sample Mad1_80_16metaG_FD_104923 | JGI IMG/M metagenome (GOLD analysis project Ga0137361, IMG submission 104923) | Vadose zone soil microbial communities from Angelo Coast Range Reserve, California, USA - Mad1_80_16 metaG | ecosystem: Environmental > Terrestrial > Soil > Vadose zone | place: USA... | reverse complement strand
CTGGCGAATGCCGAGAAGGCCCGCGCCCTCGCGGTCGATTCGATGCGCAATGCCGCTTACGCGGTCGCGCTCGTTGCCAAAGGTCCCAAACGCGGCATTTCCGACAAGTTTCACGTTGTGCGTATCGTCGAGGCCGCCCAGCCAAGCCTGAAGCTGCAAGAAGGCACGCTTACGATTGCCTACGCCCCGCAATTGGGGCCGCAGGGCCGGCCTTCTTCGCTCGCCATTGCCCGCGTCTTGGAAGCGGCCCTTTAAACGGGCGTCCAGCCAATCGGGGCGACTTCGAACTTCGAAAACTCGAATCCCGGCGCAACCGTGCAGCCAACGAACGTATAGGCCCCGAGACTGCGCGCACTTTGCCAGTGATGAGCGGGCACAAGAGCTTGCGGGCGTTGGCCTTGTTGCAAGTGCGGGCCCAACAGCTCGCGACGCAGGCCGGCCGGTCCTGAAATCGTCAGCTCCAGCACGTCGCCGGCATACCAGTGCCAGATTTCGGTCGCGTCGATGCGATGCCAGCGCGATTTGTTCGCCCACGCGCAGCAGATAATAGATCGCGGTGGAATGAGCGCGGCCGCGCGTGCCTTCGCAATCGCGAAAGGTTTCGCGATAGAAGCCGCCCTCGGGATGCGGCTTGAGATCAAGAATCGAGATGATGTCGTCGGCATTCACGGCGCGGTAGCAGTGCTAAGAAAAGGATTGGGCGCTCCGCGCGCGATCATAGTTTTGAACCCTGCCGCCACCCCGTGCGCGTCCGCCAGCGCGTCGTGCTTGTGACCGACGAAGTCGGAACCGGTTGCTTCCGCGACGTCGCAGGCGTGCTTGCCCCTGAGGTCGACTCCCTGCTCCGCGAACCAGGGCAGCGCGTTGGAATAAGGCGGTACAGGAAGCGTGCTCCAGGCGTAGAGCTTCAGATTGCCCGCAAGGATCAGATCGTCGCGTCCGAACGCCCAGATGTGATTGCCGGCCGCGAAGTCGAGAAAGGCCCGGTAGGCGGTGATGAAATCGACCCCGCGCGCGGCTAGCATCTCATTGGTAACCCCGGTCAAATCGATAAAATATTGAGAGAGCACCGGATTGATCCGCGGACACACCAGCATTGCGAATTCGTCGACGATCTTGAGGCTCTCCGCGTCGAGCTTGACGGCGCCCATCTGCACGACTTCGGTATACTCGCCGTCGCGCGTCCAGCGCGATGCCATGGAGCCGGCCCAGGCGGTGAATTCGAGGTCAAATATGATCGCCTGGTTGCGTTTTTTCGCTTTCACGGCAGACCACCCCAATGGCAGCTTTCAAGCTCCAATAGCCTCAAGTCTAACAGCTTTTTCATGTCACCCCCGAAGGCCTACAAGATTGCATACGGTTTCCTAAGTTCTTAACGATTAAATTGGCTCAAGACGCGGGGAGGCGTTTCTTCATGGCCAAAGCCAGCGCCGCGAAGTCGGATTACGGCACTCCCGACAACGAGGTCCGTCACGAGGCGGCGGAAGCGGCTGCCCATTTGGATGCGAGCGCAGCTCTGATCGACGGGAGCGATCCCGCGCTTGTCGCATTTTTCGCGGCCTTCACGCGCTATGCCTCGCCCGAGGATCTGATCCACTACACCGGCCCCGAGCTGGCGGCGCTGGTGAGACTTGCGTTCGAACGCTCGGCCGCGCGGCGCCCGGGCGCGCCTTTAATCGCGATTCTCGATCCTGGGTGCGAAAATCCCGCTTTCGCAAAACGCGAAACCATCATCGTCGCGGTCAACGACGACATGCCTTTCCTCTATGATTCCGCGAGCGCCGAGCTGCGCGCCCAAGGCATCAACATCGCCGCGGCCTTTCATCCGGTCGTGAGGGAAACGCGCGCGCCTTCCGGAGCGCGCGCTAAGAGCGGTACCGAAGTCCTCGAAAGCTTCATCGTTCTTTCATTGGACAGCGTCATCGATGACGACAGCGCCAAAGCTGTGCGCCAAGGCCTGGCCAATGTTTTCGACACCGTGCGCGTCGTGGTCAAGGACTGGAAGCCGATGCTGGCGCGGCTTGCGGAGACCATCGGCGAACTCAAGAAAAAGCCGCCGCGGATTCCCGATTCGGAGCTGGCCGAAAACCTGGCGTTCCTGGGCTGGCTTGCCGACAATCATTTCACGTTTCTCGGCTGCAGGGATTACGTCTTTCGCGGCGACGGCGAGGGCCGGCTTGATGCGGTTTATCCTTCCGGCCTCGGCGTTCTTACCGACCCCGAAGCGCGCGTTGTGCGTCGCGGCTCCGACCGTTCGAGTCTGACTCCGGAGCTGCGCGAGTTCCTGACGCAGCCTTCGCCTCTCGTCATCACCAAATCCAGCTTCCGTTCCGTCGTGCACCGGCGCGCGCACATGGACTATGTCGGCGTGAAGAAATTTGATGCCGACGGCAATTTGATCGGCGAGAGACGTTTCATCGGCCTTTTCACCTCGACCGCTTACAGCCAATTGCCCACCGAGATTCCGCTGCTGCGCCGCAAGGTCGCCCATGTGCTCGAAGGCTCGGGCCTGCCGCCTTCGGGTCACGACGGCAAGGCGTTGGCCCACATTTTCGACACTTTCCCGCGCGACGAACTGTTTCAGATAGCCGAAGAGGAACTTCTTCCCACCGCGTTGGGCATCCTCAATCTCGGCGACCGGCCAAAGGTGCGGGTGTTTCTTCGCTTCGACAAATTCGACCGCTTCGTGTCGGCGCTCGTCTTCATTCCGCGCGAGCGCTACAGCGGTACGGTCCGCAACCGCATTCACGCTCTTTTGGCGCAGGCCTTCGACGGCAGGCAGTCGGCGGCGACGCCGATGCTCGATGACGAGGCTTTGGCGCGCATTCACTTCATCGTCGGCCGCAGTGAAGGGACGCGCCCGCACGTCGACGCCAAGGACCTTGAGGCGGACATTCGCGTCGCTATTCGCACCTGGGATGATGGTTTTGCCGAGGCGCTTAAATCCGAGTCCGGTTCGCTGCTGCGCCGTTACGCGGCTGCGTTTTCGGCCGGCTATCGCGACGCCTTCGCGCCGAGTGAAGCGGAGGAAGACATCGGCCGCATCGAAGCGGTGCTCAAAGGCGAAGCCGCGGGCGGCGATCTTTTGGCCTATGTCTATGGCCGCGCGGGCGACGATGACACCGTGCTCCACCTGAAACTCTTCGCGCGCGGAAGCTTCGTACCGCTTTCCGAGTGTCTGCCCGTGTTCGAGAATCTCGGCCTCAAGGTGATCGCCGAAGATGCCTTTGCGCTCACTCCGCTTGCCGAGAATGGCGAGGCGCAGAACGTGGCGCTGCAGAATTTCCTGATGGCCCGCGCGGACGGAAAGCCGGCCGATCTGGAACGCATAAAGCCCATTCTGGAAGATGCGTTTCACGCGGTCTGGCGAGGCGAAGCCGAATCCGACGGCTTCAACCGCTTGACGGTCGCGGCGGGGCTCGCATGGCGCGACATCATGATCTTGCGCGCGGCTGCAAAGTTCCTGCGCCAGGCGGGGATCAACTTAAGCCAATCGTATATCGAAGGCGCGTTGACCAAAAATCCGGGCATCGCCGTCGATCTCGTCGAGTTGTTTCGCACGCTGCACGATCCCGACCTTTTCCTCGACGCCGACGCGCGCACGTCGAGCGCGAACGAAATCCGCGAGAGACTGCAAGCCGCGCTCGCCGAGGTCCCGTCGGCCGACGATGACCGCATCATTCGCGCGCTGATCGCGGTGATCGATGCGATGTTGCGGTCGAGCTTCTTCCAGACCAACAACGACGGCACGCCAAGGCCGTATCTCGCCTTCAAGCTGGACAGCCGCAAGCTCGAGATGCTGCCGGCGCCGAAACCGCTGTATGAAATTTTCGTCTATTCGCCGGAAGTGGAAGGCGTGCATTTGCGCTTCGGCAAGATCGCGCGCGGAGGCATTCGCTGGTCCGACCGGCCGGAGGATTTCCGCACCGAAGTCCTGAGCCTGGTGAAAGCCCAGCAGGTGAAGAACGCCGTCATCGTGCCCGTGGGCGCCAAGGGCGGCTTCTATCCCAAGCGCCTGCCGCAAGGGGGATCGCGCGATGCCGTTCAGGCCGTGGGCATCTCCGCCTACAAGACCTTCGTCGGCGCGCTGCTCGATCTCACGGACAATATCGGCCCCGATGGGAACATCATCCCGCCGGCGCATGTGATCCGTTACGACGGCGACGACAGCTATTTGGTGGTGGCGGCCGACAAGGGCACCGCGACCTTTTCCGACATCGCGAATGCACTCGCGGAAGAGCGCGGCTATTGGCTGGGCGACGCTTTCGCGTCCGGGGGCTCGCGCGGCTACGATCACAAGAAGATGGGAATTACCGCACGCGGCGCCTGGGAAGCGGTCAAGCGGCATTTCCGCGAGATAGGACGCGACGTCCAGACGGAGCCCTTCACCACGGTCGGTGTCGGCGACATGTCGGGCGACGTGTTCGGCAACGCCATGCTGCAATCGCGCGAGATCAAGCTTGTCGCCGCCTTCGATCACCGGCACATCTTCCTCGATCCTCACCCCGATCCGCATGCGAGCTGGGAAGAGCGTAAGCGCCTGTTCGAGCTCGAGCGCTCCTCGTGGGCCGATTACAATCCAGCGCTGATCTCGGCCGGCGGCGGAGTGTTCGCGCGCGGCGCCAAGGAAATCGCGCTCAGCGAGGATGTCAGGAATTTGGCGGGCCTGCTCAAGGAGCGGGCGACGCCCCAAGAGCTCATCCGGGCTCTTCTCGCCGCCAATGTCGATCTTTTGTTCTTCGGCGGCATCGGGACCTACATCAAGTCTTCGGCTCAAGCGAACCCCGACGCAGGCGACCGCAGCAATGATTCGCTCCGGGTGAACGGCCGCGACGTGCGCGCCAGCGTGGTCGGCGAGGGCGCCAATCTCGGCGTCACGCAATTGGGGCGCGTTGAATATGCGAGGCTTGGCGGCCGCGAACGCAAGGGCGGACGCATCAACACTGACGCCATCGACAACTCGGCCGGCGTCGACACCTCGGACCATGAGGTCAACATCAAGATCCTGATGAGCGGACCCTTGCGTCGCGGCGAGCTCAAGGGACCCGAGCGCGATTCGCTTCTCGCCTTCATGACCGAGGATGTCGCAGCCCTCGTGCTCAGGGACAATTACGACCAGACGCAGGCGATATCGGTCGCGGAATTGACGGCCGCGCGCGATCTCGACGCGTCGACACGCTTCATGCGCGAATTGGAGCGCAAAGGCGCGCTTGACCGCGGCGTGGAAATGCTGCCGGACGACGAGGCTTTAAAAGCGCTTGCCCGCGAAGGCCGCGGCATGACACGTCCCGAGCTTGCCGTGCTGCTCGCCTATGCGAAACTCGATCTCTTCCACGCGGTGGCGGAAAGCGACCTTCCCAACGATCCTTATTTGCGAAATCTGCTCGTCGCGTATTTTCCGAATCTCGCTATCGAGCACTTCGAGGCCGAGCTCAATCGCCATCCCCTGGCGCGTGAGATCATCGCCACTCAGCTCGTCAACCGCATGGTCAATCTCGCGGGACCGCTTTACGCCCATCGCATGCGCGAACTCTCCAACGCGCCGCAATGGTGCGCGGCACGCGGCTTCGCGCTGGTCGACGGCGCCTTTGGATTGCAGGATTTGGCCACGCGGATTGGGGAGCTCGATCTCAAGGTTCCAGCCGCGATCCAGATCGCCATGATGGGGGACATCGCCGAGTTGCTACGCCGGCTTGGACTCTGGTTCATCGTGCAATTGCCTCAAGCCGTCGCCATCGGCGAGACGATCGAGACCTATCGCGCCGGCTATGCCGAGTTGAAGGGGCGCTTTTCCGGCCTGGTGTCGCCGCTGGAGTCGCGCACCGTCGAGACGCGAATCGAAGCGTTCACGCACGCCGGTGTGCCGGTCGATGTTGCGGAAGATGTCGCGATCCTTCCGCTGCTCGCCGCCGCGCCCGAAATCGTGCTCTTGGCCGAAGCGGAAAAAGTCGCGGTCGATTCCAGTGCGCGGGCCTATTTCAATATGGGCGCGCTCATGGGCCTCGACCGGCTGCGCGCGCTCGCCGCCGATATTGTCAGCGTCGATCACTGGGATCGGCTCGCGCTTCGCCGCATCGTCGACGATCTTTTTGCCGCGCAGAGATTGCTGTCGGCCGAGACGTTGCGAGCCGCGCGACAAGCAGGAAATAAAGGCCAGATTGACGGCAGTGTCGCGATACGCGCCTGGACAAAGCTTCGTCAGGCCGACATCGAGCGCACAAACGAATTCCTCGGCGAGCTCGAACGGGGGGGTGCCCCCTCCATCGCCAAGCTCGCGCTGGCCAATAGCCAGATTCAAAAGCTGGCGACGACGGCGCCTTAAAAGCTCATTGCTACAAAGGGTTGTGCCGCTAAGCTCGCGGTCAAGGGGGACGGACAAAACCGGAACATATATAGCGATTGATGGCGGCCGAGATTCCGGGAATCAATGGGTGGTTCTATCTCTTTCAGAGACATGTCCCGGGAAATCGAAATTCGTTTTGCCGTCGCGCCCGACGATTTAGCGCGGCTCAAAAACGCGCATGCGCTCAAGGCGGTCGGCGCGGGGCGCTCCGCGACGCGGCGTCTTTCCACGATCTATTACGACACGCAAAAGCTGGGCTTCGCCAAAGCCGGCCTCTCCTTGCGCGTGCGCAAGACCGGGCGGACCTATGTGCAAACGGTCAAGAACGAAACCACCGGCGCGCTGGCGTCCGAACGCGGCGAATACGAATCCAAATTGTCCTCGCCGAAGCCGAATCTGGATTCCATCCCCGACGATTCCATGCGGGAACGTCTGCGAGCCATCGCAAATGACGATCCCGTCGAAGCCGTCATCGAAACCGATATTCGGCGCACGACGCGTTCGCTGAAGACAAAATCGGGCGAAAAGATCGAGCTCGCGCTCGACAAAGGCGAAATTCGCACGCTGGCCAACGGCCACGCCGTCGTACCCGTGAGCGAGGTGGAGCTCGAACTCAAGGAGGGCTCCCTCGCGACGCTCTATGATGTCGCTCGGAAGTTGTCCCGCAAAGCGCCGCTCACGGTGTCGACCGAAAGCAAGGCGGAGCGAGGCTTGCGCGCGCTCGAAGGCCGCGACGTGTCGCCGCACAAAGCAGGCCGCGTCGAACTGGCGCCCGATTGCTCGGCTGAGGACGCTTTCCGCGCAACACTCAGCCACTGCCTGCGCCACATCGCGCGCAACACCGGCGCGGTTGTCGAGGCCCACGACCCCGAAGGCGTACACCAAATGCGCGTGGGCTTACGCCGATTGAGGGCCGCGCTGTCGGCTTTCGGCGATGCCTTCCGGGTGCCCGCACTGGAGGAATTGCGCGAACGCGCCAAGACTCTTGCCGATATTTTCGGCGACACGCGTGAACTCGACGTGTTCGCTTTGGAGTTGCTGGCGCCGGTCGAGGAAGCGACCAAGCAACCTGGGGTGCCGCAGCTGCGTCTTGCGCTGGAGGAACTCCGCCGCGAATCCTGGTCCCGCGCCATCGATCTCGTCCGCTCCGACGACTTCACCGGCTTCCTGCTCGACCTTGCTTCCGCGATCGAGGCTCGCGTGTGGCGTGAATCCGCGAGCGCCGAACAATTGACGGAGCTCTTGCGCTCGGCGCATTCGCTCGGCGCCGAAGCGCTGGATAAAGCGCTCAAGAAAGCCTGCAAGCGGGCCAGGCATCTCTCCACGTTGAATACCGAGGAGCGTCACTGCCTGCGGATCGCCCTAAAAAAGCTGCGCTATGCGTCCGAATTCTTCGCCCCGTTATTTCCGGCAAAAACGGTCGCGGCATTTCTTGCGCGGCTCAGCAAGTTGCAGGACCTTTTCGGCGCGCTCAACGATGCGGCCACGACGGAGAATATTCTGCGGCGCATTACCGAACATGCCGGTGAGCGCGCTGGCCCGGAACTTTCCGAGGCGGCGTCTTTCGTCGATGGCTGGCATCAAAGCCGCGTCTCGCCGACTTGGGAAAAGGCGAAGAAACGCTGGAAGCGTTTCATCAAGACCAAACCGTTTTGGTCGAGTTAGATCGTCAGAGTCGCCAGCACCGGCACGTGATCGGAAGGCCGCTTCCACCCGCGCGTCTCGCGTAAGATCGCGTGATCGGAGACGGCGCCCTCGAGGGCGCGGCTGACCCAGATGTGGTCGAGCCGGCGTCCGCGATCGGACGCCTTCCAGTCACGGGCGCGATAGCTCCACCAGGAATAGATCTTCTCTTCCTGCGGCACGAAACGCCGCGTCACGTCGAGCCAATCAAACGCCGCTTTGGCCGCAGCGAGAAGCTCGGTCTCGACGGGCGTGTGGCTCACCACGTCGAGGAGCTGCTTGTGACTCCAGACGTCGTTCTCGAACGGCGCGACATTGAGGTCGCCGACCAGCGCGATAGGGAGATGGGCCTTATGACGCTGCTTCGCGAAGCAGACCTCCATTTCGCGCAGGAAATCGAGCTTGTGGGCGAATTTGGGATTGGCCTTGGGATCGGGCGTGTCGCCGCCGGCCGGCACGTAGAAATTGTGCAGTTCCAGTCCCGCCTCGAACACGGCGCTGACATGGCGCGTGTCGTCCTTGCCGCAGAAGACCAACGCCTCGGTCTTTCGAAAGGGCAGGCGGGAAAGGATGGCAACGCCGTGATAGCCCTTCTGGCCCTTGATCGCCTGATGGACATAGCCGAGCCGGCGGAAGCGCTCGGCCGGAAAGAGCGCGTCGGGGACCTTGGTTTCCTGGAGGCAGAGCACGTCCGGAGCATGCTTCTTCAGAAACCGCGCTACCGTTGAAGAGCGCAGCCGGACCGAATTGATGTTCCAGGTGGCGAGCTTAATAGCGGGCATGGATGTCCTTAGCTTTATTCCCGAACAGTGTATGGGACAATGCTGCCGCCGAAGTTCTTGTCATTTTCTTTTAACCAAATAACACCTATATTGCATGTGCGAAGCATTTGGTGCGTTGCAATGGAGAATGACATGACAAGGTCTGAGTTGCGTAGCTTCCATCCGGTTGAAGCGAAAGAGATTACTCCGTTCGGAGCTTGGCTGATAACCCGGGTCGTCATCGCGATGGCCGGAATTCTGTCCTTTGTGCCCTTTGTGATCTACTTCTGGCAGCACGGCTAGGTTCAAAGATTTGGCTTAAGTTGCAAGTTCTTCCAGGGGCCAGCGGGCACGAGGCGGGGCATCAAGAGAATCCGTCAAGCCGCTGGCAAGGCGTTCGAGACCTGCCCAACCGACCATTGCTCCATTATCCGTACAGAGTTCGGATGGAGGAAGAAAAAGCAAAAAATCCTGCTCGCGGCAAAGCTGTTGCAGTGCAGTACGAATGGGTTCATTGGCGGCAACGCCGCCTGCCGCGACCAACCTTGAAGCTCCGTTCGCAACACCGAACGAAGTACGGAACATTTGCATTGCCGCGCTGACGCGGTCGCTCATGACATCCACCACGGCAGCCTGAAAACCGGCAGCGAGGTCGTTTCTATCCTCAAGCGTCAATGGGCTTTGTGCGCGGACGATTTGGCGGATGGCGGTCTTCAGCCCGGAAAACGAGAAGTCGGCGCCGTCACGGCCGAGCAGCGGCCTCGGCAGAGCAAATCGCCGCGCCCTGCCCTCTTTTGCCAAGGCTTCGATTTGCGGCCCACCCGGATAAGGCAGGCCCAATAGCTTGGCCGTCTTGTCGAAGGCTTCGCCGACCGCGTCATCGATGGTAGCGCCAAGGAGGCGATAACGGCCTACCCCTTCGGCCGCCATTAGCTGGCAATGACCGCCCGAGATGAGCAGCAGGAGGAAGGGAAATTCGGTGCCGGCCGAAAGTCGGGCCGACAGGGCGTGGGCTTCAAGATGATTGACCGCGATCAAGGGTTTTCCGGCTGCCAGCGCGAGCGCCTTGGCCGAAACAAGCCCGACCATGACCCCGCCAATCAGCCCAGGCCCGGCGGTGGCTGCGACCCCATCAAGCGAATCCAGCGTCACCCCTGCTTCGTCCAGAGCCTGGCCGATGATCGCATCAAGCAGCTCGACATGGGCACGCGCGGCAATTTCCGGCACGACCCCGCCAAAGGGACGATGGGAGGCGGCCTGACCCATGACGACATTGGAGAGGATCTCGCCGGGACCAGGCGGAAAGCCGCGCACCACCGCTGCCGCGGTTTCGTCGCAGCTGGTTTCGATCCCCAAGACGGTCAACGGTTTTGAAGGCGCGCCCATGGCTTCGATCTATGCTAAGGGGCATGACCATGTCCATGTCGGATCTTTAGCGCCGGTGATGGCGAACCCATGACCATGCCCGTCCTACGCATCGCAAGCCGGGGATCGCCCCTGGCTCTGACCCAATCCCGTCTTGTGCGGTCAGCGCTGGCCTCCGTGCATGGCTGGGAAAGTAGCGCGCTCGACGAAGTCTGTCCGATCATTCCCATCCGCACCACGGGGGACCGCATCCAGGACCGGCCGCTGATCGAAGCGGGTGGCAAGGGGCTCTTCGTCAAGGAAATCGAAGAAGCGCTGATCCAAGGCGACGCCGACATTGCGGTGCATTCGATGAAGGATATGCCCGCCACTCAGCCTGCGGGCCTCATCATCGCGGCGGTTCTGCCCCGCGAGGACCCGCACGATGTTTTCATTTCGGCGGACGGGGCGCCATTTGCCCGGCTGAAGCAAAACGCCAGACTCGGCACCAGTTCGGTGCGGCGGCAGGCCCAAGCCTTACGTCTGCGTCCAGATCTGCAAATTGTCTCGCTGCGCGGCAATGTGGACACTCGGCTTGCCAAACTGAAACGCGGCGAGGCCGACGCCACGATGCTGGCCCGCGCAGGCCTCGCTCGGCTCGGCATCGCAATCGAGGGCGGCGAGATCATCGATTGGCTGCCGGCACTTTGCCAGGGCGCGATCGGAATCGAAATCCGCGCCCAAGACAAAGGCACCCACGATCTGGTAACGCCGATCGATCATTCCCATTCGCACCTCGCCGTCGCCTGCGAGCGCGGATTCCTCGGCACGCTCGACGGTTCATGCCGCACGCCGATAGCCGGTCTCGCACGCGTCAATGGCGGTAGGATCGCGTTCCGCGGCGAAGTCTTGACCCCGGACGGCCGGAACTTCTGGGCCGCCTCGCGCGATATTCCTCTCGGCCCCGACGCGCACACGGCCGCTTTCGCAATGGGACAGGATGCGGCGCGCGAAATCCGCGAACGCGCCGGCGCCGAAATGCCGAGATTTTGAGGACCAACAATGCGCCTTCTGGTGACACGGCCTCGCGAAGATGCGGTTTCATTTGCAGAACTCCTGCGCGCGCGCGGCCACACTCCGATCGTTGCGCCCATTATGGACGTGCGTCCGCATGACGGACCGCCGATCGCGCTCGAGGGCGTGCAGGCCTCGCTGGCGACCAGCGCAAACGGCGTGCGCGCGCTGGCGCACCGCACGCGCAAGAGAAATATTGCGGTTTACGCAGTCGGGCCGCAGACGGCTGAAGCAGCGAAGAGCGCAGGCTTCAAGACGGTCCATAGCGCCGAGGGCGATTCCACGGCTTTGGTCGAACTCGTCACTGCCCGCGCCGATCCGGCAAAAGGGATGCTCCTACATGCAGCAGGCGCCGAAACGGCGGGACGGCTTCGCCAGGCTCTGCAAGCGAAGGGCTTCACGGTGGAAACCGTGGTGCTCTATGACGCCGTGCCGGCGAGCGAGCTGCCGGACAACGCGAAGGATGCACTGCGCGAAGGGACTCTCGACGGCGTGCTCGTGTTCTCGCCGCGCAGCGCCAAAACCTTCGCGACGTTGACGACCGAGGCGAAACTCGAGGCCTCGTGCGCCAGGCTTGAGGCGTTCTGCATCAGCGCCGCGACCGCGGCGGCGCTGTCTCCGTTGAGCTTTGCGCGCGTATCGGTCGCCGGGGCGCCCAATCAGGACGCCATGCTCGCGCTTATTCCGCCGCCGCTTCCGGGACCCTGATGATCACCATACCGACCGTCGAGACGGAACGCTTGATCCTGCGCGGATGGCGCGAGGAAGACTTCG
>Ga0137361_10002373_pt1 | contig 11986 bp, 8 predicted proteins | sample Mad1_80_16metaG_FD_104923 | JGI IMG/M metagenome (GOLD analysis project Ga0137361, IMG submission 104923) | Vadose zone soil microbial communities from Angelo Coast Range Reserve, California, USA - Mad1_80_16 metaG | ecosystem: Environmental > Terrestrial > Soil > Vadose zone | place: USA... | reverse complement strand
TGTGACGGACCAGCGCGCCGCGAAACCGACACCATGGATACGTTTGTTGATTCATCATGGTATTTCTTTCGCTATTGCGATCCGCGCAATGAAGCAGCGCCATTCGATCCGGAAAGCGCCAGACATTGGACGCCGGTGGACCAGTACATCGGCGGCGACTCGCACGCGGTCATGCACCTTATTTACACGCGCTTCTGGACCAAGGTCATGCGCGACCTCGGCCTTGTTTCTTTTGACGAGCCAGTCACGCGATTGTTGACGCAGGGCATGGTAACGAACCGCGTCGAGGGAACCGACGAATGGAAAGCGATGTCCAAAAGTTTGGGCAACGGCGTCGATCCCGATGAAATGATCGCAGCGTTTGGGGCCGACGCTGCGCGACTGTTCGTACTGTTTGCGGCGCCGATCGAAAACGAATTGCGCTGGTCCGAGAGCGGCATCGAGGGCGCAGTCAGATTTTTGCGACGCGTGTACACGATGGTGTGGCGCTGGCACGAGCGCTTATCGAATACGACTACAGAAGATCAATCCGGTCCAGGACTTAGTGAACCCAGTACCGGAGTGCGCGCTATGCGACGCAAGACACATCAAACGATTGCTCGCGTCACCAAGGACTTGGAACACCTGCACTTCAACACTAACGTCGCCGCACTGATGGAGTTGTTTAATGAATTGAGCGACTTCAACGCCAACCCTGCAACTGCGACAGCTGAAGACGTGTTTGTGGTGCGCGAAGCCCTGCAAGCGCTGGTTGTGATGCTTACTCCGTTTGCTCCCCACGCCGCCGAGGAAATGTGGGAAGCGCTGGGCCATGAAGGCGGCTTGCTGAAATCCGCCCGTTGGCCGCAGGCTGATCCGGAACTAGCTCGCAGCGAAGAGTTGGAAATTCCAATTCAGGTCAATGGCAAGCTGCGCTCGCGTCTGGTTACTTCGCCTGAAGTTTCAGAAGCGGAGTTGCGCGCGGCGGCCCTGGCTGATGAGAAAATTCGCTCGTTGATCGAAGGGCACGAGGTCGTGAAGGTGATCGTAGTGCCACAGCGGTTAGTAAATATTGTGGTTCGCTAACCGTAGGTCGCACCCATTCAAAGCGTTGCGGCCCGACCTTTTAGTGTTGCTTGCTCTATAAGATAGCCGTTAGAATCAAGTAGCGAATGTTATCTCCGCCGCTCTGATCGATCGAGTCGTAAATGAAAGAATGCCCAGCCTGTAGGCGCTGCTTCCCCGATGATATAAACCACTGTCCGCAGGACGGCGATGCCACGACGCCATCGCTGCTCGGGGAACCAATACTCGATGCGCGTTACCAACTTGAGAAACGACTTGGCCAGGGCGGCATGGGAGTCGTTTTCCAGGCGCGCCATATTTTTCTCAAAACATCTCACGCCATCAAGGTGATCCTGCCCGATCTGGTTGGCAACGATCCGATGCTCGTCACTCGTTTCCGCCAGGAAGCGCTGGCCGCAGCCGCTATTCGTCATCAGAACATTATCGCCGTTACGGACTTCGGTGTGGTGCGCGGCACGATGCCCTTTCTGGTGATGGAGTATGTTAACGGCAAATCGCTACAGGACATTCTGGCTGAAGAAAAGGTAATGCCGCCGGCACGGGCGTTGGAATTTGCGTCGGCTATTGGCGCGGGCGTCGCGGCAGCACACCGCCAGAACATTGTGCACCGCGATCTTAAGCCTTTGAACATCATGACCCAGCTGGGTCAGCCAGTTTCGCAAGGTTTAAAGATACTGGACTTCGGCTTGGCCAAAATAAAATCCGGCGAGTTGCTTGGCTCGTTTATTCAAGCCAAGACCAGCGGGCTGATGGGCTCTCCTTTTTATATGGCGCCGGAACAATGGTCGGATGACGAGCCGGACGCGCGCGCCGACATCTACAGCATGGGGATCATTCTCTATCAGATGCTCGCCGGCGATGTGCCGTACAAAGGTTCATCGATTCCTTCAATCATGAAGAAGCACCTCACGCTGCCGCTGCCAACTTTCAAATCGATGGGTGTTGACGTCTCGCCGCGCCTTGAAGCCGTCGTGCAGCATGCTCTGGAAAAGGAAGTGGCGGCGCGCACGCCCTCGGTTGAAGTGTTTCTTAACGAGTTGCGCGCGGCCGTCGGCGATTTTGGTTCTACGGTAAGCATTAACCGGCCGACAGGGCAGGTCGATGGTGGTGAAACCATGCACGCGCCGGCTGTTAATACCGGTGGCCAGCCCGTACCAACAACTTCGCAGATTGCTTTCGACTCAATGGCTGGGACGGTCAGCTCTTCGGCCTTAGGCGCTGAAGAACAGGCGCAAATTGCGGCATCGCGCGCCGAGTATGAACGGGAACAGCAGGAACGCGATCGTATTGCGCGTGAAGAATTGGAGCGCGAGGCCGAAGTGCGCAAGCGGGCAGCCGAGGAGAAGGAACGGAAGCGGAAAGAAGAAGAGGAACGAAAACGCAAGGAAGAAGAGGATCGGACTGCGCGGGAACGCCAGCAACGCGAACAGATGGAGCGCGTCGAGCGGCAGGCGAAAGAACTTGAAGAGCGGCTCTCTCGTTTGGCGACAAGCATGCCTCCGGGCGCCACTGTTGCCGAATCCGCCGCACCTGCCATCGGAGTGGGTGCTGGTGTTACAAGCAATAACAGCTTCCCTGGCGTCTCAAGCTCGCTTCCGGGAGCTGCGTCCTCGATGCCGGGCATTGCACCGCAGTCAAAGGGCAATTCAATGTTGCTGATTGGCGGCATTGCGCTCGTCGTCCTGCTGATTGCCGGCGGTGGCGCTGCTTACTTTCTAACTCGTCCGAAAGCAGCTACCCCGGGGGTTGGTCCAACCACGCCACCAACCAATCCCACCAAAAACCCGACAGGAGGGATCAAGGCCGATCTCGTGGAGATACCTGGCGGCACTTTCCAGATGGGCCGCAACGATGGACCACCACAGGAGCGACCCGAACACTCGGTGACTGTCTCGAACTTTTATATGGACCGCACAGAGGTTACGAACGCTGAGTATGCGGAGTTTGTCCGCGATATGGGCTACGAAGCTCCCAGTCAGTGGGTTAGAGGACCATTACCCGGGCAAGAGCAGTGGCCTGTAGTGAACGTTTCGCCCAAGGATGCCGAAGCTTTTGCTGCGTGGCGTTCAAAGCGTGATGGCGTGACCTATCGACTGCCGACCGAGGAAGAATGGGAGTTTGCCGCGCGCAGCGGTGGCCAATATAAAACTTACCCGTGGGGCGATACCTGGCAGGACAATCGGGCGGTCGTTAAAGAAGCCACTCCGCAGCCGGTGGGAACTTATCCCGACGGCAAAGATCGCTGGGGCGTTGTGGATCTCATCGGCAACGCCTGGGAGTGGACTTCTTCAAAGGCCTCAATTTACAACGGCGCAGCGGATATTCCGGCGGCCACCAAAGAATGGGTGGTGGCGCGCGGAGGTTCGTACGCGAGCGATCCCAAAGATCGGCAGATACCGGTTTCCGCTACCTACCGCGATTGGTTCCCGCCCACGACGCGACATCAGAATTTCGGCTTCCGTCTGGTGCGTTCTGCACAGTAAGTGCGCCGCCCTGGTTATACCTTCAACGCCGGAACTCACTTCTTAGTTAGATCATCTTCGCGAAATTAGGCTACAATTCCGCTACGTTTCAAACGCCTTCTGCCAGGCTATCTACCAACTTATTGTGGTTGAATCTATAGTTACCCGACAGACCAGGAGGAGATCGATGAGAGCGTCCTCGATTATTCGCTTATCGCTGCTTGTCGCGCTTTCGTTTTGGCTATCGGCTGTTGGACCTGAAGCCAGGGCCCAGGATGTCGGCGTCGATGTTGGTGGCGGCGCAGGAATTTTCAGACCAAAGAATCCGGAAACCAGGAAACGCACTGGCCGGCCGCCTGCTCCCACCCCGCGTCACACCCCAGGCCCGCGCCCGACCGGTCCGACCAACGGCGAGATCGAAGATCGCATCGACGAACTGCTGGAGAAGGGAAATCAGTTTCGTGATGGGCGTCGCTTCGCTGAAGCGGAAGATTCGTATCAAAGTATTCTTAAACTCAAACCTCATGATGGTCGCGCAGCTTACGGTCTGGGAAATATTTATTCCGATCAGCAACGTTGGGACGAAGCGGAATCAGCGTATCGCAACGCCGTGCTGTGGAGTCCGTCAGCAGTTGATGCGCTGGTCGCGTTGAGTGTGGTGCTGGTGCAGCCGCGGTCCGGCGCCGGCAATGCGAAACGGTTTGCTGATGCCGAAAGCTTTGCGCGCCGCGCAATTCAGTTGCAGCCGAATAATGCCGTGGCCTGGGACCGCCTTGGGGTTGCCTTGCAATCGCGCGGCGTATTCAACGACGAAACGGAGCATTCTTACCGGCGCGCAGTCGAACTCGATCCACAGTTTGCGGTGGCCTATGCGCATCTTGCGCGCGTACTCAAACGGTTGGGACGAAAAGACGAGGCGGCGCCCCTTTATGATCGCGCAATTCAACTTGCTAAAGATCCAGCGACGCTTAATTTGATCGCAGAATCGTTGCAGGCGGAACAGCAATGGGAGAATTCTGAACCGGTATTAAAACGAGTGCTCGAGCTTGATGCTCGCAATCCCACGGCCGTGTTGTTGCTGGGTCGCATGCTCGTTGTTTTCAAGCGTTATCAGGAAGCCGAGCCTTACTTGAAGACAGCCACTGAAATGAGCCCGCGGGCATTCCAACCGTTCATCTTGTTGGGGCGCACGTATCTGGCACTCGATCGCTTTGAAGAAGCGGAAGAGACTTACGAACGCGCCGCACAGTTTGCTTCGGCCGGCGACCGCAAGCAGTTGGCCGGTGCCTTTGGCTTTGAAGGAGTAGGTGATGGCTACCTAAAAGCGAAGAAAAAACCGAGCGCCGCCCGAGCCTATCGCCGTGCGTTGGAACTCGATCCGGGAAACAAACAACTGGAACAAAAACTTTCCAAAGCAAGCTAGCCTGGATACAAACAGTGGAGTCCCTCTAATGAAGCGTTGCCCCAAGTGTAGTCGCACTTTTCCGGATGACAATCAAAAGTTTTGCACCATCGACGGTGGTCTATTGGTGGCAGAACCGGCATTTGATCCCAACGCAACGTTTCGCTCGTCAGCGCCCCTGACATCTCCAAGTTCGTCGCCGCCGGCCGCACGGCCCCTCTCGCCACAGCCACCAACCGAACCGTCAAGCGGGAAGCAGCCCGATTTCGGAGCAACGATAGCGACGTCATCTTCCGCGCCGACCGCAGTGCTGCCGAAGAACACCGGACCGACCGGTGCGCGCACCATTGTCGATCAGCCCGCGCCCGAGCCGCCGGCTACAAGCGCGCCCTTGCCGCAACGACCGAGTGCGCCGTTGCCGCAAAACACTCCGAGCGTTCCCATCCCGCCACCGCAAGCGAAGAAGAAATCAAGAATGCCGCTGATCATCGGCATATTGTTATTGCTTCTGGTGCTCGGCGTTGGCGCGGTAGCGGCTGCGTTCTTTTTGCTAATCAAGCCGCGTCTGAAGGAAGGGCGTTTGGCACAACCGGTGGCGACGCGCCCAACCAGGGATGAGAATACAAACGCGAACAGTAATACGAGCGTCGTGGTTGAGCAGCCAAAGACTGAGCCTGAGTTTGTGGCGCCGTCGAATACAGTCGAGTTCACAAACTCCCAGGCGAATCTTGACAGCAAATTAGCTGAACACTATTTCGATTTCTCCTTTTACTATCCGTCCGAGTGGAAGGTCGCTCCCAAAACCAGCGCTTCCGGAGGAACCAGCTTCATAAAGGTCGAAAGAAGTCTGCCGCCAGATTTTACCCAGGAGAATTTCGGCGTCGGTTGGTATGACAGCAAGGGAAGCTACGACGCCGACCAGCCAAATTTTCCTCATCTGGTTGAGGTTCTCAGCACTAACCTTTCAAAGAGTTTGCCCGAATACCGCAAAGTTTCGGAAGGGCCAACCAAAGTAAATTCCCTGAATGGTTATGAAATGCGCTTTGTAGGTTTTTCCAAAGGAACTGAGAAAGGCGATCTTCAACTTTGGGGTCGGGTGATATTCCTTCCTCGGGGAGAAGGTGAAACAACAGGCGCCATTCTGACGATGCTCACCACCTCGCTGGCGCCGGAAATTTCCGGAGTTGACGATGTTGGGGTTAAAGGCGAGGCGCCGGTTATTCTGGAATCATTCCGCTTTGGGAAGAAACGTTAGATGTAAACAGTGAACAGTAAACAGTAAACAGCAAACAACTGCTCGGTTTGGTCGCTGACTACTTTTTGGCTGGCGTTTCAGTTTTCTGGCGGTTTACAGTTTGCTGTTTACGGTTTACTGTTCGGGTCCGGTTAGTGCCCAATCTGTTCATTCTCAGTTATAGTTGTTTCGTGATAAGAATTTTTGAGTAAGCAAGAAATGAAAAAGTCGAAAAAAATTGAATCAGCCAAGCCATTGTGGACGCCCGCGCGAATTGCTTTCACGATCCTGGTGCTCTCGTTATTTGCAGCCTTTGGAATTTCCAGTTGTAGTTCGAGCGACGAAAAACGGGAGGCGCCGGCTCCCGTAGTCAGGAATAACGGAAGTGCGCCACAGCCGGTTGCCCCAGCCGCGCCCGCGCCAATGGTTTCGCTACCCGCGAGCATCACTGACGCCGAACTCAGGGCCGTCACCGGCTCGCCCATTAAGTTGTCGAGTTACAACGGCAAGGTGTTGCTGGTGAACCTGTGGGCCACCTGGTGTGGGCCATGCCGGTTGGAAACGCCCGAGCTGGTGAAGCTGCATAAGGAGTTTCGCTCGCAAGGTGTGGAAGTGGTGGGATTATCGACTGAGAATCCGGACGCGTCCGCTGATAGCGTGCGCGAGTTTGTTCATAACTTTGACGTCGATTACCGCATCGGCTGGGCCACACCCGAGGTGGCAATCACACTGATGCAGGGACGCGATGCCATTCCTCAGAGTTTTGTAATATCCCGCAGTGGTCGCATTGTCAGGCGGTTTGTGGGCTTTAATCCGATGGACACGCCTAAACAAATGAGGACTGCTATCCAGGAAGCGCTCAACGACAAAGGAACCGCTGACTGATAAGCCCAAACGGCTTTCCGTTTAGGACGAGCCGCTATCGATCTTTCGCTTCTTTGAGTTCTCGCTCTCCTTCTTTTTGCAATCGCTCACCCTCGCGGAAAAGCCGCTCATCTTGCAGGGCGTCTGCTACTTGCTGCTTGGCTTGACCTTCAAGTTTCTTCATCTCCGCGTCGACGCGTTCTTCGACCTGGTCCATCGGCGCCAATTCGCCCGTCTCTTCCTGCGTTTGAACTTTTTTCTTATCGATCTCCATGCCCAACTCGCTCCTTTAAAAGTCGTTTCTTCAAGGCAGTCTAACGAAACTATTGATTCGAAGCCAACGCTGCAAGAGAACGGCAGGCAGGTTTTTCAAGTGACTCTGCGCCGCGGATGTTTCCCCAAGGTCGTGCGTAATGACCCACAAATCTTGCTGTTTGCTTGAAATTTTCGGCCAAACTCCGCGGCTTGAGATTTTGCAAAAATTGCCAGTGAGAAGGTTTGTCGCCTTCCCGTTGGATTCGCTCGACAGTAGCGTTTCAACCAGCTAGACTGACCGCTGATATACGCTTATCGATTTTAAAGATCGTTCGCGTGGTCATGGCAACGGCGGCTTTAGTGCAAGTGAAGTCATTCTTTCCAACTAGTCTGGCATTGCTGCTCGTAATGGGCAGCTTGGGCCACGCATTCGCGGCGGCGTTCTGCCCTGGTATGCTGGGTCATGATTGCTGTCTTACGAAGAAATCCGGCCAAGAGCCCTCGCAATCTCATCAGCACATGCACGGCATGGCGATGGACGGCATGATCGATGAGAGTATGCAAATTGATAGCGTGGATATGCAGAACATGATGTTGGAGGATGAGAACGTTCAGCCTTCGCCTGCCGGCATTGACGAGGTAACACTACTGTCTAGTTCCGAAGAGTCAGTTCCAGCCAATAGGTTAGAACTGCCAATCGAGGCATGCACTCACTGCATGACCCATTCGGGTGCTCAGAACGCACCGATTTCATCAGTAAGCGTACCCGACCAATCTAACAAAGACATCGATTCAGTTCCGTTGCCGGTGTCGAGATTCTTTGCTCGACCCTCAATCACACTTGCACAGATCGGACTGCCGAGGGAGCATGCGCCACCGGGCAACGGTGCGCCTCGACATATCCTCCTCAACGTTTTTCTGATCTAGTCCCTCCTGGGCGTTTCAACTCTTGTGACTGAAACGCGTCTATTCGTTTCCAACCAAAACAACTGAATCTTTTTGTTTCTGCTGAAGAGAGCTTTCTCTGATTGTCCTCTTTGGTTAGAAACTTTCTCGGGGGGATTATGAAGGGCATTAATGTATTGAAGTTTAGTTCTCGAGCTATGTGGATATTCTTGTTCGTGGCCATACTGGTGCTTGTCAGCGTACCTGTCCTGGCACAACACGATATGTCCAATATGCCGGGGATGAGCAAACCAAAGGCGAAATCCAAGTCAACGGCAACCTCTCGAAAAAAGAGAAAGCCAACACGCCAGAGGCAGACTGCTACAAAGCATGACATGAGCAATATGCCGGGCATGAACATGCCCGGAATGAAGATGTCTGGGATTCACCGACGAAAGGGAGGATCAAGAAGGAAGAAAACACCTGCCAGAAAAAATTCCGGGAACCAACAGCCGATGGGCAACATGCCGGGAATGAATATGCCCGCGCAGTCGTCGTCACCCAACCAATCCGCGGCGCCACAGTCTTCGCCTCAGCAAATGCCGATGAACATGCCTGGAATGCAGATGCCAAGTAGTTCGCCGTCATCGGGTGTGCAACCTTCGGCTTCGCCTCAGATGAACATGAATATGCCTGGAATGCAGATGCCCCAGGCGTCACCTTCCGCATCGCCACAAACACAAATGAATATGCCCGGCATGCAAATGCCATCGGCTTCCCCAAACCCGCAAGCTTCCCATCAGCAAAAGATGGACATGAACATGCCGATGCCAGCCGCGAGTCCGTCGTCGGGAACTACTCATACGCACGGTGAGCAACCTGTGCCGATGGCCAACATGGACATGAATTCAGCGAATAAGGGCCAGCCTGCGAGTGGATCAATGAACATGGGTCCGCTGATGGTGATGTCCGGCAACGACATTGGAATTCGCGTCGGTTCCAGCGACACCAACCTCATGTCAATGAGTGCAATGGGTTCCGGAACAAGTTGGCAACCGACTTCTGGTCCCATGCACATGATTCACAAGCAGTCGGGCGACTGGCTCTTGATGTTTCATTACAACTTGATTGTTGGCTTGAATAGACAGGGTGGACCACGTGGCGTAACCAAATTCGAGTCCTCAAACTGGTTCATGCCGATGGCCTACCACAAGCTCGGCAAGGGAACTTTGCAACTACGCGGTATGTTCAGCTTCGAGCCGTTTACTTTTCCGCCGGGAGGATCGCCGCTGCTTTTCCAAACGGGCGAAACTTACAAAGGCCAACCGCTAATTGATTCGCAGCACCCGCATGATCTGTTTATGGAGTTGTCGGCGCAGTACACGCTCCCAGTTGGCGAACGCGGAACCTGGTTTACCTACTTTGGTTATCCCGGTGAGCCTGCGCTCGGCCCGGTCGCGTTCATGCATCGCATGTCTGCGTCAGAGAACCCCTCAGCGACGCTCGCGCATCACTTGCAGGACTCAACGCACATTACTTTTGGCGTGTTGACGACCGGCTTTACTTATCGCTGGATCAAACTGGAGGGTTCAGTCTTTAACGGACGCGAGCCGGATGAAAATCGTTATAACTTCGATGCGCACAAGTGGAACTCGCGCTCGGCGCGCATTTCGATCATGCCCAATCATAACTGGGTCCTCCAAACGTCCTACGGATTTCTGCGCAGTCCCGAGGGGCAGGAGCCCGATACCGACATTCGTCGCGTTACGGCGTCGGTGCAATACAACAAGCCGTTCAAACGCGGCAACTGGGCTTCGGCTTTTATTTGGGGCCGCAACCACACCAGCAGTCCCGGTGAGACGCATAACCTGAACGGCTATACGGCTGAGTCGACGGTTAATTTTCTCGACAAAAATTATCTCTACACGCGGCTGGAGCTGGTGGATAAGAATGAACTGCTGCGGGCCGTGGACCGCGCGCGTTTGGGAATCAATGACGGTCATCCGAGTTTCCGCATTGGCGCGTTTACGTTTGGCGGCGCGCGCGATTTGTTCATAAACGAAAAGGTAACGATCGCCCTTGGCAGTGATCTTACTTTCTATTCGAAACCTGCGGTGCTCGATCAAATCTATGGCGCCAACCCGGTCTCGTGGAAATTATTCCTGCGATTCAGGCCCGGGAAAATGGACAGGAGCAGCATGCCCGGGACGCACTGATCCTAATACCGTATTTGCGATACCCCATGTCAGGTTTTTTGGCCAGAATGGCTCGTCAGTGCGATTCACGGATTGACTCCAGCCAATAACGAAGACTACCGCGTTAAACCTGGGGTCTTGACAGGGTTTTAGGTATTTACATACATTGAATACGGCGATGTTGAAGAAACTCACAAACCTCCTGCTCATTCTGACCGTGGCATCTGGCGCCGCGCTGGGAACGCCGCTGCATTCAAACGAACAGGAATGCAGCATGCCCGGCATGGCCGGAATGGATTGCTGCAAGAAGGCAGCTCAGATCGAGAGCCTGACGCCAGAAGTTTCAACCGCCCGTTTGTGCTGTGCTCTCAATTGTTCGCAGAGTGGAAGCACTGGTTCGACCGGATCGCGGCTTCCGCGACGGTCAACAAGCCAAGCCATCGCGATTCATCCATCATCTGCCCAACCATTAGTCGGGTCACCGCACTTATCTCTTCGTTTAAGTTGGGCAGATAGCCCTCCTCCGTATTCGAGTCCCGCTTACATTCGACACCTCGCTCTTCTGATCTAAAGACTTCAAGGCCGTAGTGTGCTTTCTCGTCGCTGTTCCCGCAGTTAGGAGCAGCGGAGTTGCGCGTCTCCGTGTGACGTGCGTTGGTCTCTGTTTCATTAGAGGTTCGAATATCATGTCCAAATACATTCTCGCGTTCAGTCTTCTCCTACTTCTGTTGTTCATTGCTGCCTGCGGTTCCAAGACGTCTTCAGTTGACACCGGCAAGGTCATCAAGAGTGCGCCGATCGGGAGTCTAACCGTTAGCTTGTCTAGTCCTTCGGGCCAGCTGAAACATGGCGGAGATGACTTCTTTGTCGCCTTCAAAGATTCAGGGGGCAAGCCTGTGGATGTCGGGGCCGCAGCGTTAACTTTTCACATGCCGCAGATGGCATCGATGGCTCCAATGAACGATTCGGCCACGCTCACGACCACGGATACGCCGGGTGTCTATCGTGCCAGGGCCAACATTGAGACGGCTGGCGAGTGGCAGACCCAAGTGTCTTTTGAAGGGCCGGCAGGAAAAGGGCAGACCTCTTTCTCGGTAACAGCTCAGTAGCTTCTGAGTCAACCGACTGCTGGACGGCGGCGGTCTGAGGAGAATACTGCCATGATCAACCGGCTCATTGAGATTAGCCTGCGTAACCGCGGGCTCGTCATCGTGCTCTATCTTGGTCTCGCGTTGTGGGGCTACTGGGCACTAACGCGTACGCCAATCGACGCGATACCCGACCTCTCAGAGAACCAGGTCATTGTCTTCACCGACTGGACCGGTCGCTCGCCACAAGAGGTCGAGGATCAGGTTACCTATCCCCTCGTCACTAACCTGCAAGGTTTGGCTGGTGTGCGTGTAGTGCGCGCAAGTTCCGCGTTCGGGTTCTCGATGATCAATGTGATTTTCGAGGACAACATCGATCTGTATTTTGCACGAACGCGTGTCCTCGAACGCTTGAACCTTGTCACCAAGCAACTGCCCGAAGGTGTGGTGCCAACGCTTGGCCCGGACGCGACCGGCGTGGGCCAGGTCTTCTGGTATACGCTCGAGTCTGACCAGTTGAATCCGCGCGACCTGCG
>Ga0137361_10002367_pt1 | contig 12008 bp, 8 predicted proteins | sample Mad1_80_16metaG_FD_104923 | JGI IMG/M metagenome (GOLD analysis project Ga0137361, IMG submission 104923) | Vadose zone soil microbial communities from Angelo Coast Range Reserve, California, USA - Mad1_80_16 metaG | ecosystem: Environmental > Terrestrial > Soil > Vadose zone | place: USA... | reverse complement strand
TTTCGAGATTGTGCAGCACGAGACGTTCGGTCCGTTGCTTTACCTCATGACCTACCGCGATTTTGATGAAGCCGTCGCCATCCAGAACAATGTGCCCCAAGGACTGACCTCGGCGATTTTCACCAATGACGTGCGCGAGGCGGAGAAGTTTCTGAGCGCGGTCGGGAGCGATTGCGGGATCGCGAACGTAAACACCGGGACGAGCGGCGCGGAGATTGGCGGCGCATTTGGGGGCGAGAAAAATACCGGCGGCGGTCGCGAAAGCGGAAGTGACTCGTGGAAGAGCTATATGCGCCGGCAAACGAACACGATCAATTTTTCGACCGAGCTGCCGCTTGCCCAGGGAATCCAGTTCGGCAGCGACGCCGCGGGCAGTGCGACGACGGCAAGCTAACAGTCAGCTACAGCCATCTGCACGAAACGGAACCGATCCAAACTGAGCGGAGCTTCTAATACTGCCGCTTCGCCAAGCATCGCTGCTGTTCTCGCAAATGCAGACCGGCTTCTGCCTGAGTTCCGTGCCGCGGTCGAAGCGATTCCGCAGAAGCAACGTGGCCGCGGTATTTTCTTGAGCGAAATGTTCCTCCTCTATTCGGTAGTCCGGCCGCTGAACCCGCGGCGGATCCTCGAGTCCGGCCGCGCCCTTGGCGGGAGCACGCTTACGCTGGCGCACTGCTTTCCCAGTATGCGAATCGTGAGTGTCGAGCTCGACGTCGCTTCGCCCAACAGCGCGACCGCCGTAGCTAAACTTGCGTCACATCGCAACGTGGAATGCCTCTTTGGAGACTCACGTGAAATCCTGCCCAGGCTCCTCGAACCCGCCGATCCGGTGTTGATCGACGGCCCGAAGGAATTTCGCGCGCTCAAGCTCGCGTTGAGTCTGTTGCGGACGCGCAAACCGAGTGTCGTGTTCCTGCACGATTTCGCGGCCGGCACGCCATGGCGGCAATTCCTCGATCGTCATTGGCCCGGCGCGTTTTTCAGCGATCACCCGGAGTTTCTCCGCCGATTTAGTTGGCTCGATGATTTCGGTCAGGCACCGCGTGACTGGTGGCGCCCGCGACCTACGACGTTCGCTTGTCTACCAGCCACTTTGCCCGCGTCTTACCATGTGTTACTCGCCAAGATCGTGCTCACCCGCGCTGCATGGCTCGCGCCGAGTAAAATACGCGATTTGGTGAAAGAAGTTCTTCAGGTTTATTCCTGACTGCTTTGTCTCCGGGCGTTTCTTTGTCCTCGTTGCTCTCTTTTCAGACAATTACGAGCGCTTGAGGAGTTCGGACAAAGTCGGACGCTTGAACTGCCTGATCCGGCGCGAAACTGGCAAGCGGTGAAATGCTCATTTTGCCTCTAAGATGCGAGATGCCGCACGATTACGGCAGAATTGTGCAATGACACGAATGCTTCTAATCGGCTTCGCGAGCCGTGGTCAGCTCAAAGAGTCCGCCCAGGTTTTTGGCGGTTTCCATGCTCATAATGAAGCTCTGCAACTTTTTGCATTGCTCCTTGCCGATAACATCGCCACCAAGCGCCGTGAATTTCACCGCGATTTCTTCCTCGGTCATTTCGGAGGGCAAGATTCTTAAAGCTTTATCTTGACAGGCGGTGAAAACCTGAGACTGTGGGATCGCGCTAAGACCGTCAGGCGACTCTAAACCAGCACCTCACCCTCTTCCCGTGAGGAAAACCCGCGAAGCTTAAAACTTCGCACAACCTGAGGTGCTAATGTGAAAACCAGACAGGATCGTTGGAGTTCGCTCAAAAACATCGCGCTTTCGTTCATCACAGTCTGCTTCTGTGTGCTCTTCGTGTGGTGGGGAATGCATTTCCCCGGGCCGATCCCGCCTTCAGCAAAGGCAGACACCTTCCCCGTCAACTGCGCGCTTCAGGCCTCCCCCACACCCACGCCGATCACCGATGGCATCCCATTGCCGTCTCTAACCTGTTCTCCCAGTCCAACAGCTTACCCGACCTCGACGCGCCTAGAAATTCTGCCCCTTGACTACCAGAATCCGAACAACGCCCAAATGGCGTGGATCCAATTTGGCGGAGACATCAATAACCGAAAGCCCGGTGTGCTGGTTATCCACGGCTCAGGTTGGAACGCAGGCAGTGCTCAAGATCATGTAGGGCAGACCCGCGATATCGCCAACGCGGGCTTCTTCGCCGCATCGGTTTTCTACGAATTGGCCCCCAATCCTGATACCGTCGAGGGTTATATCCCAGACCAGCCCTGCCATGAACTCGATGGAACAACGCCCGGATGGCGAATGAATGTTGAAGTTAACGATATCAAAAACTATGTTAAGGCCATGCGCGCCGATTCGCGTTGTAACGGCTGGGTGGCAGTTGTGGGTGGGTCAGCCGGCGCCACTCACGCAATCACTGTTGCCCTTGATACGAACCCCTCTGGAAACAACGGCAAATGATTGGCCGCGCTGGTTTAAGGACGGCCACGATGACCGGCCCGATTGCGCGGTCATGCTTTCGGCGATTTACGATTTCTCGGACTGGAAGCCGCCCACCGGTCAAATGCAGACCGATCCGGACTTCGTGCATCCGATGCACAATTACGCCCAGACGCTTGATTTGACTACTTTGCAAAGCCTGCCCTTGAACCCGGTCAATCTGGTTCCAGGAGCAATCGCGCACGGGTTTAAACCGATCTACATGATCAACAGCTATTATGATCACCCATCAGCCTATCACCAGCTGGTAACCATGGTCTGCCTTCTCCAGAACAGCGGCCTTACCCTAGGCACCGATTATCAGTATCTCACTATCCCCGGAGACCTGCACTCCTTTCATTATTGGGGTTCGTGGGACCATCTTCCGGGCGATCCCCAGCATACTGTGGCAGACGACGTGATCGCCTTTCTGAAGACACAGGCAGGTCTGCCATGATTCTGCTCGAATAGACGCCAAAATGCACTCAGGCATCAAACGATTCGCAGTTACCGTCGCTCTTACCATTGCGGTCCACGGAGCGTATGCGGGCAGTGCCACATGGAATCTTAATCCCGTCAACAACCACTGGAGCAAGGCCGCAAACTGGACGCCGGCGACCGTGCCGTATGGAGAGGATGATGTCGGTACCTTCGGAGCCTCCAATGTGATTGACGTTATGCTTGGACCTACACAAAACGGCGGTGCAGGCAATATTCTGGGAGCCATTGTCTTTGGGGCGGGCGCCAGCGCTTACACTATTACGATGACAGCCGTCCTCGGCGAAACCTCGTACCTGGCATTTTACGGCGCCGGAATCACAAACAACTCCGGCATAACCCAGAATGTTATCGCCGCCAAATCGGCAATTTCAGATTCAGCCCGGATTTATTTTGAGAACTCCTCCTCAGCCGATGAGAACGTGGTGATCACTAATCAAGCCAGCGCATCGGGTATCGCCTATGGCGCTTTCACGTCCTTCGATGGCTCCTCTACGGCTGGCAACGCTACAATCATTAATGAAGGGGCGGCGGTAAGCGGAACGACATGGGGCGGATTTACCGACCTATTGTACTACTCCAATGCTGAGGCTGCTACCTTCATCAACAATGCCGGCACCGTTTCAGGTGCAGCTGCGGGACATACTTTTGTAGGAACATCTCCGCCCGGCAACATCGGCACCTCCACCTTCATTAACAATGCTGCCACTGTCCCAGGCGCGGAGGGGGGCTGGACCGAAATCGACGGAGGAGTCTCAGACGGTGCTACCTTTCTCGCCAAGGGCGCGACCGTAGCTGATGCGCAAGGGGGGCAGGTCTATGCCTTCGGCGACGACGGTTACTCGACCTATACCGCCGAGGGCGGCAATGGAACCAACGCGCAAGGCGGCTTGATCGATGTGTTATATGTCCCGGCCTCCACCCAGACGGTCGTCACCGCTAATGGGGGAACAAACGGAGGTCTGGGTGGCACAATCCTGATCGAGGATTCAGCCGACATTCCGCTGCCCCAGTTCCAAGTCTTCGGTAACAGCGTGCTCGATCTGACGAATGTAACAGACCCGACGATGCCGATCGGCTCGCTGGCCGGCGATGGCATTGTGTTGCTCGCCGGCCATACTCTCAGTATCGGGAGCAACAATTTGAACACGACTTTTTCCGGAGTGATACAGGACAGCGGTGCGCTGACCAAGGCTGGCACAGGCACGCTGACTCTGAGCAGCGCGAACACTTACACTGGCGCCACGACGGTCAGTGCTGGGACACTTATCGCCAGTAACAGGAGCGGTTCAGCAACAGGCACAGGCTCCGTGAACGTAAACGCCGGCACGCTGGGCGGCAAAGGGATCATTCAGGGAGCAGTGACAATCGGCACCGGCGGCGGCGCAGGCGCTTTTCTGGCCCCGAGTGTTGGTTCGAATCAGCCCGTGACACTCAGACTAAAGAAGACGCTCACATTCAAAGCAGACAGCGCTTACACCTACAAGCTCAATACTAACAATGCCAGATCCGATCAGGTGATTGTGAAAGGCGTGAGCATCGAAAGCGGCGCGCAGTTCAATTTTCAAGCGGTGGCAAATAGGCAACTGACTATCGGCACTGTCTTCACCATAATCAGCAACACATTGGCAAACCCAATTGCCGGCACCTTCGCCAACCTGCCGGATAACTCTACTTTCACCGCTGGTCGCAACAACTATCAAGTGAGCTACGAAGGCGGAAGTGGTAACGATCTCACGCTGACGGTCGTGCCGTAACCTGTAGCCGGGGTCGATGACCCTGGCAGCGTGGCTCGTGCTTGTGCTTTGACGCGCGTTTGCATGCGTCGGTAATTGCGCCAGCAGAAAACGCGGGAGTGTTTCGATTTGCATTGTCTTGAGGTCTAACCCACAAACCCGGATTTGCGCAATCGCGGCGTGAACGCGAAGGGAATCCAGTTCGGGAGCGATGACGCCGGCGGCGGGACGGCGTAATCCGGGGAGCGCACTGCCTGCCCGCCTGCGTGCGGGCGTCTCGCCATCGTGGACTTTTTTCAGAAGCATTTCGGCAAGGGCGCCGAAACGTGCACGCGTGGGCGCGTGCGCTCCCCAATCCGAAGAATTCAGTGAGCGATTGTCAGCTCGAGAAGTCCATCAATTTTCTCCGCACTATCCAAACTCATGATGAACTTCTGCAATTTTTTGCACTGATCCTTGCCGATCACATCACCGCCCAGCGCGGTGAATTTCACCGCGATCTCTTCCTCGGTCATGGGGTCGCGGGGATCGCCTTTCGGAACATCGACGCGGGTTGAGTGCTGTTTGCCGTCGTTGGTCGTGATCGTCACGCGGCTCGGCTGGAACTTGGGGAAGAGCGCTTCGAACTCTTCGTTGGCGACCACTTTCACCTTGTCCATGATTGGAATGAGTTTCTTATCCAGCACGCGTTCTTCGCGGAATTGCAGCGGCGTCACCATGCCGTCGACCAGTCCGGCGGCCATGCAATAAGGCAGCGAATGATCGGCGGTTTCTTTTGAATCTGGTCGATACTTATGCGGGTCGCCCAGAATGTCCGCGGCGCGAGCGATCACTTCGACTTTGATTTCTTTCACATCGTCGGCCTTGATGTTGTGTTCCTTGACCGTCTTCATCATGGCGGTAAGAGGTGCGTGACTCAGCGCTTCGATTGGGAAACTTTTCATCCCGCAATCAAGAATCCGATAATGCGACTTACTTGAGTTGGGCAGGTCTGCAACCAACGCCTCGCCGTCGAATGTGGCCGGTTGTCCCTTGTATTGGACATGATGGAACACCGCGAAGAGCCCTTCTTTGCCATCGATGATGTGTTCGGGACCGGAAAATCCGCCGCGAGCAAGAAGGGCGCTCTCAGCGCCCATGCGTCCCGCCCACGGATCGACCGTGTTCTTCATGTTGGTCAGCTTGCCCGCTGTGACCGCGCCCGGACAAAATGTTCGTGAAGCGCTGATGCCGATGGCCGACACCATTTGCGCCGGCGTGAGATTCAGCACTCGACCCGCCGCGATCGGCGCCGCGAACGCACTCAACGTCGCATGATGCCAGCCGTATTCGCGCACCCCTGGCCGCCCGATTTCGCAAAGACGCATTTCAATTTCGTAGGCAATGATGGTGGCGAGAATCAAATCCTGGCCGCCCAGACCGTCGCTTTCGCACAACGCTAGCGGCGCGGCGATCAGATCGCTTGGATGACATGGATCAGCTTTCCAATAAATGTCGTTGTAATCCATGGCCCGAATCATGTGGCCGTTCAAAAATGCCGCATCAACCGGGTTGGTCTTGAAGCCGGATACGAACGCGGTGGCGCTGCCTTTGCCGCTGCCCATACCCCGATAGTGCTCGAGCAAGATTTTGGCGTCATCCTGTTGGCTGCCTCCCAGAGCGCAGCCGATGGAGTCGAACCAAAATAATTCCGCCGCTTGAATCGCTGCGGGAGAAAGATGCTCATATCTCAGCGAGCAAGCCCACTCGGTAATGGTGTGCGATAAGAGACGCTTCGATTCAGTTGATTGAGATGACATACTTTTTTTGCTGATCAGCTTGGCTGGGCAACGCGGATTTTCAAGTCGCTTCGGATCGGAACTGACCCCCATCGCATTCAGGGACTTCAACGGGGGCAACAGGCACAGACCGACCCTCTCTCGCCTCGGTTCGCTCTTGTTCACGACGATTTGAAGATAATGGTCTTCAGCTTTTCCAGTTTCGGCGCCACGACCGGCACGCTGAGCATGGTGCTGGCCAGCGCCATTAAGAGGGTCGCGGTGAAGGTCTCACTCGTGATGATGCGCTTATCGAGCAGGATGTTGACGAAGATGATCATGATCAGAGCCTTGGTCTGCAGCAGCCAGCCGATGATCGAGGCCTCACCTTTCTTCCACTTGAGGATCTTCCCGGCGATCTGAACGCCGGCCAGCTTACCGGCCACTGAGGCGACGAGGAGCAGCGCCGCCGCGCCGAATACCACCAGGCCACCCATCTGCCAGGTGGTGCGCAGGCCGGTGGAAAGGAAGAAGACCGGCATGATCGCCAGCAGCACATGGGCGCGGAACTGGTCCATCTGTTGTTGATCAAACATATCGGCATCGAGCACGGCGCCGCAAAGGAATGCGCCAACCATGAAGTGCAGGCCCGACCAGTCTGCGGCGAAACCGGAAACACCCAGCCAAATGAGCCCGGCATACCAGCGATCACGTTCGGGGATGCGCCGCATCAGTTTTCGCACGAGGAAGGCCGCGATTCCGAAGACGACGAGAAAACTGAGTTGCCGCCCGACGCGGTTCCAATCGAGCAGGATGATCGCGAGCACGCCCCAGATGGCGATGTCATCGAGACTGGCGTAGCGCAGAATGCGTTGGCCGATGGGCTGGCGCAGAATGTGGAGCTTTGCCATGAACAGAACGAGAATCGGCAGGGCGGTGACCGCGCAGGCCATGCCGATGCCGACGATGAATTGCCAGTTGTGCCCCTTCGGCCCGATCCAACCGCCGCTTAGAAGCAGCATCGCCGTCGCCGCCGCGCAGCCGAACAGAAGCGGCATGCCCAGCGCCAGCCCGGCGGTAACACCTGTCTCGCGCCGATGCCGCCAGGCCTTTTCGATGTCGAGCTCGATGCCCGCCACCCAGACGAAGGTCATTACGGCCCATTGGGCGATGCCGTTTAGCTGGCCAACGACCTGCGGATTGAAAACGAACCGGTAATAATCGGGAAAGACCGCACCGAGCACACCCGGTCCGAGGAGGATGCCGCCGATAATCTGCACCACCACCAGCGGCGCGTAATATTCAGTCCGGAACAGTCGCCAGACCAGATAGGGCATCGTGAAGATGATCGTCATGGCGATTAGGAAAATCTCGGATGTGCTCATGATGCTGAGGCGATGACTTTGTTTGGGTCGCAGGCAATGCCTGGGCGTCGATTTCGGCGAGAACTCGCAGATTCTCCGTCGCGCGTCAAATCGCGCGGAAACGGGAGGTTCTTTCGGTCGAAGAGGGAGGAAAAGGTGTCACCCGCTAATCCCGCTGGATTGCCAGTGGTGTCGCGGAGCTGCGTGGTCGTTTCGTTCATGGCGAAACAGGGGACCGGAAAAGGAAAAGGAGAGAAAGCCTAACCTAGAACGACGAGTGTCGGAAACGGGGGTCGTTTCCTTTGAAGACGCGAGCCCATTTTCGGAGTAATGCTAGCCTTGCTCATAAATTGACTGTGTGGCAAGAGCAACGCCATGAACACGCGCGGCGGGAGTCGCGTGGGTAGGCGGGTCCGAGCCGGACTGGTGCGACCCCGAAAGCTTTCGGGGGAGTGACCAATCCTTAGGATGCAAACTTCGATGACTTACTCTATTGCTAGCCCTTTGAAACCGGAGCCCACGACGTAACAATGAGGATCGATAACTTCTTCGCCGAGCTGAAGCGGCGCCATGTTTACAAGGTCGCGGTTGCTTATGCGGTCGTGTCGTGGCTGCTGATTCAGATCGCGACGCAGGTCTTTCCGTTTTTCGAGGTTCCTAATTGGTCTGTTCAACTCGTCGTCCTGGCAGCCGCGATCGGATTCCCGATTGCGCTGGTGCTTTCCTGGGCGTTTGAACTGACGCCGGACGGAATCAAGCGCGAAGAAAATGTCAATCATAGATTCGCCCGCAAGACCGGCCGCAAGATCACCGCTTTGATCGTCGTCTTCGCGGCCGCGGCGGCTGGAGTGACGGTCTTTCGGTTCTTACATTCGCAGCAAGGCATCGAAGCCGCGAAACAACCGCCACTCGCAGTTGCCATCGAAAGTAAATCGATCGCCGTCCTGCCGTTTGAAAACCGTAGCGAAGACAAAGCGAATGCCTACTTTGCCGAGGGCATCCAGAACGAGATTCTGACCCGCTTATCCAAGATTGCCGATCTGAAGGTGATCTCGCGCACATCGACGCAGCATTACAAGAGCGCGCCGGAAAATTTGCCCGAGATCGCAAAGCAGCTTGGCGTTGCCCACATCCTGGAAGGAAGCGTGCAGAAGAGCGGTGATGCCGTGCGCGTGAACGTGCAGCTAATCAAAGCGGCTAATGATTCCCATCTTTGGGCCGATACGTTTGATCGCAAATTGACCGACATCTTTTCGGTCGAGAGTGAAGTGGCCAAAGCCATCGCCGACCAATTGCGAGCGCACCTCACCGGTCAGGAAGAGCAGGCCATCGCCGCCAAACCGACGGACAATCCTGAGGCCTACGATGCTTACCTGCGCGGGCTGGCTTACACATTGAAATCGGCACCCTGGAGACAGACGTTTGCCGCCCAGAAATATCTCAAAGAAGCGGTGAGATTGGACCCGAAGTTTGCCCTTGGTTGGGTGCTCCTGTCCCGTGTTGATGTGACCCGTCGCGAATCAAGGCTCTGTGAAGAGGCACGGCAAGCAGCCGAAACCGCGCTCACGCTTCAGCCCAATCTCGGCGAGGCACTGCATGCCAAAGGAGACTACTATTACGCTTGCCTGAAGGATTACGACACCGCGGTGCGTTACTATGAGCAAGCGCGTCAGTTCCTGCCCAATAGCAGTTTGATTCCTGAGTCGCTGGCCTATGTCGCGCGGAGGCGAGGCCAATGGGACCGGAGTGAGGCGTACTTCAACGAAGCCGAGCGCCTGGACCCGCGCAACGTTAACTTACTCACCCAGCATGCGGCATCCTATGTTATACTCGGGCGTTTCCCCGAAGCGCTCCGGAAGTATGATCAGGTTCTCGATATCACACCGGACGACGTCTATACCATCCTGAATAAGGCGCGGATGGCACAAATGGAGGGCGATCTGTCGCGCGCCTCGGCGCTCCTGACTCCGCTCTACCCGACCGCCGCCGAGGCCGTCGACACCCTGGCAACACAGGTGTACCAAGCGATCCTGGAGCGCCGCCCTGCACTAATCATCCCTCGGCTACAGGAAATATTGGCCAAGCCTGATCCGGATCCGGAGTTAGGTTCTCACCCTGGCTACCTGCGCTTTTTTTTAGGCTGGGCGCAAGAAGTCGCCCGCGACCATGCCGCCGCCCAGGAAAGTTGGCGACAGGCGCGCAGCGAACTGGAATCTTTCCTCAAAGAAGAGCCGGGACAGGTTCACATGATTGAGGTCCTCGCGCTGACCAATATGGGCCTTGGTGACAAAGCCGTCGCCTTCGAGCTGGCCGAGCGGGCGATGGCCAAGGTCCCGATCGAGAAGGATGCGTTTCAAGGTCCCGAAATGATCGAGATCCTCGCCCGGGTGGCGGCGCAAACGGGGGAGCCCGACCGCGCCATCGCCGCTTTACAGAAACTACTCTCGATACCGCACTATGGCGCGCTGGTAGGGTCGCCGCTCACTCCTGCGCTGCTCCGACTCGATCCAATGTTTGATCCGCTTCGGAATGATCCCCGCTTCCAGAAACTCTGCGAAGAAAAACCAAAGTGAACTCACGCAACTTTTTCGGGGAGCTAAAGCGGCGCAACAATTGCGGCTGCGCAACAAGAATGGCGCGACGGGTCAAGCGCGGCTCGTAGAGTGAGCGCAATTTGAAATAATGCTGGCCTTGCTGGTAGATTGACGGTGTGGCAAAAGCAACGCGATGAATCCGAAGAACTTCTTCGGGGAGCTGAAGCGGCGCCATGTTTACAAGGCCGCGGTTGCTTATGCGGTGGTGGCGTGGTTGCTGATCCAGGTCGCGACGCAAGTCTTTCCATTCTTCGAGTTGCCGAATTGGGCCGTTCAAATGGTGGTCCTCGCCATGGTCATCGGTTTTCCGATCGCACTGGTGCTTTCCTGGGCGTTTGAACTGACGCCCGAGGGAATCAAGCGCGAAGAAGAGGTTGCTCCCCGCCGATCACCCACCCGGCAAACGGGGCGCAAACTCACGGCTCTAATTACTGTCGTCGCGGCTCTGGCGGCAGGAGTGACGGCCTTTCGATTTTTGCATTCGGAGCGAGGCAACGCAGAAAGGCTAGCTGCTCTCGCAGCCGAAATCGAGAGCAAATCGATCGCCGTCCTGCCCTTTGAAAACTTGAGCGAAGAAAAAGCGAATGCTTACTTTGCCGAGGGCATTCAGGACGAGATTCTGACCCGCTTATCCAAGATCGCCGATCTCAAGGTAATCTCGCGCACGTCGACCCAGCGTTATGAGAGCGCGCCGGAAAATCTGCCCGAAATCGCCCGGCAACTGGGCGTCGCTCACATCCTGGAAGGAAGCGTGCAGAAGTACGGTGACGCTGTGCGCGTAAACGTCCAGCTGATCAAAGCAGCCAATGATTCCCATGTTTGGGCCGATAGCTTTGATCGCAAACTGACTGACATTTTTTCGGTCGAGAGTGACGTCGCCAAAGCTATCGCCGACCAGTTGCAAATACATCTTACCGGCCGGGAAAAAGAGGTCATCGCCGCGAAACCGACAGACAATCCCGAAGCTTACGATGCTTACCTTCGTGGTCTCGCCTATACCCTGAAAACGCAAAATACGCCCGCCAACTACCTTGGCGCACAGAAGTATTTCAGAGAAGCGGTCGGATTGGATCCGACGTTCGCGCTTGCCTGGGCGCTTCTCTCATACGTCGATGCGCGCGGCTACCACACGACAAATCTTCAACCAACGGCCGCTCTCCGGGAGGAGGCGCGGCAGGCCTTCGAGACGGCGCTCGCACTCGACCTGAATCTCGGTGAAGCCTGGGTGGCCAAGGGCTATTACCATTACGGATGCGTGAACGATTTCGAAACCGCAGTGCGTTGTTACGAGCAAGCACGAAAGTTCCTGCCCAATAGCAGTCTAATTCCCCAATCACTCGCCTTTGTCGCCCGCGATCGGGGGCAATGGGAGCGAAGTGAATCCTACTTCAACGAAGCCGAGCCGCTCGATCCGCGCAATGTGAGTCTGCTCACTCGACACGCCCAATTCTATATCGCGCTGCGGCGTTTCCCCGAAGCGGTGCGCAAGCTCGACCAAATTCTGGAGATTGTGCCTAACGACATTGACGCCTTGGTGGAAAAGGCGGCGATTGCCCAGGCCGAAGGCGACCTGCCGCGAGCCGCGACGTTTCTCGCTCAAGTCCAGCCGGCT
>Ga0137361_10002365_pt1 | contig 12026 bp, 9 predicted proteins | sample Mad1_80_16metaG_FD_104923 | JGI IMG/M metagenome (GOLD analysis project Ga0137361, IMG submission 104923) | Vadose zone soil microbial communities from Angelo Coast Range Reserve, California, USA - Mad1_80_16 metaG | ecosystem: Environmental > Terrestrial > Soil > Vadose zone | place: USA... | reverse complement strand
GTTCCTGTTCGTCCCTCCCGACAGCCAGACCGCCCTCGTGACCCTGGTGGGGTTCCGGACCCCCCCGGTGACGATCCAGGCGATCGAGCCGCGGGTCCGCATCCGGGCCACGGTTCGCTTCGGCGCGTGGATCTACGAGATCGTGGAGCCGGTCGCCTACGAAGCCGGTTACCTCGTGGAGATCCGGCGCGGCCCGCGTGAGGGTTGGCGGCCCGGGCTCTCGGGCCCCTTCTACGTGGTGGAGGGCCCGTCGGAGGAGGCGGCCCTCCGCGCGGCCCGCGAGTTCGTGCAAAAGAACGGCTGAGTCCATTCCCGGCGGCCTGCCCATGCCCCGCATCTCCGTCCTCTTGCCCGTGCGGGACGCCGCCGCCACCCTGGGCCCCTGCCTCGAGTCGGTGCTCGGCCAGTCCCTCCGGGAGATCGAGGTCATCGCGGTCGACGACGGCTCCCGCGACGGGAGCGGGTCGCTGCTCGAGGAACGGTCCCGGGCCGACCCGCGCCTGGTCGTCCTCCGCACGCCTCCCCGGGGCCTGGTGGCCGCCCTCAACACCGCCCTCGCGGTTGCGCGGGCTCCGCTCGTGGCGCGCATGGACGCGGACGACCTGGCCCACCGGGATCGGCTCGCCCTGCAGGTCGCCCGGCTGGAGGGCGACCCGCGGGTGGACGTGCTGGGCAGCCGGGTGACGCTGCTCGGGGAGCCCGCCCGGGACGGAATGCGCGCCTACGTCGATTGGCTGAACGGTCTCCTCGACCACGAGACCATCGTGCGCGACCTGTTCGTCGAGTCGCCCCTCGTCCATCCGAGCGTCGCCCTGCGCGCGGAATCCCTGCGAGGGCTTCGGGGATGGCGCGCCTTCGACGGACCCGAGGACTACGACCTCTGGCTGCGCGCCTGGGAAGCGGGCCTGCGGTTCGCGAAGCTTCCCGAGGCGCTCCTCGACTGGCGGGACGCGCCGGGGCGCCTCACCCGCACCGATCCGCGTTATGCCCCGGAGCGGTTCCGCGCGCTCAAGCTCGAGGTGCTCCTGCGCGGCCCGCTCGCCGGCGCCCGGCCGGCGGTGATCTGGGGCGCGGGGCCCATCGGCAAGGGCTGGGCGCGCGCCCTCGAGCACGCGGACCGGGCGGTTCGCGCATTCGTGGAGGTCGACCCGCGGAAGATCGGCGCGACCATCCACGGCGCGCCGGTGGTTCCCGGGGAGGGTGCTTTGGCCTTCGCGGGCGCGCTCCACCTGGCCGCGGTGGGGCAGCCCGGCGCGCGGGAGCGCATCCGCGAGGAGGCGGCGCGCCTCGGCATCCTGGACGGGCGCGACCTGGTGGCCGTGGCCTGACACCCCGACGCCCGCCGGTATAATCGATCGCGAGATGCACGGACTCCCCTCTCGCGCGCCCTCCACCCTCGGGCTCGTGGCCGCGCTCCTGCTCGCGGTTCCCGCCCCCGGTCCGCCCGCCGAAAAGAGGGTCGCGCCCCCGTCGCGCATCGAGAAGCTGGGGCGGGTCCTTCTCCTCGAGGACACGCGGACAGTGGGGAACGGCGAGCTGGATCGCCTGCTACGCGACCGGGACCGGGCCCTGAGACGCCGCGCGGCCCTCGCCGCCGGACGCATCGGCGATCCCGTGCTCGTCCCCACCCTGATCGACCTCATGAACGACCCCGAGCCCGAGGTGCGGCAGATGGCCGCGTTCGCCCTGGGCCTCATCGGCGACAAGGGCGGCGCGGTGGAGCGCCTGGTGGCTTCCCTGGGCGATTCGGAGGCGCTGGTGCGGGCGCGCTGCGCGGAGGCGCTGGGGCGGATCGGAGAGCCTCGCGCCGCCGCCGACCTGGCCCGCTTCGTCCTGAACGAGATTCCCAAGGGGGCCCCCCTCCTCACCGTGCGCGGCGACGACCCGGGCAGCGCCACCGACCCCTGGATCGAGCTCCGCCTCGCCCTGTTCGCCCTCGGCCGCCTCAAGGAGCCGAAGGCGGCGGAGCAGGCGCTTCTGCTCTCGGGCAAGCCCCGCTTCGACTGGTGGGCCGCCACCTGGGTGGCCGTGCGGATGGAGAGCCCGGTCTTGCGGCCCGTGCTCCTGGCCGCGGCCGCCTCGAGCGACCCGCTCTCCCGGACCCTCGCCGCGCGCGGGCTGGGCGCGCAGAAGGACGCGACCGCCCTCTCCGTCCTCGACACCCTGGCCCACGACCCGGATCCCGTGGTGGCCGTCTACGCGCTGCGGGCCCTGGGGGCGACGGCCGACGCGAAAGCCACGACGGCCGCCGCCGCCCTCCTCGCCTCGGCCGACCCCGTGGTCAAGCGCGAGGCGCTCCGCGCCCTGGCCGCCCTCCCCCCGGACCGCAGCCTGCGTCGCAAGATCGTCCCCCTGGCCGGTGACACGGACCCCTGGATCCGCGCGGCCGCCCTGCCCGCCCTCGCCCGGACCGACCGCGAGGACTTCGCGCTGGTCCTGTCCGGGAGCGACCCCGATCCCGTGTGGTGGGTGCGGGCGGCCCTCGCCACCGCCCTGGGCGACGCGGGCGACGAGGTGAGCCTCGGCATCCTGTTCGGCATGCTCCAGGACGAGGACGCCCGCGTCCTGCCCTTCGTCCTGGAGGCCCTGCGCCGGGCGCGCGGCAGCGACGCGGCGGAGACCCTGAGGCGGCACCTCGAGCACCCGGACTTCGCGGTGCGGGCGGCCGCGGCGGAGGGCCTCCTCGCCCTCAAGGCGACCCGGCTCGCGGAGCCCCTCGCCGCCGCCTATAGACGCGGGCTCTCCGACCCGGACCTCGACGCGCGCCTCGCCGCGATCGCGGCCCTCGCCGGCCAGAAGGACGGCGCGGCGCGGAGCGCGCTCACAGAAGCCGCCAAGGGCGACCCGGTGCGCACCGTGCGCGCGCGGGCGGCGGCCGCGCTCCTGGGCCTCGGAGACCAAGCACCCCCCTCGCCCGGTCCCGAGACCGCTTCCCGGCTTCCCTTCGACTACCGTCTGGCCATGGCCCCCTACGATCCGTTCCCGGGGGTGGCGCTCTACACGCCGCGGGCCTTCCTCTTCACCCGCCACGGCCGCATCGAGATCCACCTGAACACGGTGGAGGCGCCCCTCACCGTGATGTCCTTCCTCGACCTCGCGCGGCGCGGCTTCTACGACGGCCTCACCTTCCATCGCGTCGAGCCGGGCTTCGTGGTGCAGGGGGGCTGCCCGCGGGGCGACGGCAACGGGGGTCCCGGCTACTCCTTGCGCTGCGAGATCGGGCAGCGTCCCTACGGCCGGGGTGCTATGGGGATGGCGCTCTCGGGAAAGGACACGGGGGGGAGCCAGTTCTTCATCACCCTCTCGCCGCAGCCGCAGCTCGACGGCGGCTACACGATCTTCGGCCAGGTGGCCTCCGGGATGGAGGCGGTGGAAAAGATCCGGCCAGGGGACGTGATCGAGCGGGTCGAGGTGTGGACCGGCCGGTGAACGGCCGCTTCCGGCTCCTCGCCCTCGACATCGACTGCACCCTGCTGCGCAGCGACAAGGCGCTTTCGCCCCGCACGCGCGGGGCGGTGGATGCGGCGCGCGCGGCCGGGGTCCGGCTCGTGCTCGTGACCGGCCGGCGCCACTCCTCGGCCCGCAAGGTGGCGGACGATCTGGGGGGCGAGGTTCCGCTCGTCCTCCACAACGGCGCCCTCGTGATGGAGGCGGGGCAGGTGGTGCAGGTACGGCCGCTGCCCCGGGCGGCCGCACGGCGCGCGGTCCTCGCGGGCCGCGCGCAGGGCCTCCAGCCGGTGGTGCACCGCGGCCTGCGTGGCGAGGGCCACCTGGTGGTGGCGGAGGATGCGCGGGGCAGCCGCCTCGTCTCCTACTACCTCGACCGCAACGGCCCCGACGTGCGCGTCGTCCCCGACCTGCTCGAAGTCCTCGAGGAGGAGGATCCGATCCAGATCATGTTCGGGGGCCCCCGCGAGGAGATGGACGCGGCGCATCCCCTTCTCGCCGCCGCGTTGCGCGAGGAGGCCCGCATCGAGCGCACGGTCTACCCGCAGAACGGGGTCGTGCTCCTCGACGTCATCGGGCCCGGCGTCGGCAAGGCGGAGGCCCTGGCCTTCCTGCAGGGCCGCTGGGGAATCGCCGCGCGGGAGACCCTCGCCATCGGCGACAACTGGAACGACCGCGAGATGCTCGCCCGGGCCGGCCTCGGCTTCGTGATGGGCAACGCCGACCCCGACCTGCAGCGGCTCGGGTTCCCGGTGCTTCCCACCAACGACGAAGACGGGGTGGCGACCGCCATCGAACAACACGTGCTCGGCGCCCAGGCCGCGGACGCCCTGGCCGCAAAAAGCAAAAGGGGGTGATTGCTCACCCCCTGATCGTGGCCGACGGGTGGCCTATTTCTTCCTGGCCTTCTTCTTTGGAGCGGCCTTCTTCTTCGCTGCCATCGCCTTCATCCCCCCTCTCAAGCCGTTCGGAGTGCTCTGCCGGCGATGGACGCCGTCAGGTCACGAACAAGAGAAAAGCGGGGGGTGATCCTCCACCCCCCCTTCTTCCCCGGGGCGCTTACTTCTTCTTCTTGGTCGCCTTCTTGGCAGCCTTCTTCTTGGCCGGCATTCAGAGGATCCCCCCTTTCGGTCCATAACGGGACAGTCGCGCCCCTGTTCAACATCTCGGGTGATAAGGGGCTTCGCATACTAGGGGTAGCGTAGGGAGGCGACTCAGCCTTGTCAAGCGTTTTTTCGCGCGGCGGACGCTCCATGCTCCACAAGCAGCGGGGCTTAGCCTGTGGACGGAGGTGTGGAAATCGCGCAGACCCGCGCCAGTTGCGGTCGTTCGCGATCTCGTCTCGCGAAAGTGCTGTCCACCAGAGTCTTCCGTCGCGAAGACCGTGCAAACGCGGCTTTCCCCCGAGTACGTCGTCTCGGTATACTATTTGGAATAGACAAGCACGTTGTCTTCGCCCGGCCCTCCCCGCCGCGCGAGGCGGCGCCATCCCCACTCCGCCCCGGTTGGCACCCGCCGGCCCACGCGCGGCCGGCGCTCCTTGAATACTTCTTTATATACTTAGGCGAGAATCAGCCGCGATAGTCGGTCCGCAGCCGGGCGCGCTGCCCGTGCCGCTCCCGAGCCAGCTCCAGCAGGCGCTCGACGAGGCCGGGGTAGGGAAGGCCGGTGGCTTCCCACATCTTGGGGAACATGCTGATCGAGGTGAAGCCGGGGATGGTGTTGATCTCGTTGAGGAGGACCCGGCCGGTCTTCCGCTCGAGGAAGAAGTCGACGCGCGCGTAGCCGCTCGCGTCCACCGCGCGGAAGGCGCCCTGCCCCAGGCGCTGCACCTCGGCCACCGTGGCGGGGTCTAGGGGGGCGGGAATGACGAGGCGGGTGCGGCTCCCCGCCGAGTACTTCGAGTCGTAGTCGTAGAACTCCCGGTCCGGGATGATCTCGCCGGGGAGGGACGCCTGGGGATGGTCGTTCCCGAGCACGGAGACCTCGATCTCCCGCGCGTCGATGGCGGTCTCCACCATCGCCTTGCGATCGTAGGCGAAGGCGAGGTCGAGGGCGCGCCCGAGGTCCTCCGCGCGCTTCACCTTGGTCACGGCCACGCTCGATCCCAGGTTCGCGGGTTTCACGAACACGGGCAGTCCGAGCTCGCCCACAATGAGCGCCTCCTCGGCCCCATCGCGTCCGCGCAGGACGCGGTACGGGCCCTGGGGCAGCCCCGCGTGGGCGAAGAGCGCCTTCATGATCTCCTTGTCCATGGCGGCGGCGGAGGCGACGACTCCCGCTCCGACGTAGGCCACGGCCGCCAGCTCGAAGAGCCCCTGCACGGTGCCGTCCTCGCCGAACGTGCCATGCAGCACCGGGAAGTAGACGTCGGGGCGGGCCAGCTCGCCGCCGTCGGCCGTGCGCCGGAGGCGGCCGAGGTCCCCCGGGGTGGGGGCCAGGAACACCGGCGTGCCGCCGGACGCCTGCGGCGCCGGCCCCTCCTGCAGGAGCCAGCGGCCCGCCTTGTCCACCAGCACGGGGAGGACGTCGTGACGGGCGGCGAGGGCCTGGGCCACCGAGGCCCCGGAGCGCAGGCTCACCTCGTGCTCGCCCGAGCGCCCGCCGAAGAGCAACGCGACCTTGGCCCGCGTGGTCATTCTCTTCGCGTCCTCCTCATGATGCGAGTCTACGACGGGGCCTCGCGAACCCGTGAACGAGGGCGGGTGGCGTCCATCCAAGCGGCTATACTCCGCCCCCATGTTCTCTTTCGCGGTCGAGGCGCGGGACGGCCGGGCCCGGGCGGGACGCCTCGAGACTCCCCACGGGACGATCGAGACCCCCGTCTTCATGCCGGTCGGCACTGCCGGCGCCGTGAAGGCGGTGACCCGCCGCGACCTCGAGGAGCTCGGGGCCCAGATCGTCCTCGCCAACACGTACCACCTCATGCTGCGCCCGGGAGACGCGCTGGTGGCCGAGCTGGGCGGACTGCACGGCTTCACGGGCTGGTCGAAGGCCTTCCTCACCGACAGCGGCGGCTACCAGGTCTTCAGCCTCTCCGGCCTGCGAAGTCTCAAAGAGGAAGGCGTGCGCTTCCAGAGCCACCTCGACGGCACCGCGTACCTGCTGACCCCCGAGCGTTCGATGGAGGTCCAGATGAACCTGGGGGCCGACATCGTCATGGCCTTCGACGAGTGTCCGCCCTGGCCCGCCCCCCGCGAAGCGGTGGAGGAGGCCACCGCCCGCACCACGCGCTGGGCGCGGCGCAGCCGGGACGCGCACCGGCGCGCCGACCAGTGGGCCTTCGGGATCGTCCAGGGCGGCATCCACCTGGACCTGCGCGAGCGGAGCGCGCGGGAGATCGTGGACCTGGGCTTCCCGGGCAACGCGATCGGGGGAGTGTCGGTGGGCGAGCCCAAGGAAGACCGGATCCGCGTCCTCGAGCACCTGGATCCGCGGCTTCCCGAAGACAAGCCGCGCTACCTCATGGGCGTCGGCACCCCCGAGGACCTGATCGAAGGGGTGGCCCGCGGGATCGACATGTTCGACTGCGTGCTGCCCACGCGGAACGCCCGCAACGGCCAGCTCTTCACCCGCGGAGGCCGGTTCTCGATCCGCAACGCGAGATTCCGTGACGACCCCCGCCCCCCCGACCCCGACTGTCCCTGCCCCACCTGCCGCAGTACGAGCCGCGCCTACCTCCGCCACCTCCACCTCGCGGGGGAGATCACGGCCGCGACCCTCATGACCGTTCACAACCTGTTCTTCTACCTTGACATGATGCGGACGATGCGGCAAAGTATCCGTTTGTGCCGATTCGAGGAGTTCCGGGCGGAAGCGCTCGGGGCCCTCGCGGAGGGAGACGGTAGGTCGCGCGATCGTTCCTGATCCGGTCCGCGATCCTCATCGCTCCCCAGGCAAAGAACCTCAGGTCAAGGGACCGTTTGGTGAAGGACTTCATGGCCGACCCACGCACCCTGCTCGCCCTCGCGGGCCAGCCGCCGAGCGGCGAGCCCAGTCCCTGGCCGCAGCTCCTCCTCATGGGGCTCATCTTCGCCATCTTCTATTTCATCCTGATCCTCCCCATGCGGCAGAAGCAGCGCAAGCTGGAGACCACGATCAAGGGCCTGAAGACCGGCGACAAGGTCATCCTGAACCCCGGCATTTTCGGGACCATCGTGGGGGTGGAGGACGACGCCTTCCAGGTGCGGATCGACGACAAGACCAGGATCAAGGTCCTGAAGAGCGCAGTAGCCGGCCTCCAAGGCCCCGAAGCCCAGAAGACGGAGAAGTAGATGCCTCCCGCCCTCGAGAACCCCTATGCCCTCTGGTTCGTCCTCACCGCCGCCCTGGCCGGGCTCGCCTACGGGTTCGTGCGCAAGGAGCTCCGCGTCCGGGCGGTCTTCTTCGGGGCCATCCTGGTCGGCAGCCTCATCCTGATCTGGCCCCCCTACGAGCGGGACGGCCAGCCGGGCAAGATCAAGCTCGGCCTCGACCTGCGCGGCGGGATCCACCTCGTGCTCCAGGTGGTGGTGGACGACGCCCTGAACGCCACCATCGACGACGCGGTCCAGACCGCGCGCGACCAGGCCACCCGCAAGGGAATCAACTTCACCGCGGCCTCCCGGGTGAGCGCCACCTCGTTCTCGGTGGAGGGAGTGGAGCCGGCGCGGGTGAAGGACATGCGCGACATCCTGCGCGACTTCTTCCGGAACGAATGGGAGATCCGCGAGCCGGGGGAGGGCCGCTTCCTGGTGCAGATGACCGAGCTCCAACAGCGGCGCATCAAGGAGCGCACGGTGGGGGAGGCCATCCGCACCCTGGAGCGCCGCGTCAACCAGCTCGGGGTGGCGGAGCCGCTGATCGCCGCCACCGGGAACCGGGGCGACCAGATCCTGGTCCAGCTCCCCGGCGTCACCGACGTGGAGCAGGCCAAGAGGGTCATCCAGACCACGGCCCAGCTCGCCCTCAAGCTGGTCGAGGACTCGGCGGCCACCCGCGAGTCGCTGCTGCAGAACTTCCAGGGCAAGGTCCCGGACAACATGGAGGTGGTCTCCGGCGCGGGGGAAGCCCCCGGTCAGCCCGTCTTCTACCTGGTGCGGCGGGAGGCGGTGATCACCGGGCGCGACCTGAAGAACGCCCGGGCGGGTGTCGATCCCCAGACGAACAGCCCCGACGTGCAGTTCACCCTGAACCCGGCGGGGGCCGAGAAGTTCAAGCGCGCCACCGGGGCCAACATCGGCCGCCGGCTCGCCATCATCCTCGACGGCAGCGTGGCCTCCGCCCCCGCCATCCAGGGGCAGATCGGAGCCGACGGGGTGATCCACGGCCGCTTCACCGCCCAGGAGGCGGACGAGCTGGCCAAGGTCCTGAGGGCGGGCGCGCTCCCCGCCACCCTGCGCTACCAGCAGCAGCTCACGGTGGGGGCTTCCCTGGGGCGCGACTCCATTCGCTCCGGCGTGCTCGCCTCCGCCGCCGGCATGGGCTTCATCACCATCTTCATGCTCGTCTACTACCGGCTCTCCGGGCTGAACGCGGTGGTCGCCCTCGCCGCCAACCTCGTCATCCTCCTCGCGTTCATGGCCTACACGGGGGCCACCCTCACCCTGCCCGGCATCGCGGGCGTGATCCTGACCATCGGAGTGGGAGTGGACACCAACGTGCTCGTCTTCGAGCGCATCCGGGAGGAGCTGCGCAACGGCAAGACGGTGCGGCTGGCGGTGCAGAACGGGTTCGACCGGGTGTGGATCACCATCCTCGACACCCACGCCACCGCCCTCATCGCCGCCGGCTTCCTCTTCCAGTTCGGGACGGGGCCCATCAAGGGCTTCGCGGTGACCCTGTTCATCGGCCTGGTGGCCAACGTCTTCGCCTCCTTCTTCGTCAGCAAGTTCCTCTTCGAGTGGGTCCTCGGCAAGCGCCAGGTCGCCACCCTGAGCATCTAGGGGCGCCCGATGGAGTTCCTCAAGAATCCCAACCACGAGTTCGAGAGCAAGGCGAAGTACTTCATCGCCCTCTCCATCTTCTTCATCGGCACCGGCCTCGCGGTGATGTACACGCGGGGGGTGAACTACGGCGTCGAGTTCTCGGGCGGGACCCAGATCATCGCCCAGTTCCAGAAGACCCCCGAGATCGACAAGGTCCGCCAGGCGGTGGACCGGACGAGCCCCGGTTCCGTGATCCAGACGTACGGCGACTCTTCGTCGACCAAGGTGCTCATCCGCATCAGCGGCGAAGCCACCGAGGGCGAGCTCGACACCGGGGCCAAGAAGGTGTTGCAGTCGCTGGCGGAGAACTACCCGGCGAACCCGGTGGTGGAGTCCTCCTCGGAGATCGTGGGCCCCGTGGTGGGGGCGGAGCTCCGGCAGAGGGCAGTCACCCTCACCGTGCTCGGCCTCGCGGCCCAGCTCATCTACATCGCGGTCCGCTTCAAGGGGGGGGTCTGGGGGGTCGCAGCCGCGGTGGCCGGCCTGCACGACCTCCTCATCTGCCTCGGCTTCCTCACCTTCTTCGGCTACGAGATCACCCTGAACGTGATCGCCGCCCTCCTCACCCTGGTGGGCTACAGCGTGAACGACACGATCGTGATCTTCGACCGGGCCCGGGAGAACCTGCGCCAGCGGCGCAAGGAGCGCCTGGGCAAGGTCCTGAACGACTCCGTGAACCAGACCCTGACCCGCACCCTCATCTCGAACGGCACCACGTTCCTCTCCGTGCTGGGCCTGTACCTCTTCGGGGGCGAGGTGCTGCGCGGCTTCGGCTTCACGATGGTCGTGGGGATCGTGGTGGGCACCTACTCGACGATCTTCATCGCGGTGCCGATCGTGGCCTTCTGGTCCGAGCTCGCGCAGAAGCGGCAGAGCCCACCGACCGCCCGGGCGGCCCTTTAATGAGCTGGGGGGTGCTGCGTCGCACCCCCCAGACCCCCCGCTCGCTACTCGGGAGTGAATCCCGCTCCGCTCGCCGCCCGTTGCTGCAAAGGGTTGCTGTGTCGCACCCCAGACTCCCGCTCGTTGCGCGGGAGTGAATGTGGTCCCGATCACGTCCGGCGCCCCTGTTTACGAGGTTGAATTCGTTTGACACTCCGGGGGGGAACCCCCCGGGACGACCCATCGTCCAACCGGACGGGGTGGTAAGATGGTTTCCATGAGCGGCGCGGCCCTTTCCCCGGCCCCGCACGGCCCGTCCGGGCCGGGATCGGCCGACGAGGACGACCTCTTCGCGTCCGCGCTCGTGGCCTCGAACCCTCCCAAGCGGACCGGGTGGTGGGGCGCCCAGGTTTCCATCGTCGCCCACGTCGTCACCCTCTCCTGCCTCATCTTCATTCCCATCTTCTGGCAGGAGGCGCCGCCCGAGGCGGGGGACCCGATCCGGGCGTTGCTCTACGACCCGCCGCCCCCGCCCCCGCCGCCCCTCAACCGGGGATCGTCCCTCGCCCGGAAGACGGAAGTCGCCAAGCCCGTGACCCCGGACCCCGAGGTCAGGGTGGAGCCGAAGTTCGTGGCCCCCATCGAGCAGCCGCGGCCCGAGGAGAAGCCCCTCACCCCGGAGCAGAAGACCCCGGAGGCCGATCAGTTCGGCAGCGAGACGGGGAGCGACACCGGCGTCGCCGACGGCATGGACGTCGGGGTCGAGGGCGGCCAGGTGGGGGGCGTGCCGGGAGGCGTGCTCGGGGGGGTGGTGGGCGGCACCGGCAACGGCCCCGTGATGGACTACGACTCGGCCCCGCGGGCCATCAAGATCACTCGTCCCCAGTACCCGCAAGAGGCCTTCATCAAGAAGATCGAAGGGACCGTGATCCTGGAGATCCTGATCGACTCTACCGGCCACGTGGCGCGCGCCCGGGTCCTGCAATCCGTGCCCCTGCTCGACGCGGCCGCCGTCCAGTGCGTCTACCAGTGGGTCTTCGCCCCGGCCATGAAGCACGGCCGGCCGGTCGCCACCATCGGGCAGGCCCCGGTCGCGTTCCGGATTTATTGATCCCATCCCCCCTCCTCCAGGAGGGAACCGGGGGGCCGCCGTCGGTGTCCAACCCCACGATGGGGGCTTCCGAAGCCTTGACACCCTCCAAAAGCCGGGATTAGAATCCGGACTCTTTCCACGGAAGGCCCCCGCAGCAGCTGGAAAGTGAGGCGGTGGATGCAACAAAGGCTCTTCGAAGACCTCATCGAGTCGGACGTGGTGGCGCACAAGACGGCTCAGGGCAAGACCCTCCCCGTGTCCCTGACCCTCCACGCCATCGCGCTCGTCTTCATCATCATCGTGCCTCTGCTGCAGCCCGCAGAGCTGCCCGAGCCCGCGGCGGCCGTAAAGGCGTTCTTCGTCGACCCCATCTCGGCGCCTCCTCCTCCTCCGCCCCCGCCGCCCCCCGCCCCCAAGCGGCCCGACGCTCCGAAGCCGATTCCCAAGCCGGTCATGACCGAGTCGCCCAAGTTCACCGCTCCCGTCGAGGTCCCCGAGCAGATCAAGCCCGAGGAAGGCCTCGACCTCGGGGTGGAGGGCGGCGTGACGGGCGGGGTGGAGGGGGGCGTTCCCGGCGGCGTGGTGGGCGGCGTGGTGGGCGGCCTGCCCGACGCCCCGGCCCCCGTGCAGGCGGTGCG
>Ga0137361_10002363_pt1 | contig 12027 bp, 7 predicted proteins | sample Mad1_80_16metaG_FD_104923 | JGI IMG/M metagenome (GOLD analysis project Ga0137361, IMG submission 104923) | Vadose zone soil microbial communities from Angelo Coast Range Reserve, California, USA - Mad1_80_16 metaG | ecosystem: Environmental > Terrestrial > Soil > Vadose zone | place: USA... | reverse complement strand
TCCGCCGTCCACTGGTTCGCCGTGGCATAGACGGTGGCTTGGGAGACGCCATTGGAGCCGATTACCAGCGGTCCGGGACTGGGCACCGATACCTGGTTTCCGAGCAAGTGAACGGTTCCCTGGAGGAGGTACGTGCCGCCGTATTGGATATTGGGATTCTTGTTGCGGATATACAGTGGGCCGTCGCCCAGTTTCACCAGGCTGCCATCGCCGATGACCGCATCGTAAAGAGTGAGATACCCAGGCTGCCCAGGCTGGCCACCGCCATTAAAGGCATTGACATAAATCGTGAATGCGTTCTTGTTCGCCACGTTGACCTGGCCGCGGATTTCCAAAAGCGAACCTTGTTGCGCGCCGGTCAGGTTGAAATTGCCGCCGCCGCCGGTGAAATAGGTGTTAAAATTGATCTTGTTCGTTGTAGCGGAGCTATGGCTATCGGTGATGTCTGAGTCTAAGCGGATCGAGTTGCCGGTCAGATTGTAGCCGCCGCCGCTCAATTCAATAAAAGAAATTCGGCGGTTAGTGATGTCATTCTGACTGTCGAACCGGGCGGGTGAGAGTCCGAAAACCAGGGAATCTCCATCCTGGGGCGCGCCGAAGGGACTCCAGTTACCCGGCTCGCTCCAATATGAATTTACGAGACCATTCCATGTGCGTTGAGTGCCCTGAGAGAGCGCTGTCCCGCAGAACAACATGCAAGCGAGCAGGGGCGTCATGCGAATGAATGCCGCAATTTCGAAGCGTGTGGCTACCACTGGCGGCTGTGGTTCAAGACTTGGGGCGAATTGGCCGATCGGCGTTGTCACAATTTAGATTGTCTTTGAGTTCACCATGGCCGAGCAAATCTTGCACTGAAAAAGAAGAAGTATTTGCAATGGCCGAGAAATGGATCCCATCGGATGAGTCGGAAAAACTTCTGTGGGCCGGAGGGTGTGTTGCTGGAGAGAAAATTTGCGCCAACGATGGTCGCAAACACTCTGGGGCCGCGCGCTTCAGATTCTTGCCCACATTCGTGCATAACGATGCTGACGGGCAAGACCCTAACAGAAAACCCAGCCTCTGGCTATGGCAAGCTCTGCTGCGCCGTCCAGAGGGCTGGCTGATCGAGGAATTTTGGAGTTGCTCTGTTTTATGTATGAAATTACTCAGCAGCATTGGCTGCACTCGGATCCGCGCGGTAGAAGTAATACTCGGCCGTGTACGGCACGCGCGCCACTTGGCCGGGAGTGCCGGGTGTGCTGGGCGCTGTGCCGCCAGCCGTGTTCACGCGCTGAACGTAAGTGACATTGGCAAAAATCCCGGGTCCTTCGCTGCTCTTGGCCTGGAGCAACAGCCACGGAATGGCACTGGCAGCCACCGGCGGATTCGCGGTTGTGCCGGCCAATTTCATTCCGACGACTTTGCTGCCGCTGTTGCTTTCCCAGGTAGGGCCCGCGAAGTGGACGCCGACGATATTGCCATCGGCATCGGACAACACGGCCTCGGGAACACTGGTCCCCCAACTGCCAGTTGTGCCATTGTAGGTGTAAATCTGCACTCCCACGGCGTAAGCATGGAACTGCACTTTGTTGCCCTCGGGTACTGCGATGCTCGCCGGGACGACCGGGGCCCGATTATCAGTACCCTGTGCGCCGGCGACAAAGCTTCCGAAGAGCAGCGCCGCCGAGGGCAGTGTCACTCGAAGCACGCAACTGAGAGGCGATAACTGTTGGTTTGATTGAGACTGTTTCATGACTGTTGACCTTTCTGGTTTTCAGGCCGCCCGGCCTGGTTATATTTGAACTTGTTGGAAGATTCTTTTCGAAAGCGTCTTCCACTCATTCCAGACCGGAAAACGAGAAAAGGTAACGGGGGAAAAAGCTCCAAATTTCAAACACCAAGATGTAGCGAAATCCCAAGCCCCAAATCCCAAATTCCAACCCCCCAAAAAACTCCAAGTCTCAAATCCAACACTGTTGGAGCATTAGTGACGTTCGTTGCGTTAAAAGGTGAAGGTGGTTTGAAGGTAGAGCCAATCGGCGTCGCGGGAACCGCCAACGCTCGCCAGCGAGCTTTGAACGTAATCACCGACAAAAAAATGACCGTAACCGGCGCGCAGCGTGATCCAGGGCGCAGGGGTATAGATGGCTTCGAGGTCCAGCTCCGACCCAACGAAACTGTTGAACTGCGGGTTGCGTCCGTAGCTGGAGGAAGCGCTTCGGCCCGCGCCAGCAATCGGATAGAAGTAGTCGTGCGTGTCGGCCAGCCAGAACACATGATAATCCAGGGTCACCAGCAACGGTTTTGCGGGCCGGAGGCTGGCGGTCAGACGCAGATCGTGCATGTTGCGCCAACTGAAAAAATCCATGTACCCATATACTTTGTGGTTGGTCGGAAAGAGGTTTTCGAAGGTTCCGCTTTGCCCGTCTCGCGGATCGTGATCTCCCGAAGCGAAGTCGTATTCCAAGCCTAGTCGCGGAGTGAATGGGGCTGTGGCCCAGGTATAGCCGCCGGTCACAGCGGCCGCCAGTGCCTCCTGATCCACCCGGCGACGGCCAGCTCCCGGCACGGCCACATTAATGCTGCCAAACTGGCCCGCCAGTTCCGCTGTGTAGTCCCAGCCGTTCCACTGGCCAGGCAGCGATTTGACCCGGGCACCGGCCGTTTCTATGTCTCGCGCGCTCGGCAGCGGGTAAAGCGAGCCGCTGACCGCCCCGACCGCTTTGGTGCTGGCGTTGCGTGAAAGAAAATAAAGCTGTGTTTCCTGCCAGGGGACCAGAGTTGAGCTGGAAGCATAAATTCCGGAAAACCAGTCGTGATTATTGTCTTCGTTGAATTGGTGAGGCACCGGCACAACCACCAGCCCAGCAAACGCATCCACCCAGAGATTCGGGTTTTCGAATCGTAGTTTGGCTGCATCGAACGACCGCGGGACATTGTTCCAATCGGCATTGCCCACCAGGCGCTCGTCGCCGTAGATGAGTTCCTGCCGCCCGATTTTGGCCGTGAGCGGAAATTGCTTTGGATCCCCCACGCGAATGAAAGCCTGATAGAGATCGACCTGATCGGCATCAGGGCTCGGGTGGCGTTCGTCTCCGATGGCTGAGTTGTCCCGACCTTCGGCGAAAAGACCAAACCAGGAGCAGGGCGCGTAGCCAAGATGCAGCTTCTCCCGGAGCAGCAGGTATGCATTATCGTTGTCCACACCAGCGCGGCGGAAATCAAAATTGGGATAGATTCCGCCGTTCTCTTTGATCTCATAGCGGACGCGGACCTGGCCGCCCAGGTCCCAATCGCCAAAGGTTTCGGATTGAGTGCGGAGGCAATCGTTTAACAGGCCCTGGCTTGGCGGAGGCAATTGGCGTTCAGCCAAGCCATAAGCTGGTGCTGAAGTTGCCAGCGGTTTCTCCTGGCCAGGGATAGTGACTGTGATGAGCACCAGTGTCGCCATGCAACAGGCCGAAGCACCACGCCGCAACATAAGATTCGAACCGCTCCGCAAACTGGCTGACTGTTCGCCTGGCATCTTTTTGGTTTTGAGAATTTCTGATGATCATTTCGAGGCGGCCTCGCTCAATGGAACCGCATCTTTGCTGACGGCCCGCAGCAACCGCAGGACGCCATCATCGGTCACGATGGCAAGGGTGCTGTCGTCCGGGGAAAATTGGACTAACCGCACGCCAGCCGAGACTGTGAAACTGCCGACTTCTCTGGGCAAAGGCAAACTCAACAGCGATTGCACATTCCAGAGCTTGACGGTCTTATCCTCACCACCGCTGACCAGGGTGGCGCTGTCGTGGGAAAAGTCCAGTGTTCGCAAAGCCGACTTGTGACATGCGATGGTGATTAAGGCATTCGTTAGGTTTGCCGGGTCCCAGAGTTTGAGCGTCCCAGCGCCACAGCCGGAGGCTAGGCGCCTGCCATCGTGCGAGATCACCGCTGCGCAGACGGCCCCTTTGTGGCTCGCCTGGTCTTCGGAGCCGCCCAACTGGGTTTGGCGTTTCACGTCCCAGACCTTGAAGAAGCGGTCACTGCCGCCGCTCGCCAGCGTAAGGCCATCAGGCGAGAAGCTCAAACTGCGAATGGGTCCGTCGTGCGCCTGGAAATGCCAGAGCGTTTTTCCTGAGGCAATCTCCAGAAGCTGGAGCATGCCGTCGGCGTGGCCAAGCGCAGCGATGGTCCCGTCCAGAGACAGATCCACAGCAAGCACCTCCTCCAGATTCCCGGTATAACCTGGCAGCGGATGGCAGGAAAGCGTCGGCAGGTCCCACCAATACCCCACCTTGGAGGGAGTCGAAGCCAGCAAGTGGCTCGAATCGGCGCTAAAGGCCACCACAAACTGCATTCCCGTCAGCACCGCAGTCGGCTGCAGCGTCGCGACTTCCCAAACCTTTACGGTTCTGTCCTCGCAGCCGGCAGCCATGCTCCTGCCGTCTGGGGAAAATGCGAAATTGCCATACTCTTTGGAGTGCAGGTGGCGGATTTCATCCATCGTGTTAGGCTGGCCCAGATTCCAAATCCGAACCGGAGTGTCCCGGCTGCCACTGGCCAAACGCCGGCCATCCGGTGAGAAGGCAAGCGACCAGACTGTGCCGACGCCACCCCGGAAGCGGCTCGTTGATTCCAAGCCGGTGTCCAAATCCCAGAGCTTGATGGTTTGATCCGAACTGCCGGTAGCCAACTGTTGGACGGCCGGCGAAAAGGCCAAGGCCGTAATGGGGTTTGTGTGCGCCAGGATCGTTTTGAATTGGCGCGCCGCCAAATCCCATACCCTGACGCCCCCTTCTCCGTCGCCTACTGCCAGAAGGCGGCCGTTGGGCGAAAATGCCAACGCCCGAATCTGGCGATTGTCTGCGAGCAAGCCCAAATCCTGCATCGTGCTGAGGTCCCAGAGATGAATTCCAAGGTCGTGGTCCAAGGCTTCTGAGCCTTCGGCAGCTTCGACGACGGCCAAGGTCCTGCCGGGGAAATCCATGGCGATCGCTTCTACCCACCCGAAATCAAGGTAACGACGTTGAATCGACGGCAGAGCGAAGCGAACTCGTCCGCTCGACAAATCCATTACTTTGAGTGTCCAGTCCTTGGCCACACTCGCGCGGTTCTGTAACGCCGCCAGGTCTCGATTGCGTGAGATGGTAGCGACGAGGTTCCCGCCAGCGGAAAAGGCGGCGAGCTCTCCGGCCGCCTTCAGTGCATTAGTTTGGTGATGGGTGGCGAGATCGTAAAGCTGGATGCGACCGTCGAGGAGGCCGAACACAAGGTGCTGTCCATCCGCCGAGAAAGCCCCAGGGCCAGCAGCATTTTTCGCCTCGAAGATCGGCTGTTGAGTATTGTTCGCCAGGTCCCATAACCGGAGCGTCCGGTTCCAGCAGTAAGTGGCCAGCAGGTAGCCGTCGGGCGAGAAATTCAGCGAGCCCAGAACCTGAGCGTGCTTCGGTAGGGCCATTGAATAATTGCCACGGCAAAGCCGAGCGAGATAGCGCCACTCAAAACCGCGCAGATCGTTTCCGTCCTGTGAGGTTTGATAGCTCTGCAAAAGGCGCCAGGCATCGGCGAAATTTTGCTCATCGCAATAGCGCCCAGCGAGGTTCATCTCGCTGACGTACGAGCTTAGGCGGAGCGCCTCGCTCGCGCGCTCAGCCCGCAGCCGTTCGGCTTCGGCGGTCGCAGAGTTTTCCCGAGCGACTTTTTCGGCGCGCCGGGCGCGAACTGCCTGCCACGAGCTCAAAGCCACCCCGGCCACCAGTGCGAGCGCTACCGCCAGGGCGGCGGCAAAGGCCAATTTGTTCCGGCGCACGAGCCGATCGAAGCGATGCAGTTTGCTCGGAGGCCGGGCCAGGACCGGTTCGTTGTTGAAATGCCGCTGAACATCCATGGCCAGGGCGTTGGCCGTTTCGTAGCGGCGGGTGCGGTCTTTTTCCAGGGACTTCATCACGATCCAATCCAGGTCCCCGCGCAGAAGATGGATCAGTTTTTCCGAGAGGGTGCGGCGGCGATTTGCCGTCGTCGTCAGCTCGTCTTGCAACATGGCGTCGAGTCGCGTCGAAGGCCGCGGCGGCTCCTGCTCTCGAATGGCCCGACGCACGGCGTCAAGGCCCGCTCCCAGGAATTGCTTGGCATCGAAGGGAGTTTTGCTGGTCAGCAATTCATAGAGCAGCACGCCCAGCGAGTAAATATCGCTCCGGGTGTCGATGTCCAGGCCGTTCATTTCCGCTTGCTCCGGACTCATGTAGGCCGGCGTGCCAATGAACTGTTCAGAGGTGGTGAAGACGGTCGAATCGGTCAAACGGCCCTGGGTTGCTTTGGCGATGCCGAAATCGATCACCTTCGGCGTTGGCAGACCGTCGTGCAGCGTCACCAGAATATTCGAAGGCTTGAGGTCGCGGTGGATGACACCTTTTTGGTGCGCATGCTGGACGGCACGACAAACCTGGATGAACAGTTCGAGCCGCTGGCCAGTGGAAAGATGGTTCTGGTCGCAGTAGTCGGTGATCTTTACCCCGCGCACCAAGTCCATCACGAAGAACGGCCGGCCCGTCTCAGTGGCACCCGCATCCAGCACCTTGGCGATATTCGGATGGTCCATCAGGGCCAGCGCCTGCCGCTCGGCCTCGAAGCGAGCGACGACCTGTCGCGTATCCATCCCCAGCTTGATGATCTTGAGGGCGACGCGGCGTTTGACCGATTCGCGCTGCTCGGCCACATACACCACGCCAAAGCCGCCTTCACCGATCTTTTCCAGCAGCTTGTAGCGGCCAATCAATGTGCCCGGCTTTTCCTCGACCGGCAATGGGGGTTGGAGCGTGGGTGGGTCAGCAGCTTGCCCAGCGGGCGCCACCACCGGTTCCAGGTCGGCGAGTTGCACCCGAAGCAGGCATCGGGGACAAAGCCCTTGCGGCGCGTTGGCGGGGAGATCGGCCCCGCACTGTTCACATGTGCTGGGCTGGTCGATCATGGTGAGTTCGTGGCCGACAAGGGTTCATCGTTGCGCGATAGGATTGTTCGATCATGGCTGATCTCGGTTTCACCGGTTGAATGGATATTCGCTGATCCAATGAAACCCCCTGCTCAGTAGCAGAAACTTCGATTCGTCGAACCGGTGCAGTTTGATGGCGACCAAATCGTCGCCCAGATGTCCGTTGATGGTCAGGTGGTCGCGATCAGTCCGCGAATACGTGAGAACGTCCTTCTTCTTCGGGTCCTCCCCGGCAGCCACCGACACTGTGTGGTTCGTGGGATCGTAATCGGTCGGCCAGTACTTGGTGCGATCATCCATGAACTGGATGCGAGTGAACTTCGGGTGCGAAAAGATCATCCTCTTGACCCGGCTCGAGTCCGAGGTCAAAGGGGCCAGGACCTCGCCGTTTCGGGCGAATTCGTCCACATCCCAGATCCCGTAGAGAGGAGTATTTGAGGCCATTTCCGCTATTTTTCCTTGCTGAGTTGCCGACTCCTTCACAGTCGTGAAAATCACGTAACCAATCAATAGGATCTTAATGGCAAGCCTGGCAAATCCGAGCCAGCGCCTTCTGAAAGCAGGCGGACTAATGTCAGCCGGAGGAGCAGTCCGGTTGAGCACCAGGATGTCGAGCAATCTGCGGCCGTCCGCCGCGGCGAGATAAAGAGCCATGAACAACAGATGGAGCGAATAGAGCTTCACCGGAACGTCGTAACAGAAGTTGAGCAAGACAACATTCAGCATCCCCGCGGCAACAACGAGCGCACCTAACGTCGTCGTGCGCCGGAAGAACAACAGCGCTCCGCCGCCGGCCTCCACCATTCCCGTGAACAAGTTGTATGCCTTCGAGTAGCCCATGAACGTCCACAGCAGACCCATCGGGGACGAATCGCCGTAGGTCCCTCCCAGCCTTGAAAGAGAAGGAAAAGGGAATTGGGATTGGATGATTTTGAACATCCCGTAGCTGATCAGCGTGATAGCGAGCACATAGCGGATGGAGACCCGCAACCACGTGCTGATCTGCGGGTGAGCTCGCCGCCGCGCAATCACTGACCACAGGAAAGCGATAACGAGGGCCAGCACCGCCAGAAAGAGTGAATATATGTAGGCGGCCGTTGTGTCGCCGCTCCCAGTTTCAGCGGTGGGGATATCCCGAGCCAGGTGAAGAATGTGCTTTCCCAGCCAAGGGACAAAGGCGTTACAGACTTTTTCGTATCTGGCCCCCAGGAACGGAATTAGCGAGAACCAAGTGGACAAGTTGTACAGAAACAAATAGGCGCAGAAGCAGCGGAAGCTCAAACTGCGCCACGTGCCCCGCTCTGATGATGATTGGCGGGGAAGCGTGGGCGGCCGAAACGCAAGAGAAGCCTCTTCGGGTGCATTCGCCGACGTTTGCAAGCCTACCAGCTTAAGATCATGTCCACCGCTCTCCTTTAGGTACGAACTCCGATTTTCAGCGGAAGAGAGGTCAACATCTCGCTTGATCGTGGCGTGGCTGGTGTCCTCCATTGTTTCCGTTTCAGTCACGGTGCTCGTTTGCGGCTGGCCAGGCTGAATCGCAGGCTGGCGCGACCCCGAAATGGTCTGCAGATCCCTGCTCAATGACATCCCCAGGAGACACTTGGGGCAGAACCCTTGCGGCGCGTTGGGTGGCAATGTCGCCCCGCATTCTTCGCATGTTCGTTCCGTTTTCACGGCGGCGGGCTAATTGTTGCTTGGGGAGCCTTGCGATTCTATGGCTGGCATTATTTATTCGCAAGGCTGGAATTGCCGGGACCGAAGCTGATCCGCCGCAGATGAACCGAGACGCCCGAATCTCTCTGTGTCCAAGCCACGCCGTTTTCGGAGGTCAGCAAAATGCCATTCCATCCGATGACCACGAATTGGCCGTTTCCGTAAGCCACGTCCAACAAGCGCTGATCAGTCCCCGAATTGCGGGCCGTCCATGCAATACGACGAGCCGAGGTAAGGATCGTCCCGGCGTAACCCACGGCGACAAAGGTACCATTGCCGTATGCGGTGCCTCGGAGGCGCTCTTCAGTCCCGGGGTTGCGGACAGTCCACTTGATGCCATCGGCTGAGGTGACGACTGCGCCTTCATTTCCGACTGCGACGAACAGGCCATTGCCATAAGCGATGCCGTGGAGATTGGCGGCGCAGCCGGCAGGCCGGTTCACCCAACGAGCGTCGCCGCCGAAGGTTCGGATCAATGGGCCAACACCAACCTGGACAGTCACTCCGCCGCCGCAGGCGGCACGCGTCCTGTCATTGCAAGTATTTGAGATCGCCGCTGACCAGGTCACGCCATCGGCCGAGGTCAGGGTTGTGCCTTGATCACCGGATACAGTGAATGCGCCGGCGGGCGGCGGAGCCTGAACGGTTTGGTGGCCGAGGGCGCCTGGGATCCAATACTGTGCGAGGCTGCAAAGCAAAAACGCGGGTCCGTAGCCACATTCGCGCCAGGCTGCTCCGGGGGCTTCCTCAGCGAGTTCCGAAGCGATGCTAACCGTTTGGGAGACGCAGGTTGCTGCGATGGAGAGCAAGTTCAGAAACAACGATGCCCTATATTTCGCCACCCCCGATCGTTGTTTTATTTCTGACTTTGTGTTCGCATTTTGCATCTACTCTTTCCAGACCCAAAATCGGCGAAAGGTAACAAGGAATTCAGTGTTTAAGCCGATAGAAGCCGTGGAAGTCGATCGGGGGCGGCACAATGACTTCATTGCGCAAGTTCGTGAAATTGAGCATGGGCATGTTGGTCACGGCTGTCCAATTCGTTGTAGCCAAATCGGGGTTCTCTTGCAGAACGAGATTCATCGAGGGCACGATCCAGGAAAGGAGGAGGTCGCCAGCAGAAGGCGCGAGGCTCAACACCGGCGGTGGCGTAGATTGAGACTTGTAAATGCCGCCGCCGTTGACGACGGCCACAAGTTGGTTCCCGTCAGCCGAGCAGACGACCGAACTCCAATTTGCGCCGGGTGCTCTGAGCGCCCACATGGCTCCTGAATCCGTCGAGGTGTAAATCGGAGTGAAGCAGTTACAGAGGCCCGCTGCTGCGACCAATTTGGTCCCATCCGCCGAAGAGGCGACCGAAACCCAGACCTCACCGGGAGCGCTGGTCAAGCTCCAAGAGACTCCAGAGTTGGTTGAGGTGTAAATCGGGCCAGCATAGCCGGGATAGGTATCATTTGCCGCCGCGACCAATTTGCTTCCGTCGGCCGAAGAGGCGACGGAACGCCAATACTCGAACGGCGCGCTGCTCTGCGCCCATGTGGCGCCTGAATTTGCCGAGCAATAGATCATGCCGCTACCGCCAGCCACCAATTTGCTTCCATCCGCCGAAGAAGTGACGGACCACCAATTGGTGGCAGGCGCACTGGTCTGTGTCCAAGTCGCGGCCGAGTTGGTGGAAGTGTAAATTTGAGTACCGACGGCTACTAACCTGGTTGCGTCGGCTGAAGAGGCCACGGAAACTAAGTTCTGGGCTGGAGCGCTGGAGGACGTCCACGTCGCTCCCGCATTTGTCGAGGTGTAAATCGGGCCGTTATAGACGAAGGCTAGGAATTTTCTTCCATCAGCCGAACAGACGAGGGAATGCCAGTTAGTGAACGGCGCGCTGGTGGGCGTCCAGGTGAAGCCCGAATTTGTCGAGCAATAGATCGTACCCCCACCCGCGGCTAGCAGTTTAATCCCATCCGCCGATGAGGCGACGGGCCCCCAGTTGGTGACAGGCGCGCTGGTTTGGGTCAAGGGCGGGCCTGCCGTAACGAAAGTGGCATCGGCGCCGACTGCCGCCCCCAGAGAGTTCGACGCGACCGCCCGGTAATGGTAAAGCCCAGCCAGCCTCAAACCGGTCACAGCATTGCTGAAAGCTGATGGCGCCAAGATTTCGCCCACGACGGCGGCGGAGGTGGCGTTGCCGTAGTTGGTGTCCGCGCCCCATTCGAACCAGACCACAGTGGTCCTTGGACCGGGCGTGACCAAACCGTTGAGCACCGCGCCATTGGTGGAGATTCCGCTCGCCGGTTGGGTGATTACCACCGCCGGCAATACCGTGAGCAGCGCGTTGCTGCTCAGGACACTGCCGAAGCCGTTGGTCACCATCACCGCATAGGTGCCGGAGTGGGACGACTGGACGTTCGTGAGCGTGAGTAAGGCATTAGTCGCACCCAGCAGATTGGTGGCATTAAAACGCCACTGGTAAGCGAGCGGAGCGGCGCCGAATACGCTGACGCTAAAAGTAACATTGCTGCCTGCGGGAACGGTTTGGCTCGCTGGTTGGTCGTGAATCATCGGCGTCGTAAACTGCAACGTGTAGATGCCGCCGTTATTCATCGCCGCCACTAATTTGCTGCCATCGGCAGAAGTCGCTACAGAACTCCAGATCGTACTGGGCGAGCCGGTCGCGATCCAAGTGGCTGCCGAATCAATCGAGATGTAGACAGGACCGGTGCCGCCGCCGATCACACTGCCCCGCGTGGCGGCGACCCAATGGCTTCCATCGGCGGAAGAGGCGATGGAAGGCCGAGCCGGGCCTGGGCTGAGGGTTGCGGTCCAGGTGGCTCCCGAATTCGTTGAGGTTTGAATCGGCCAGCCACCGCCGCCGGAATGGAAGGGGTCAGAACTGCCCGCCACCCACTTGGTGAAATCACCCGAACAGGCGGCCACTGCTAAATAGGTAATCGGCGTGCTGGCCGACACCCAGTTGGTTCCCGAATCGGTCGAGAAGTAGAGGGCGCTAAAGGTCACGGCCAGTAATTTGCTTCCATCAGCCGAAGAAGCCACCGAGGTCCAATCGGCGCTGGGCGCGCTAGTCGCCGTCCAGGTCGCTCCCGAATTGGTCGAGGTGTAGATCGCACTGGGAATCATTTCCCCACCTTGTGTCCGACCACCCGCCGCGACCAATTTGGTACCATCCGCCGAGGAAGCGACGGACGACCAATAATTACTCGGCGCGCTGGTTCGGGATCCAGGTTGCCCCTGAATTCGCAGAGGTGTAAATCAAGCCGTCAGGATAACGACTATGCGCCGCAACAAGCCTCATACCGTCCACGGACGAGGCGACGCAGGACCAAGCGCCGTAAGGCGCG
>Ga0137361_10002359_pt1 | contig 12033 bp, 9 predicted proteins | sample Mad1_80_16metaG_FD_104923 | JGI IMG/M metagenome (GOLD analysis project Ga0137361, IMG submission 104923) | Vadose zone soil microbial communities from Angelo Coast Range Reserve, California, USA - Mad1_80_16 metaG | ecosystem: Environmental > Terrestrial > Soil > Vadose zone | place: USA... | reverse complement strand
GGCGTCATCATGCGCTTTATCGAATTCATGCCCCTCGATGCCGACCGCCACTGGACGCGGGATCTTGTCGTCCCCGCCGCCGAAATTCACGCGCGCATCCACGCCCGCTGGCCCCTGGTGCAAATTCCTCACGAGCGCAGCGAAACTGCGCGCAAGTACCGTTTTGCCGACGGCGCCCCCGGCGAAATCGGCCTCATCGCTCCTGTCACGCAACCGTTCTGCGGCCACTGCTCGCGCATCCGTCTGACCGCCGACGGCAAACTTCGCACCTGTCTTTTCAGCAAGGACGATCACGACTTGCGCGCCATGCTGCGCGAAGGCGCCTCCGACGAGGATTTAATCACCTACATCACCTCCATGGTCATGGAAAAAGAGGAAGGCCACCGCATCAACGAGCCCGGTTTTGTCCCCCCGTCGCGCACCATGGTTTTTATCGGAGGCTAGGAAAAATCTCACCGAAGCGCGAAAAAGTTGAATCTTGCATCGACCCAGTCCTGTCTTTGCGTTAGCATCACAGTAGAACAGACTTTTGGTCTGTTCTCTCTTGGGCGAGCATAGATTCCGCCGAAACGGAACCTCATGGCAGACGAAGACGACGACCAGCACCAGGATGATGCTCCCGAGCCGGAGCAGCGCCTCTTCACTCTTAAGGAAGCGGAACGTGCACGCCAGGAACTCGAGCCTTTCCTGGTCGAAGCCATGAACTGCCGCAAAAAGCTTGGCGGACTGGAGAACGAGTTATCCGCCGTCGCCGCGCGCATCATGATGATGGGCGGCGTGATCGTGCCGTACGATAAGCTGGCCGCCGTCCGCATGGAGCATACGCAGCTCGCGGAAACGCTGAAGACCTCGCTCGACCGCATCCTGGAAACCGGCTGCGTCATCAAGGATCTCGAGGTCGGCCTGCTCGATTTTCCGTCAGTCATCGGCAATGAAGAAGTCTATCTTTGCTGGAAACTCGGCGAGGATCGCATTCGTTTTTACCATCGCCAGGACGAAGGTTTTGCCGGCCGCAAGCCGCTCGACCCGCGCGATCTCGCCCCCGGCGACACCGTACAATGAATTTCTTGTAGTGGCCGGTCTTCAGACCGGTGCTTTTTTCGGTGTCCGGTCTTTCAAGTTTTCGGCGTCCCGGCCCTGCCGGGAAGACCGGCGCTTTTTTCTTCGGCATCCTGAGCGAAACGAAGGACCTCAACCGCCCCTCCTTCGCCATCTCAAACTGTGAGCGACTTTGACCGACCATCCTGAAAACCGTCTGAAAGATTCCGCCAGCCCCTACCTGCGCTCCGCTTCACACCAGCCCATCGACTGGCACGAATGGAGCGATGCCGCTTTCTCTCGCGCCAAGGCCGAAGACAAACCCATTCTCCTCGACATCGGCGCCGTCTGGTGCCACTGGTGCCATGTCATCGACCGCGAAAGCTACGAGAATCCCGAAATCGCGAAAATCATCAACGACAATTTCGTGGCCATCAAAGTGGACCGCGACGAGCGCCCCGATGTCGATTCCCGCTATCAGTCCGCCATCAGCGCAATTTCCAAACAAGGCGGCTGGCCGCTCACCGGATTCCTTCTCTCGGACGGCAAACCGTTTTTCGGCGGCACGTATTTCCCGCCCGAAGACCAGATGAACCGTCCCGGTTTCCGCCGCGTGCTTCTCGCCGTCGCCGATTCCTTCCGCAATAAGCGCGCCGAGCTGGAACGCGCCGCCGAATCGCTCTCCGAAGCCGTCGCACATGCGGAAGTCTTCACCGGCGCCCGCGCCGAATTCGATCCCGGCGTCGTCGCCGCCCAAATCGATTCCATCACGCAACTGTTCGACATAAAGAACGGCGGCTTCGGCCGCGCCCCGAAATTTCCCCACGCCTCCGCCATCGACCTCATTCTCGAGCGCTACCAGCAAACCAAGGAAAAACATCTCCTCGCCATGGCCGAAACCACCCTCGAAAAAATGGCCCGCGGCGGCGTCTACGATCAGCTCGCCGGCGGTTTTCACCGCTATTCCGTCGACGAACGCTGGCTCGTCCCCCATTTCGAGAAAATGTCCTACGACAATTCCGAACTCCTGAAAAATTATCTCCATGCTTCACAACTCAGCTCAAAACACGATTGGGAAGCCTCGTTTTCTGACACGGCGCAAAGTATCGTGCTGTGGGTGATTTCTGTTCTTTCGGATCAGGTACACGGCGGCTTCTACGCCAGTCAGGACGCGGACTATTCCCTCGACGACGATGGCGACTATTTTACCTGGACCTTGGATGAAGTCCGTGCCGTCCTCACTCCGGAAGAAGCCCGCGTCATCGAACTTTATTACGACGTCGATGCGCATGGCGAGATGCACCACAATCCTGCCAAGAATGTTCTCTGGATCGCGCACGGTTTCGAGGAAATCGCGCAAATCCTGGGTCGCGATGCGTGGGATATTGTGACCATAAAGGGAAATGCAGAAGCAAAGCTGATGAAGGCACGCCTTCAACGTCCAACGCCGTTCGTTGACACAACGATGTACGTCGCCTGGAACGCGATGTTTGTCTCCGCATTTCTGGAAGCATCTCACGCGCTCTTTACGCCTTGGATCGCGGAACAGTGCCGTACGTTCGCTCTGAAAACCCTCGACCGCATGTTGAAAGAAGTCTGGACCGAATCCCGCGGCTTCGGTCATCGCATCGGCGGTCCCGCTCTCGAAGGCTCGCTCGACGATCAAGTCTTCAGCGTCCTCGCGCTGCTCGACGCTTACGAAACGACACTCGATCCGCGCTACTTCACTGCCGCGCAAAAAACGATGGACCTCACCATCTCCCGTTACGGCGACACCGAAGGCGACGGCTTCTTCGATCGTCCCTCCGACGCCGCCCCCATGGGTGGCCTCGACGTTCGCCGCAAACCATTCCAGGATTCGCCCACACCCAGCGCCAATTCCGTCGCTGCCATCGCGCTGATTCGAATGCACGCCTTCACCGGCGACAATCGCTATTACGATTTTGCGAAGAAAACACTCGAAGCCTTCGCCGGCATCGCCCCGCAGTACGGCCTCTTCGCCGCCACCTACGGCCTCGCCGCCACGCTCTTCGCCCATCATCCGCTGCAAGTCGTCATCACCGGCGATTCGAACGATCCCGCTGCCCAAGCCCTCGAAGCCGCCGCCCACCGCGTCTTCCGCTTCGGCAAATCCGTCATTCGAATCACTCCCGGCGCCTCGCTCACAAATCTCGCAGGTGCCCTCAAAGAAACTCTCCCGCGTCTCCCCGTCGACAAACCTCTCGCCGTCGTCTGCTCCGGCAATACCTGTCTTCCGCCAACCAGCGACCCAGCCCAACTGATCGCCCTCCTCGAAAACGGCGCCACCGGCGCCGCCACCCCCTAGCCAATTCAATTTTCTTCCCCAGACAAATGTGGGCGCGGTGCTCGCGCACCGTGCCCTGAAGTTGCCTTTGCTAAATCAGATGCACCGCACTCGCGTTGGGACGGCTCTCACCAGTCACCAGTCACGAGTCACCAGTCACTCTTACTTCTTCGGCCGCGATTCCGGCGGCACCAACCCTGACACGCGGTAGTACACCACCAACTGCCCATAGTGCTCTCCCGAGTGCTCCATGAAGCCATAAGCCATGTCAATCACGCGCACCTGCTGATTCGCGTACGGATCGACGACTAGGGAATTCAGCCCCGCGTCGCCTTTCGCTTTGATCGCTGCCGCGCCGTCGGCGAAGGATTTCTTCACATACGCGGCCACTTCCGCCTTGGTCTTGAGTTTGTCTTTCGAGAAATCTTCTTGGGCAGGCGGCTTCTCTCCCTTCACCGGGTTGGTGAAGAAATAATTCACATCTGCAATATGCAGGAGTCCCTCCCGGAAGCTGCGCTGTTCCGGATTCGGCTTGAATTCATACTTGTCCTCCGGAAAATCTTCCGCCATGGCGATCAGTTTCCGCCCGATATCGTTCCACTGCACGAGAACCGCTTGATTCGGACTCAGTGCCGGCTTGGGTGCTGCGGCTTTCTTTTCCTGCGACCCCACCGGAGGCACAGCCAACCCGGCGGCCAAAACCAGGCCTGCCACAATTTTCCATTTCTTCATAAGTTCTCCCCTCCATTTCGCCCTGATCGGGTCAGGGCTCTCTCCCATCAGACGGACCACCGCGCCAAGCGTTTCCAACGACCGGATTTGCGTGTGGCTGGCGTTCCGTGGGGGACCATCTTACGCAGGAAACGGCTATGCGTCACACCAAAATTCCATGCGTTCGGACGTGCTAGACTTGATCTTTACAGCTTGGGGGACTTCACTTTGAATTGGGCATTTTTGCTCTTGCGCATCGCCGTCGGTTTGACCATTTTGACGCTGCTCTTTCTCTCGCAGCGTTTCTGGTACCGCTCCCTTTGGCGCATGACCTCGAATTGGGGCCAGGTCTGGCTCCGCGTCGGTGCAAGACTCGCTTACGTATTGATCCTGCTGATCGTCATCGCCACATTGATCGAAGCCATCAGTCTGGGCCGTGGGCGCATTATTCCTCGCGCCTCTATGATTGGGGTTCTCACGGGACTTTGGTTTTTCAGCGCGCTCTTTTCGTATCTTGCGGTCAAGATAGTTCATGGGCTGGAACGCATCTGGAGATGGACGCGAAACGTAACAGCTTCGCAAGCAGCTGTCCCTCCGCAGAGTTTGGCACAAACCTCGTCCATCCCCGCTGTCGCCGAGACCGTTGCTGACCCGGGTCGGCGCTACTTTTTCCGCGCCGCGACCGCTGCTGCCGGCGCCGCTCCATTTCTCGGCGCCATGTACGGTTTTGCCGCCGAGCGTCTGAACTACCAGGTCCGTCGCGTCGAAATTCCAATGCACAATTTGCCGCCTGCACTCGACGGCATGAAAATCGTGCAGATCAGCGACATTCACTTGAGCAGCTACATGTCCCGCGCACAGGTTCGCCGCGCCGTGGATATGGCCAACGATCTCGGTGCCGATCTTGCGGTCGTCACCGGCGACCTCATCACCAGCATGGGCGATTCGATTGCCGATTGCGTCGAAGAAGTTCGCCGTTTGCGCGCGCCCCTTGGCACCTGGGGCTGCAACGGCAATCACGAAATTTACGCGCGTGTGGAAGACGAAGCGGCTTATCGCTATTCGCAGGCCGGCATGAAGCTCCTGCGCCACGAGAATGCGCAGCTCACTTTCAAAGGCGCGCAGTTCAATCTCATCGGTGTGGACTATCAGCGCGAGCGCACTTCCCGCGGCCAAAGACAACAAACGCTGGCCGGCCTCGAGCCGCTCGTCCGCCGCGACATGCCCAATATTCTTCTTTCGCACAATCCGAATAGTTTTAATCGCGCCGCGGAGCTTGGCATCGAGCTTTCTCTCGCCGGTCACACCCACGGCGGCCAGATTCAGGTGGAAATCCTCGACCATCGCCTCAGCCCCGCGCGCTTCATCACCGATTATATCGCCGGCCTTTACCAGCGCCCGCTTTTCGCGGCAGCCGTCAATGAACGCGCTTCCACGACGGGTGACAAGCCGCCGGTGACCATGCATTCTTCTTCCATGGCCCGCATCTATGTGAATCGCGGCCTCGGCACTGTCGGCGCTCCCGTCCGTCTTGGCGTGCCTCCAGAAATCTCTCTGCTCATGCTTCGCCGCGCTTAGTCGGCCGCTTCATCGGTTAGGCGTCACTAAGGGTTCCCGTCGAATCGTGGAATAAATACCTCCCGAGTTTGGTATCCACAACGGCATCCAGATTCAGTTTTTTGGAGCGAGCCGTTCCCCGTTTGGCGTTCGAAAAGTGCAAGTTCCCTGTTCTCAATCTCGGGGGCGATCCACCTTCGCACATTCCAGCTTGGAATCCGGCTTGCAGCAACACGCTATGAGTCCAGGTGGTGGAAGTTCGTCTGCGAACGCATGGGACGTGTTTCGCGTCGAAAATCTCGCTTTGGAAGGATTCACCAATGCACCCTGCAACTAAGTACTGGAAGTTTCTCCCGGCATTTGCACTTTCGCTTTTCTTGCTCCCCTCTGTAACGCAAGCGCAACATTACACGCAGAAGAATTTGGTCTCCGACGTCTCTCAACCGAACAACGCGGACGGGACCAAGGTTCTCGTTGACCCCAATCTGAAAAACCCTTGGGGGCTGACTCGCAACACGGGCAGCAGCCCTTGGTGGGTCGCCAACAACAATTCCGGCACCTCCACTCTGTACGATGGCAACGGCAATCCCTTTCCGCCACCTGCTAACGGTGGGCCGCTCGTCGTCACTGTTCCACCTCCGAATGGCTCGCCGGCCGGAACCCAGTCGACTCCCACAGGTGTCGTGTTCAATGGCAGCCCCACGGATTTTCTGGTTGCTCCCGGCAAATCCGCTCACTTCATCTTTGCCACGGAAGATGGGACCATCTCCGGCTGGAACGGCGGACAGAACGCTGTCCTCGTCGTCGATAACTCCGATAACGGCTCCGCGAATGGCGCTGTCTACAAAGGCGCAACCTCCGGCGAAATCAACGGCAACAAATTTCTTTACGTCACCAATTTCCGCAAGGCACGCGTCGAAGTCTACGACACAAATTTCAAGCCCGTGCGCCTTGGAGAAGAGGCGTTCGAAGCCGAGGAAATTCCCCACGGCTTCGCGCCGTTCAATATTCAAAACATTGGTGGCACTCTCTTCGTTACCTACGCGAAGCAGGACGCCGCCCGGCACGATGACGTCGCCGGTGACGGCCTCGGTTTCGTTGAAATCTTCACGACCTCCGGCAAGCACATCGGGCACCTCCAGCATGGCGCGTGGCTCAACTCGCCTTGGGGCGTCGTGTGGACCACTCGCGATTTCGGCGAGTTCAGCAATGCGATTCTCGTCGGCAATTTCGGCAGCGGCCGCATCGCCGCCTTCAACGGCTTCACCTACAAATTCTTGGGCTTCGTGAAGAATCCTGACGATTCCATTTTGACCATCGACGGGCTTTGGTCGCTCACCTTCGGCAACGACGGGACCGCAGGCCCTGCCAACACTCTGTTCTTCACTGCCGGCATTAACGGTGAGCAGGACGGCCTTTTTGGCACCATCACCCCCGTCGACGGCCTCGACGGCGACGAGGAATAAACAGCGCAAATTCCCTCCGACAAAAAAAGGCAGCACGCACCGGGACGGCAGGCTACCCATGTTGACTGCCGTCCCTTTTTTTTGCGCGGATGACCGCAATTGTCTTTCCTGCCGTCGTCAATGCTAGAATCTCCTCACGCCAGTTCCGCCGATGCCCATCCAAGAGAAAAATTACTGGGCGACCACTGTCGCTTCGCCAACGTTCGTCGCGCCAGAACTCCCCGATGCAGTTGACGTGGCCGTGATCGGCGGCGGTTTTTGCGGTCTTTCTGCCGCGCGCACGCTGGCGAAACGTGGCGTGAACGTGGCCGTGCTCGAAGCCGAAACTTTCGGCTGGGGAGCGAGTTCCCGCAACGGCGGCATGGCCCTTACCGGGATGAAGCTTACGGCGCCGACGCTCATCGAGCGCTATGGCATGGAAACCGTGCGCAAAATGTACGCCGCTTCGCTCCAAACCATTGATTGCGTCGAGCAAATCGTCCGCGAAGAAAAGATCGACTGCGGTTTTTCGCGCTGCGGCCACCTCGAAGTGGCTTGCAAGCAAGCTCACTTCGATGGCTACGAAGAAACCGCCGCGCTCACGCGGCGCGAATTCCATCACGAGCTGCGCATCATTCCGAGAAACGAGCTGCGAGCGGAAATCGGCTCGGACATTTATTTCGGCGGCATGGTGGACGAAACCAGCGCGGGGTTGAACCCGGCGCGATACGTCGCGGGCCTCGCCGATGCCGCGCAGCGCGCGGGCGCGCACCTTTTCGATCACACGCGTGTTACATCGGTCGAGCCGGAAACAAACAACGGGGCACGCAAATTCCGTGTGATCACTCCAAACCGCACGCTGACCGCTCGTGAAGTGATTCTCGCCAGCGGCGCTTACACCACCGAAGCTACTCCCGCGCTGCGCAAGAAAATCATCCCCATAGGCTCGTACATCATCGCCACCGAAGTTTTGCCGGCCAATCTCGCGCGCGAGCTCAGCCCGCGCAATCGCATGATCTATGACTCGAAACATTTTCTCTACTACTATCGGCTCACGCCGGACAACCGCATGCTTTTCGGCGGGCGCGCTGCCTTTTTTCCCGAGACCGAAAACACCGTGCGGCAGAGCGCGGAAATTTTGAGGCGGGGCATGGTTGACGTTTACCCGCAATTGCTCGACACGAAAGTCGAATTCGTCTGGGGCGGCACGCTCGATTTCACGCTGGACGTGATGCCGCACGCCGGAAAAATCGGTGGCATGTATTTCGCGGCCGGTTTTGCGGGACACGGCGTGGCCGCCGCCACCTGGTTCGGCGCGAAACTCGCCGGACTGATTTGCGGTGAGCCGAACGACATTCCCTTCGACGGCATCAAATTTCCGGCCGCGCCCTTTGGTCTTCGCAGCGGCAATACCTGGGCGCTTCCTCTCGCTGGTGCGTGGTACAGAATTCTCGATTTCTTCACGTAGCCTGCCGGCCGCTTGCGGTTTTTCCGGCCTGCAATTTGCGGAACACAAAATACATCACCGGTCCCAGCAGCACGGCCACCGGCCCCCACTTCCGCGCGAACGGGTCGCTCGCCACGAGCGCGACGACGCTCATCGCCAGCGGCGTGACGATGACATAGAGCAGCCCGGCGCGTCCCCAGGGAATGCGGAAGGGGCGCGGTAGATCCGGCTGGGTTTTGCGCAGCCGCCACGACGCCAGCACCGTCAGAATCGTGACGCCTATACGCAGCCAGACGTAGACGGTCAGAAGCTGCACCATCGTTTTCCGCGCCAACAGCGTGTAGAGGACACAGGACGCAATGATGGCGATCCACGGCGTCCCATAGCGCGGATGCCGCGCGGCAAGCGCCGGCGGCAGGTAACCGTCTTCCGCCATCGTGGACGGCATGCGCGTGCTGGTCAGCACCGTGGCGTTCAGCAGCGAAAGGTTCGTGACCATCGCCGCGATGGTCATCGCAAATCCCAGCCAGGGCCCGCCGATCAAGTACGCGGCTTCGGAAAAATATCCGGTGTGCCAGCTCTGCCAGCTTCCCAGCGCCGCAAGCGAAAACATCGTCGGCAAGAAATAGGTCGCCATCGAAAGCGGCACGACGATCGCCAGTGCGATCGGATAGTTCCGCTGCGGATTTTCCACTTCCTCCGCCACGCTCGAGACCTGTTCGTAGCCGGAGTACAGCCACAGACCCAGCGCGAGCCCCACACCAAAAACCTGAAACGGCGGCAGGTGCGGGGGAATCAGCGGAGTGAAGGGATTGTGCTGCCACCTCGTGGCAGCGATGACGCAAAGCACGATGATCGGCACGAGAATGGAAATTTCCAAAATGGTGGCAACCGTGCCAACCATGTGGATGCCGCGCACGTTGATGTACCCGATCACCGCAATCACCGCGACGGCAATGGCGTAATGCATCCAGCCGGGAATCGGGAAGTAGAACGAAAGGTAGTTTGTGAGGTAGTCCGTGAATAACACGGCGTAGGCGGCGGTGAGAAGGAACGACGCGCTCCAATTCCACCAGCCCGCCAGAAATCCCCAGAAGTCGCCGAAGCCCGCGCGCACCCAGCGGTAGAAGCCGCCCTCGACGGGAATCGCGGTGGTGAGTTCCGCAGCGACGAGCGAAACGGGGATGCACCAGAAAAACGGAAGGATCAATTGATAGAGCAGCGTGAGCCCCGGCCCGCTGGTGGTGACCATGTCTTCGAGGCCGAAGGGTCCGCCGGTGGCATACGCGTACATTACAAAGACGAACGGCAGCAGCGTGGCCTTGCGCAGGGCCGCGCGGGTGGCGTTGGGTTTGCTGGGTGTGGAGGAAATGTTGGTGGCCTCGTGTGCATCCAAACGGCGAATTTGTTCCGCAGAGGGTAGCGCATTGGGGCGCGTAATGGGAAGCGTACGCGGCAAGTTGTTGATTCCAGTTGGAATGGGACCCGACTTAAAGTTTTTCTTGAGGAATCCTGTCGGTCGCCACCCCCCACACCCCTGGAGCGGGAACGCTTCTGATTCTTCTAAGGCCTAAGCAGACGCGCCTTTCCCCTAGAAAGCGCCCGGCGCTCGGCGTAGAATCAGCTTCAGGGTATGAAAATTTGGAGATCGTATGAGTATTGCCATTCATCCCGAGTTGGAATCAAAAATCCGGTCCCGAGCGGAGGCCCAGGGTCTCAGCATCGAAGCCTACCTGGAGCGCCTCATCCGTGCCGATCAGCAAGGAACGGAGGAACTGGAATCGCTCGCCCTTGAGGGGCTCAACTCCGGTGCTCCCATCGACGTTGGGTCTTCTTACTGGCAAGAGAAGCATCTCCGGCTTGACGAACGCTTGAGGAAAACCGGCGCGCGGTGAGTGCTGTCTACGTCGTCCGGCCCAAGGCCGACCAGGACCTCGACGACCAAGCGTATTACCTTGCAACTCAAGCAGGCCCTGACCTCGGTCACCGCTTTTTGCTCGCAGCCCATGAGACGTTTGGCCTGCTTGCCACATAGCCCCAAGTAGGATGGCATCCCCGGCTTAAGCATCCCGATTTGGCCTCCTTGCGAGCCTTCCAAGTCTCGGGCTTCCAAAAAATGCTGGTGCTCTATCGACCTCGCCCCGACGGAGTTGAGATTCTGCGAGTGGTGCACGGTTCGCGAAATCTCCAAGCCCTATTGCCCCGTCAAGGAGTTGAGTAAGCGGGAAATTCAGCTCATCGACGGATTGAAAACCAGAAACGTTGATCTGCGCTCATCCCTTACCCCACCTCCTGACTGGTCCAGCAGACCTAGGATTCTGACCGGAGGCGGGCGATGACGAGGCGGATTTCCTCGTAGGGGATTTCGGGTGGGAGGGCTTCCTTGAGAGGCTTCAGGCGGTCCATGCCGAGTTGGTGGCAGGCGGCGGCGATTTGGTTGTAGCGTTCGGGGGCCAGCCAGCCGGGCTGGAACTGTGCTTCGCCTCGTTCGATGAGATCGGCGACGAGGGAGACGACGGCGCGGAGGGTTCGGGCGCGGATTTGGGCGATTTCCTCGAAGGTGCGGCCTTCTTCTAGCAGTCGCAGGGTTTCTTTGGCAGGGGAGGAGACTTTTAGTTTGCCTTCGTTGGTGGCGCGTTCGCCCTGGCGGAAGCGGCGAAGGGCGTCCAGGATTTCCTTGCCGTACATTTCGACTTTCTTATCGCCGAAGCCAGACACGCGCCGCAACTCCTGCAAGTTCGATGGCTCGACGAGGCACAAATCTTCCAGCGCGGAATCGTGCAGGACGACGAACGCGGAAATCCCCTTCTCCTTCGCGGTGTTCCGCCGCCACTCCCGCAAATACTCATTCAACTCTTTGTCCACTGACGAAATAGCGGCCGGCCTGGAGACCTGCTGCTGTCCAGAGCGTGCCGGTTGCGGCTGACGCGAAACGGTGCGGCTTCGCTTCCTTTGGGCACTTTCTATTTCCAGCCAGTCTGGCGAGGCGGCGCAAGCGTCGCAATTGCCGCAGGCGTCCCATTTGGGAGTTTCGCCGAAGTGCATGCAGATGTGGCGCTGGCGGCAACTGTCTGAGTTCACGAACTGTTCGACTTCGCGATAGCGCTGCCAGGCGCGTTCTTTCTCCGCGTAGTCTTCGATTTTTCCATTGAAGTAGGCGTGGAGACCGGAATCCTTTTTTTGCCAGAAGAGGAAGCAATCGGCCGGGAGGCCGTCACGGCCGGCGCGGCCTGCTTCCTGGTAGTACTGCTCAACGCTCTTCGGCAGAGCAAGATGAATGACGGCGCGCACGGCGGGCTTGTTGATTCCCAGGCCGAAGGCCATGGTGCCCACCAGGATGCGCACTTCGTCGGCCATCCACTTTTCCTGGTTTTCGCGGCGGGCGCGGCTTTCCATCTGGCCGTGATAACCGATGGCGGCGATGCCGTTTTCTTCGAGGAAATCGATGGTTTCTCCCACGCGAGCGATGGTGGGCGCGTAGACGATGACGCTGCCGTCCGAGACTTGCCGCACGGCGCGAAGGAGGAGTT
>Ga0137361_10002358_pt1 | contig 12035 bp, 19 predicted proteins | sample Mad1_80_16metaG_FD_104923 | JGI IMG/M metagenome (GOLD analysis project Ga0137361, IMG submission 104923) | Vadose zone soil microbial communities from Angelo Coast Range Reserve, California, USA - Mad1_80_16 metaG | ecosystem: Environmental > Terrestrial > Soil > Vadose zone | place: USA... | reverse complement strand
CGGGACAGGCGCCTCTATCCTCATCTTCTCTCTCACCCCCGCACTCTCCGGCCTCTCAATCAACGGCCGCTCCCTAACCTCAAGCGCCTTCGTCCTCTGTGCCTCGACGCGCTTCTGCGCATCCCACGCCCACCCATACTTCTCGCGCCGTCGCGCATTCTCGTCATTGAGGATCTGAGTAAAGCTTGCATTGTCTTCGGATGTGTAGCGCGCCTGAAAGCCATCGAGGCTCATGTCCGTATCGTAGCGTAACCTTTTGCCGGGACGCTCGTGGTGGTCGTGTACAGGTGTCTCGGAAGGTCCAACGCCGTAAGGTGTTTCTGAGGGTGTCTGCCAGGGGCGTGTAGACCTGACGGAGGCATTGGTGGATTCGAGGTTGCGGACGCTAGCGCCTATGAGTTGGGGATCGCGGGTTTCGAGAGCATCGAGGTACAAATTGGTTGCGTCGAGATGGACAAGGGATGGAAAGAAATCACGAGCGATGATGTGGGAAAGGGCGGCAGTATACTCATCCTCGTCGAGGACGGCTTGACGGTTTAACGATCGCTTTGGCGCAGAGGTCGACGGGTCTGACATGGATGGTCACGGTGGTGGTAAGCTAAGTAAGGCCCGGGCCGGGATGTCCACACACACTTAAGCTGTCACAGGTGGGTGCATCAAGTTTCATTCTATCGTATCAAGAGGGTTCGGAGGCAACATAATCGAGGGCATTAATCATGGAAGCGGTCATAATGGTAATGGAAAGTAAAAAGTAAAAATGCTGCGAGTATACCGGCCGTGTCTGCGAAAAGACATTAAAGAGTATAAAGGACACGGTGGAGGGAATCACGGAACGCAGTAAGAGAATAAGATATCCATATCCAATAATACACCAATATTCATCGCGTACGCCATAATCAGCTGCGTCCTGAGCCAGAGCGCGGCCGGCCCTTGTCGCGGGCATCCAAGAATCGACTTTCCACGTCAGAGTTGTCGGCACCAGTGCTCCGGCGCCCGCTTGCACCGAAACTGGGTCTCCCGATCCGACTCTGTGAAAGCGGCGGTGCATTTGGTGTTGGAAGCTTCGACTGACTACGGACTGTGACGTTAGAGTGGGGGAATTGCGGGAGCTGCTTGGCGCTGAATGGTGGTGGGGTGGAGGTAATAGACGTCGGACTCGCGGCAGCATGCGAAGCTGCGAAACGAGAAATTCCACTGTCGGACAAGCTTGAGCTAGGAGGAGAATCCCCTGTAGTCGAACCCAGTGACGATCGCTTGAGATAGGCACCGCCGAAGCCGGGGCCACTCGGCCGCTTCAAACCCGTCGCGCCCGCTGTTGATGGGTGCGCATATAGCCCAGAACTTGGAACAGGAATAAAGGTGGGTGTCGCAGGGCGCGAAACGGGAGTGGGAATTGAACTGACGGTGGCGGTCGTGCTAATGCTACTACGGCCCTCAGTGGAAGTCGACAACCGGGACTGAGGCCTCCTCAATCCAGAAGACGGTGCATTCTGGGACACGTCCGGCGTACCCAATGAGCCTGACTGAATAGAGTTTGCGAGTGAAGCTAAGGCAGGGAGACCGGCAGCAGAGGGCGGACTGGATGCTCTTCTATGCTCCCTTTCTTTGTGTTTAGGTTTAATGGGGGAGGGCGAATCCTCCATAATGAGGACCCAACCAGAGGAACTTCCCGCAGGTGTTCGTTTAGTCTCATCAACCTCAGCAGTACGGCGACCGAGGAGAGAGGACCGTGGACGGTCATCTGGGGATTTGATTGACTGATTGCTTCCTGCCGAGGAAAGGCTTGACGACTTGGAATTCGACGATGGCACTGCTGTGACAGGACTAGGGCGACTCATGCTGCCCATTCGAAGTCGAGGAACGCGAGTGTGGATCTTCTGTTCTAGGTTTTTGACCTTGGCTCGCATTTCTGACACCATCTGAACACCGCGGCTCTTGGAGGTGTTGGAAACAGCACCGTTAGCCGTTGTCGGAGCGGTTGAAGAGCCAGTAGCATGAGGAGTAGTACGGTTGACAACAGTCCTGGGCGGAATACGAGAAGCTGATGACAAGGACGGTAGTGTAGTGGACCGGCTCAAGGTTCCTGGTGTCTGAGGTGTGCTCATCTTGCGGCGAGGTAAGGGGAATCCGGCGCGTTGGAGTAGAACGGATTGTCCAAACTCGGAGTCCGCGGACGAAGTGGACGGCCTCGGTGCATCCGGGACCGAAATGGGAATCTCAGTCTCGGGAGGGAAATCAGGCAGCTCGAGATCAGGAGGAGGCTGAGTATGAAGTAGGTCATCTTCCAGTGACTTGGACACACGGGGAACATGCGATGACCGTGCTGACGACGTCCGGGCAGGGACAGAGGGGCCGACTGTCTGGCTTGATGCACGGGCTTGTACAGCCGTTAGCTGATCTCTTAGAACCGATATTTCCGCATTAGAATCTGGGGAGTGATAAGATATTTGTGAAAAAGCAAAACCTATGTTACACACCTCTGAGTTCATCCTTTAACCTCTGGCACTCCTCTTCGAGGTGGGCCTTGTCGAGCAGCTCGTGCTCGAGTAATATCTTCTCTTCGAGGGCGCGACCATACTTCGCTTCGATATCAGACAGACTTGATGCGACGGCACGTTCGTTCCTCTCAAGATCATCGTTGCCCATTTCGAGTTCGCGAAGTTGAACCTTTATTTTCTGATTTTCTTGACGGAGCGAGTCAAGCTCACGCTGGAGGGAAGTTGTCGTTGTGTTATGGTTGGTTTGAAGTGACATGAACTTGGACTAGATGCGAAAAGGTTGGAGCGACAGATAGCAAGTCATCGATGCGACGTACCTTCCATGAATCGCGTTCACTCTCTGCGCGTTCGACCTTGACTCTCAGTTCCTGCTGGGCCTTCTCTGTCCTCTGGAGTTCCCGCTCCAGCTCCTCCTCGAGCTCTTTACTCGACTGGTGAAAGTCATCGAGCTCATTCTTGGTCTCTGTGAGCATCTCCGCGGCTTCATAGTATTTGGCCTTCCAGTCTGTGACGGATGAGGGGTAACTGCGGCGAAGGGGATTAGTGTGGGATGTGAAGGCGGATTGGGGATTACCTGATGAGGTCTGTGTCGAGGGATGGCATTCTGCTGTCCTTCCTCAATGGGTCTGAGGGAGAGAGGACAGCGGTCATAGTGCTCGACGCGGTCAAGGCGAACAGAGTCGAGTCGACGCGGTCACCAACGTGGCGCTGACACGGCCTTGTTTGGCTCGTGTTTGTATTCAGCCCATAACTAGACTACTACTCTACTCTCAAAGGCCTTCAGGCTTTGCGCACTTCCGCTTCTCCACCTTGCCCGTCTTGCGGCACCGCATTTCTTGCCATGATACTGCCTCCATCGTCCCGCCTGCATCAGATCGTTATTAACGCGTCCATGTACCACCACGCCCTTACGAACCTGCCTCACTCGTAGCAAATATGACACCAAAGTCATTGCGCGCCGTCGTAATGTAGTAGCTTCGCGCATCCCCAAGGGAAATCTGTTCATGAGTAAGCGACGCAACGGTCGAGGAAAGCACAGCGTGTTCCCACCACTTGGCCTTTGATAACATCTCCACCCCGGAAACAATCTCCGACCTTAACTTTGTCTTTCTCCGTTGCACGGATATCTTGCACACGAATAACTCCCGTAAAGTCTTCCCCTGGTGGGAGTGGTACGCCGTCCACAACGGTGATAGAGACCACTGCCTGTTGAGGGGATAGTCGGGTGATAGAACCCAATACAATCGAATTCGGTACAGGTGGATGAGGTTTTACACGAGGTATTGTCAAGGTCTGGCAGCCAAGGCGAAATCATTCAAGTAGAATCAAGCACTGAGAAGAGAGACCGACGGAGCCCTGTTGCAGTGGAGTGCCAAAAAGACTCGCTCTTGTCTCGCCATTTCTAGTGTATACCCCGCCTCCCAGCTTGAGTGTGGGTCCGCGTGGAAGAGGAACTGGTTGACCTGGGAGTAAAGAATCGGACGACATGCGAGTAGGGCGAGTTGAGGCCGACAATGCTGTAATCAGTACCAGTTGGGCGTTGTTTGGCCCGCTCGGAGCGTAACTTAGCCTCCCACAACTCCGTGTCGTCCTCTCTCTCTTTTCATCTTCCCCCGTCCTCTCTTATGTCTTCGTCTTCGCTCGCTCGCATCCTCTACAGAGGTACTTTTATCCACATACGTTCTGTATTGCTCTTTGCCATGTCATCCTTACATCTCCACAACAGGGCTTCATAGCTCCGCTCGCCGGAATGCACTCACAAAGATGACAATGCCTGCGATGAGTCCAACGATGACGGAGGGCGGAATCTCAGTGTGGAAAAAGGCTGAAGGAGAAGCTTTCGCCTCCGGCGATGTTCTCCTCGAGATTGTATGCGCATCCCTCTTACACTCAAGCCAGCGCTTACAGGCGCGTCCTTACAGGAAACTGACAAAGCGGTCATTGACGTCGAGGCGCAAGAGGATGGCATTCTCGCAAAGATCGTCGTATGTGGCACTCCTGTAGTTGCGCTCACACGTCGGAGTTCATGCATCCACGTCATAGTCCCAGGACGGGTCGAAGAATGTTGCTGTCGGTAGCACCATCGCTATTCTCGCAGAGGAAGGCGACGACCTTTCTGGTGCTGCAGAGCTGGCCGCCAATGCTGCCAAGGAAATTTCTCCTCCTAAGGAGGAAAAGGCCCCCGAGGCTCCCAAGGCTGCAGAACCGCCATTGCCGCCTAGCACAACGTCGAAGCCCGAGCTCCCGAAAGGCGACCGCATTTACGCGTCTCCGATCGCCAAAAAAATTGCTTTGGAGCATGGAATTCCCTTGTCGAAGGTCAAGGGTACCGGTCCTGATGGCCGTATCATTCGTGAAGACGTCGAGAAGTATAAACCGGAACTGGCTTCAGCTGGCGCACCTGCACCCGCGGACCCTTCTGCAGACTATGTGGACATTCCTCTGAGCAATATGCGTCGCACGATCGCTGCTCGTCTTGCAGAGTCGAAAGTTCAGTCACCGCATTACTACTTGACTATCGACATCCAGATGGATAAAGTGCTTAAACTGCGTGAAGTCTTCAACAAATCCTTGGCAGAAAAGGGAGCGAAACTCAGCATCAACGATTTTGTTGTCAAAGCAGTGGCAAAGGCACTGGAGGATGTACCAGAGGCCAACTCTGCGTGGTTAGGGGACATTATCCGGCAGTGAGTTCATCGACGTGGATGCTTAGATATCCTTTGAAATCCTGCGAATAGGTATAAGAAGGCCGACATATCAATTGCCGTGGCCACGCCAACTGGACTGATCACGCCTATTGTCAAAGACGCCGGTTCGAAGGGTCTGGCGAGCATCTCCGCGGATGCGAAAGCCCTTGCAAAGAAGGCTCGCGATGGCAAGCTATCGCCTCACGAGTACCAGGTGGGTCGCGTTTATCTACACTAGTTTGTCTTTAACCTGACCATAATCATTGGATAGGGCGGCACGTTCACGATTTCAAACCTCGGCATGTTTGATATCTCCCATTTCACCGCAATCATCAATCCCCCGCAGTCGTGCATCCTTGCTGTTGGTTCGACTCAACCTACCCTCGTTCCCTCTGCAGAAGACGAGCGTGGTTTCAAGACAGCGAACATTATGAAGGCTACCTTGAGTAGTGATCACCGTTCCGTTGATGGTGCGCTCGGTGCCCGGTGGTTGACCGCGTTCAAGGGGTACCTAGAAAACCCATTGACGTTCATGCTTTGAGCGTCTTAAAAAGCGTTGGGCTTAACTACTACATCATCCCCTTGTGCCCACATAGACTTTATATCCTCATTTACCCGTTATTTGCCTTTCACACTTTTGCTCGTAATTACCAGAGACGACACCTACGTTATGTGTGAAACGCGGCGGCCATTATAAAGTCTCGTGATAGCCATGAGCCATATGTAACTAGACCCCGGTTATCGAGTCAGGAGGCTATCGAACAGTGCTTTCAGCTTACAATGCCAACGCGTGCACGTAGATCACCACTAAAAAACCCAGGTGCGGGTGCTTCGAGACTCGCTTGGGATCAGCTCAGGTATCTGTGATCGCAGAGAGGCCATATATCGCCCTCGGGCTGGAAGGCTCCGCGAACAAGCTCGGTGCAGGAATCATCCGTCACGAAATTGATGGATCATCAACCGTGCTCTCAAACGTCCGGCATACCTACGTCACACCTCCTGGCGAAGGGTTCCTTCCTCGCGATACAGCTGTACATCATCGACAATGGGCTCTTAAAGTCATCCAGGATTCCATTGCGGAATCTGGTATCGGTATGCGCGACCTGGACTGTATCTGCTATACCAAAGGCCAGTTTACGTCGGTTTCAATACAATCTGTCGATTCGACTGAACGATGGGTAAACCTGTAGGACCTGGCATGGGAGCTCCCTTGCAATCAGTTGCCCTGGTTGCTCGCACACTCTCACTTCTGTACGGCAAACCGCTCGTAGGCGTAAACCACTGCGTCGGCCGTTAGTACACGAAAGACGTGACAATGATCTCCTAATTGATTTGTATGGAAAAACAGATATTGAAATGGGCAGAGAAATCACCGGTGCCCGCAATCCTGTCGTCCTCTACGTTTCCGGTGGTAACACACAAGTCATCGCCTACTCACGTCAATGTTATCGGATATTCGGTGAAACGCTAGATATCGCCGTCGGAAACTGCTTGGATCGTTTTGCGCGGGTGATAAATCTCAGCAATGATCCAAGCCCCGGATATAATATCGAACAGGAAGCCAAAAAGTACGTGTGCATCATGGGATGGATATACGATCGCGACCTTTCGCAATCTAACATCGCTCCGCACAGAGGAAAGCGCCTTGTGCCATTGCCATACACTACAAAAGGCATGGATGTAAGTCTCTCCGGAATTTTGACGGCTACCGAGACATTAGCGCACGACAAACGGCTTCGCACAAATGGCCTGCCCCAAGATCATGATGGGGCCGATGAAGATTACTTCACCCCTGCTGACTTGTGTTTCTCTCTCCAAGAGACCGTTTTCGCCATGCTCGTGGAGATAACGGAGCGTGCGATGGCACACATTGGCAGCAAGGAAGTCCTGATCGTTGGTGGTGTCGGCTGTGGGTTCTCTCCACCACAAATCCGTGCTTGTCTCAGAAGCTAAAAACTGTCCCAGGCAATCTAAGACTTCAGGAGATGATGGGGATTATGGCTGAAGAACGAGGAGGGAAAGTATTCGCCACGGACGAACGGTAGGTCCTTGAGCCCTCCGTCGCGCTCTCTGTACAGATCTGAGACTTATCGCGGGGTAGCTTTTGCATTGACAATGGCATAATGATCGCCCACGCCGGACTTCTGAGCTATCGCATGGGCTTCCAAACACCCCTAGCGAAGAGTACATGCACGCAAAGGTCCTTTCTCTCCTATCCATCGAAAAGCCTGAAACTCAATTAGAGGACAGATATAGAACGGATGAAGTGCATGTTGCATGGAGAGCATAAGTGTAACATACGAGCCTGAAGATATCCAACAATCATTCTTTATTGCAATACGAAAAGAGAGTTGTTACAGCCTCATCATAACAAGGTAGCGGGTGTTCCAGTTACAGACTACGAGTTGCCGACGTTCGCCAAGAGCAACTCTCGCGTCTCGGGATCATCTTCCAGTTCGCCGACTAGTATATCAAAACGTTCCCACCACCACAGGTCCATCTCTTTCATCTCATCATCGATGTCGTCTTTTCGCACTCTAGTCTTCCACGGTTTGTCTGGGAGGATATAGTGAAGACACCGCACTTCTTCATCACGCCACAGGTTCTTGTGGATTGCCCTCAGCGTCTTCAACGCGTTATAAACCCAAGGCAGCGGTTTCCACTTGCCTCGAAAAAATGCTGCGAGGAAATCTTGGTCCGGAAAGGAAAACGTCGGGACGAGTGGTGAGGTATGAAGGAAATCTACGATGGACTGTGCGAGTGTCGCGGAAGGCGTCAGAACAACAAGTCCCGAGTTCAGAAGTGCGTAAGGACGAGGGCTCGATGGTTCTATCGATACCGGCTGGGAATGTCCACTTGGGTGAACAAGGGGTGTATATGCGCAATTGGCTGGGATCCTGCCTTGTGTTGGCCAAGACGAGCGATAAAATGTATTGGAGTACCTACCAATCTTTCGGATAATGAGCCAATTTTCTAGGGTTGCATGCGCACGCGTGTACGGCCGATATCCAGTCAGGGGCTAAATCAAGCTCCATCAATTCATCCATGTTGCGCATAACGATCATGTCGGAGTCCATCATCACAACTCGCTATAATTAGAACGCTCAGTTATCACTCTCAGACAGAGAGACCAGAGAGGACGAACATCATATTCGACTAGTTCGAATGCCCTTCGGGGATGGATGATTATGATGATTGAAACGATTCTCATGCAATCCAACGTACCTTAATTTCGTCCAAGTATCCGCAAATCGCTCATCATGCCCAGCGATAGCAGGTCCACCCTCTGGTTTTAAGGGTTGAATTTCCCGGACTTGAATCTTACGTCTGGAGAGAGCGTCTTTGGTGCGTTGTGGCACCGTTGGAGTAACCAAAACGACCAAAGGATATCGAGATTGAACAGACTTCAAGGATCGTTCTAGTGTTAATGCACCTGGAAAGTACGAATCCTTCGTCAACAGCGTAACATATGCTTTGCGGGACATGGTTATTGTTCAACACCCATTTGCCGGATAAGACTCTATAAATGCGATCGGGCTGTGCCGAAACTGCGACCCGGCGACCCATGTCCAATGCCTGATGCACAAATAGTCATGCCCGAAATGTCCGTCGGGTTCGAGCAGATATTAATTTCCAGGAAGGCATAGTAAAGTGACCGAGTTCCCGTGGTCATGCATTCATTGTCATAGTACAGTATGTCAAGGGTCGAATGAGGATACGAAGCAGTACATGACATGAAGTGCGAAAGAAATTTTACCGGAGGCGGCTGAATTGTACAACGGTTAGATGGGTAGAGACAAGTATAACGCTAAACACATACCGTGCCTCGCGTTCACTTTCTAGCAAGGCCAGAATATCCTGCTCCCGCACTGGACCTTTCACGTTGCGGATGATAGTTCGCGTGGTATCATCCAGAAATTCTACGCGAACTTGGGTGACACCTCCACGAGAGCCAGTGCGCCCAAGAACCTGCAACCAGTTGCGTGGTGCGCGTCAGAGTGATAAAATGCGACCGATTCCACAGATAAAAGAGAACCTTGATGACACGAGCAAGCTTTACAGGGGCTTTTGATGAGTCCTGTTTATGCCATTAACAAACGCCAGCACATGTGGTAGAGGACGTGACGAACCATTGTATTGTGAGGTGAGGGAGACGATAACAGGCAAAAAGGTCAAATTCGTGTTTGTTGACACCCAGATCAAAGTTCAGAAAAACAAGGTTTAAAATCAGAACCGGTGGTCGCCGATTCCACTCGAACGGACTTCAAAAGTCTCTTTACGGCGTTTGCAGTAGTTGAAATATTAACCAGGTATCATTATGTGCAAGAAAGTTAAAATGTCTGCGAGCTGGAGTAAACATGCAGCAATACGTGTTAAGCAATGGGAAGCAAGTCGACGCCGAAAATGTCCCACATCAGGTCAAACGAGGCGACAAACTACCCATAGTTACTTTTGATAATACTCAGTGACACACTTCAGCGATTGAAAATATGCGCCCTTTCGGCGGTACGACCTCTCGGTTTGCTCCTGTAAAGCGCGATCCCCACGCTTTGCACCGCACGATCAACATGCCGTGCCGCTTGCTGCTCACAGAAGAAGTGAGGATGAATCTGGCCAAGCGAGTGGTCACGTACCATGAAAAGAAATCTCATCCTGAACATATTATTATACCTTGGAGGCGACTTTTTTTCTTGTGAATCGTTAGCCCGAACTTTTAGCAAGCCGTTGTCAAGCGTCTGGTCTTCGCAAGGTGAAGGAAAACGGGAATCCGATGGCTGTGTCAAGGGAAGGGATGACTACAAAACATGATGATTACACGAGTCGCAACAAAATGGAAGTAGGCAGGACGTACCGAAGGCATGGTGTCCCAGCCTGAATAGTAATCGACATGGTCGAACAAGGGGGACAAAGGCTAGAGAGTGTAACGGTGAGATTTGTACGGCACACAGTTGCAGACAGTTACCTTATGATGAGCCGCCGCAAATGACATTTCCGAGGATTCCATCCCGTTGCTGAGCGAAGGCCAGAAGAGATAGGTGTCGTAGTCTTCATCCCTGGCCTCCAAAATAAAAGGTAAAATCCCACTGTTGGTCGGACGCTCCTCCCACTTGGCCATGAGGTCGTGGAAAAGATATTGAACGGCCCTAAGTGTAAATGGTAGGGAGGGAAGCTTTAAAGCGGGCGCTGAAGACGGGTTGGTTGGGGTGCATTAAATACCAGTGGCGGCATAGTCGGGGCGGCCCAAGAAAGCAGCGAATAGGAAAGCGAATACGTTCCCGCGACTCGGAGGCTGCACAGGTTTCACCAGTTCACCGGGCGAGGTGCTCTGCCGTCGCGGCGTTCAACCTCAGTCCAGCCATGTCACCGCAAATCCAATAGCTCATCAGCTAGCTTCTTTGCTGAAGCGCTCGTGAGTAAGCCTGGAAATAGCGCCCCGTCCCGTGCTGTTCGGTCCATCTCTGGGAAGCGGGTATCACCCTTGGTCCGTCTCCAACTCGAAAAAGTCCGTGTCAAGGCCATAAGTATATAAGTTATTGCAATTCGAAAGCTACGCGCGATGTTCACCATCAAGTCCCGTCACGGTATCACTGGCAATAGTGCCAAAGTCCTATCTGTCGTCCTTCAGTGGAGAACCACCAGGATCCCACATGCATTAACAATCGACTGTTTCAGGCTTCAAGTAAGTTGACAGTAAAATCTTCCCACAAGATGTCATTCGTGCGACACAATCCTGCACGATTGACCCGCCACTGGCCGTCCGTGAACATCAGTCCAAAGGAGCACCAGAAGTCAATCCATTTACCTAACTTTGAGGTAGGTCGTGCAATGACGTAATATCATGTCATATCCAGCATCAAGGCTACGAGAGACAATGATGGAACCAGAGCCACACATCATCCGCAATGTATCGCCCGAAAAACAGACCATTCCCAAGGCGAAGTACTGACAGCTGTTACTGGACCAAATTAGTTCGACGAAAGCTCCACGTGGTCAGTTCATTTCCTGGCTTGGTCGTAGGAAACCTCTTAGACGCAAAATATTTCTGCAAGATAGAGTGACAGCACAGCGGAATCTACGATTCTTTCCTTGAAGGCGGTTCAGTTTTTGGATAAACTAGCGTCCCTTTGCCTTGGCTTATTGGCCGTTCGCATCAAGCGTCATTGCTTGCCCTGGGAACACGTACTTCGTCATTTCTTAGCACTGTCTAACTTGAACAGGGGGTATGAAGTCTTACAGCTATACAGCAACCTAGTTCTAGGTGTCTTCCTAACAACGAGGGACGAGCTGAGGTCCTGTGTGGCGGGTGGACTCGATTCCGTCCTTCAAGTTGCCCAGAGTCTTTCAAGGCAGAGCCCGTGAAGACAGAATAGTCGTCTGAACAACCCAAATGCGACTCGGAAGTGCAAAGGAAGGATTGTGGCCTTAAGGAGGAAAATGGGAGGTCATAGCACTGTCATAGCCGGGAAAGCTGACACCGAAACTGGGGTCTGGGGCGGCGACAACCACATCTACCAAACAATGACTTGCCTCCGCTCAAATTTGGGTTAGGGGCCCCCTTCTTCCTTTCCATTTTCCAAGTTACCTACTACTCAGCCAAATTTCACCTCGCGATAATTTTATTTTTTGCGGAGCTGAGGACCACACCTGATTTATTTTTTCTTTGCACGCTCGACTCGCAGAGGCCGATGGAGTTACCCTTTCCACAAATACTGTCTGTAACGTCAAGGCTTTCCCTCCCTTAGCCCGCTTGGCATCCTGTCCTAAATTACTCCTGCCTGAGTATAACGGAAATTCGTTCGACGTCTACACCCCCCTCCCCACACCAGGCCTCGCGTGGGCGAATCATTTT
>Ga0137361_10002352_pt1 | contig 12051 bp, 10 predicted proteins | sample Mad1_80_16metaG_FD_104923 | JGI IMG/M metagenome (GOLD analysis project Ga0137361, IMG submission 104923) | Vadose zone soil microbial communities from Angelo Coast Range Reserve, California, USA - Mad1_80_16 metaG | ecosystem: Environmental > Terrestrial > Soil > Vadose zone | place: USA... | reverse complement strand
CTCGACGGTGATGACGCCATCCTTGCCGACCTTCTTCATGGCCTCGGCGATGATGCCGCCGATTTGCTTGTCGTTGTTGGCGGAAATGGTGCCAACCTGGGCGATCATGTCGCCCTTGACGTCTTTATGGAGCTTCTTGATTTCTTCCACGGCGACTTCGACGGCCTTCTCGATGCCGCGCTTGAGAGCGGTGGGGCTGGCGCCTGCGGCGACAGTCTTGACGCCCTCGCGGAAGATGGCCTGCGCGAGCACGGTCGCGGTGGTCGTGCCGTCACCGGCAACGTCGGAAGTCTTGGAAGCGACTTCACGGACCATCTGCGCGCCCATGTTCTCGAGGGGATCGCGGAGCTCGATTTCCTTGGCTACGGTCACGCCGTCCTTGGTGATGACGGGCGCGCCGAACTTCTTTTCGATCACCGCATTGCGGCCCTTGGGGCCGAGGGTAATCTTCACTGCGTCGGCAAGAGCGTTCACACCGCGCAAAATCGCCTGGCGGGACGCTTCACCTGTAACAATCTGCTTCGCCATTTCTAAATTCCTCCTGATAATCTTCGTGCAAGTGCGAAATTCCGGACAGAAACGAACGGATCTAAAGACCCGCCACTACCTCTTTGCTGCCTTTGCGCCGCCGCCCAGCTTTGCCCAAACGGACTTCTCTTCGATGAGCGTGTACTCTTCGCCGTCATAATCAATATCCTGACCTCCGTATTTGCCCAGGAGAATCCGGTCTCCAACCTTCAGATCAATAGGGACCAATTCACCCTTTTCGCGGCGGCCAGGGCCAACGGCGATGACGTCTGCCTGGCCTGGTTTTTCCTTTGCGGAATCCGGGATAATGATTCCACTCTTGGTAGCTTCCTTTTCCTCTACACGCTTCACGAGTATCCAGTCGTGAAGCGGGATAATATTGACTGCCATCTTGAACAACCTCCATAAGTGAGCTTGCGGTTTAGATTGTGGCCGTAGGAGAAAAAGGACTTAGCACTCCTCGCAGCCGACTGCTAATATAGCAGGAAAGCCGTACATGTCAAGCATTTATCGGACAACCGCCACGGGCTTAGCGTGGATTCATGGTGCGCTAAACAGCCTATTTACAAGCACTTAGATAGTGCAAGAAAAAAGTGACATATGGCGATTGTACTGCAGATAGGCTCAGGGTAGAATTTCGCACGCGCGAGACTTCATGGGATCGCTGGTCTACATCCGGCTGATTGGTCATACGGCGGGGACGCTGCTGGCGCTCTTCTGGATGGTGGCAATTGTCGGTTACCGTCGGCAGAGGAATTTTGAGCGCGTGTTCTTTCTTCTCTGTGTAGCCCTGTTCTTGTTTTACAGTGGGTCCCTCCTCGCGCTGAACTCACATCTGTACTATTCCCAACCGCCCGCGGCACTCAACGAATTTGCGATTGGAATCATTACACTCGGGTTGTGCCTGCTGCCCGCATTTCTATTGCATTTGCACATGGAATATGCAGAAACGCGGGGAATGCTCAGAGTGCGGCGATGGAAACTCGCGGTGTTGTTCGTCATCTATGCCGCCTGCCTGCATCTAGCGGTGCAACGGATTCCGCTCCTTTATCAAGATCCGCATTTCGATTTCCTGGTGCCCGGGAGGTCCCTGGGGCAGGGCTTTGCGATTGTTCTTGGAGTGGCGTTGGCGTGGAGCGCGGGGTGGGAAGGGCGGTTCGCGGCGTCCGCACCAGACAAGCCGCAGCGCTATTTCCACAGAACGTTGTTGGCCTTTTTCGCCTTGTCGTTTCTGGCCGTCGCCGGGTTGCACTTTGCACCGATACCGGTAGAAGCGCGAACGGCAGATGCGGTGGCTACGGCATTTTCGTTTCTGCCCATCTTGCCATTCACAGTGCTGATCTATCTCGTGCAGCAGCATAATTTCTTGCAGATCGGCCGGCAGAAAAATCTGCTGTACGCAATCTCCGCCACTTTCCTGGCGTTGCTTTACCTGAGCCTGGTGCGCAGGCTCGGGACGTGGCTGGAGCCGGTGCTGCCTCCAGAGGCGACGGCGGCAATTCTGCTTTTCATCCTCGTGATTTTCATTGAGCCGTTGCAAAGAGCACTAGGCCGAAGGCTCCAGGAAACGGCGCTGAAAGAGATGGAGATGGCGCACCGTCTCTCCGCGGAAATTAACCAAGAAGCGAGACGGGGTGATGTCCATGAACTGGCCAGTTTCATCGAGAGCCGGTTGAAAGAGCAATTTGAACTCGCCGATGTGGGATTGTTGCTCTGGGATCCGCTGACCGGCAAGGAAGAACGGGTTCCCACCCGCAAGGTGTTCAAACAGGGATTCGCGATCCTGCAGGGGAACCGGACCATCGGGACGCTCTCCGCCGAACCGCATGGGGCAGCCATATCGGGAGAGACGAAAGTGGCGCTGGAGTTCTTGTGCGATCAATTGCCGGGGGCGCTGGATTTGTGCCGGTTGATTGAAGAAAAACTGCGGTTGGAAAGAGAATTGGCGGAACGCGAACGGCTGGCGCTGGTGGGGCAGATGGCGGCGAGCATTTCACACAACCTGAAAAATCCGCTGGGTTCCATGAAAACGATTTTGCAGGTGCAACTGGAAAATCCGGAATTGCCGGAACCCATTCGCGGAGAAACGAAAATGGTCCTGGAAGAAATCGGCAGACTTTCGACGAAGCTGAATCAACTGCTGCAGTTCAGCCGGCCCGCGGTGCGAGGCGGGAGCGTCGACGGGAACTGCGAAGCTCGAGTGGTCGTGGAAGAGGTGGCGGGCGTACTGTCGCATGAAGCGGAGAAGCGCGGCGTGAAGCTGCAGACAAAGCTTGCCGGGAACAACGCCAAAGTGGCGGCGAGCGCCGAGGCGCTCCATGACATTGTGTCCAACCTGGTGGTGAATGCGCTGGAAGCGACGCCGCGCGGCGGGCGCGTGGTTGTGGCTGCGGATTCGAACGGCGGGGAGTGTCTGATTACGGTGGAAGACGATGGACCGGGCATCCCGGAGGCGCTTCAGGAGAAGATTTTGCAGCCGTTTTTTACGACGAAATCGCAGGGGACTGGACTGGGCTTGGCCATTGTGGCGCGGCGCGTGGCGGAATTCGGGGGGAAGATGAATTGCGAAAGCCCGGTGCGGGATGGCCATGGGACGAGGTTTCGGGTGACGCTGCCGGTGGAAGAAGCGAAGAAGCACTGATGTTAACGAAGCGAGGAAATGAAAATGAAGACGATTCTAATTGTGGATGACGAGCCGGCGGCGAGATACGGCCTGCGGCGGGCGCTGGAAGCGAAATATCGAATCGCGGAGGCGGATTCGGCGGAAGCGGCGACCGAGGCTTTGCCGCGGGAGCAGCCGGATCTGGTGCTGCTGGACGTGGTGCTGCCAGGGCAGGATGGACTGTCGTTTCTGCGGTGGATGCGTGAGCAGGGAAGCGAGATTCCGGTGCTGATGGTTTCGGCGCTGGACACGGCCAAGACGGCGGTGGAAGCGCTGCAACTTGGTGCGGCGGATTATCTGGTGAAGGGATTCGAATTGGAGGAGTTGCGGCAGCGAGTAGTGAATCTCTTGAAGCTGGCGACGCTGGAAAAGGAAAATGATACCTTGCGGCGGCGGTTGACGACCGAAGGGCAGTTTGGGCAGATGATCGGGCGCTCCGCGGAAATGCGGCGCTCTTTCGAAATGGCGGACCGCGTGGCGCCGACGGATTCCACGATATTGATCCTTGGCGAGAGCGGGACAGGAAAGGATTTGCTGGCGCAGGAGATTCATGCGCGTTCGCCGCGAGCGGGAAAAGCGTACGTGGCCGTGAATTGCGCGGCGCTCCCGGAGACGCTGATCGAATCGGAACTATTTGGCTACGAGCGCGGAGCGTTTACCGGTGCGGCGCAGCAGAAAAAGGGAAAGTTTGAGCTGGCTACGGGCGGGACGATTTTCCTGGACGAAATTGGGGACATGAATCCAGTGACGCAGGCAAAAGTATTGCGCGTGCTGGAAAACCGCACCATCGAGCGGCTCGGCGGGACGCAGACTATTCCGGTAGATGTGCGTGTTATCAGCGCGACGCACAGAAACTTGGGGGCCGAGATTCGGGCGGGAAAATTTCGCGAGGATCTGTTTTACCGGCTTCGTGTGGTGACCCTGGAGCTGGCGCCGCTGCGCGCGCACAAGGAGGACATCGCGCTGCTGGCGGAGACTTTTCTGCAGATGCACGGAGCGCGGCTGGGACGAACGGCGCGACTGAAACGCGAAGCGCTGGCGGCGATTGAGAAGTACGATTGGCCGGGAAACGTGCGCGAGTTGAAGAACGCGCTGGAACGGAGCCTGGTGCTTTCCCGCGGCGACGAAATCGGCGTAGACGATTTGCCGGTGGAAGTCGTGAATGGCGAGCCGATCTCGCACAAGCAAAACGGCGGCGGGCCGGACAACGGACTCAGCGAGCGGGATTTCCGGGAAGCGAAACGGAAGTTTGAGGTCGCGTACCTGTCGAAGCAGTTGGCGGAGCATCGCTGGAATGTCTCGCGAACCGCGGCTACCATCGGGCTGCACCGGCAGAGTTTGCAGGAAAAACTGCGTGAGCTGGGCATTCGCCGGCCGGGCAGGGAACCGCTGGAAGAGGAGTGACTGGTGACTCGTGACAGGTGACTAATGAATCGAACAGCCAGTACGGCGACCTCAGATTATTTCGCGGGCTACGTGCTTGCGGGAGGCGGGAGCACGCGATTTGGCCGGGACAAGGCGCTTGTTGAAGTCGACGGGAAGCCCATGCTGGCGCGCATGATCGAGCTGCTGCGGGGTGCCGCTAAGGAAGGGAAAGTCGTTGCAGTGCGCGGAAAGTACGAAGCGTTCGGTGTGGAGATCATCGAGGATCGATGGCCCGGGGAGGGGCCGCTGGGTGGAATCATCACTGCGCTGGAAGACGCCGCCCAGAGCGCGGGGCGGGCCGAATGGAATCTAATTGTGAGCTGCGACATGCCGTTTTTGACGCGCGCGTGGCTGGAATACATGGCGACGCGAGCCGCGAGAAGTGCGGCGCAAGTCATTCTGCCGCATTCCACAGATGGGCCAGAGCCGCTGTGCGCGTGCTGGCGAACCGACGCGGCCGAAACGCTGCGCGCGGCGTTTGAAAGGGGCATTCGCAAAGTCACGGACGGTGTCGCACTCCTGCGCTCGGAAGTCCTTGACGAGGCCGAGTGGAAACGGTTTGATAGCGCAGGGCGGCTGTTCTGGAACATGAATACGCAGGCCGACTACGAAGAGGCCACCCGGAGTTTCAAAATGGGGCGCGCGTGAGCGAAGCAGCGCAAGGCAGCGGCAACGCAGTCAATTATTTTGAGTTTCGCGATGTGTGCAAGGCGTTCGACGACCGCCCGGTGTTGAAGGACGTAAGCTTCACGGTGAAACGCGGCGAGACGTGCGTGATCATGGGGCGCAGCGGTGTAGGAAAATCGGTTTCGCTAAAGCACATCATGGGATTTCTGAAGGCGGACTCCGGGCAGATCTTTGTCGACGGGGTGGACGTCACGAATTTCAGTGAAGAAAACTTCGAACCGATCCGGCGCAAAGTGACGATGGTGTTTCAGTCGGGCGCACTTTTCGATTCGCTCACGGTTGCCGAGAACATCGCGTTTCCACTGGAGGGCCAGGCGGGCCTGACGTACGAGGACATTGATGCGTACGTGACGAAGATTGCCAACATGCTGGAGCTGGAGGACGTGCTTGAAAAACTGCCGAGCGAGCTTTCCACCGGGATGAAGCGCGCGGTGGCCGTCGGCCGGGCGATGGCGCAAAATCCCGAGGCGATTCTTTATGACGAACCGACGACGATGGTGGATCCGATCATGGCGGGGCACGCGGGCGATTTGATCCTGCGATTGAAAAAGGCGTTCCACAAAACTTCGATCGTCGTCACTCACGATACGCATCTGGCTAAAAAACTGGCGGACGTGGTCGTATTTCTTCAGGAAGGCCGCGTGACTTTCTTCGGACCGTGGGCTGACTTTGAGAATTCAGAGGATCCCTTTCTCAAAAACTTTCGAATGCAAGACGAATTGATTCCTGCGCTGGACGTGACTCTGTGAGCCAAGCCATAAACGGCTCTGCTGATCCCATCAAACAGTTGTGCAGAGAGATGGGATTCTGGGATGTCCTGCTGTTCAACATAGCGACGGTGCTGGGTCCGCGCTGGATTGCAGCGGCGGCGCACAGCGGTCCTTCCTCGATCAGCTTGTGGATTATCGCCGCAGTGTTTTTTTTCGTGCCCTCCGCGCTGGTGATCAACGAACTCTCTTCGCGGTTCCCGTGTGAAGGTGGCTTGTACATCTGGGCCAAGGAAGCCTTTGGTGATTTCCACGGCTTCATCGCGGGCTGGACCTACTGGATCTACACGGTTTTTTACTTTCCTGGCTTATTGCTCGCGAGCGCAGCCATGAGCGCTTACATTATCGGCGAAGGTGGGGCGACCCTGGAGCACAATCGCCAGTTTCTACTTCTTGTTTCTCTGGCGTACCTGATCGTCGCTGTCGTCTTGAACATCATCGGACTGAACATTGGCAAGTGGTTGCAAAACGCAGGGGGCGTCTCGACTTACGCTCCGCTCCTCATGCTCGTCGCCCTGGGAGGTTTTTTGTGGATGGGGCACGGTTCGGTGACGCACCTGACATGGGCTAACATTCTGCCGGTTTGGAATTGGGATACCGTGAACTTCTGGTCGCAGATCGCTTTTGCGTTCACCGGCCTAGAACTTGTCTCGGCCATGAGCCAGGAGGTCCGTGATCCGCAGCGGACGCTGCCTCGCGCCGTGTTTGCCGCCGGCGCCCTTATCGCCGCAATGTATGTGGTCGGGACGATGGCTGTCATGGCTCTTGTTTCCCCAGCCGAAGTCTCCACGACCAGTGGGGTGTTCCACGCCATTACAGTGGGCTCGGTCGCGCTGAAGATAGGGTTCCTGGGAATCATCGCGGCGCTGCTCGCCACCGTGGGTAATGCGGGCGGCGTGGGGAGCACCGTAGCCGGAATCGCGCGTGTTCCCTTTGTGGTTGGGATTGACCGGTATCTGCCCGCGGCATTCGGGAAAATTCATCCGCGATGGAGGACCCCGTACGTGTCAATTATCGTGCAAGCTGTTGTTTCAGGCTTGATTCTGTTCTTGAGCCAGATCAACAGCCCATCGGTCAAAACGGCGTACCAGTTTCTGATCGATGCCGCCATCATTTTGTATTTCATTCCGTTCTTGTACATGTTCGCGGCGGCGATCAAATTGGTCGGGAGGCGCGAGCGCTTGGAGAACAAGAATGCCGTGCTGATTCCGGGCGGCAAATCCGGAGTATGGATCGTAAGTATTTTGGGCTTTGTGACGGTGTTGATCGGAATTATTGTCTCGCTCGTTCCGCCGGGAGACTCCTCAGACAAGCTCGGATTCGAATTGAGGCTTGTCGGAGGCACTTTGGCCGCAATTGCGCTAGGGCTGAGCTTGTATTGGCGCGGTGTGCGGCAAAAGAGTGGCGAAAATGCAGATGTCTAGAAGCCTTCTTTGATGAGGCGAGCCAGGTTGAGGTGCGACTCCGCCCGTCGCGAGTAGTGTCCTGCCTGCAGGTAGCGCTCAACGTATTTTCCAATTACATCGCCTTCGAGGTTGACTGCGTCGCCGGGTTTGCGGTCGCGGATGTTGGTGTGTTCGTAAGTATAGGGAATGACGGCGACTTCGGCGACGTTGTTCTGCCAGCGTGCGACGGTGAGGCTGATGCCGTCCATGGTGATGGATCCTTTAGGGACGACGTAGCGCGCGAATTCTTCGGGAACCTTCACGCCATACCACCAGTTGTCGCCTTCGGGCGTCAGATGCGCGACGTGGCCAACGGTGTCTACGTGGCCGAGAACGAAGTGTCCGCCAAATTCTTTTCCGGCCGTGAGAGGCTGCTCGAGATTCACACGCGCGCCGTGCTTCAGCCCGGCGCTTTCTACTCCGAAAGAAGTTTTGCTGAGGGTCTCTCCGGAGAGATCAGCGGAGAGCCGGCCGTTATGAAGATCAACGATGGTAAGGCAGCAGCCGTTTACCGCGATGCTGTTCGAAACGGCGAGCGATGGCGCGAGGGACGGCGCGTGGATGGTGACGCGGCCGCCGTCGCGTTTGAGGTTGAGGGCTTCGATGCTGCCGAGATGTTCGATGATTCCGGTGAACATTTTCAGGCGGTGGCGTGAGCGGGCTGCGCAACTTCCTGTAAGGCTTCGGTGAATATCGCGAGCGCCTGGTCAATCTGCTGCCGCGTGATGATGAGAGGCGGCTGGAAGCGCACGACGTTGCCGCTGACGCCGCCAACGCCGATTAACATGCCCTTGCGCAGGCAGGCGTCGCGAATGGCTTCGGCTTCGGCAGTGGCGGGAGTTTTCTGCGCGTCCTTCACGAGTTCGACGCCGATCATCAAGCCGAGGCCGCGAACTTCGCCGATAAGGGAATTCTTCTTCTGCAATTCGCGCAACTTGGCCATTGCGTAGTTGCCGGTTTCCGTGGCGCGGGCCGGCAGGTTTTCTCTTTCCAGGAACTCGATGTTGGCAAGCGCCGCTGCACAGCAAACGGGGTTGCCGCCGAAAGTAGAAAGATGATCGCCCGGTTTGTAAGCGGCGGCGATTTCCGAGCTTGCCGTGAACGCGCTGAGAGGAAAACCGTCGGCGATGCCTTTTGCGGTGACGAGAATGTCCGGCTCGACGCCATAGTATTCGATCGCAAACATTTTTCCGGTGCGCGCGAAGCCGGACTGTACTTCGTCGGCGATAAGCAGAATGCCGTAGTGATCCAGAACCCTTTTGACTTCCTTGAAATAGTTGAACGGCGGAACGATGATGCCGCCTTCGCCCATGACCGGTTCGGCGATGAACGCGGCAACGTCATTCGAAGTGGCGAACTTCACGATGTCATCGATGGCGCGGGCGCATTGGCGAGCGCACTCTTCGGGATCGTTGGGCCAGAGCGAGCGATACGCATACGGCGCGGGCGCGAAGGAAATCCCGGCGGCGTAGGGGCCGCCCTTCTTTTTGCGCGCGTAGTTGCCGGTGACGCTCAGCGCGCCCCAGCTTCGGCCGTGAAAGCTGGCTTGCAGTGAAATGAATTCATGCTTGCCGGTGTAGAGGCGGGCAAGTTTCAACGCGCCTTCGATGGCTTCGGCGCCGCCGTTGCCGAAAAATGTTTTCGTGAGTTTTTTTCCCGGCGCGATGTGGGCGATTTTCTCGGCGAGGTCGGCGACCGGTTGCACGTGATAGAGATAGGAAGAGCAGTGGACGAGTTTCTCCATCTGCGCTCTTGCGGCGGCGACGACCTGCGGGTTGCAGTGGCCCGCATTGGCCACGGAAATTCCGGCGAAGCAATCGAGATACTCGCGGCCGTGGATGTCCGTGACAGTAACACCGCTGGCGCGATCGATCACGATCGGCGCAACCGATTTTAAGAAACCCGTCATGACATAGTCTTTGTACTTCTGGATGGTGTCTGCCATTGCGAAAGCTTTCAGGCCAAAGGCCCGGTCAGTGTGTGATGCGAAGAGCAGCTTGATTATACCTGCCTTGGGAGCCGGATGCTTTGCGCGTTGCCACCTTTTACAGCGCAAGCGAAGGAGCCTTAGTGCGCCTTAGTGCGCGGTCAAGGAAGACGCGATTTTTGCCGGTATCTTCGGCCGTTCATCGCCGGGGGATATTTCCGATAGTTTTTGAATGTATTGTTTGGCGACGGTTTCTTTGCCAAAAGATTCTGCGGCGTGCGCGGCGCCGTAGAGAGCGTTGAAACGATTGGGGGCGACCTTTAGGACAGCTTCGTAGGCCGCCAGCGATTCTTGTGGCTTGCTCTCCAGCAAAAGCAGTTCCGCCAGCATTTCGCGGGCAGGTGTGACTGCGCCGGGAGTCACAGCGTTCTTGTCCATGCTCTCTTCGAGTTTCGCGGCCGAACGCATTTGAGTGATAGCTTCGCTCTTCTTTCCGGTCTGTTCCGCGACCCAGGCGTCCACTTCGCGACGCTGCACTTCAATCTGATTCGACCAGTAGACATTGTTTTGTTTCGAAGCCACATCGCGGAGCGCGGCGAGTTTCTGTTCGGCCATCGTAGCGCGTTCTAGATTCCCAGACCGCGCACTGCCTTCTCCGATGGCGGCCCAGGTGATCGCTTCCGCCCAAGGCACAGCGCCTTCTCTTACCTTCAAGGCCCTGGCCTGTTCCCAATTGCTAAGCTCAATGGCAGCACGAGCGGGAACCGCAGCAAGGGCATAGTCACCGGTGAGCGTCAGTCCCGAGACGGGGGGCAGCGCATTCATTTCGTCCAGCACCGCGATGGCCTGTTTTACGAGGCCGCTCTGTAAATAGGCATATTCGAGGTAATCCATGGCATGGAGACGCTGATCGCGCGCCTCGCCATTTGTAGAAGTGGCTTCGGCCGCCGCGGCAAGTTCAGCCGACCGTATATTCGAGGGAATGGATTCTTCCCACGACCCCACACGGGTGAAGAGGTGCGAAGGCATATGATTGGCGTGCGCCGAGGCGGGTGCAATCTTCGCGTACAGGCGCGCGGTAGTCAGGCCCTTCTCGGCCAGCACCGGATTGTCGTAGCAATGGATAATAGGATGGAGCCAGTGCGGCAACTTCGTTGAATGCTTGCCTGGCTTGTTCGTACTGGAAGGAGTACAGCAGTGCCACTGCCCGCTTGAAACCGGGCTGCGCCGTTTTCGAACACGAAGTTACGAAGTGGACCGAACCTACTTCTTCTGCCGACAGTTCATGGTCGTGTTCTTGCGCTGTAAGCGTCCGCGAGGCCAGCAGGAAAAACGCCACCAGCAGGATGGTGGTGCGTCGCATGGGGTTCTTCCTCCCAAAAAAGCTTGGGCGCACGGGAAAAATAAAACGAGGAGTGCTTGAGAAAGTATGTCGGCGGCGAAGTGCCAAGTCAACACGGGAAATGGCTGTTCAAGTGAGCTTCGAGGGCGAAATCCGGGCCGAACTGATGAATCTGGACATTCTGCAAGAGCTGTGGGGCAAGTTTGGGTGCGAGGGCGAAGGGGACTCGGTTTTGGCCGGCGATTTTGGGAGCGTAGAAGAGAAAAAGTTTGTGGACGGCTCCCGCCGTGAGAGCAGCACCGTTGAGCGTTGGTCCGGCTTCGAGGAGAACACTCAGGATTTCGCGGCGGCCAAGTTCTTTGAGGACGGCGGGCAGATCCATTCGGCCGTTCTTTGATTTGGCGCGAACGAGTTCGACGCCGGCGTTTTGCAATTTGCGCGCCTTGGCCGAAGTCAGAGGAGCTGCGGTGAAGACGAGGAGATCGTTATCGGACGTCTTGACGATACGCGATGCGGGTGAAAGGCGCAGTTTCGAATCGAGAATGACGCGGAGGAGGCGTTTGCGGCGCGCGAGCCCGCTGCGGTCGGTGAGCAGCGGATCGTCAGCGAGTATTGTGCCGATGCCCGTCAGCAGGGCGTCCGAGGCGCGGCGCATGCGGTGAACTTCCGCGCGCGATTCTTCGGAGGAGATCCAATCGCGGTTGGTGCGCTTGTCTGATTTCTTCGCGCGCTTTGGAAGGGCAAGCTGGCCGTCGAGCGTCAATGCTGATTTTAGCGTGACAAAAGGCTTTTTCGTGCGAATCCAGCAGGCAAACGGCTCGTTGAGGCGGCGCGCTTCTTCTTCACATACGCCGGTGAAAACTTCGATGCCGGAGGCGCGAAGGCGTTCGAAGCCGCGGCCGGAATTGACGGGATTGGGATCGTCCATGGCGGCTACCACGCGTTGCACGCCCGCGGCGATGATCGCCTCAGTACAAGGACCCGTGCGGCCGGCGTGATTGCAGGGCTCGAGCGTGACGTACATCGTCGCGCCGCGCGCCTTCCCGCCCGCGGATTTCAACGCGACGGTTTCCGCGTGATCGCGCCATTCGTACTGATGAAAACCTTCGCCGACAATCTGACCTTCGCGCACTATGACGCAGCCGACCATGGGATTCGGGCTAGCCAGGCCAGCACCTTTGCGCGCCAGGGCCAGCGCATGTTGCATGAAGCGAATGGCGTGCGCGTCCACGGTTCAGTCAAAGAGGGAATTGGCGTACGTTTCGGCG
>Ga0137361_10002351_pt1 | contig 12054 bp, 7 predicted proteins | sample Mad1_80_16metaG_FD_104923 | JGI IMG/M metagenome (GOLD analysis project Ga0137361, IMG submission 104923) | Vadose zone soil microbial communities from Angelo Coast Range Reserve, California, USA - Mad1_80_16 metaG | ecosystem: Environmental > Terrestrial > Soil > Vadose zone | place: USA... | reverse complement strand
GAGCGCGACCGCGGCGCGGTAGTGCTGCTCCACCTGGTCCCAGCGCTCCCGCCTCCCGTAGAGCGAGATCAGGTTCGCGTGGGCCTGCGCGAGCTTCGGGTCCTCCGCGAGGGCCCGCTCGTGCTCGCGGATCGCGCCCTCCGCGTCGCCCGCCTTGCCCAGGCGCACGCCTTCCGCCAGGTGCTCGCGCGCGCCCTCCTTCAACTGCCGCACCCGGTCCAGCACGGGGTCCTCGAGGGGCGGAGCCCCGAGCAGATACTTCTGGTACAGCGAGAGGCGCCGGCGGGCCTCCTCCTCGCGACCCAGGTCCCGGTACGCCATCGCGAGGGCGTACTGGGCGGCGCCGAAATCCTCGAACAGGCGCGTGGCCTCGAGATACCGCTCGGCGGCCGCCGCCATCCGCCCGCGGGCCGCCTCCACCCGGCCCAGGCCGTAGTGGGCCTGCGGGGAGCGCGGCTCGTCCGCGAGGATGGCCTGGTACAGGGCCGCGCTGCCCGCCGCATCCCCCGTCGAGAGGAGGGCCTCCGCGAGCTTCAAGCGGGCTGGGAGATACCCCGGCTGGGAGCGCAGCGCATCCCGCAGGGCGCCCACGGCCGCCTCGTGCCGGCCCAGACGGCCCTCGACCACGCCTTCCAGGTAGGCCCACTCGAAAGCCAGCGGCTCCAGCCTTCGCGCCTGCCCATAGAAGGCCACCGCGGGCTCGAGCTGGTCGTAGGCGTGGAGCAACCGGCCGAGGCCCGCGGCGGCGGCGGCATCACGCGGCTCCTGCTCGATGCGGGCCTGCGCGGCCGCGACCCGCGCGCGCAGGTCGGGCGGGTATTGCTCGAGGGGAAGGCGCTCCAGCCCGGCCTGCGGAGCCTCCGACAGGCCGACCGCGAGGATGAGGGCCACCAGGGAAGGAGCGGGCATGAACAGCCTGGTCAGCCCGCGGACCCCGCCAGCAGGCCCGCCATCCGCCGAATGCGCTCGGCGTCCGTGACCTTGAGGACGAAGTCGTCCGCCTCGACGGTCGAGCGGAAGCTGACGCGCGGGTTGCGGTGCGCCATCGGGCTGCGCATCGGCGAGGTGCCGCGCACGTGCACCTCCCGGGCGCCGGTCTCCATCACCACCTGCCGCACGTTGCCCTCGTTCACGCCGCCCCCGGGAAGGATCACGATCCGTCCCCCCGCCCGCCGGACGAGGGCCGCGATGACCGCCGTCCCTTCGAGCGCGGTCGCCGCCTGGCCGGAGGTCAGCACCCGGTCCACTCCCATGGCGACCAGGGCGTCCAGGGCCTCCTCGGGATCGCGGGCGACGTCGATCGCGCGATGAAACGTGACCGCGAGGGGACGGGCGGCGTCGACCAGGGGGCGCGTCCGCTCGACGTCCACGGTGCCGTCGCGCCTCAGGAGGCCCAGGACCACCCCGTCCGCGCCGAACGCCTTCGCGTGGGCGATGTCGCGCCGCATGACCTCGTACTCGACCTCGGAATAGAGGAAGTCGCCCCCGCGGGGCCGGATCATCATGAAGATGGGGATCCCGATGCGCGCCCGGCACTCGGCGATCGTTCCCGCGCTGGGGGTGGTGCCGCCCTCGATCAGGTTGTCGCACAGCTCGACCCGGCCCGCCCCGCCCGCCTCCGCGGCGAGGGCGGACTCGACGGAGTCGATGCAGGCTTCGATGAGGATGCGCGGGTTGGGCATGGAACGGTTGGCGCGGACGCGCTAGAGTCGCGCGAGCGGAGTATACCTCGTGGGCTCCCTCCTTGCCGGAGACGGTCCGCCGATGCCACGGCGAGAGTTCCTCCGCACGGGTACGGCTGCCCTCGGGCTCGGGGCGCTCGCGCCGATGATTGGGCCGCCGCGCCCGCCTTCCCCCCGGCCCGTCCCCACCCCCCAGCAGCTCGCCTGGCAGCGGGCGGAGCGGGCCCTCTTCGTGCACTTCACGATCAACACCTTCACGGACCGGGAATGGGGCGACGGCACCGAGGACCCGCGACTCTTCGCCCCCGCGCGGCTCGACGCGGGGCAGTGGGCGCGCGCGGCCAAGGCGGGCGGCTTCCGGAACATGATCCTGACCGCCAAGCACCACGACGGGTTCTGCCTGTGGCCGAGCCGGCACACCGACCATTCTGTGCGGCGCAGCCCCTGGCGGGACGGGCGGGGGGACCTGGTCCGCGAGTTCGTGGACGCGGCCCGGACGGAGGGGCTGGGGGTCGGCCTCTACGTCTCGCCCTGGGACCGTCACGAAGCGTCCTACGGCGACTCGCCGCGCTACGACGACTTCTATTGCGCGCAGCTCGAGGAGCTCCTGACCGGCTACGGCCCCCTGGTGGAGGTGTGGTTCGACGGCGCCAACGGCGAGGGCCCCAACGGAAAGCGGCAGGAGTACGACTGGCCGCGCATCCATCGCGTGGTCCGCACGCTGCAGCCGCAGGCCCTGATCTTCTCCGACGCCGGCCCGGACATCCGGTGGATCGGCAACGAGCACGGCGTGGCCGGCGACCCGAACTGGTGCGCGGTCGATCCCGCGCGGGTTCCCTACCCCGGCGTGAGCGGCCCCGAGGTCACGGGCGCCCTCCAGCATGGAGACCCCGAGGGGAGTGTGTGGCGGCCCGGCGAGGCCGACGTCTCCATCCGCCCCGGGTGGTTCTGGCACGCGGCGGAGGACGACAAGGTCCGGACCACCGAGGACCTCCTGGACCTCTACTTCACGTCCGTCGGCCGCAACTGCGGCCTGCTGCTCAACGTCCCTCCCACCGCCGAGGGCCTCTTCCACGAGACCGATGTCCGCCGGCTGGCCCAGTTCGGGGAGAGGATCCGGGCGACGTTCGCACACGATCTCGCCGCGGGGTCGCGCGCCCGGGCAAGCGGCCGCGCCGACCGGAGGCACGCGGCCGACCGGGTGACGGACGGCGACCCCGACTCGTTCTGGAGCCCGAAGCCAGGCACCACGACGGCTGGGTCGAGCTGGAGCTCTCCCGACCGGTGCCTTTCGACGTGGCGTGCCTGCAGGAGGCGATCGAGCACGGGCAGTCCGTCGAGCGGTACCGCCTCGAGGGCTGGGCGGGCGGCGGCTGGCAGGTCCTGTCCCGCGGCACCACGATCGGCCACAAGAAGCTCGACCGCTTCCCGGCGGTGACCACGACCCGCGTCCGCCTCACCGTCGAAACGGCGCTCGACACGATCCGGATCGGCGCAATGCGTCTCTATCGGAGCACCGGGACCTAAGGCCGCGCGAAAGAGAAAAACGGCGGGTGCGGGACGATCCCGCACCCGCCGTTCAGCAGGAACTGGTCAGAAGCTGAGGCGCGCCGCCAACCGTAGCTGTCGCTCGTCCCCGTTCGTGCTGGTGATCGTCATGAACCCCGACGAGTTGACGCTCCCGTTGGGTTGGCCGAAGTGCGGGGTGTTGGTCACGTTGAAGGCCTCGATCCGCGCCTCCAGGGTGACCTTCTTGATGGGGAACCGGCGGAACAGCGAGAGGTCGAGGTTCGTCCAGCTCGGCCCCCGCACCGAGTTGCGGCCGACGTTGCCGAAGCGCACCTCGGTGACCGGCTTCCACGCGCTCTTGTCCCAGAACGGGTTGGCGGAGCCGATCCCGCCGAGCTGATTGGGGGTGCCCACCAGGTCGGCGTTCTGCTGGTTCCCCGGCGCGTTGAGCGAGGCGCCGGAGGCCCTGACATTGAACGGCCTCCCGCTGACGTAGCTGAAGACGCCGTTGAGGGCCCAGTCCTTGACGATCGCGCTGAGGGGACCCGAGCCGCTCTTCCCGAAGGGCAGCTCGGCCACGAACCCGAGCTGGAACATGTGGGTGCGGTCGAAGCCCGCGGGACCGTAGTTCTTGTCGAGGGCAGAGGGCGTATTGAAGTCGACGGCCGCCCAGCCATCGTCGTCGGTACGGTTCATGGCCTTCGACCATGTGTAGGCCCCCTTCACGAAGAACCCCTTGCTGAAGGGCCGGTTGATCGCGACCTGCAGCGCGTGGTAGTTGGAGCTGAGCCAGCCGTCCCAGCGGAGCAGGGCCTGCGTGCGCTTGAACTTCTGGAAGAGGAGCTGGCCCGCCTGGCCCTGGCCAGGTGCCGCCGCGTTGATGTCGAGGTCCGCGAGCTGCTGCGTCGTCTGGGTACCCACGTAGCTCGTGGCCACCGAGAAGTGCCCCGGCAGCCGGCGCTCGTAGGTCACGTTCCAGGACTGGATGTAGCCCCGGTTGATGTGGTCGGGGTAGGGCGAGCGCATGGAGGCGGTGGTCGGCAGGTCCACCGCGCCCGAGTTCAGGTCGGGTCCTCCGAAGAGGGGAATGCCCGACGCGAGGGTTCCGACCGGAACGAAGCTGTTGGGGCCCACGAAGCTCTGGTTGATGGTGAGCGGGTAGAAGCCCCGCAGGGGCCGCGAGAACGGGATCGGATCGACGGTGATGCCGTAGCCACCGCGGAACACGTTGTCCTCCCCCATCCGATAGGCGAATCCGATCCGGGGCAGGAAGTGCTTGTGCCTGATCTCGATCCCCAGGTCCTCGGGGTTGCCGCCGAGCCCCCCCAGCAGCACCTTGTTCGTCGCCTGGTCGTAGACCTCGAGCCCGCGGTTCTTGCGCGTCATGAGCGGGTACTTCTCCCAGCGCAGGCCCAGGTTGACGGTCAGGTCCTTGTTGACCTGCCAACGGTCGCGGACGTAGAGGCCGTACTGCCACTCCCGGCCGGTCATGATCTCGTACTGCACGGCCTTCTGGACGTTCGTCGTGAGCCCGAGCAGGAACTGGGCGTAGGAGTTGAACTGGTTGGGCGAGCCGGTCGGGCCCTGGGCGGTGGCCCCGCCGCCGAACTGCAGGAATCCCCGCGGCCCCTGCCCCAGCTCCGGCTGCCAGTGGTTCAGCTCCATCCGCACGATGTCCACGCCGAAGCGCATCTCGTGCTTGGTGGCGACCCAGGTGAGGTTGGCGGAAGCGTTGTAGCTCCGGTCGTTCCGGTAGAGCGGCGTCCAGCCGTCGACGCCCCCGAAGGGCTGGTAGCCGTCGATGGTGAAAGACGGCATTCCCGACGTGCGGGGATCACCGCCGCTGAGTCCGGCCCCGTTGGTGCCGGGGATCCCGAACACGTCCGTGCCGAAGTTCGTGCCGATATCGGGCGGGATGGCCGTCTGGTCGAAGCGGGTCAGGCCGAGGCTCCCGTCGAGGACGACCTTCGGCGAGATGGTCCAAGTGGCGCCGAGGGTGGCGAGCTTGACCTTGGTGTCGCCGACTCCCGAACCCGCACCGAAGCCGTAGCCGCCCGCCCCGCCGTTCTGGGGATTGCCCAGCCACATGTCGGACTCCACCGTCGCGTTCATCTGGCTGTACTTCGCCCAGATCTGCGCGGCGGAGCCGAGGTTGTAGTTGAGTTTCCCGTCGAAGTTGTTGCGGTGCAGGTTGATCGGCCCCGTGCCGATGTAGTTGCCGGAGGTGCCGGGCTTGTTGGGCAGGGGGAGCCGGGCTTGGAGAGCCAGCGCGATGGGGCTGATCCGGTTGGAGGGGATCACGTTGTTGGCGAAGGGTGTGCGGCCCGAGCCGTCGGCGTTACCGGTAGCCGGGTCGTAGAGGGTCGTGCCGAACGAGCTGAAGTCCCCCGCCCGCATGGCCGCGGTCGGCAGGGTGCCCGTCCGCGTGGCGGCCGTCGTCTCGTACGTCCCTTCCCAGGCCCCGAAGAAGAACAGCTTGTTCTTGACGATGGGACCGCCCAGGGTCGCCCCGTCGATGTTGCGGTGGCTCGCGACCTTGGGTACCTCCTTACCGGTCGCGTCGAACTTTGAGACGAAGAAGTTCCTCGCCCGGAGCGCCTGGTCCTCGTGGAGGGCGAAGCCGGAGCCGTGGAACTCGTTGGTGCCGGACTTGGTCAGCACGGTGACCGCGGCTCCCCCCGCCATGCCCTGCTCCGCGTCGAAGTTGTTGGTCGAGATGTTCACCGTGTCCACCGTCTCCGCGGGCGCCACGTACACCGCGTGGTGCGGCAGCCAGATGTAGATGTTGGTGGTGCCGTCCAGCCGGGTGTTGTTGCTGTTGCGCGCGGTGCCGTTGACGTTCGTGGTGAGGGCGCGGGCCGGGGTGTCGGTCACCGCGTTCTGGAACCCCGCGGGTGTGGTCCCGGGCACCAGGTTGAGGAGGCTCTGGTAATTGCGGTAGTTGCCGAGGGGCAGGCTCGTGATCTCCTTCGACTTCAGCTCGGCCGTGACCGAGCCCGAGTCGGTCTGCAGCAGGGTCCGCTCGGACTGGACGGTGACGGCCTCGGTGAGCTGCCCCACCTCCAAGCCGACGTCCACGCGGGTGATGCTGTTGGACGAGACGGGCACGTTCTCCTTCACGGACTCCTTGAATCCCGCGAGGACGACCCGGATCGTGTAGGTCCCGGGCTGCACGTTGACGAACCGGTAACCGCCGTCGCTACCGGTCACGCCCTCGCGGGCGAGGTTGGTCTCCTTGTGGACGATGGTCACCGCGGCGCCGGGCACCGCGGACTTGCTCGCGTCGGCCACGTTGCCGACGATGCTGCCGTAGAGGACCTGCGCATCGCTCCGCCCGGCCAGCGCTCCGACCAGGAGCGCCACGGCCAGCGCTGCGAAGAGCGCCGGTCTACGGCCGACGAGGCATTTCATGGTACTGACCTCCTGCTTCTGTCCAAACGGGGACGAGCGGAGGCGGGAGCCTGGGTCCGGGCGCTCGCGGAGAGGTCCGTGTGTGGCAAGCCCCTGGCCCCCGCCGGTGGCTACAGCCAAAGTATTTGTTCCCCTTCGAGAAAACGAGTGGGGCAACCCTACTGCACATGCCCCGGGGAAGTCAACGGCTTCGGGGAGTAGACTGACCGCGAATGAGAGCGCTCCTCGTCCTCTCTTCCCTGACGCTGGTGGCGGGGTGCGGGCCGAGAGTCCCCCGTTCCCCGGAGTTCCCGGGCGCTCCCGTGATCCTCATCTCCATCGATACCCTGCGCGCAGACCACCTCCCGGCCTACGGCTACGCCAAGGTGGAGACCCCGGGCATCGATGCCCTGCAGCGCGATTCGATATTCTTCGAGAACGCCTACAGCCAGTGTCCCCTGACCCTCCCCTCACACGTGTCGATGATGACGGGCCTCCTGCCTGCCGAACACGGGGTGAGAAGCAATCTCGGCTACCGCTTCGACGGCGACGCCCACCCGACGCTGGCCCGGATCCTCCGGACCCACGGCTACGCCACGGGGGGCGCCGTGTCCGCCTACGTGCTGCGGGGGGCCACGGGAATCGGCGAGTCCCTGGACTTCTTCGACGACTCCGTAGGGGGCGACGTCGAATGGACGCGGGACCTGAGCCTCCTCCGGCGCCCCGGCGGGGAGACCGCTCGGCGCGCGATCGCCTGGGCCGAAAGCGTGAAGAGCAGGCCGTTCTTCCTCTTCCTGCACATCTACGAGCCGCACCTCCCCTATGAGCCGCCGGAGCCCTACCGGAGCCGCTACGGATCGACGTACGACGGCGTGGTCGCGGCGAGCGACGGCGTCATCGGGGAGTTCCTCGGGCAGCTCAAGCGCGACGGCATCTACGACCGCGCGATCATCCTCCTCGTCTCCGACCACGGGGAGGGGCTGGGGGACCATGGCGAGCAGGAGCACGGCGTCCTGCTCTACCGCGAGGTCCTCCACGTCCCCCTTCTCCTGAAGCTTCCCCTCTCGCGCGACGCGGGAACGCGCGTGGCGGAGCCCGTCGGGTTGATCGACATCGTGCGGACGGTCACGGCCCTCCTGAAGCTCGAGGCGCCCCCGACTCTCACGGGGGTGTCCCTTCTGGGTCGAGACCGCCCGGCGAGGGCCCTTTCCCGGCGGATCTACAGCGAGACCTACTACCCCCGAATACATCTCGGGTGGAGCCACTTGCGCTCGCTGGTGGACGCGCGCCATCACTACATCGAAGGCCCGAAGCCCGAGCTCTACGAGATCGTGCGGGATCCCCGCGAGACCTCCTCCCTCGCCGATGCAAGGATCGCGCGCTCGATGAAGACGGAGCTGGACGGTTACCCCACGGGCTTCGTGGAGCCGGGCCGGGTGGATCCCGAAGTGGCCGAGAAGCTGAAGGCGCTTGGCTATCTCTCAGGGGCGGCTCCGACGCGCGACGGAAAGGCGCTGCCGAATCCGAAGGACCGGATCCAGGCGCATGAAGAGCTGAAGGCCGCCTATCAGCTGGCCCGTCAGGGGAAGGACGAAAATGCCCTGACGTCCCTGAGGCGCCTGCTCGAGGAGAATCCGGATTCCTTCGAGGTCCAGCGGGAGCTGGCGGGAACCCTCGCGCGCCTCCGCAGATACGAGGAGGCCGCGGCCGCGTACCAGCAGGCGATCAGGCTGTCCCCCAGCCTGGCCGGCTCCCTGGCCCTGCCCCTCGGCCTGGTGGAGCTCGAGATGGGCAAGCTCGAGGAAGCGAAGGCCCGGGCGCAGGCCGCGCTCCCGGAGGATCCCGGTCGCGCGCACCAGCTCCTGGCGAAGGTGGCCCTCGCTCGCAGCGACCTGGCGGAGGCGGAGCGCCAGGCCCGGCTGGCCATGGCGGATCCGGCGGCGGAGTCCGAGGGTGCCATGATCCTGGCGCAGGTCCACGTGCGGCGGTCGGAGCTGCCCCTGGCCCTCGCGGCGCTCGAGAAGGCGCGCGCGCGCGCCCTCGAGCAGAATCGCGGCCCCGTCGCCGGCCTGGACCATCTGCGGGCCGACGTGCTCGCGCGGCTCGGCCGGTTCGCGGACGCAGAGGCGGTGCTCAGGCAGGAGATCCGCTCGTCCCCCGGGAGAGCGCAGACGTACGCCAGCCTCGCGGTCGTGGTCGCGCTGCAGGGGCGGTCACGGCGCGAGGTCCACGACATCCTCGAGTCCATGGTGAAGGCGAATCCCGTCCGGGAGACGATCGCGCTCGGGGCGAAGACCCTGGAGTTCCTGGGGGACAAGGACGCGGCGGTTGGGTGGCGACGCCGAGCGGCTTCGTCGGGAAGCCCGCCGCCCTAGAAGCCTTGGACTGGACCGTTGCCTCCGCACTGCATACAATGCAATCAGTGATTGCAATGGAGGCCCTGTGGCGAGCATCACCATTCGCAGGCTCGACGAAAAGACCAAGGCGCGATTGCGCATTCGCGCCGCCCAGCATGGGCGCTCGATGGAGGAAGAGGCTCGCACGCTGCTGAGGGTCGCCCTGAGGGACGACATCCCCCCGGCCGGCAACCTAGCCGACGCCATCCGCGCCCGCTTCCGGCGTCTCGGGGGGGTCGAGCTTCGCCTTCCCGCCCGCCAGCCCATGCGTGAGCCGCCGAAGCCCGGCCGATGATCATCCTCGATACGAATGTCCTGTCGGAGTTGATGAAGCCCACGCCGGCCGCGGAGGTGGTCGACTGGATGGCCGCCCGGCCCGCGGCCAGTCTCTACACGACCAGCATCACTCAGGCAGAGATCCTCCATGGCCTGATGCTTCTCCCGGCGGGCCGACGCCGCCGCGCACTCGAAGCGGCGGCCACGTCCATGTTCACAGAGGACTTCGCGGGCCGGATCCTCGGATTCGGCACGGACGCGGCGCCGCCTTACGCCCGGATCGCTTCCGATCGACGGCGCGGCGGGCGTCCCATCTCGCATTTCGACGCCCAAATCGCAGCGATCGCTCGTTCCACGGGAGCGGCCGTCGCGACTCGCAACCCGGCCGACTTCGAGGGGTGCGGCGTGACCCTCGTGGACCCCTGGAAGTCGTAGCGGCTAGGGCGGGGTGATCTGGAACTCCTCCTTCAGGCTCCGTGATTCGGCCTCGGCGGACCGCTGGATCTCCTGGAACTGCTTCAAGGACTGGCTGGCCAGGTCGGCACGGCCGGTCGCGCGATAGGCGCGGGCGAGCTGGTAGTGCAGGCTGCCGTCCTGGTCGGTCTCGAGGGCGGCCTGCAGGGAAGGAATGGCCTTCGCCGCCTCGCCGATCTCGAGATAGGCGCGGCCCAGGATCGCCCGGGCCCGCAACAGCTTCGGGTCGCGGCTGGCCGCTCTCTCGAGGAAGGGGACGGCCTTTCCGGGCTGCTGGGCCTTGACCAATGCCTCGCCGAGCAGGAGGGCCAGCTCCGCGGAGTCCGGCTCGCGACTCAGCAGGTCTTCCAGGAGGGGGCGCGCCCCCTCGGCGTCGTTGGCGACGAAGAGCATGGTGGCCAGCTCACGCCGAATGCGGAGGTCCTCGGGCCAGGCCTGCGCCGCCCTCTTCAAGTCCTCGATCGCCTCGCCGACGAGCCTCCTCTGGACGCGCAGGATCTCGACCCGCCGCAACGTGGCTTCGGGCGACGGCGGGAGCTTTTCGAGACGGCCGAACGCCTCGTCGGCCAGGGCGTGGGCGGCGCGGGACAACCAGAAGAGGCCTTCGGCCGTGCCGAGGGACTGCGCGGCCGCGAAGACCGACGCGTAGTTCGCCGCGCGGAAATCGCACTCCAGGCTGCGGGAACGGCAGTCGGGGGGCGGGATGCTCCGCGACTTCTCCCTTTCGACCGCGGCCCACTCCGGGTGGCCTTTCTCCTCGTAGATCCGGGCCAGGGCCTCGTGGGCCTCCGCCAGGTCGGGCCGTTTCTCGAGCGCCTCCCGGTAGAGCCGGAAGGCGTTGGCGGGCTTGCCCTCGGCGATCATCACCTGCGCGACCAGCCGCAGGATGTAGTCGGAATCCGGCGCGGAGCGCTGGAGGCGCTGCTGGGCGATCAGGGCCATCGCCTCGTAGCTGCGCCCCAGCCCGTACCACGCGCGCGGGTCCTGCGGGGCCTGTTCCGAGAGCGCACGGTACTGTCGTATGGCGGGCTCGAAGCTCCGCAGCGACCACAGCGCATCCGCCAGCCGGCGCCGCGCCTCCTGGTTGTCGGGCTGAGCGCCGACGACCCTCTGCAGCGGCTCCACCGCTCGCGCGGGCTGGCCGAGGTCGATGTACGCGGCTCCGAGAAAGAGGGAGGCGGGCAGCAGGTCGGGCCGGAGCCTCAGCGCGGCCTCGAGGCGAGGCACCGCCTCCCGAGGCCGGCCGGCCATGGAGAGCGCCATCCCCAGGTTCAAGAGCATGCCCGGCTCGTCCGGCAGCGCGCGGGTGATCTCGGCGTAGAGAGCGGCCGCCTCGTCGAAGCGGCCCGCGGCCATCGCCTCCCTGCCCCTCCGGGCCGTGACGGCCAGGTCGTCCGAGGAGGGGCTCGCGGAGAGCGCGGCGCAGGCCAGGACGAAGAATGCCCCCAGCCCGCCGGTGCACGCTCGGATGCGCACGCCTACTCGCTGCTTGGCGCCGGCGCCGAGGCCGGGGGCGCCGTGACGCTGAAGGGCTCGTGCAGCTCGAGGGACTTGCCCGACAGCTCGTCCTTGACGCGCATCACGATCTCGTAGTCGCCGGGGGTCGCGTCTCCGAGGGAGAAGCCGATCATGCGCGACAGCGATCCGGTCGGGGTCGGGTTGATGATGCTGGGGGCGTCCTGCGTGTACAGCCCGCCGTCGCTCCGCCGGACCTGGTAGCCCATGGAGACCCGGGGCAGGCCCGAGGCCTCCAGCCGGGTCGCCCCGTAGACCTCGAGCTGGCAGAACAGGGAGGCCCCTTGCGCGAAGTCGCGTCGCGCCAGGACGGCCAGGCGGTCACCCGTCCGCCCGTCCTCCGTCTCCTCGCGGACGTCGCTCAGGACGGGGGTCGTGACGCGGAACTGTCCGAGGTCGGGGACCTCGAACTCGTGGACGACCGTCCCCATGCGACCCGTGGCCTTGTCCCGCACCACGATCTTGGCCTGGTAGCGCCCGGTGACCAGCTCGAACTCGCGGACGATGGGCAGCCAGGTGCGGGCGAGGCGCTCCCGGGTGGGGGGAGGAAGCTTGAGATCCACCTTCTGGTCGTAGCGGAAGAACTCCCCGGTCTCGCGGTTCGCCGCGACCATGAGGAATTGCAGCGCTCCCATCGAGCGGCCCTCCTCCTCCGCGAAGGCGAGGCTGCGAATATCCACCTCGGCGGCGACCAGCACGTGCGCGCGGCCGAGGAGGGAGGCCTCCTCCCTCAGGAAGTGGGTCATCCGCAGGGGGATGTCGTCCACTTCGTACGGCGAGTCGAGGGCGTGCTGGAAGACGGGATCCCCGGG
>Ga0137361_10002346_pt1 | contig 12062 bp, 7 predicted proteins | sample Mad1_80_16metaG_FD_104923 | JGI IMG/M metagenome (GOLD analysis project Ga0137361, IMG submission 104923) | Vadose zone soil microbial communities from Angelo Coast Range Reserve, California, USA - Mad1_80_16 metaG | ecosystem: Environmental > Terrestrial > Soil > Vadose zone | place: USA... | reverse complement strand
TGTAGCGGCGATCTATGACCGCCGGTATTTCGTTGATTCCAGGAAAGACCGGCGCTCATAGAGCGCCGCTACAGTTGCTCGAACCGATTTTTCCGCAGCCTGCTAATGAAATTGAGGATTGAAAAATAGCCGGATACCCGCAACCCCAAAAAGATCGGAACATCGGTAACCTTCTTCCCGTACAGCGGTTGTATGCCCAGGAGGTGAATCGTGTTTCGTGACGTCCGGCTTGGCTTGAAGCTCCTGTGGAAGGATCGTGGATATGCGGCAACCGCGATAATCACGCTGGCGGTCTGCATCGGGGCCAATACCGCGATCTTCACGATCGTGAATTCAGTCCTGCTGAAACCTCTTCCTGTTCCGGAATCCGGACGCATTCTCCTGATGTCGAATCAGTATCCGAATTCGGGAACCGGGGCCGCGGTTTTCACAAACAGCGGTGTGCCCGACTACTACGACCGGCTTCGGGACCTGAAGGTTTACGAAGAGCAGGCGATGTACAACGGCACGAACCTGTCGATCGACATCGACGGTTCACCCGAGTTGATCCGCGGAATGGCAGCGACCCCTTCATTGTTTCGCCTGTTGAAAGTCCCGCCGGTAAAGGGCCGCATTTTTGACGATGGCGAAGGTGAGATCGGCAGCGAGCAGAAAGTGATGCTGAGCTACGGCCTGTGGCAACAACTTTATGGCGCCCGGCCGGACGCCGTCGGGCAGCAGATTCGATTGGGAGGCCGGCCCTTCGCTATCGTCGGCGTGATGCCCCGGCACTTCGAGTTTGCGGATCCTCAGGCACGATTCTGGGTACCGCTCGCATTCACGGTGGAACAGAAGTCGGACGACAACAGGCACAGCAACAGCTGGTACAACGTCGGACGCCTGAAGCCCGGCGCGACCATCCAGCAGGCACAGGATCAGGTCAACGCGCTGAACGCCGCCAACCTGGAGCGCTTTCCCCAGTACAAACAGCTTCTCATCAACGCCGGCTTCCACACCCGAGTCGAGCGGCTTCAGGACATGCTGGTTCGCAGCGTCAGGCCGACCCTCTACCTCCTCTGGGGTGGTGCCGTGTTTGTCCTGCTGATCGGGGGGGTGAACATTGCAAACCTCGCGCTCGCGCGATCGAACCTTCGCATGAAGGAACTTGCAACGCGGCTTGCGATCGGCGCCGCACGCGCTCAGGTCGCACAGCAGCTCATTATCGAAAGCTTGTTACTGGCCGTTGCGGGCGGTCTGGCAGGCATGCTGACCGGCTCCGGAATACTGCGCGCGCTGCGAACGATCGGACTCGACCGTTTGCCGCGCGCCGGCGAGATTCACATGGACCTCACGGTGGTAGGGGCGGCCCTGGCCGTATCCGTGATTGTCGGAGTCTTGATCGGCCTGGTGCCCGTCGTTCATCTGTTCAATGTGAACCTCAGCACCGTTTTGCACGAGGAAAGCAGGACCGGCACCGGCGGGCGGAAAGCCCGCACTCTTCGACGCGTTCTCATCGTTGCTCAGGTCGCGTTTACTTTTGTGCTGCTGATCGGCTCCGGACTGCTGCTCGCCAGCTTCAGAAACCTGCTCGCCGTCGATCCCGGATTCAAAGCTGAAGGTGTCATCACCGGTGGTATAGGCATGCCGCGAGTCCGCTACGCCAACGACAGCGACGTGCGCTCGTTCACGAATCGCGCGCTGCAGGCCATCCGGAGCGTCCCTGGTGTGACGAACGCAGGAGGAACCACGAACATTCCGCTCAGCGGCAATCACAGCGACAGTGTCATCATCGCAGAGGGATACCAGATGAAACCCGGCGAGTCCCTGGTTTCCCCGATGCAGATCACCGTCACGCCGGGTTATTTCGAAGCAATGAGGACTCCGCTCGTGCGCGGCCGGTACTTTGACGAACACGATAACGAGACCGGCCGGCTGGCTGCGATTGTGGACGAGCGGCTTGCCGCGAGATTCTGGCCGGGCGCCGATCCCATCGGAAAACGGATCTACCGGCCGATGAATCCGAGAAACCTTTTGAAAGTGGACGAAAATACGCGCTGGATCACGGTCGTTGGCGTTGTTCGGGAAGTCCAACTCGAAGATCTTGCCGGCCGGCCCACGACTGTGGGTGCTTACTACTTCCCGGCGGCGCAATCGGTTCCACGCGGCCTGGTCATCGCGATCAAAACGAAAATCGATCCGGCCGTGGTTCTGCCCGCGGTGCGGGCCGAGCTCAAGAAATTGGATCCGGCGATGCCGTTTTCCAATGTTCGAACGATGACGGAATATGCCTCGCTGTCACTCATGTCCCGGAGAGCCGCGATGCTCCTGGCGATCTCTTTTGGATTTATTTCATTGTTCCTCTCCTCCATCGGGATCTACGGAGTCCTTGCTTACCTCGTCACCCAGCGTACGCGGGAGATTGGAATTCGCATCGCATTGGGAAGCACAGCCCGCGGTATTTTCAGACTCGTGCTGCGTGAAGGGTTACTGCTGGTCGCGTGCGGTCTTGTGCTGGGCGTGGCTGGCACGGTGGCACTGCGCCGATCCCTGCAGAGCGAGATCTACGGGCTGGGGGCCATGGACCCCATGGTGATGGGCATCGTCATGGCGACACTGGGAATCATCGCGGTCGCGGCCTGCTCGCTCCCGGCCCGACGGGCCACGCAGGTGGATCCCGTGGCGGTGTTGACCCAGCAGTAAGATTTTGAAATTGGACGAATCCTGCATCTCAAATCCGAAATCCGAAATGTCAAATTGGACGGGGCTGACGTGCTTAGTCCAATTTGACATTTCGGATTTCGGATTTGAGATGCAGGATTCGTCCAATTTCAAGATGGTTTTACCTTACTTTACATCCCACCGGTAAACCTCCCCTCCCTCAGCCCGTCTAAAAATGCGCGGTTTTTGGACCGCAACAGACCTCCCTAGTTGGTGAATTCATTTAAATATGATCAAACAACCGGCATTAGTGTGCCTCCTTGTCGTTACAAGCCTGGTTTCGTCCATAGCCGAAGCCGCCTCGCACGACCGGATTCTGCATAAAATCGAAAAAACCTCGTCCTTCGCGGTCCGAGGCAACGTTCATCCCATGGCTCAAGCCGGCAACGACCGCGGCAGCGTCGGCCGGTTATTCCGCATGGAACGCATGACGATGACGTTCAAGCCGACGGATCCTCAGGAAGCCGACCTCAACACGCTTCTCAAACAGCAGCAGGACCCGGCGTCGCCGAACTATCACAAATGGATCACTCCGGAGGAGTTTGCCGATCGCTTCGGCATCAGTGCGAACGATTTGACGCAGATTGTGGACTGGCTTCACGCGCAGGGATTCACGGTCGATGAAGTGGCGCGTAACCGGCGGTCGGTCACGTTCACCGGATCAGCCGGGCAGGTCGAAACTGTATTTCGCACAGCAATTCACGAATATGCCGTCGACGGCAAAACGTTCTACGCGAATGCGAACGATCCGTATGTTCCCGATGCTTTCGCGAACGTGGTTCTGGGCTTTCGATCATTGAATAACTTCCACCTGAAGGCGCGAGCAAGGCGAACCCGCGTCCACGACGCCTCACCGCAGTTCACGTCCACTGTGACGGGAAACCACTTCCTGGCTCCCGCCGACTTCGCCACGATTTACAACCTGAATAGTCTGTACGCGAATGGGCTCGATGGAAGCGGTCAGAGGATTGCCGTCATGGGGCAAACGAATATCGACCTGACCGATATCCGCGCATTCCGCAGCGCTTCCGGCCTGCCGCCCAACGATCCGGAAGTGGTGCTGGTTCCCGGCTCGAGCGATCCGGGAACGAACAACGACGATCTTGGAGAGGCCGATCTCGACCTCGAGTGGTCCGGAGCCGTTGCCCGAAACGCTCACCTTATTTATGTGAACTCGAACAACGGAGTATTCGACTCGCTTCAATACGCGATCGATCAAAACCTCGCTCCGGTGATCAGCATCAGCTATGGGGATTGCGAGAAGAATTTTTCCGGCCAGGACATGAACATCCTCGGGGCGCTCGGGCGACAGGCTGTTGCGCAGGGGATAACCATTCTCACCGCAAGCGGCGATACGGGTGCCGCCGATTGCGACTACAACGCCCGCATCGCTACCCGTGGACTGGCCGTGGACTTTCCTTCGAGCCTTCCTTACGTCACCGGCATGGGAGGCAGCGAATTCCAGGACGGTGCGGGCTCGTGGAGCGCCACCAACAACGCAACGAATGGATCGGCTCTTTCCTACATTTCGGAAAGAACGTGGAACGACAACACTGCAAGCGGCAAGCTCTCAGCCGGAGGCGGCGGCCGCAGCATCTATTTCTCGAAACCGGACTGGCAGGCTGGTACGGGCGTGCCGAACGACCAGGCGCGTGACGTGCCCGATATTTCTCTGAGCGCTTCGGCCGACCACGACGGTTATCTGATCTGTTCTCTCGGAAGCTGCGCGAACGGTTACCGGTCCACAGACGGCAGCTTGAATATCGCAGGCGGCACTTCCGTGGCTGCGCCGGCTTTCGCCGGGATCGTTGCGATACTCAACCAGGCGGCGAATTCGCCGCAGGGAAACATCAATCCCGCCTTGTATCGGCTGGCGGCGATCGCGCCGGGCGTCTTCCATGACATCACGGCAGGGGGAAACCTGGTATCGTGCCGCCTGGGAAGCATCGATTGCAGCAGTGGCGGAGTCATCGGTTACACCGCAGGTCCCGGCTACGATCAGGCTACCGGCCTGGGTTCGGTCGACGCTTCCAATCTGATTGCATCCTGGTCTCGGGTAGTGGCTCCGGCCGCGCAGGCCCGTCCGGTTGTCCAAGCCTTAACGCCGCAAAGCGGAGGCCAGGGAACAACGATTACGGCATTACTCACGGGTGCGAATTTCTCGGGAGTTACCAGTGTGACGTTTAGCGGCGCCGGACTTACGGCCGGCATCCAGAGCGGCGCCACGGCAACCCAGATCCCTCTGCTCATAACGATCGCAAAGGACGCTGCGCCCGGGGCGCAGTCCGTCACGGTCACAAGTCCAGCGGGGAGCGTCACGGTGGACTCCGTCTTTACCGTCCAGGGTGCGAGCCTTCCTGCGGGTGCTACGGCGGCGGTCCCGCTACCTATTTCTGCCGTCGAACAGGGGAACACGCGATCGGGCTACGTCATCATTACTCCCGATGCAAACTCGCCCGCGCCTGTATCGGCGGCGACCTTCGGAGTCGTCCACAACGGAATCGTGCAGTCGCAGGCCGGTATTGTTCCCGCGCCAATGACGGGCTCGTCCACAATGCTGGTCAATGTCGTGCCGGCTATCGGGCGCAATCTCGGTGTTGCAGTGGCAAATCCGGGAGACAGCGGTAACACCCTGACCCTGACGTTGGAGGATGCGAATGGAAACACCGTCGCAACAACGACGATGACGGTCCAGCCGCACCAACAGGTGGCTCGCTTTGTCACTGAACTGTTCGGTTCGAATACGATTGGGTCCGCGTTCAGCGGCAGTCTGCACCTGCAGAGTCCGATTGCTTTTTCCGTTCTTGGATTGCGTTTCTCGGGGATCGAATTCAGTACGTTGCCCATGATCGCAGGGAATGCCGGAGGAAGCGCTGCGGCGGTGATTCCTCAATTCGCGATCGGTGGAGGCTGGACCTCAGAGATTGCTCTGATCAACAACTCGACGACTGCCAGCACCGGCCGGATCGATATCTTCGACAGCAATGGAAACCCGATGAGCGTCCCGTTGAATAACGCCGCGCAGAGCACGTTTCGTTATTCGATACCTGTGGGCGGCACGTTCCTTCTCGCCCCCCGGGATGTGAATGGCCAGGCGCCGATGTAGAGCTGTAGCGGCGGTCTATGACCGCCGACGATGCTCGATTCAAGATCGTCGGCGGTCATAGACCGCCGCTACAATTAACGGGGAGCCGGCGCATTCGGGGGATCGGGGAAGCCCGCGCCGCCGCCGCCGTCCCAATCCTTTTCGACTCCGTGGCCCCGGGCCTGATCACCGTGCATGGGCGTCACATACCCGAGAAGGCAGCCGTTGGAACCGTCTCGGAGCAGATGGCACCGGATCTTAACGCGGTCGCCCGGCTTCACGTCCTCGCGCTTGATCCCCACTTTTGTGAGCCCAGCATAGCCCGTTGCCTCCAGGGCCCAGACCACCGGCTCACCTTTATCATCCTTCACTTCGACGTATAGCCAGGAATGCGGAACGAGCAAATGCAGTTCCGTGACCTTCCCTTCCATCGTCGTCCATTTCGACGTGTCGTAGTTGCCATGAGAATGGTGAGCGAGAACCGGCAGAACTGCGACAACCGCACATATGGATGCAATGCCCAAGCATCGAATTATCATGGTCACTCTCCTTTTATTGATGGCTGCTCCCTATCGGGCTTGCATTCGCAGCCGCTCATATATACAAAAGTCTGCCCGGCCATCGTTCATCTCGTGCGCGGCGGTGGCGGGGCCGGAAATTTCCATTCCTCACTGTATCCCGTGGTGTAGTAAGTCCTGTAGCGAACTCCCTTCCCCTGTTCATCAATAAACTGCAGCGACTGCTGGAACAGTCCCGGCGCCGGCGCACTCCTGGGCACGGTTGCCTCCAGGATATAGAGCCGGGTGTTGTGCCTGTGGATCGCGGCGAAAGTGCGGGATCCATCGGCATTGGTGAGTTGGAGTCGATGTCCTTCAACCTGGTCCGTGTTATACCAGGCGTAGTGGGTCACCTTGACGCCGGGCCTCTGAAAGAACTGAAACGACGCGTAGACGATCGCACCCTGCACATCTCCCCGCCAGCCGTTTCCGCAAGCGTCGCCTTCTCCCCCAGCCTTCTTGCACTGGTCGGCTTTCGCTGTGTGTATTTTTTCGGCGCCGGCGTAATCGACCACCGTGACGGAGTAGCGGCCAGGGCCGCTCGCGACGGTGTAGACGTGCCCCGGCAACGTGATGCCATATTCCGTCTGGTAATTGATGTCCTGCACCTTGGGATCACCCGGGAAATTGACATGGAAGAAATCCGTCTTGCTCGTGTAATCGGTCCATTCCTGGGCGAGTGAAGGCGCCGCCATAACCAGGATCAGCACTGTCGTAATGAGTAAAATCGAGCGCATGATTTATCCTCCGCGTCAGTTGCTTCCTGCCAGGGGCATCAACGCCTGCGGGGGGCCGATCAATCTCGCCCGGTCCGCTCCCGGCCGCGGCCGGAATTTCTGCGTGCGGCCTCCGGTAGCCTCCGCAATGTACAGGTTCCCGTCTGAATCGACCGAGAACTGGTGCGGGTTCCAGATCGCGCCGGCGAAGGTGCCCTGCGTGCCCCATGAGGTGATCATCTTTCCATTCAGGTCGTACTTCACGACCTTATTATTGTTGCCTCCGATGATCGCAAGATTGCCGTCGGCCGTAACCATGACGTGTTGCGGCTGGCGGAGACCTCCAAACTGATCGAGGTACTTGCCATTCTCGTCGAAGATCTGGATGCGTCCGTTCCCGCGATCCGAGACGTAAACACGCCGGTTTCGATCGATGTCAACCGAGTGCACGGTATTGAACTGGCTATTGCCCTTGCCCGGCGATCCCCACTGCAACAGGAACTTCCCATTCTTGTCGAACTTCATCACGCGTGTGTTCACGTAGCCGTCGCTGATAAAGAAGGTTCCGTCGGGCAGCCACGCGATGTCGGTGGGCCGGCCAAAGTGTTTCTCGTCAGTACCCGACACGCCGGCTTCTCCAAGCGTCATCACGAGTTGCTTGCCGTCGTGTGTGAACTTGAAGATCTGCTGCCGCATGTCGTCGATCACCCAGACGTGCCGCGCCGGATCGTAGGGGCTGATCTTCACCTTGTGCGGACCGCGTCCGCCTTCGAACAGGTGATCCCACTGCGTCCATGACTCGATCATCTTGCCGTTTGCATCGACAATGATTATGCAATTGCGCATTTCCGGCTTCGGCGTCAGCGCCGAACCGACGGAGCCATAGGCGCCGTTGAAGTCGTTGGGGAGCTTTTCGGGCAGCTTGATCTCACCGCGGTTGACCAGAATTATCCGGTTGGGGCTTTCCGCGAAGACGCCGCCCTGAGAACCCAACGCGTAGCCGGAACGGGCGAGTTGCTGCGGCCAGTTGGGAACAACTTCGTACGGGCCGGTTTCGTCTTCTCCCCCCTTCTGCTGGAGCCCCGCAGCTACCGATAACAGGCCGCAGGCAAACACCACGGCCAACACGAGCGTCAGTTTACGCATAACGAGCCTCCTTTGGAATTGATGAACGCATTCTTACAGATTTCGGGACAGCATTCCAGTTATGAGAATGTATTCCGCTCGTAACAGGTTAGCCGGAATGTTCCGGAATGCACGTAGCCGTGGGCTTTATGCCCGCGTTCAAATACCGCCAGAAGAATTCTTTGATCGTGCTTGAACGCGGGCATAAAGCCCACGGCTACGTGGCCGCTGGAGATGCCTCGAAAATTCCAATCGGCTGCCCGCCAATGACGACGCGCCTTTCCGACACTGGCGAAACCGCCGCTACAGCCGCACGATTCGAGTTTTTCCACATGGTTCTAACTTAGAAGAGGAGTTTGAAACGCGTTCCATGTTATTTTTGCGCACGTTATTGCCCGAAAATTTGGAGGGGAGAAAGACTACATGCCGAGTACCAGCAAAGTGCTTACTGCATTTCTGATCTGCCTGTTCCTGTGCCCAGCCGCGTTTTCACAGGGAACGGCGCAAATCAGCGGAACCGTCAGAGACCAGAGCGGAGCTGTCTTGCCGGGCGTGGAAGTTAACGCCACGCAAACAGCTACCGGCGCCAAACGCACCGCCGTCAGCGATGAAGCCGGACTTTACGTCCTCACGAACCTGCCGATCGGACCCTACATGGTGGAAGCCAGTCTGCCTGGATTCAAAAGCTACGTGCGGAGTGGAATCATACTGCAGGTCGGCAGCAATCCCGTTGTTCCGATAGTTTTGCAGGTAGGCCAGGTCGCCGAACAAGTCGAAGTCAAAGCGGATGCCGCCCTGGTCGAAGTCCGCAGCACCGGCGTCGGTCAGATGATCGACAACCAGCGCGTGCTCCAGCTGCCCCTCAATGGACGAAATGCGACGGAACTCATCTTTCTTGCAGGTATCGCCATTCAAAACACGAACGTCAACTTGAACTCCGGAGTCCGGAATTACGCAACAACTGTCATCTCCGTAGCAGGCGGCCTTGACGGCGGCTTGAACTACTTCCTGGACGGCGGAACGCACGACGATCCGGAAAACAACTTGAATCTGCCGCTGCCCTTCCCCGATGCATTGCAGGAATTCAAGGTTGAGACCAGCGGAGTGCCGGCGCAGTACGGACACCATTCCGCAGGTACGGTCAACGCCGTGACCAAGTCGGGAACCAACAATATTCATGGCGACATTTTTGAATTCCTCCGCAACGGTTCGATGAACGCCCGGAACGCGTACGCCCTCACCAATGACGGATTGAAACGGAATCAATTCGGTGGAGTGATCGGCGGGCCGATCGTCAAGAACAAGCTGTTTTTCTTTGCCGGTGAACAGACCACGACGCAGCGCTCCTCGCCGAGCGCCAACAAGGAGTTCATTCCTACTCCGCAGATGCTTACGGGAGATTTCACGACCTTTGCTTCACCCCAGTGCCAGGGCAGGGACGTGACTTTGGCCGCTCCATTTGGAACAAATGGATTCGCCCGCAATACCGTCGACCCCAAACTCTTCTCCCCGCAGGCGCTGGCGCTTGTGAGCCGCCTCCCGCAGGCCGCCAATGCGTGCGGCTTGACCGAGTTTGGAGGAGTGAGCAACATTAACGAGTACCTGGTCACCGGAAAGGTGGACTATCAAAGGACCGACAAGCACTCGATGTTTTTCCGTTACATGGCAGCTCGGAAAGATGCGCCGTGGGACTACGACGGGAAGAACATCCTGACGAGTTCGCACGGGCAGTTGAATCAAAGGGCGCACTCGCTGGTCTTCGGCGACACGTACCTGATCGGCAGCGGTACCGTGAATTCCCTCCATCTGACGGGGATTCGAACGCTGAATCCACGCATCAATCCGGTGGTCGTGGACCTCAATGATATCGGTGTGAAGAACGTATGGGTGCCCTTCAAAGGGCACATGAACTTCGGAGTGGGCTCGGGCGTCGTCAATGGGGTCAATCCGAACGGGTTCACCATCAGCGGCTCGGACGTGCAGCCCGGGGTCTACAACTCTGTCGAAGGAGAAATCTCCGACGACATCAGTTTGGTGAAAGGCGCGCACCAGTGGGCATTCGGCGTCAACTACAGCCATCTGAACTTTGACGCCACTTCCAACGTCACCGCCAATCCGACTTTTACATTTAGCGGCCAGGCGAAGACCGGACTGCCGCTCGCAGACTTTCTGACGGGATACGCGTCGCAGTTTACTGCCGGCAACCCGAACCAGATATATCCCCGGCAAACCTACTTCAGTTTGTATTTGCAGGACACCTGGAAAGTGACATCGCATTTCACCGTGAATTACGGCATCCGCTATGAGCCGTTTATCGCGCCCTACGATGGTAAGCAGCGCTTCAGTTTCTTCAGCTATGACCTGTTCAATGCCGGCTTCGTCAGTAAGACGTACCCGAAGGCGCCGATTGGATTACTTATGCCGGGCGACGCCGGAGCGCCACCGGCCGGGAAGTACATGTTCGACCGCTGGCTCCATTTTGCTCCCCGGTTGGGACTCGCATGGGATCCCAAGGGCGATGGTTTGATGGTGATTCGCGCGGCGTACGGAATCTTCAACGAGCTGCCGGCCTTGTGGACATTCTTCGGTAACGGCGGGGCCGCGCCCTGGAATAACAGCAACACGATTCTGAACCCCCTCCTTGCGGATCCGTGGAACCTGCCGTCGGGAACCTTCCCTAACGGATTTCCCGGCGGAAATCCTCTGCCGGCGACCTTCACCAAAAATTCGGATTTCCCGCTCAACGGCAGCTTCGACAACCTCCGGATGCACGCGAAGTCCACATACATTCATGAGTGGAACCTGAGCGTTCAAAGACAGGTAGGACAGGACTGGCTGCTTGCCGCCAACTATCTCGGCAACCAGGACGTGCATCTCTGGGGTCCCCAGAACCAGCTCAATTACGCGCCCTGGACGCCAACCGCCACCTCGGGCAATGTTTCTGCGCGGCGCGTTCTGACTCTGCTCAATCCGAATGCCGGCAGGTCCTACGGTCCTATCGGTGAGACCGAAGACGGCGGCACCGGCAGTTATCACGCCATGCTGCTCTCGGTTCAGCGGCGCCAGGCCAGGGGCCTGACGATTTCCGGAAATTACACACTCTCCCACTGCATCGGCGATGGCGTCGTCACACAACCGGGTTCCGCCGGAATCACTCCGGGCATGCGGAAGTATTCGCGCGGCAATTGCGGCTCTACTTCCCTGGGCGGCGACCGGCGGCATGTTGTGAATCTCTCCACTGTCGTCGAGACTCCACAGTTTGCCAATAACACCCTGCGCCTCCTGGGCAGCGGCTGGCAGGTTTCGGGAATTCTCAAGATGCAGTCCGGTACCTCGGTTACCATCACGACCGGATTCGACAACACATTGACGGGAACCAACGACAATGGCCGCGCCCTTCAGGTGCTGCTCGATCCGTATCTTCCCAACAGGAATCGCGATGGCTGGCTGAACCCCGCCGCGTTCGCGCGGCCGCCGTCAGGCGTATACGGAAATGCAGCCAACAGCATTCGAGGACCGGGTTTCATCCAGCTCGATATGGGTCTGACTCGCAGGTTCAAAATTCGGGAAGGGCAGTCCGTTGAGTTCCGGGCTGAAGCGTTCAATTTACCGAATCACGTGAATCCGAATAACCCCAGCATCGTCCTGAACAGTGCAACATTCGGCAAATCCACGAGCGCTTACGATCCACGGATCATGCAGCTTGCCCTGAAGTACGTCTTTTAGGAAACGAACGCGGGCTAAAGCCCGCGACTGCATTCAGGGCGATCGTCGATCCCAAATGTAGTCGCGGGCTTAGCCCGCGCCCCCTGCCACCATTCCGCTCTCCTTGAGCTTCTTTACGGTGCTGGACACCAGGTCTTTAACGAAGCTGTCGATCTT
>Ga0137361_10002343_pt1 | contig 12066 bp, 11 predicted proteins | sample Mad1_80_16metaG_FD_104923 | JGI IMG/M metagenome (GOLD analysis project Ga0137361, IMG submission 104923) | Vadose zone soil microbial communities from Angelo Coast Range Reserve, California, USA - Mad1_80_16 metaG | ecosystem: Environmental > Terrestrial > Soil > Vadose zone | place: USA... | reverse complement strand
TGCTGAGCGTCACAAGTTCCCCTGAGCGTATCCATACACGCACCGTTTCAGGATTATACGATTCGCTACGGAGGAAAAACACCTGTACTCACTGATACATGGCTCCATCGTGACCTCCCAGGCTTGGCTCGCAAGAGAATACCTATGTGAAAGCGAGAGAAGCAGGACTAGGAATGTCCACCCACGTCCTCGTTAGCCTCTTCAGCCACCAACCGCATATCGGCCACCAGCCGGCGAGCCAGTTCAGGATCGAGCCGGGCAAGCTGCTCTCTCATCTCCATGTGTTGTTCTTCGAGCCGCTTGACAATCCGCAGAATCAACTCATCCTGGTGGTCCAGGTGCTCCATGACGTGGCGAATCTCTTCTTCACCCTTACAGTCAGTTACATAATCGTTTTGTGCTGTGAGTCGATCCTTTTCAGCTTGCCGGTTCTGAGACATCATCACAAACGGGGCGCTGTACGCAGCTTGGAAACTGAGCGCTAGATTCAGCAAAATGAACGGATATGGATCCCAGTGAGAGGCCCAGGCTACGATATTCAATATTATCCACAAAGTCAGAGTCACGCTCTGTATAATAATGAAACGCCAACTGCCAACGGTAGAAGCCACCTTATCAGCAATCTTTTGCCCCCCCGTCAACTGTTCATCAGCCACCTTATTCACATCGATGACAGCGGGATGATCGTGCTTGAACGTAGGGAACCGAAGATGCATTCCTTCTACCCAATGCTTAAAGCTTTCATTGCGAGCGTGGGCTTGCTTCGGCGTTGCCACGTCTGCCCCAGGAGTGATATCCATGATTACTCTCCTTTGCGTTACTCAGGTTGCTAGCACCCGAGATGTTTGGCAATCACCATGCGCTGCACCTCGCTGGTGCCTTCACCGATCTCATTGGCCTTCACGTTACGCCAGTAGCGCGACACAGGAAATTCATCCATGAAGCCATAGCCGCCATGGATCTGCACAGCTTGATCTGCCGCACGCTTTGCCATCTCGGAAGCGAAAAGCTTGGCTATCGAAGCCTCTCGTGTATAGGGTTTGCCCTGTACGTGCAACCAGGCGGCCTTATAATACATAAGACGAGCGAGTTCTATCTCTGTATCCATATCGGCAAGTTTGAACTGAATCGCCTGGAATTTACTGATCGGTTGTCCAAACTGCTTGCGCTGCTGAGCATAACTCAAAGCCTCATCTAAACACGCCTGGGCCAACCCGACAGAGAGGGCAGCGAGCGCCACCCGTCCACCATCGAGAATCTGCATGAATTGCTTGAAGCCTTCACCACGCCTTCCCAGAATATTTTCCTCGGGAACGACGCAATCTTCAAAGGTCAATGGGCGCGTATCCGAGGCTTTCCAGCCCATCTTTTTGTAAGGCTGGCCAATAACGTAGCCGGGAGTTCCCTTGGGCACAATGATATTGGTAATTTCCTGGCGCAGGCTCCCCTGCTTGCCGGTGACGGCGGTGATGGTGACCCCACCCGTTATATCGGTACCGGCGTTGGTGATGAAGCACTTGGAGCCATCGACGTGCCACTCTCCATTGCGTAGCACAGCGCGTGTCTGTGTGCCACCAGAGTCAGAGCCCGCACCAGGTTCAGTCAGGCCAAAGGCCCATAACTGCTCGCCACGCGCCAGCGGCGGCAGAAAGCGTTCTTTCTGCTCTCTGTTGCCAAACAAGAAGATGGGACTGGCCCCCAGCGATGTGTGAGCCTCCATAGTGATACCAACCGAGGCATCGCCACGCGAAATTTCTTCAAGGGCAATGCAGTAGGAGAGATAATCCGCGCCTGCGCCACCATATTCCTCGGGAAATGGCAGTCCCAGCAGTCCCAATTCACCCATTTGTCGAATCAGTACGTACGGAAATTCGCCTGTGCGGTCCATTTCCTCTGCACGTGGCTTAATCTCTTGCTGCGCAAACTCTCTACAGGTGTCACGAATTGCCTGTTGCTCGTCAGTGAGCGTGAAGTCCATTTCAGTCTGCTCCCTTTTTTGCTTGATGTTACTTCACCCAGATAGCGGCGCGGATGCCCCTGCGTTCACGCATGGGGAGGAAGCGCCGCTTTCCCTCGTTCGATCCAGGATCTATTTTGAGACGCAACGGGACCGTCCTCGCTGTTGGTTTTGCTTCCTTCAATCTGAGCGTGAAAGGAAACCGGCGCAGAACCGCCGCCTTGCCTTGCTTCAGGATGATGCGAGCGCGGGCAGGCGTGCATGGCATGAGCGGCCTACGCTCAGCATCGACGACAAAGACTTTTGACATGGTTCTTGCTCCTGAGTGGAGACCCCGGTAAGGGGGCAACGCTCTCTGATGCCAAGGCACCAGAGAGGTAACGTTTTCCTCGCCCCTGTTAGCTGGCGGCCATCTTCCTGCTGCACTGGCTTTTACACCTCATCAACCTGTTTAACAGCAGAATTAGAGCGCTTGGAACTGGAAAGGCCATTCCAAGGTCTGAACCTGAGCACTCCCGGCTAACGGCTCCTCTCTGTTTCCAGAAAGGGGGCTGGTCAGCATCGAGGCTATTTTTCAAGCCTCCGCATTCATGCGTGAGGTCGCTGACAACATTGCACCATACGCAAATTATTATACGAGATAGGAGCAAGCGAAACCTGGCACCTGACTCAATCGACATCCAACACCGCTTGACCAAGACTGCCAGCATCAGTGCTAGCGCCAACACCCTTACGCAGCATAGGAACCTTATCAAGTTCCTCCCAGGGAGCATCGATGTCAGTCCGGCCAAAGTGCCCGAAGGCAGCGGTTGGTTGGAAAATGGGTCGGCACAGCTGCAAAGTCTGGATGATCGCCGCCGGACGCAAGTCGAAGTGCTCATTAATCAAGCGTATTATCTCCTCGTCAGAGACTTTGCCTGTACCGAACGTATCGATGAAGAGGGAGAGTGGTCGCGCCACACCAATAGCATAAGCGACCTGCAATTCAAGACGATCGGCTAAACCGGCAGCAACGATGTTTTTGGCAATATGCCGTGCAGCATAGGCCGCCGAGCGATCCACTTTGGTCGGGTCTTTGCCGCTGAAGGCTCCCCCACCGTGACGAGCCATGCCACCGTAGGTATCAACGATTATCTTGCGACCGGTCAGGCCAGCATCACCCATGGGGCCACCCGTCACGAAACGCCCTGTCGGGTTCACAAAAATCTTGGTGCGCCTATCCAGTAAATGGACAGGAACGACGGGCTTGACGATGTGATCGAACACGTCCTGGCGAATCTGCTCCTGATCCACATAGGCGGCGTGTTGGGCAGAAACAACGATCGTATCGACGCGCACTGGCTGCCCATGCTCATACTGCACCGTAACCTGACTCTTGCCATCGGGACGCAGGTAAGCCATCGGGCCATTGCCACCCCAAGATTTTCGCCGCACCTGCGAAAGCTGGCGTACGAGTTTGTGGGCCAGGCTGATAGGCATCGGCATATATTCGGGAGTCTCGTTACAGGCAAAGCCAATCATCATGCCCTGATCACCGGCACCGATCCGTTCCAACTCATCGTCACTCAACTGCCCTACCCCAACCTTCACCTCTAGTGAACGACTGACGCCCAGGTCAATGTCGGGCGATTGTTTCCCAATAGAGGTGACCACCCCGCAGGTGCGATAATCAAAGCCATAGTCCGCGTTGATGTAGCCTACCTGCTCAATGGTCTTGCGCACCACCGCTGACATGTCGATCCAGGCCGAGGTGGTAATTTCGCCAGCAACGAGCACCAGGCCCGTCGTGGTGGCCGTCTCACAAGCAACACGGGCCACCGGGTCCTGTGCTAAAATGGCATCAAGCACGCCATCCGAAATCTGGTCACAGAGCTTGTCAGGATGCCCTTCAGTTACTGATTCGCTGGTGAAAAATGCCTGGGGAATTTTCATAAAATCGCTCATTGCACAATCTCCTTTTTTTGCTGAAAGTACGTCAATCTGGCAGAGACCAGCCGCCCAATAAGCGTCAAGATAAAGGATAGCGAACCGTGTTCTCGCCCCAGAACACGCAAAAAGCCCCTGCGATGCAGGGGCTGTATGATTGCTCGTTCCCCTCATCTTGCGGAATCCTCCGCCGGAATTGGCACCCTTCCTGCGCAGTCGCAGGGGGGTTGTCGGGCTTCATTGGGCCGTTTCCCTCCACCTCTCTTGATGAGAGCAGGTCTCACTGCATATATTCAGTTGTGTATGTTCTTCGGGTCAACCTCTGTAGAAATACCCGTTGTCCGGGAGACAGATAACTCATCCCTACCTACTTAAGTATAGCCAAGAAATCCTAGGGGTGTCAAGTTGCCGATTCTGACACTCAGGGCTATTTAAAAGTCGTCCTTTTGCTCATGTCGGTCCGCAAGCGGGCCTACTTTGAGGGAAATTGTTGAGGTAGTGGCGGGCTTTCAGCCCGCCACTACCTCAACAATTTCCCTCGGCGAGCGCCGAAGGCGCGAGGAAAGACAACGAAACGCGACTTTTAAATAGCCCTGTCTGACACTTCCGGTGCAAGCGGCAAAGTGAACAGGATGCGCGTCCCTTGCCCTGGGGTACTCTCTGCACGGATAGTGCCCCCATGAGCTGTAATAATCGCCTTGACGATAGATAACCCCAAGCCACTGTTCCCTCCTGCACCAGAACGAGCACGATCGGCACGATAAAAGCGATCAAAAATGTATGGCAGATCAGCAGCATCAATACCTACGCCTGTATCACGTACAGAGACGGTCACACTTTTCCCTTCTGCCCGCGCTTCAACAGTCAGCGTCCCTCCAGCAGGTGTATGGCGTCGTGCGTTGTCCAGCAAATTGAGCAACACCTGCGTAATGCGGTCACTATCAGCCAGCACCAGGGGTGTCGTCGGCGCAATCTCATTGTGCACAGCAATACCTACTTGCTCGCATTCTGGACCAATGACCTCCAGCATTTCATTCACTAGCTCATGCAAATCAAGTGGGGCCAGTTCCAGTCGCAGAGCACCCGACTCCAGCGATGACATATGCTGCATATCGCCAACCAGGCGCCGCAAGCGCTGCACCTCGCGTCCGATGAGGTGGGCCGTCTCCTGGCGAGCTTTTGGCTCATAAATCACATCATCGGCCAGCGCTTCACTCAAGCCCTGGATAGCCGTCAGGGGCGTAATGAGATCATGAGCAATGTTGGCAATCAGATCACGACGCAACTGCTCCTGGTGACGCAGTTCGGTCACATCAGACTCAATAGTGTCTGCCATAGCATTAAAGGTGAACGCCAACCTGCCCAGTTCATCCTCAGAGGCGGGAGGTATCACCCGTTGGGTATAGTCCCCCTCTTTCATCCGCTCGGCAGCAATCGTCAGTGCCGTGAGCGGCTTGGTCAGGCCATGAGCCAGCATGAGACTGAAGATGAACACCACCAGCCCAACACCAATGCCAGCAATCAGGATCGCCTGATTGACATTGACCAGGAACTCATTGGGGGAAAAACCGCGTGGGTACAATTGCGGCTCCGCGAGCAGTAGTGCCCCAATACTTTGCCCCTCATTGTGTAGCGGCAAAGCAACATACTGCCCTGCGAATGTGTCGCTCTGAGGGCCCCCATGTAAGTCTCCATCCACCTCTTGTCCCTGAAGTGCCTGGTTGAGCGCCTGCTGCACTACTGGAATATCAGCACTACTCAGCCTGATATTAGCAGATGAAGGGACACTATGCACTTGGTGATTAGTATCTATCACCACGAAGAGATCCGGGCTATCCAGCTTCAACGGCTCCGCATTGTCCCAATTATCTCCTCCCTCACCATAGACATCCACAATACCTTGGGCGAGATACTCCGCTCGTGTATGCAGCAAATCTCTTTCTGTACCGTAGAAGTAGTTTTGTACGACAAATGCAATAACGATCACCAGCACCAGGATAGCTCCCAGGGCCACACCAAGATAACTCAGGATGAGTTTCACACGCAGACTCGCCGTTGGGCGTGAGAAACATTTCATCAGTCTTATTCCTCGGGCTCAAACTTATAGCCCACTCCCCAAACCGTTTTGATGTACTGGGGAGCATCCGGCACCGACTCGATCTTTTTCCGCAAGGTCCCGATATGCACATCGACGGTGCGGCCATCGCCAAGATAGGTATAGCCCCATACCTGATCCAGGAGAGCTTCGCGGGTAAATACGCGCTCAGGAGCCGCTGTAAGCGTCATGAGGAGGTCAAACTCCTTGGCCGTCAACGCCACCCTCTGTCCGTTTACCTCAACTCGCCGGGCCGGGATGTTGATGAGCAGCCCACCAAAACGGCGTTCCTCGTCAGTCGTCTCTGTCTTATCCACTTCCCTGGCTTCGAGACTCCCCACCAAGGATTGGGAGGTTCTGCGCAGAATGGCCTTCACTCGGCTCACAACCTCACGTGGACTGAACGGTTTGACAAGGTAATCATCAGCACCCAGCTCCAGGCCTGCAATGCGGTCTTCTTCGCCCTGGCGCGCCGTTAACATGAGAATAGGCGTGTTGGCCCACGCACGAATGCGACGGCACACCTCCATACCATCCAGTGCTGGTAACATCAAATCGAGAATGACCAGGTCGGGATGCTCGCGTGCGTGCAATTCCAATCCAGCCACACCATCGGTGGCCGTCAGCACAGTATAATTCGCCTGCTCCAGGTAAAGCTGAATGACCCGTGCAATATTTATTTCGTCTTCAATAATAAGAATTTTCATAACCTTGATACCACTTCTTAAATTTGCTTTGCATCATAGCATATCGCGAAAAGATCAAGAAGCCCCCAGTAAAATGTAAAATTTATGTCAAGGCCTCAACCGGGCAACCTTACAGATATCCTTACAGCCTTTTTACATTTCTCTGCACGTTTCTTGAAAATCATCAGGCATAGTATCTATAACATATATATGAACTCTCCTTATTCCTAGAGCCTGGCACCCAGCGAGGTGCTAGCTTCCTTTTGACAACATAGAAAGGCGAAATGAGACATGCCATATCATGATACAAATGCAGAACCAACAGAGTACCATCAAGCTGCACCGGAACCAACACTTCCTTATCAAGCAGCATCAACAGCGACACCGGCCTCGACACCACCTGCCCGGAGGCGACGCCTGCCTATAGGGGCAATTCTCCTCGTGGTAGCGTTACTCGCGGTCCTCAATATCGGCTTGTTTGCAGGCTGGCAAATCGGCAGAAACAATCCTACAACCACACCACTCATCAGCGCACCCTTGCAGACGGGAAACGCACCAGCAATTACCGTACCCTCACTGAGCAGCAACAACATCGAGACTGTGCGTGAAGCAGTCATTGCGAAGGTGCGGCCTGCAGTCGTAGAGGTGAGCGTGACCACTGCCTCTGGAAGTGTACTTGGCTCTGGCGTCATCATCGACAATCGTGGGTATATTGTCACCAATAATCACGTGATCGATGGGGCAAGCACAATCGAGGTCACGCTCTATGATGGTAAAAAATTATCAGCACAGTTGACCGGAGCCGATCCTGCCGATGACCTGGCAGTGCTGAAAATTACTCCCCCTGCAGGCGGCCTCACCGTGGCAGCACTAGGCGACTCATCGAAGTTACAGGTGGGACAAGATGTGCTGGCCATCGGCAACCCGCTGGGCATCACACAAACCGTCACGAGCGGCATTATCAGCGCCCTCGGACGCACAGTCTCAGAAGGTCAGAATGGCACGACGCTGCCAGAAGCCATCCAAACGGACGCTGCCATTAACCCTGGCAACAGTGGAGGTGCACTGGTAGACATGCAAGGGAACCTGATTGGTATTCCCACATTGTCCGCCATTGATCCTGAGTTCAACGCACCTGCCAGCGGCGTTGGTTTTGCTATCCCCTCAAACCGTGTGAAGCTCATAGCACAGCAAATCATCGCCACAGGGAAAGTCACCCATACCGGACGCGCTGTCCTGGGCATCCGAGTCGTCGGTGTTAACGCAAACGTAGCTGCACAAAACAACCTATCCATTGACCATGGCGCGTTGATAGTGAGCGTGAACCCGAATAGCGCAGCAGCTCAAGCAGGCTTACAACCTGGTGATGTCATCGTGCAGATCGACAACCACCCGGTGAATGATGCCTCTTCCCTCTCTGACGCCCTGGCCGATAAAAACCCCGGTGACGCGGTTTCAGTCATAGTCCAACGTGGCAATCAGCAACTTACCGTCCATGCAACCCTGGGCGAACTACAGGTTGGGTAGGATACCTATGTTACCTTCACCCTCTCGCACCGTTATATTACATGAGGGCAAGTAAACCCTCAGCAAAAATACAACTAAATCGATCTACTTTGCTTGTAGTGCGGTAAGGAGTGCCTCTTCGTAGTGCGAGAATCGTAGAGCAAGTTTGTAGTCAGTCGCTTATTTTGAGGAGTTGTAGGAAACCTTCTACAACTCCTTTTTTCGTTGATCGTGGTGCTCCAGCATAACATAGCTGCGTTGCAACGCTCGTGTAAAGCCGGGCTTCCGTGCAACGCACATCGCATGCCGAACAACCGCTTAAGCCGGATTAGTTGGAGCCTTTACCTCGGACTTAAATCCCGTGCGAGCATGGCTATCATCACAAAACGGCTTGTTGCGGGATTGCCCACAGCGACACAATGTCAGCTCATCATCGGTAATCTCAAAAGGATTGCCTTCGCTATCCAGCAGAATCAGCCCTTTCGCACCTTGAATGTAGAGGGGGCCATCCTTCTCTGCCATAATGCTTGGTTTCGTCTCGTCTGCCATAATAAATCCTACTGCCTTTCAAAACGTATTTGCTTAGGGTTCGTTGCTCTGCTTTGTGTCTTAGAGTATAGCAGATTAGCGTTTGAAAATATAGCGTTTTATCACAGAATTTCATATTTATTCCCACACATATTGACAATCATCTCTCCACTCTGTTATTCTTCCTCGTGGAAGAGAACACGTCGGAGGGACCCTGAAATGCTACCAACACCGCCCTATCATGTCGGTCCACCAGCAGCCTATCAGATCTCGCAGCAACAAACAACGCCACTTGCAGGCACCAGCAACCAGTTGGCTCCTGGAGGTTCAACACCCCTCCCTTCCGCATCCTCACAGAAACGAACATATACACGTATTATCGCAGCCATCATCGCCATCGGGCTAGCCATTGCGCTGTACTTCATCTGGCGCTCACCCACGACAACACCCCCAGCACCGAGTATCACCCAGCAAAACGTCAGTACATCGCCCTTTACAACGAACGCCACCAGTACCACGACGAACCCCTCCACTAATGACGCCAGCACTATCCAGGTGTACATCGTAGGAGCGGTGAAACATCCAGGGGTATATACGCTCCCCGTGAGCGCACGTGTCTACCAGTTATTGCGCATGGCAGGCGGCCCTTTGCCGAACGCCAACCTTGTCGCACTGAACATGGCCGCCAGGCTGAACGATGGCCAGGAAGTCTATGTCCCCGTCATCGGTGAAACGCCACCTACCTCTTCCGGCGGAGTACCAGGACCCGGTACCAGTTCCCCTACTGGCTCGGGCCAACTCGTCAATATTAACACAGCAACCGTCGATGAGATGCATCAGACACTGCACATCAGCGCCAGGACAGCCCAGAAAATCATTGACTACCGCACGCAACATGGGAACTACACGTCCGTAGATCAATTGTTACAAGTCGTCAGTAAAGCCACTTATAGCAAGATAAAGGACCAGGTTACCGTCTGATGGCACTTTCAGCGAATACTCTTACGGTTATCGATATCGTGATCTGGATCGTATGTATCCTCATTGGCATTGGCATTGGCGTACTGGTGGGCGGACTCATTGGCACACTACTCGGTTGGATGGTGGCAGGATCGCTCGACGCACGTGTGGCGAGAGGCGGGCGTACCGGCAGAAGCATAGGACGACTGGTTGGTAGTATAGCAGGCATCGCCCTGGGCATATTCGCCGCCATGCAAGCAATAGCGCTACTAGCGCGAATCTTAGCGGGCCACTAAACAGGATACTTCATCAGAAGAGGATAGCACGATGCAGAGTACGAGGACAGAGCCTGACCTACGCGGACTCATACTGGTGGTCATTACCTGCGCATGGCTCGCAGGCATCCTCCTCGACTCCTGGCTACTCCTCCCTCTACTCCCCTTGCTCATTGGTGCTGGAGCAGCACTCGTGCTCGTCATCCTCCTCTGGCGCGATAAACAGGGTCGTCTGTTCATGCTTATCGCCCTCTGCTTACTCCTCGGCGCATGTCGTCATGCTAGCGTTTCACCCAACAACGATCCCCAGGCCATCAGCGCCTTCATCGGCCCAAACAAGCTCACAGTGCGCGGCACTGTCGCCACAGAACCCTCCCTGCAAGGAAAAAGCCGTCTCCTGATCATCGAAGTCAGCAGCATCAGCAACAATGGAGGAAATTCCTGGCAAAAGGCAGATGGGAAAATGGAGGCACAAACGTTAGGCGCAGAGATCGAAGACCCCTATGGAGCAAATTATAGTGACAGCGTCGAACTCCAGGGGCGGCTTCAGCATCCCCCGCCGCATAGCCCGGCGGGCATTTTCGCCGCCATGACGTTCCCACGCATCAGCGTGAACAGCACAGGTGGCAACCTCATCATCGCGGCACTCTACCACCTGCGGGTCGTACTGGCAGGTGTCATCGCGCAATCGCTGCCCCAGCCAGAAGCAGCACTGCTCATAGCCATTCTGCTCGGTCTACAGACTCCAGCACTCAAACTATTGACTCCTGCCAAACTATTGACTTCTCCTTTCAATGCCACAGGCACAACCCACTTGATCGTCTCCTCCGGCTTCAAAGTCACGATCCTGGCAGGCCTCGTCGACAGCAGCACAAAGTGGCTCTACGAAAAACAAAATGTTCCTGGTACCATCTTGCTGCCTGCACAGAAGCGTCAAGGAAGCTGGCGACGCTGGTTCGCAAAAACGCTGGTGATCGCTAGTATCGCCGCCTACACCATTCTCAATGGTGCAGGGCCATCCGCTCTGCGCGCCGGGATCATGGGCATATTGCTGGTTATCGCGCCCCTGCTCGGTCGTCCCTACAACATCTATACAGCCCTGGCCCTGGCGGCCCTGCTCATGAGTATCTACGATCCGTCCGTCCTAGGGGATCCTGGCTTCCAGCTATCGCTGCTGGGCACGTTGGGCATCGTCCTTCTCACTCCACTGTTTCAGCGCTTGTTCCGCCCTATCGAACGCGTACCCTTGGGCTATCATATTGCAGAGCTAATTTCTGTCACACTCGCCGCCCAGACGGCCACATTCCCCATCTCGGCCATCACCTTTCACCAAATCTCCTTCATTGCACCCATCGCCAATGTGCTCACGGTGCCCCTGTTAGGAGTATTGTTCCTACTGGGCATTCTGGTTTGTGGGACAGGACTACTCTTTGCACCCTTCGGCATCATTTGTGGCTGGGTTGCCTTGCCGTTGCTCTGGTATATGAGCGCCATCATCCCTTTGTGTGCATTTCCCGGAGCGTACTGGAATATTCCCGAAGCGTACCTGGGCGTAGGCAACCTGATTACTGGGCTCGCCTGGGCTTACTACGCAGTACTCGCCTTATTCACATATGGCGCACTGCGCAGGTGGCCCAGGCAGCACACCACTCCACCTCCGCTCTTGTCACACCTTACGTGGCGCTTGATGCGTCTTGGCGCGGGGCTGCTAGTAATCCTGGCAACTGGCGCAACGACACTGGCAGCGCCAACCGACGGGCTGCTGACACTCACCTTCCTGAGCGTCGGTGCTACGGGAGGTCCTACGGGACAAGTAGCACAAGGTGAAGCCATTTTGATCCGCACGCCAGACAATAAGACCATCCTCATCGATGGAGGCCCGGACGCCATGTCGTTGGCGCAGCAGTTAGATAATCGCCTCCCGTTCTGGCAACGCTCACTCGACCTCGTCATGCTGACTGCAGCTCGGCAGGACGACTTGACGGGCCTGCAAGACATTGTCAGTCGTTACCAGGTGGGTGAGGTACTGGATGCAGGCATGCTGCACCCCAATGCTGGCTATGCCCTCTGGCGCCGCACCATCACCCAACGCAGCCTCCAGTACGTGCAGGTACGCCAGGGAACAACCATTGC
>Ga0137361_10002341_pt1 | contig 12068 bp, 14 predicted proteins | sample Mad1_80_16metaG_FD_104923 | JGI IMG/M metagenome (GOLD analysis project Ga0137361, IMG submission 104923) | Vadose zone soil microbial communities from Angelo Coast Range Reserve, California, USA - Mad1_80_16 metaG | ecosystem: Environmental > Terrestrial > Soil > Vadose zone | place: USA... | reverse complement strand
ATGAGTGAAGGCATGCAGGGTGCCGACCAGCCAAAGCGTCCGATTTTTATGAGTTTGGTCCTGCGACATTGGGATTAACAGGCTGCTCGAGGCGATCTACACGGCCATCAGGGAACAGCCGCGAGGTTCTGCCAGCGTGGCGCGGCCGAGAAGCTCGAATCGGTTTGCCCTGCGGATTCCCAGGTCCTCCGTTTGAATCGCCATTACTGAATAGACATTCGCCAGATCGAAGACGCGAATCAAGCCGATTTCGCCTTCGCCGACTTCGCGGCCAGTTTCCGGCGAAATGATTTGCGCTCTGGCCCAGGGAGGGAAAAGGAAATGTGATGAGTGACTCGCGCGGGTGTAAGCCTGGGAACTGAGTTCACTCATGCCGTATTCGGAAATGATCTGCTCGGGCGCGATGCCCAGGCGGCTAGTGATGAGCGCGTGTAGTTCGCTCTTTGGCACCGCGCGAGAACGGCCTTTGTAGCCGCCAGTCTCTACGACGCGCGAACCAGGTGGCAGTTGGAAACATAGGTTTTGTGCGGCGAGATAATCGAGCAGGTGTACGAAGGAAAATGCGGTGCCAAGGAGAAGGACCGGCGGTTTATTTTGCGCGAATTGCCCCAAGGCTGCCGTTGTGCGTTCCAAATCGAGCGTCCATCCGCCATCACTGCCGACTCGCGCCAAAAACGCGGACTCGTTGGCCCCTAGCGCGAGCCGGATGGTTCCGAACATGTGCACCAGCGAAGAGTGCGGGACCTGATCCGGCGAGGGAGTCAGAACAGCCAGTTGCCAATCGCCAATCGCCAATGGTTCGTCATGACGTTGGTGAGTGGTTGTTCGTGATTGGCGAAATGGCCTCCTCTCCCTGGCCCTCTCCTCCAAAGGAGGAGAGGGAATTCGCGAAGCAGCCAAGTGGGCCACAAACCAGGCCCAGAGCGAAGCTTCATAGACTGCCAGCGATTCTGCATTATGAAAATGCCGGCTTGGTCGCTGCTGGGTCGTTCCACTCGAATGAAAACTGAAAGTGCGCTCCTGAACTGGCAGACACGAAAGCTCAAGTTCCTTAAAAGCTGTCGTCGGCACAGTCGGGATTTGCGTCCAGTGTTCGATAGTTTGTGGCGAGACGCGCCGAGCGTCGCAGATTTTGCGATAGGCTAAATTGTGCTCAAACTGAAGAGCGAAAAGTTCGAGCGCCAGGGATTCGAATATGCGCGGATCGGCAGCGCCCGGCCTGCTACTGGACGAAACGATGAAATCGCGCAGCCGCGCGGCGAACTCTTCAAAGAAGGATTTTAGACTCATGCGGTTTTTATTTTGCCGGGCTGGTTTTCCGCTACAGCCCGGAAGCAATATGTAGCCGCATTGGGAGAAAATTCCAAGTTCCAAAATCCAAAGCCCCAACGGAACGAGCAAAGAGCCGGAAGCACCAACATCCAACATCGAACATCCAGAGAAGATCCAAGGGGCCAAGCACAAACGCCTGACAGCGGGCCTTCTGATTATACGTTGACAGAGCAACGCTGCATGGCTAGGAACAGCGAGAAATAAACCCTGCGGGAAGCGGCCCGCTTCAACGCTCTTAATATGTCCGTCGTTTTGGCACTAGATCAGGGAACGACCAGTTCTCGCGCGATTCTTTTTGATCATGCCGGAGCGGTTTGCGGCGTTGCCCAAAAGGAATTTAAACAGATCTTTCCGCAATCGGGATGGGTGGAGCATGACCCGCGCGAGATTTGGTCCAGCCAACTCGAAGTTGCGCGTAACGCCTTGGCCAATTCAGGACTAAAAGCCAGCGATATCACAGCCATCGGCATCACCAACCAGCGCGAGACGACGGTGGTCTGGGACCGGCGCACTGGTGAGCCCATCTATAACGCGATTGTTTGGCAGGACCGTCGGACGGCAAGTTTTTGCGATGAACTGAAACGCGATGGTCACGCCGACTTGATCCGGCGCAGGTCCGGCCTCGTCATCGACGCCTACTTTTCCGGCAGCAAAGTTCGCTGGCTGCTCGATCATGTGCCTGGCGCCCGTGAACGGGCGCGGCGGGGTGAACTGGCCTTCGGAACGATTGATACCTGGCTGGTGTGGAAGCTGACCGGTGGCGCTCTTCACATCACGGATCCGAGCAATGCCTCGCGCACCATGATGTTCGACCTTCACACCGGACAGTGGAGCGATGAATTGCTGCGCGTACTGGACGTGCCGCGCGAGTTGCTGCCCGAGGTCCGCTCCTCGAGCGAGCTTTATGGCCATACCGCTCGCGATATTTTTGGCGCGCCCACCGCGATCGGTGGCATCGCCGGCGATCAGCAGGCGGCGTTGTTCGGTCAGAACTGCTTCACGCGCGGCCTGGCGAAAAACACCTTTGGCACGGGCTGTTTCATGCTCATGAACATCGGCGCGCAGCCTACGCCATCGCAGCACCGGTTGCTCACCACCGTCGCATGGAAAGCCAACGGACGCACCGACTACGCGTTGGAAGGCAGCGTCTTCATCGGTGGTGCAGTGGTTCAGTGGTTGCGAGATGGATTGGGATTGATCAAATCCTCCGTCGAGGTAGAAGCCCTGGCCGGCAGCGTCACAGATAGCGGCGGGGTTTACCTGGTGCCGGCTTTTGCCGGGTTGGGAGCGCCGCACTGGGATCAATATGCGCGCGGCACGATTACCGGTCTGACGCGGGGGACCACCGCCGGACACATCGCGCGCGCCGCGCTGGAGGGAATCGCCTTCCAGGTGGCCGACGTGCTCGAAGTAATGAAGGAGGATTCAGGCATCGCAGTAAACGAACTGCGCGTCGATGGCGGGGCCTCGGGCAACAATCTGCTCATGCAATTCCAGGCAGACATTCTCGGCGTTCCAGTCGTCCGGCCCAAGGTCGTGGAAACCACTGCCCTCGGCGCGGCTTACCTGGCTGGCCTGGCAGTCGGTTTTTGGAAAGATCGCGCCGAAGTCCAGAAGGCCTGGCAAAAAGATCGCGCCTTCGAGCCGCAGAAGAGCGCCGATGAGGTAGCGCATCGCCGGAGCCGATGGGCGGAGGCGCTAAAGCGAGCGCTCGAGTGGGAAGAGCGGTCGAGTATCGCGGCTGGTTGAATGGGTTAATTGGTGAATGAGTTAAATGAGTTCAAGCCGTCAAATCTATTGTCCCTTGTGTCTTTTGTCTCCCTTGTGCGACCTGCTTTAGGCCAGCCACTCTGCCCAATTAACCACTTAACCTAATTAACCTGCCTTCATGAACCCTTTCGTTGCGGAATTCATCGGAACTACGCTCCTTGTCCTCTTCGGAAATGGGGTCGTCGCCAACGTTGTCTTGTCACGAACCAAGGGCAATAACTCCGGCTGGATTGTCATTACGGCCGGCTGGGCGTTTGCCGTGTTTGTAGGTGTGTTCTGTTCCCAAAAATTCAGCGGAGCACACCTGAATCCGGCAGTTACGTTTGCCATGGCTGCGGCAGGGAAGCTGGTGTGGTCCAAGGTCGTGGGTTATGTCCTCGCGCAGGTCCTCGGCGGATTTTTCGGAGGTGCGCTCGTGTTCCTGTTCTACAAGGAACATTTCAAAGTGACCGAAGACGCCAGCGGAAAACTCGCCTGCTTTTGCACTGCGCCAAACATCCGCAATATCCCGCAGGCATTCTTCTGCGAGGTCGTTGGAACATTCGTGCTGGTTCTCCCGGTTTTTCTCATGACCGATGCGACTTTTAGAATCCCTGGCATTTCCGGTGCATTGAGTGAGCTGCCCATTGGTCTCGGCACATTGGGCGCCTTGCCCGTCGGCTTGCTGGTTTTTGCCATTGGCCTGTCGTTGGGGGGAACCACCGGCTACGCCATTAACCCGGCTCGCGACCTCGGCCCGCGTCTCGCCCACGCGATTCTGCCAGTGCCCGCCAAGGGTGACAGCGATTGGAGTTATGCCTGGGTGCCGGTGGCTGGACCAATCCTCGGTGGGCTTTTGGCGGCATTGGTTAACTCCCTTTTAGTAGGAAAGCCTTAACTCTCCCTGGATCATTTTTGCTTTGAAAGTGGTCGGGGCGTTTCTATTTGCGCCAGTGGGAGGAACATGGAAAATTTGTTTCAGGACCCATGGCAAAGGATCCCTTGATCACTACTGTCGAGCGGCACTTTCTGGAGCGGAAAGGACGCAACCCCCACGCCACCGAAGAGTTCAGTTGGCTGCTTTCGGGGATTACGCTGGCGACCAAGATTATCGCGGCGTACGTCCAGCGTGCGGGGCTGCTCGAAATCATGGGTGCGACTGGACGCATCAATGTCCAGGGCGAAGAAGTACAAAAGCTGGATGATTTTGCCAATGAGACGCTGGTGCGGTGCCTGGGGTATCGCGGCACGATTGGCATTTTGGTGTCGGAGGAGGACGACGAACCGCATGTGATTCAAGAAGCGGAATCGGGAAAATATATCGTGCTGTTTGATCCGCTCGACGGTTCGAGCAACATCAACGCCAACGTTTCCATCGGCACCATTTTTTCCATCCTGCAGCGGAACCCCGACCACGATGGCAAAGATGTAATGGCGCACATTCTGCAGCCGGGGTGTAATCAGGTGGCGGCCGGCTACGTTGTTTATGGCAGCAGCACAGTGTTGGCCTACACCGCGGGCGATGGCGTCCACATGTTTACGCTGGACCCCTCGATCGGGGCCTATCTTCTGGCTCAGGAAAATATCCGGATGCCCAAAGCCGGAAGAATTTACAGCACGAATGAGGCGTACCAGGGCAGCTTTCCTGAGCCGATTCAACGCTACCTGGAATGGGTCAAAGACGGAGGCAACTACACTTCGCGGTACATCGGCTCGCTCGTCGCTGATTTTCATCGCACGCTCATTCGCGGCGGTGTTTTCCTTTATCCCGGTAGCAAAAAATCGCCCCAGGGGAAATTGCGCTTGCTCTATGAGGCCAATCCCCTCGCCTTCGTGGCCGAGCAGGCCGATGGGATGGCGACGGATGGCCAACAGCGGATTCTAGAAAAGTACCCGCAAGCGATGCACGAGCGCACGCCACTCATCATCGGCAGCAAGGACGAGGTGCAGCGCGTGCTGTCGTTTTACTGATGTGGCGCTGGTTCGAACATCATCAGGTCTATCACCCGGATCGCATCCTGATCGCGACTGGAGCCGAACTGGGGCGTCCGTTCGAGGATCTTTCATTGGATACCAGCGATGGGATTGAACTGCACGGGTGGTTTTATCCGGCGAATCAGGATTCTGCTCGCGGCAAGTGGGCCGCGCTCGTTTGCCACGGCAATGCCGGCAATATCAGCCACCGGCTGGAACTTTGCGCGGCACTGCTGCAGTCGGGACTTAACGTTTTACTTTTTGATTACCGCGGGTATGGCCGGAGCGGCGGCCGCCCCAGTGAGGAGGGAACGTATTTAGATGCCGAGGCCGCTTATGATTGGCTGCGACGAAGAGGCTTTGTTGGTGGCAACATTGTCGCGTTTGGCGAATCGTTGGGTGGCGGCATCGCGACCGCATTAGCGATCCGCAAACCGATCGGCGGACTCGTCCTCGAAAGCAGTTTCTCCTGCATCTTCGATTTGGGAGCGGAAATATTCCCCTGGCTGCCGGTGCGTTGGTTGTCCACGATTAAATACGACACCTGTTCCAAACTGCCGCGCGTGAAAGTCCCAGTGCTCGTGTTGCATAGCCGCGGCGATAAGATGATCGGGTTTCATCATGCCGAGAAGAATTATGCGTTAGCGAACGAGCCCAAGATTCTATGCGAGCTGACCGGCGGTCATAATGAACCGTTGACCGACGGGCGCAAGTTCCGCGAAGGGATTGAAAAGTTTCTGAAACTGGCCGAAAACCACCAGCGTGAGTAGTCGAATAATAGAGTGGTGCGGAAGGCCAACACTCCAATCGTCCAGCACCCATCGCTCCATCGTTCCAGTTCACCCCGGCGGCCAGCCCAATGGGCGGCCGCCAATGAGATGGCAATGCAAGTGCGGCACCGCCTCACCCGCCGCGGGACCGTTGTTGAAAACGAGCCGGAAACCGGATTGGCTGATCCCAAGGTTCTTCGCCACCTCAGCGGCTTTGAGCAGCAGATGGCCAAGGATTTTGTGATCTTCCGGCGCAGCCTCGGCGATACGAGGAATCGGTTTCTTGGGAATAATCAAGACATGGGTCGGTGCTTGCGGCTTAGTATCTCGAAAAGCCAGCACCAGGTCGTCTTCATAGACAATCGTGGCCGGGATCTCGCGCGCAACGATCCTTTCGAATAGAGTTTTCATCGCAGCAGATTAATCCACCACCAACGCCAATTCCATTTTCTTTGGCTCCGCGGTCAAGCATTCGCGCAAATAATCGATGATTTGCTCTTCCAATTTCCGGCACCGGCCACTCCAACGGCGAGCTCCGGCCAGGCGTTTTACGCAGCCACGCAGGCCGGAAAAGCGCACCACACGAGGCCCATGGCTCAGTTGCCGACGCAACTCCTCCCGCAAGCGCGGAAAGAAAAAAAGGTCCGAGTTCGTTCCGGATGCTTCGGCCAGTGGTCGCAGATCCGATTCTAAAACCGCGGGCGCGGGCAAGGGCGTCCCACGGCGCAACGTGCGGAGGGCAAAGCCATTAAGGATTTTTTCGAGCGCGCCCGAAAATTCTTCGACAGAGACCGTTTGCCGCTCCAGTTCATATTTAAAGTAGTGAAAGACCGCGTTGGCGGCGTGCCGAACAAATTCGGAATCGAATAGCGCCGCGCTGTCGCCACACACTTCGATAGACATGTCCTCGGCCGAGAAGGGGACGGTTTCCCCGCACGCGAGTTCGAAGAGCAAATAATCTGAAGCTAATGCAATCATTCTTTACCTCCCATTTTTTTGACTTCCTGCACAAAATCTGTCGCTTCCTGGAAGCGGCGATAGACACTCGCGAATCGCACATAAGCGACCTCATCCGTCTGGCGCAACTCGTTCATCACCAGTCGCCCGATGACTTCCGCAGGCACCTCCCGCTCATACTTATTCGTGACTTCGTCCGCGATTTTCTCCACCAGATCCTCGATCAACTTCGGACTGATCGGCCTCTTTTGGCAGGCTTTCTTGAGTCCAGAGAATAGTTTCTCCTTCGAGAACTCCTCGCGCCGTCCGTCCCGTTTCACCACCACCAACCCGCCCCGTTCAACTTCCTCATAAGTGGTAAATCGATGGCCGCATTTGAGGCACTCGCGGCGACGACGAATAGTTGCGCCCTCGCGCGACGCGCGCGAGTCGATCACTTTATCATCCTGACCGCCACACTTTGGGCAACGCATAGACTGCCCACACAATCCGTGGGCAATCGACTAAGTAGCATACAATGGCTAGTGGTGTCAATCGTTTCGGATGACGATAATGACGATTATGAAAGGAGGTCAGAATACTTGCGGAACCCCTTCCTCCAGCACTTTAAGGCGTTGGGTAAGCCCTTCCTCCTCAGCCAACATGCGCAACCACCGCGGCGGTTCATCCAGTTCTTCGAAAGAGAGACGAAAACTACCATAGTGCATAGGTACTAACCAGTGAGCGCGCAGGTCCTTGAACACTCTTATGGCTTCGTCAGGACCCATGTGAACGCTGCGGAAGGAATCTGGATGGTAGGCGCCGATGGGCAGCAGCGCAATCTCCGGTGCGCAGTTTTTGCCAATCTCTTTGAAGCCGTCGAAATAGGCACTGTCTCCAGCGTGATAAATCCTCCTTCCCTGATGTTCCAGCACGAAGCCACCATAGCCCCGGTGATGGTCCCTGAGCGTGCGCGCGCCCCAGTGTTTGCAGGGCGTGAGAGTCACCTTCCAATTACGGTGAGACAAGCTCTCCCACCATTCCAGCTCAACCACGCGCGCAAAGCCGAGATCGTGAGCCAGGTCGCCGACCCCCCAGGGCATAACCCCAATCTTTGGATGAGGCAGCCGGCGCAGCGTGGGTTTGTGAAAGTGATCGAAATGCGCATGGGTCAACAACACCAGATCGATAGGCGGCAGGTCCTCGATTTTCAAACCTGAACGCTTGATACGCTTGAGCAAAAACAGCCAATTGGCGAAGTTCGGGTCGATCAAGACATTCAAATCCGTGAACTGCACCAGGAAGGACGCATGCCCGATCCAGGTCACTGCGACTTGCCCATAACTAAGCTTGGGAAATGCGGGCTGCCGATGCTGGCCAGTTCGCCGCGTCAGCAACGCCTTCCATACCATCTCGCGGAAAAAGGTGCGTGGATTAAAATGCTTTGCGGGCGTTAGGTCTTTAAACGAGCGGGGGAGGGGTTGGCGGGATGAGAGCGGGCGGTACGGCGTCGGCTTTTGCATAAATTCAGTGACCAGTATAGTGTCCTTTGGATTTGAATAAAATTCAAATTGCCTGCGTCGTTAGCTGCTGTGAAAAACGCCGCGCGCCCAAAATATCAACAGAGCCGATGCTCCGCCGCTCCACGCTCGACGCTCCCCATAGCTTGCGGGCTCAACCAAAAACCCAAATTCGGGCGCTCCGTGTACATTGCCTCGGGTGCGGCTGTGGTCGGCGATGTGACCCTCGGTGACTTCTCCAGCGTCTGGTTCAATGCAGTGCTGCGCGGCGATATTAACCGCATTATTGTCGGCCATCATACCAATATTCAGGACAATTCCGTTCTGCACCTGGCAGACGAGCTCCCCTGTATTCTCGGCAATTATGTTACAATAGGCCACGGGGCGATCGTCCACGCCTGCACTGTTGGCAATGAGGTGCTTGTCGGGATGGGCTCGACCCTTCTCGACGGAGTAGTCGTTGGGGACCAATCACTGATCGGCGCTCGTGCTTTGGTGACTCCGCGCACGCAGATTCCGCCCGGCTCGCTGGTTCTCGGCGCGCCGGCAAAAGTCGTGCGGGAATTAAGACTTTCGGAGCGCGCCGGGCTGAAAGGTATGGCCGAGAAATACGTCTATTTGGCGGCTGAGTATTTGAAGCTTGTGAACAGCAGAGAACGGCGCAGCGTCAAAAGGACCTGAAAACGCGACGCCTCACGCGCTTGTCGTGCCTTTTCATCGGCGGAGCTCCTTCAGTAAGTTTTTTCCGATTGAACCCAGGGGTGGGAAAACGTGTATCCCAAGACAGGTTGCCAGGGCCTTCAGTCGCTCATCGAAAGACAAAATTTCTTGGGCCCCTGCCAACTGCGCTGATGCAACCAGAGTCACGTCGAATGTTCCAAGGACGGCCTTATGGCTAAACCGTTCGAACAGTAGGTTGCTTTGTTGGCGTAGAACTTCCCAGTTCATTGGGTCCACGAAGATGCGGCCATCGAAGTCGGCGACGAGTCTTTCCCATTCTACCGGTTTAGATACTCTGGCCAGTCGACCGAAGACGTTGCGAGCTTCTAAGAGGACAATGTGAGACGTCAGAAGGGGCGATGATAGCTTGCGCATTCTCCTCTCGACTAACGCATGGCGTTGCTTTGCTTCTGATGTTGAGTGCTCGGTTGGTTTGAAGTAAATAGCTTCAAGCCAATTGGTATCCGCAAAAATGTTCATCGGCTGGCTTGGCGGACCTCATCGCTCACATAATTGGTCACGGTGCCAGCGCCGAGATTATCAAAATGTTCATTCCAATCTATTTTCTTAGGTCCGAGGGCCTGTTCGATCAAATGATTAACCCAGGAATTAATGTTAGGTTTGGCTTTGGCCTGAATTTCGGCTTTCGACCGGCGCAATCGTATCGTGATAGTATTTGTCATACATCAAAAGTACCACACTAAGTTGGATCTTCAAGCCATTTTTGTTTCTTGCGCAGTTTGGGGCCCGCTTGCCTCTCTCGAAGTATTCTAACCGCGATACTCGAGATCCAGAGCCTGCATCTTCCGGCGCGCAGCAAGGGCATCGGCGCTTTGCGGGAATTCGCGAATCACCCGTTCCAGGATGTTGCGACCAGTATCGATGTCCTGCCGATAATTGATATGCCATTTTGCCGCAAGGGTTAGCCACTCGGCCCGCTTCGCATCCGGCTGGTCGGGCAAGTTCAGCAACAGGGTGAGCTGCTCCAATCCTTGCTCCGCTTGGTGCAGGCGTTCAGCCAAGAGGCGGGCAAGCTTCTCGCGTTCGGGCACATTGTCCGGATCGATGGTGAGCTTCTCCACGCACGCATTGGCCAGCTCCACCGCTTGCTCCTTGTCCAGTTCCGATCGACGGCCCGCGATGACTGCGTCCATATAGTTGCCAGACTCGGGGAGCGGAATGGGTTTGGGATTGTGCAGCTCGCGAAGCTGTTCCGGTGTTTCCGGCAATTGGTTGATCCGAAGCTGCGCCATATGGGCAAGGTGCGTCCCCGGCAGCCGATCACAGATCATTTGCAAGGCTCTCCGCGCGGCATCTGGGTCCCCGGCCAAATTCAGATGCCATTCCGACAACCGGTGCAGCGCCACCGAGAGCTGCGAAGGCGTGGTTTTAGGCTGATCGCAAATCTCGAGCACGGTTTGCTCTGCCTCGGCGACATCGTTGAAATTCTTGGCATAAAGCTCCGCCAACATCATCCAGCCATCGAAATCGTCTTCGCATTTTTCCAGCTCGTGAATGATCTCCCACTCGGCATCCTTGTACTTGCCGAACTTCACCCTCGCGATGGCGCGGGCATACATCGGCGGCATTTTCCGGGTGCGCAAGATATTGGGCGCATAACCGGCGATGGGTCCCAGAATTGCGCTCGCAGCCAAGCCAAGGATTGGCAAGCCGCCGAGCCAGGCAATGCCGATGGCGGGCAGAGAGAGGCCGAGCAGGCAAGTGATGCACAGGCTTTTGAAATCGGAACGCGGCTCACCTTGAATGCCTGCGGTGGCCTTGCGCACTGCCCAGCCTAGTGTCAGAGCCGTCCAGTAAGAACTGACGATGAACATTCCGTAACCGACGACTTGCAAGAAAGAACCGTACCAAGGTCCGCCGCTATTCCTGGCGAACTGCACCTCGGGCATGAACGGCTGCAGGCTCCACGAAAGCCCGACATTCAGCAGGGCCCAGAACGACACCGGCAGCGCCAGGCCTTTAATGAACCAACTCAGGAGCCAGCGGAGATTCTGGCGCTGTCGGTGCTCCGGCGTGAGGCGATGCACCAGTCCGCACGCGCTGATGGCGAACGCCGCGCTAAGCAACGCGAGGGAAATAAAAGTGGCGTACCCGCGGTTCACATGCATCGTTGGGAGCCGGAAGCGTTGCGCACGCTCTCGCTCACGCTCCGACTATCCACAATGTGACTGGCACCAATTATTGGTCACTGCCGCTCTCTTTTGTTGGCCATGCAATTGGGGGAATCACTAAAACGTATTATGGATCATACGCTATCCGCCAGCCAACAATTTCCGTGAGGCACAAAAAAGCTTCCGCGCCTGCGAAAAAAAACCGGATCATTTTCGCCTTGAACAACTTCGCCCACATGAGAACTGTGATTACTCAATGAAGACGCTCGATTTAAAAGTAACTCGCATTGGAAATTCCAAAGGCATACGCCTGCCGGCCGAATTGATCCGTCGATTCGGTTTTTCTGAATCTCTCGTTGCTGAAGTCCACGAAGATGGGCTGCTGCTCGAGCCAAAAAAGCGAATCAAGCTGTCTTGGGAGGAGACAGCGCATGAAATGGCGGCCAGCGAAGAGAACTGGACCGAATGAATTGCCAAAATTCGTCCTGCCTGCTAAACCGCGACATGCAGTTCGATTTCCGCTTCGGTCCGGAGCGGCCCGTTTCTCCTGACGAAAACTGGATAACGGTCGGCGCACAGCGCGTCCGGTTCCATTTCGTTCGGCATCGGCGTGCGCGGCGCTATGTCCTGCGCTTGCGGCCGGACGGGAGTGCTCGCGTGACCATTCCACGCGGCGGCTCCACTGCTGAGGCGAGCCGATTCGTTCACAAGAATGTTGCCTGGCTGCAACAGCAACTTTTGCGTCAGGCCACGCAACCGGCGCACTCCCGAAGCTGGGAGCTTGGAACGAAAATCCTTTTTCGTGGAGAAACCGTGACTCTGGAGGCGGCCACAAATCGCGATGCTCCCCTCATCCGCTTCGGAACGGAGACTGTGCGCATCAATGGCGCTGAAACGGATTTGCGGCCCGGGGTCGAGCGGCATCTTTGGCGGCT
>Ga0137361_10002340_pt1 | contig 12068 bp, 7 predicted proteins | sample Mad1_80_16metaG_FD_104923 | JGI IMG/M metagenome (GOLD analysis project Ga0137361, IMG submission 104923) | Vadose zone soil microbial communities from Angelo Coast Range Reserve, California, USA - Mad1_80_16 metaG | ecosystem: Environmental > Terrestrial > Soil > Vadose zone | place: USA... | reverse complement strand
GGTGTAACCAGCCACCATGCCTAGGCCATGGTAATTCCGTGCCGTGAGAGTGGCCTGCAGGCCGTTGTAGTTGGACTTGTAGACGTTTCCCATTTGGAAGACGTTGCTCAGGTAGGGAAACTTCGCATTAAACGGGCGCGGCCCTTGTTCGTCAGCGGGTGCGCAAACGTTAGGATCGTAGCCCGAGGTTGCACAGGCTGTGACTAGCGCTGTCGGCCAGCCCGAACCCACCGGCGGCTGGTTGATGTCACGAATTCCAGTCAGATTGGTACCGTGGTTCCCGACGTAGGCAAGTTCCAGGGAGAGGTTCGGGGTGAACGCGTGCTGCACATTGAGCGTCCAGTTCCAGACGTAAGGAGTGGTCAGGTTGCGATCCACGCCCATGATGCCGCACGGATTTGCGTTTACCGGGTCACATGTAATCGTCTTGGTGAGATCACCAAAAATGGGTCCGTTGTCCCAAGGATTCGTCGGGGACGGACTAAGATTGCCGGCCGTAATCGTGCCTCCAGCCGTATCTCCAGCGGCATCGATAATGGCCCCGGTGGGAACGCTGGGAAGACCAAAGCTGTTGTTGAAGGCCAGGAAAGATTGCCAGTTGATTGTTTCGTAAACCAGGCCCCCGCCGCCGCGAACCACGGTGTTCCCTTTGCCGCTGACATCCCAGGCGAAGCCGAAACGCGGCGCGAAATTCTTGTGATCGGGGTTGTAAGGAGCATTGATCTGTTTGCCCACTTGCACCAGTCCGAGATTGGGATCAAAGTTCCCCAGCAGGTTGTGGGCCTCCTTGACCACCGAGTTGAACTCATAGCGGAGGCCGAAATTTACGGTCAGGTTCCTACTAACCCGCCAATCGTCCTGGAAGAAGCCGGCGTAAGCCCAATTGTGCAAATGCCGCGTCGGGTCTCCGGAAAGCACAGAGGCCAGCGTGGGCCAGCCGGCAAAAAAATCCTCCAGTTGCGACGATGGTACGCCGGTAGGGCCGGTGAAAGTGCCGTCCAGAAAATTGATGCTGCCCCGGGCGTTACCAAACGCACCGCCAGTCACACCGTTGCGATGCAGTTCGCCACCAAACTTGAGAGCGTGCTTGCCCGCAGTATAGGAAATGTGGTCAATGAATTGGACGATCGTGTCAGGTCCCTGGAACTTTGGCCACTTGAACCCACCCAGGCCGGGAAAGAAATACCCGCCGAAACCGATGCGGGGCAACCCCCCAGTCAATGCACCCACTGCCACCCCTGTATCAAGACCATAACTCGACGCTGGAGTCCCAAGATCGCCGGGCAAGGTGGGCTGGTAAAGGCGGTTGTACCCGAATCTGGCTTCATTCACCCAACGCGTACTTGGGATCCATACCCAACTGGCTCCGAACACCTGGGCCCGGGTGTGAATGTGCGACCGCCACTTCGACTGCAGCTCGGGAAAATCCTCGACCGTGCCCGAGTTGTTACCGAAAAAATACATGCCGCTGACGGTGCTGCGCTCATTCACATGGACGTCAACTTTGCCCAGCCCATTGTTGACATTTACCACATTGGGAAATCCGTTGACGATGTTGATGGAGGGGTTGTTGTTAGTGGGGAACCCGGTGCCATCGCACGCCACCGCACCCGATACCCCGAAGGTGCAACCGGAAACCTTCAGGCTGGCCGGGCTGACGTCGTTGGGAATTACTCCGGCAAGAAAAGCGGCATGCACGTCGGCAATCGTATCGGGGATGCTGTTGGCACAGTCGCCGGTGATGAGGACTAGACAGTTTCCCGCGTCAGGCATCGAGACCATGGACGGGCTGGTCACGCCCCCAAACTGGTTTCCCACGTCATAGCGCTGGCCCTCGTAGGCGCCGAAGAAGAAAGCTTTGTCCTTGATGATGGGCCCACCCACGCTCCCGCCGAACTGCTCGAGCGTCCGGGGATTTTTCGGGCTCGGGGACTGCCCGACCGCGCAGGGATCATTGGCGCAGTTGAAGTAGTTGCGCGCGTCCATGGCTCCATGGCGGCCAAAAATAAAGGCTGTGCCGTGCAACCCATTGGTGCCCGACTTCAAGCCTACGTTGACCACGGCGCCGGGCTTCCAGCCATATTCGGCCGACGGATTCTCCTGCAGGTTGAATTCCTGAATGGAGTCGATGGGCAAGATGGTTGCCGAATCTCCCGCAATGCCCGCCCCATTGATTATGCCCTGACCAGAATAGGGTTCACTGTTGAACAAGCCGTCAATGATGTAGCCGTTGTCTTCGGCACGAAGTCCGTTGGTGCTGGTAGTCGAGAATCCTCCGCCCGGATAGCGCGTCACGCCGGGGCGTAACTGAAGCAGATTCTCGTAGTTGCGGCCGTTCAGAGGCAGGTCGTTGATCTGCTGATTGCTGAGCGTCCCGCCCAGAGTCGAAGAGGTCGTGTTGAGCAGCGGGATCTCTTCGTTCACCACGATGGTCTCAGAGACCTGTCCCGGCTGAAGCGCGAAGTCGATGCGCAAATCTTTCGCAACTTCCAGTTCGAGGTTGACGCGTTCAACACTTCTGAATCCCTTGGCCTCGGCACGGACCTTGTATGTGCCGGGAATCAAATCCGGAGCCAGGTAGTCGCCCGCTTCATCCGTGGACAAGGCTCGCGTAGTACCGCGCTCGACGTCCAGTATGGTCAGGGACGCGCCCGGCAGGGAGGCGCCGCTCTGATCGGTGACCGTACCTAAGATCCGACCGGTCGTGGTCTGCGAGAAAAGCGGAGGGCAACATAGTAAGACGCCAAGGATGAAACCAAAAGGCCGACTTGCTCTTATCAGGAACCGCATCCGCTGCCTCCCAAAAGGGTTATGGACGGGCGATGGTGATCGACGACAAGGCGTGGTCCAACAGCCTTACCGCTTTGGTCCGACAGCTTTACCACTCATCCAAAGCAAGAGTCAAGCAATATCAGCACTGGGCGTTGCACGAAGGGATTCGGGGGCCGGGATGGGACGCAGTTACCGTTATGGGGCTCACGGGAGTCCCTATCTAGCTGTCTTCTCGTCACCGTTTAGCAGGCGAATGCTGTGCGCGGAGGCCGGTCTAGGCAGCGACTTCAAGAACGCGTAGATATTGGCTAATTCTGCGTCCGAAATTACTTTGCTAGTGTACGGCGGCATTTGTCCGGCTGGCTGGCGGAGGTACTCGACGAAGGCAGGGAATGGAATGGGGTCCGGCCCAACCCGCGGTCCGCTTAACGTCGATCCTTGGCCTTGCCCTCCGTGGCACTGGTAGCAGCCGTGACTTGAATAAATTCGCTTTCCGCTTACCGCATCGCCGGCGGGGAAAGCATTTGCCTTCGGGGACGACCTCACGTTCTGAGCGCCCGCGCCCGCTAGCGTCATCAGTGCACCGGCCAACACAAGGGAGAGGGGGAAAGCACTCGTCCAGGCGGGTAGAAAAAAGAAGTCCTTCCGTACCCAACCCCGTACGCCGTTTAGACCGCGACCCGAAAAAGATCGGTCCAAGTTGGAACTCCTTAGCGTGGCTGTGTCACCACGTCGACCAGCGCCGGTTCACCCCTTACGACTACGGCAATGGCGCGCTGAATCGCCGGTCCGAGATCCGCCGGATCGGTTATTGGCCCCTCAGCGTGCACACCCATGCTCTGTGCGAGCTTGGCGAAATCAATGTTCGGTTCGGTGATTGTGGTACCGATGCCGGCTCGTGTAACCCCGCGGTTGTGGCGATTGCCCATACGCTGGAGGTGCATGACCTCCTGATGGTATGCCCGGTTATTGTGCATCACGTTCAGGATCGGAATACGATGATGCGCCGCCGTCCACAAAACCCCCGGGGCATACATGAGGTCGCCATCGCATTGGATGTTGACCGACAGGCGGCCATATTTGCGGTTGGCGAGCGCGGCACCGACCGCGGCAGGGGCTCCGTACCCGACTCCATAGCCGCCGGCGCCGCCTATGAACTGGTGATGCTTTTCAAACGCCCAAAGACGAAGCGGCCAGTTGCTCATTCCCGGCGCAACGTCAGAAACCAAGGACCAGTCCTTATCTTGAATCTGGGCCCACAGTTCAGCCGACAGCCGCGCGGTGCTGATGGGGCTTGCATCCCAGCCATAGGTCGCCGCGGTGCGGGCCTGATCGAGAAGGCCCTGGCGGTCTGCCGCCAGCTGTTTTCCTCGATCATCGAGCGCCCTTCTGCGATCGTCGGTGATGAGCCGCTTGATGGCCTCGATGAGCGAAGGCAGCGTGGCCTCGGCATCGGCCGCGATGGCCAGATCAACCTCAGCATAGCGCTGCGAATCCTGGTAGTTGCCTTTCATGTACAGATCACCAGCGGTGATGCTGATCAGCTTGACGCCTTGGCTGGTAATGGAATGTGAACTACGGCGCAATTGATCACGGAAGGAATTCAGGGCGCCCCAGAAATCCGTCACCGCAAGACCCAAAATTACGTCGGCCTCAGAGATGAGTTCACGACCGTGCTCAGAGTGGTTTAGCTGATGGCGAGTGGGAAAATTCATGCGTGCCGCCAGATCGACGACCGGCGCTTGCAATGTTTCGGCAAGTTCGACAAGCAGCGTCACGCCCGCCGGTGTGCGGGCGGTGCGGTCGACAACAATAACCGGGTTCTCTGCCGCGGTCAGGAGCCTGGCCGCCTCGGCCACCGCTCCCGAGTCACCCTGCGGGGGCGCGGGTAGGGTGAGCTTGGGAATACGCAGGCCGGAGTTTTCTCCAAGCGGATTCTCCTGAAGCTCGGCATCGGCCACCAACAGCACCGGCATGCATGGCGGGGTCATGGCGATCTTGTAAGCGCGCACCGCGGACTCGGCGAAGTGAGTGAGCGAGATGGGCAGGTCGTCCCACTTGGTATAATCGCGAACCATGGCCGCCGCGTCTTCGACGCTGTGATCCCATTCCACGCCTGGCCTTCGCTTCGTGGCATCGAGTGTATTTCCCAAAACGATGTAGACCGGAACCCGGTCGCAATAGGCGTTGAAGATCGCCATGGCTGCGTGCTGCAACCCGACTGTGCTGTGCGCAAACACTCCCAGAGGCTTACCTTCGATCTTGGCGTAGCCGTGGGCCATGCCCACGGCTGACTCCTCGTGGCAACAAGTGACGAACTCGGGAGACTTGTTGCCGCCGTAATTAACTACCGACTCCTGCAGCCCGCGAAAACTCGATCCGGGATTGGCGCAAATGTACTCGATGCCCAGTGACTTGATAACGTCTACCATGAAATCGGAGCCGGGACGGTCTGTGGTTAGAACTTCGGCGGTCCTGGGATTTTCGGTTTCGGCCTCCTTCGACATCATGGGCGCCATGGTGCGTGGAGGCGGGGGCGTCTGCGCACTTGCTGCACCGGTGTTGGCAACGAGGGTCGCCATACTGCCTGCGGCGGCGGTCTTCAGGAAGTTTCGCCGATCAACCGACAATCTCTTGTCTCTGGCCATTCGTCCTTCTTTGCCCTTCTAATTCTGCACGGTATAGATCAACACCTCTGCTGTGTGATCCGCACGTGCCGGAACCGCCACGTAGAAAACGTCGAAACCCTTCCTTCCCTTTCCAAAGTATCCTGCGGTGCGCGCACCGATGGCGGAAGGAATCTTGGCCAGCAACTGGTAGTGGTCGGAGTCCTTTTGTTGAAACACACTCACGTAACCTTCGCCGCCGGCAACGTAAATGCGTTTTCTCGCGGAATCATAGAACAGGTCATCCGAGTTCTGAACACAGGGCAGGGCAGCGATCATGCGTCCCGAGTTCGTGTCAAATACGGCCAGTCGGGCGGGCTCACGTGTCGCGACGAACACGCGTCGGTGGCTTTCGTCCAAGGCCATGGGAAAGTTGCTGTCCAGGGTTACAGGCCATCGGGTGATGGCGTGAGTGCTGCGGTTGATGGCCGCAATTTGCTTGAGGTCTGGCAGGTTCACGTAAAGATTTGGCCCGGACTTTTCCAGCTGAAAGGATTCGGGATGTGCCCCCAGTTTGAATTCCTCCTTCAGACGCTGGTTGGTGGTTGCGTCCACCATCGCAATCGCCCCGTCTTCAGCACCATAGCCAACGTAGACGAGCTTCCCGGTCGCGTCGTACCGAAGGTTATCGACGTCATCCCCGAAATCAATGCTGGTGATGAGGTCTAAAGTTGTGCCGTTGTAGATGTACAACTTTCCTTCGTCACTTCCGACAAACAGCTCATTCAACTCCGGAGCATAGACTACGCCCTGAGGGCGGGGCACTCCATTGATGCTATGCACTCGGGTTCCAGAGGCGAGATCGGCCACTTCTTCCGTGTTATTGCCGAGCGCTGAAACGAACAGTCGTCCCTTCTGATCGGTCGACAAGTGATCGATGCGCCCCTGCACTCCGGGTAGGGAAATGGCTCCGGTCAAAACCAGTGGCTGTGTACCCTCGGCAGGAGCGGCTTGTTGGGCACGCAAAATTGCAGCTGATGCGAAAACGAAAGTCAGCGTAAGACCAGCGCAGATTCCCTTCATAAGTGTTGCTGCATACATGTTGTCGGACTTCGGGTCAGCACCGCGAGCCTAACTGTCAATCTTCCTGACCCACCCATACGCCAAATTACTCCGATCCGGCCCGGAGTTTAAATAGGCCGTTCTTCGCTCTGCCATCGGATCGGTCCTCCAGCCGGACTTCACACCGGTCTCCAGTCCGAACAGACGGGCGCTATTGAGGCCGAAAATCGCTCTTTTCGTCTGGCCGTCCGGCGGCCCCAGGGGCGCGTATCCATGCTTCCTTTGCATGTCCTCGGGGATTTCCAGTCTGCGCAACGCTTCGATCTGCCACTGCGGCGAACCAAACCAGAGCGAATCCGTGCCCCAGACCACATGATCGGCGCCCAGACCCTTCACCAGCATTCCCATCATCGCGGCGGCCAGGCGAGGATAGCTGACGCAGCAATTGGCGAAAACTGCACCCACGTCCGCGTAGACGTTGCTGACGCCGTACTTCTGCGGGATGTCCACCAGATCAGAAACCCAGTCGATCCGTCCCGTCTTCTCGAATTGTTCACTGCCTACTTCTGGAGCGCCCTGCATCGGCGGGCCACCCGCATAGCGATAACCTGCGTGATAAACGAAAAAATTCAGCTGCGGCCAGTCTTTAGCAGCTTTGCCGACATCATCAACCTTGGCGTACTGCTTGAGATTGGGCACCTCGGCTTCCATGCCCGGCGGGTAAAGGCCCTTATGGACAGCAACATTTCTGATTCCTGACTTCACGAACTTTTCGTAGGCGGGATAGACCAGCCTTTCGTCATCCATCCGCCACGGATATTTGCTGATCGTCGGGTTAGTATTGTCGCCAATGGTATAACCCTTCCACCCTTCTGGCTTAAGTTCGACAGCTCGGTCAATATCCTCCAGCCAGCCCTTTTGCCCGGGAGCGAAAACAGCATGGGTAAGAAGGCGTCTCGAACCAGCAAAGGCATTCAGTTTCCGGCGCGCCTCGGCCTTCATTTCATTGGTGAGAAACCAATCGGTCGGAATATCAGAAGGAGCTCCACTCAATAGCGCGACTTTGGTGTCGCTGTCGAGAAACATTTCCTTCACGTAGTTGCCGAACTTCAGATGCTCCAAAGTCTGTGGCTCTTTGGACAGCTCTAGGTTGAACCCAGCTTGCCCGGTGAACTCGCGGAGTTTCACGAATATCGTGAGCCGGGTATCGTCCCGGAGAAAATGGGTATGCAGGTCGCAGATGAACTCCCCGGAATACTTCTGCGCCCGCTCGGCGGCAAACTCGGGGCTGGCAGCTTCGACCGGACTCACCTCGAAGACTGCTCCGTACACACGGTTCATGGCGAGGAATGCCGCTGCCATACCTGCAGCGGTTTTGAGAAACTGCCGCCGTTCCATCCCCAGCTTCTTCCCTGTGGAATCTCCATACTCCGCAATCAGAGCTTCGACTTGTTGCTGCTCTTTGCTCTGATGTCCCGGGAAAAACTCGCCATTCGAAATGGGCTGAGTAGGGACGGGTGACTCGAAGGCGTGAGTCTCGGCAGGATCCAGGCGCTGCAGTTCCGTTTCAGACAGAAACTCGCTCATAGCTTCCTTTCCTATTCCTTTGCTCCCGACGGTGACGGCATCACGGTTGTCAGTTTCAACTGGGTCGCCAAATCCATCTCTCGGTAATAACGCGTGCCAACAATTTACACGTCACGTCTACCCTCACGTCAAACACGGTCGACGACACCCCGCCCGGACCGAGCCAAATGCGGCTGCTTCGCATTGCTTTCCGTATAATGCATAGCCTCAGCCGGAAAAATTGTTAAAGTGCTGAAGATGCTGCCTTGTGCGGTTCAGCGGGAGAAACGAGATGGGTAAACTTCGACTGTCCCTGGCATGCTGGAACTACGATCGCACCCGCGCGCTATTAGAAGGCCGCGTACCGGTTGACGGAATTCAGCTGACCTATCTGAACCTGCCGGTAGAGGAAACTTTCTTCCGGATGCTGCGTCATCATGAATTCGATGCCGCAGAGATGTCATTGTCGTCCTACGTGCTCTCTCTTTCCTCTGAGAATCCGCCGTTCATTGCAATCCCGGTTTTCCCCTCGCGCTTCTTCCGCCATTCTTGCGTCTACATCAACCGCAATAGCGGAATCCGCGAGCCGAAAGATCTTGCCGGAAAACGCGTGGGGACTCCGGAATATCAGATGACGGCCGGAGTTTGGATTCGTGGGATCCTCAGTGACGACTACAGCGTCCCCGTTACCGGTACCAAGTATTTCAACGGTGGGGAAGAGGAACCTGGACGAGCGGAAAAGTTGGCCCTTTCCCTGCCACCCTCGATCCACCTGGAAGCAATTCCTCCCACCAAGACACTCTCGGGAATGCTCGATGCAGGCGAGATCGACGCCCTGTATACGGCACGCATGCCCTCCACCTTTACGCGTGGTTCGGGTAGCGTCAAACGGTTGTTCGAGGACTACCAGACAGTTGAACGCGAATATTATCTGCGGACCAAGATTTTTCCCATCATGCACACCTTGGTGATTCGTCGCGCGGTGTACGACAGGTATCCCTGGGTCGCTCAGTCTCTATATAAAGCATTTGTGTATTCGCAACGAGAAATTTACCAGGAGCTATATCAGACCGCAGCCCTGAAATTCATGCTCCCTTGGCTCATCCGGCATGTTGAAGAGACGCGGGCCACGATGGGACAGGACTTCTGGCCCTACGGTTTTGAACCGAACGTGCATACTTTAAGCACCTTTCTCCGCTACCACTATGAGCAAGGTCTCTCCAAGCGCCAGTTGACGCCCCAGCAGCTTTTCGCTCCCGAGTCGCTGGAGTCATTCAAGATCTAAGGGTTCAGATCGATTCAGCTGTGAGACGAAGCATTCGATGGCAGCGAGAGCAAACACAACTTCACGGTGGTGGGTGCCGGGGCGCGGCGATATCGACGCCACGGTTGCGCAGGTTGGATTCAACATTGCACAGATGATTATCCCGATTTTCCTTCTGGCACCTGTTGGGATTCCGCTGGCGTTCAGCGTTGGGCACCTGTTGCCGGGATATGCCTTGGGATTCCTGGTCGGCTCCGCCGGCTTGATTGGTCTCGCAGTCAGGTTAAGAAAGCGGGAAGGCCGTAGTGATGTCACGGCGCACGTTTACGGAAACAATGTCCCCGCCATCATCGCCTACACACTATCCATCATGGTGCCGGTATATCTCCAGAGTCATGATGAACTCCGGGCCTGGCAGATCGGTGCTGCCGCAGTCGTCTGGACGGGAATCATCAAACTGGTGGCGGCGCCCTTCGCCGGCGTGTTGCGGCGCTTGATCCCGGTGCCGGCCTCGATGACGGTCTTCGGGGCCGCCATGTACAGTTACCTTGCTCTGGTGCTGCTGCAACGAATCTTTGATCAGCCGTTGGTCGGGATCGTCGCGCTTACGATCGTTGCCACCAGTGTTCTCGCCAACGTGCCCATCACCTCCTGGAGAATTCCTCCCTTTATTGTCGCCTGGACGGTCCCGCTGATGGTGGGGCTGGGCGTGGGATACGTGCGTCCGGTATGGCAGGGGATATCGCCCCGCCTTCCCTTGGTCGCGTCCTTGGGGCCATTGCGAGCCCTGGCGATAGCCTTGCCCTATTTGTCCGTGATCGTGCCCATGGCCATTTATCAGGTTCTCCAGGATATTGCCTCCGTGGAAGGGGCGACCGCCGCTGGAGACAACTACGATGCCAGGCAGGTAGTCGCATGGGACGGCATGGGTACGTTGGTATGCGGTGCGGCGGGAAGCGTAATCGCGCCGGTCGTGTACGCCATGCATCCTCCTTACAAAGCGATGGGCGCGAGAATTGGTTTCGCGCTTTGGACGCCCATTATTTTTACCGTTGTGGTCATGAGCGGCCTGACAATTTTCATTGCGCAGCTATTTCCCTGGCCCATTTTGGCGGCGATGATTGCCTATGTGTCGGTTGGTGTTGGGATGGCGACGTTGCGGCGTGTGGATCGAAAATATCTAAGCGCAGTCCTTCTCGGGTTTGTCCTGCCGGCGGGCGCTGTTGTGGCAGCGGCGGTAAACTCCGCCTTAGCTGCACTCAAGCTTTCGGCGGCGAATCCTGACGTACAGGCTGCCCTGAATCACTCGATCTATTGGTCGTCGCTCCAGGGACTCGGCAGTGGGTTTCTTTTTCTGGTCCTGGTTGTGGCCTCTTTGATTACGGAAATGATCGATCGGAACTTTGGCCGCGCAGCTATTTGGTGCCTGATCGCTGCTGCCTTCTCTTGGCTGGGAATGATGCACTCGGCGATCTTTCGCTGGGCAGCACAGCCGATGTACGCCGCGGGATGGTTAGCGGCCGCGGCGATCGTCTATTCCGCTCGATGGTGGAGAGGCGATCGAGAAACCGCATAGGAGGAGGACCGTCCGATTTCCGCAAAGGCGCTATAAGAATGTAATCCTTACTTGGCCCCGCCGTACCTAGCGCTTTACGGAGGCGAAAATGTGGTCGCACAGGATCTTTTTCGTCTGTGCATCCACGGCGGGTTGTTCACCTTTCGGTACTGTCTTGGCTGGGGCCTTGACTCGTTACTCGTTCGACTCTAACTAAGACTCCGCTCTTCGTCGGTGTCCCACAGCATGTGATTGACCTTGCTGCTCCGCTCAAATAGGCTCCGCGGCAGGTTTTGGCCTGGAGGTGCATTCCCATGGTGAGATCTGGGATTGAGACCGAGCTTCAGCGGGTCCAGCGGTTAAGGGGAGGACGATCCCACTGAATCTGATTCGCGATGTTGTTCTGGACGCTGATCGTGCCGGTATATGCCGGCGTTCCATTCCAAGTAATACTGATCAGGTAGGGTCCGATGAACCGACCAGATCCAGGCCCCGCTGAACCACCCGTGACCGTCAGCGAATCCCCGAGCTGTCTGAAGCTGTAACCGCCTGACCACGGACGGCCTCCTATATTGACTCGTCCTCGGTTGATTGAAGCGCAATAGTTGTCAACAAAGCACTTGCTCTGGGCCGGACCGCTTGAACATTGCTCAGCATAGAGGCGTTCATGAGGAGCGCACTGCCCGCGATTGTCACCGCCACACGCGCTGTTTCCGGTGAACTGGCATCCCGGATCTTGCGCTTGTAGGGTTGCCATGAACGCAGCCACGGTGCAGAACGCCACAAGCACAATTTTTCTAGGATCAAGCATGGACAGCTCCTTCGCTTCGCATGTGCACTCTATAAGTTGACTCGCGAGTGTCCGTTTTCCAGACAATCCTATCGGGCTATCAGGACTTGTGGTATGGCCAGCAAAGTTGCGTTTGATACAACCTGATGATGGGTGTCCATGAGCCATGACCGAGTCAGGATTGCCCCGCCAATTGCGCCAATCGTGAGAGGAATAGTCGACGCGCCATGAGCTTCTCCTTAATTGTGGAAGAATATAAAGCTTAATCCTTGTCGAGAATAACCACAAAGTCTTCGCAGGGGCAAAACGGAAGCGGGTTCTACTTGAATGCAACTGCTGTCCGCGGCATAGCCTCGTGTGCTCCTGATCATGACCACGTTTTTGGGCAAGCCGGATCGCTTTCTGCGAACCTGCGTGTTTCAGAGCAGGTGATGGTGCCGGGTCGACCACCGT
>Ga0137361_10002338_pt1 | contig 12071 bp, 14 predicted proteins | sample Mad1_80_16metaG_FD_104923 | JGI IMG/M metagenome (GOLD analysis project Ga0137361, IMG submission 104923) | Vadose zone soil microbial communities from Angelo Coast Range Reserve, California, USA - Mad1_80_16 metaG | ecosystem: Environmental > Terrestrial > Soil > Vadose zone | place: USA... | reverse complement strand
CATCGCCACGTTCGGCGCGTTCGTCGAATTGGGCGAAAACATCGAAGCGCTTTGCCATAACACCGAGATTGAGGAACGTAAGCGCCGTGACGAAGGCATGTCCAGCTTCCGTCCAACCACCGGGCCGCTGAAGAGCGCCGGACCACTCGAGCCCGGCAAGGAATACGACTTCAAGATCATCAAGATTAGCCCGGAGACGCGCCGCATCGGCCTTAGCTATCGCGCGGCGGTGAAGCAGATCGAACGCAAAGAGATTGAACAGTATCGTTCAACGTCGAAGTCCTCGTCGACGGCGACGATAGGGGACGCGCTGAAGTCCAAACTGTCGGCGCGTTAGCTGGTCCAATACCGGTCCGGAGGGGGGCCGGCCTTCATAATTTCATTTACCTGCGGGTCATTTTAGTGATAGGAAGGGGGCACTCCGGCGCGGGGCCAGCCCCCCGTAAGCCGTTTGGTTCCACCATTTAGGAAAAGCGCAAAAGCGGCAGATGCTCCTGACGACCCGGGGACGGCAGGCGCTCCCGGCGACCGTAAGAGGGTGGACGAAGCGATTTTTAATCCAGAGTTGCGCGACGAGGCACAGCGACGATGACCAAGCAACCCACACTTACGAAGGCCGACCTCATTGAAGAGGTCCTGCGTATCACCGAGCTTCCGCGGAAGGAGTCGGAGACCATCGTCGAAACTATTTTCGATAGCATCATCCAATCCCTGCAGCAGGGACAAAAGATCGAGATCAGGGGATTTGGCAGCTTCCGCACTCGGGAGCGCCGTGGACGAGTCGGCCGGAATCCGAAAACCGGAGCGAAAGTGGAAGTGCCTGCCAAGAAAATTCCTTTCTTCAAGCCCAGCAAGGAGCTGAAAGACTTCGTGAATAACACCGAGGCGCAGGCAGCACCCGCGGGCGCTGAGTAGCGGCCCACTCGGCAAGCAGAAGAATTCCCATCCAAGCAGTTTCCATTCACCGCACAAAACATAGAATAGGCTTCCGGGTCACACTCAGCCAGGACAAGAGCTTGTGCGTAACTCGTACGCTACTTTTGCGTTATGCTGTGCGCGCAGCTTTTGAGAAAAAGGAAGCGATGCGATGGACTATATCTGGACTCCTTGGCGCTACCAGTACATGGCGCAAGCGGCAAGTGGAAAGCAGCCGGAGTGCATTTTCTGCGATGCGGTGGCGCGCAACAATGATGCGGAAACTCTCATCGTCCATCGGGGCAAAAAAGCGTTTGTCATCTTGAATCGCTTCCCTTATACCTCCGGACACGTGATGATCGTGCCGTACGCGCACGTTGCGGAATTGAATTTGTGCGAACCGGGAGCCTTGGACGAAATGATGCGGCTGGCGCAGCGTGTGGAAACGGCTTTGCGCGCGAATTACAAACCCGACGGTATGAATTTGGGAATGAATCTGGGCCGCGCTGCGGGCGCTGGCGTGGTTGGACATTTGCATCTGCACGCCCTGCCGCGCTGGATCGGCGATTCGAACTTCATGACGGTGACGGGCGAAACGCGCGTGCACCCCGAAGATTTGAAAACCACATACGAGCGCCTCTCCAAAGCACTCGCATGACACTGGAGAGGCCTTGTAGAGTCCGCCTTCCGAGGCGGACCGCTCGGATCGGCAAATTCGCAAGGGCAGCGCGGCCGCGATAGAATACACAATTCAAAAGTTTTTGCCGACGGAGCAACAACGTTGGATCTGGAACTGACAGAAGAGCAGAAGCTGCTGCAGAAGACCGTGCGCGAATTTGCAGAATCGGAAGTTCGTCCGCTGGCGAAGGAGCTCGATGAGACAGGGCGCTTCCCGCGCGAGCTTTTCAAGAAAGCGGCGGAACTCGGCCTCACCGGAGTTCCCTTCCCCGAGTCGGAAGGCGGCGCGGGCTTCGACCATATTGCCTACACCATCGTCATAGAAGAAATCTCGCGATGCTGCGCTTCGACGGGCGTCATTCTCTCCGTGCAAAACTCCCTCTACTGCGATCCCATCCACCGCTTCGGAACAGACCAACAAAAGAAACAATTCCTCCTGCCCTACACCCGCGGCGAAAAGATCGGCTGCTACGCCCTCACCGAGCCGCAAGCGGGTTCAAACGCCGCCGCGCTGCAAACGAAAGCCGTCAAGAAGGTCGACGTTTACGTCCTCAACGGCACGAAAGCCTGGATCACCAATGGCCGCGCGGCAGACGCCGCAATCGTCTACGTGAATACCGACCCCGCGAAAGGCGAAAAAGGAATCACCGCACTGGTCGTGGAAAAAGGGACGCCGGGATTCCAGGTCGGCAAGGAAGAAAAAAAACTCGGCATCAATGCGACGGCCTGCAGCGAACTGGTCTTCACTGATTGCACCGTACCGGTTGCGAATCGCATCGGCAACGAAGGAGAAGGCTACAAAGTGGCGCTCTCCACGCTCGACGGTGGGCGCATCGGCATCGCCGCGCAAGCCACCGGCATCGCGCAAGGTGCGTTCGAAGCGGCGCTGAAATATTCCCAGGAGCGCATGGCCTTTGGCCACCCGATTTCGCAATTCCAAGCCATCCAGTTCATGCTCGCGGACATGTCCACGGAAATTGACGCTGCGCGTCTGTTGATTCGCAAGGCTGCGTGGAAGCAGGACACCGGCGCTCGTTTCAGCATGGACGCGGCCATCGCAAAATTGTTCGCCAGCGAAATGTCCACGCGCGTAACGCACAAAGCCATCCAAATTCACGGCGGCAATGGCTACAGCCGCGAATATCCCGTCGAGCGAAACTATCGCGACGCCCGCATCACCGAAATCTACGAAGGCACCAGTGAAATCCAGCGTCTGGTCATCTCCTCCTGGGTTCTGAAGTCTTAGCCGCCCCGTAGTATTCTGACGGCGTGCTGGAACTCGACTCTGGACTCGAATTTGATGCGGCGCGTGCGGAGGAACGCTTCTTCCCTGTTCTGCCGCCGCAGCCGGCGGTTTGTCTGATCGAGGCGCGCGAAGAAAAAGCCGAGCCATTCCTGATTCGTACGCAGAATCTGCAGCGGCGTCTGCAACGGCTTCTTGGACCAATCGATCCGTCCAGCAAGCGGTTAAACTTGAGCGATTTCGCGCGCGGCATCCGTTACCGGCTGACGGGCTCGCCGTTCGAACAATCACTCACCTACTACCAGCACGCCAAGCAGTTCTTTCCCAAGCGCTATCGCGAACTGATGCGTTTGCGTCCGGCGGCAGTTCTCAAAGTGAATTTGCGTAATGCCTATCCGCGGTGCTATGTGACTCGCCGGATTCCCGTCGATGAAGCCGGCCTGCCCACTGGCGGCGCATATTACGGCCCATTCGCATCGCGGCGTTCCGCGCAAGCATTCGCCGAACGAATTCTCGATCTTTTCAAAGTGCGGCGCTGCCAGATCAAGATCCGCCGCGATCCTACATTTCCCGGCTGCCTCTACTCCGAAATGAAAATGTGCCTTGCGCCCTGCTTTGCAGGTTGCACGAAAGAAGAATACGACGTCGAAGTGCAACGCCTGGTGCAGTTCCTCGAAACAAGCGGCGGCTCGCTCCGGTCCACAATCGAGGAGGAGCGCGGGAAAGCCAGCGAGCAGTTGGACTTCGAGCGCGCCGCCGCCTTGCACAAAAAAGTAGAGAAGCTCGACGAAGTTTTGCGCGGAAGGCCGGAACTCACGCGGCGGATTCAGGATTTGGACGCCGTGATTCTGCAACGCGCCGTGGAAGAGCAAACCATTGGTGTTTTTCGAGTCCGCGGCGGAAGGCTAGCCGAGCCGTTTTTCTTGCGCTTCACGGAGATTGCCAGCCAGCCGCGTTCGGCGGAGCATATCTTCCGCGAGCAATTCGAATCAACCTCCGCACCAGCCGATGGCGATCTAGGCGAGCATCTCCGGCTTGTCGCGCGGTGGTTTTACAGCAATCCGCGCGAAGGCGAGATTTTCTTCCGCGAAAAGGACTGGTCCTATCGTAGGATTCTTCGAGCATGCTCGCGCCTGCTCGCGCCAAAGACCGACGAAGCAGGAACGAATTCCACACCGGGACCAGTGCAATCGCCTGAAGGAGCATCATGACCAAATCCGCCACCAAAGAAGAAACCACGCGTTACGCGCAGAAGTTTGCGGGCCGCGCCGCCGAAGGCCATTTTCGAGAAACGCAGAGAATGATGCTCTCTTCCGTCGGAATCGGCACTTACCTTGGACCACCTGACGCAAAAACCGATGACGGCTATACGGCTGCCGCAGTTGCCGCCGTAGAGAGGGGCATCAACGTGATCGACGCCGCCATCAACTACCGGTTTCAGCGCAGCGAGCGGAGTATCGGAGCAGCTATCCGACAGCTTGCCTCCAAGGGTTTCGAACGCGAGGAAATCGTCGTGTGCACCAAGGGCGGCTACCTGACGCCCGACGGTTCGATGCCCGCCGATCCCAACGAGTATTTTTTCCGCGAATACATTCAGCCGGGAGTTTTCAGCGCGAAGGATATTGCCGCGGGCAGTCATTGCATGACGCCGAAATTTCTGAAAAATCAGCTCGGCCGCAGCTTAAAGAATCTGGGCGTCGAGTGTGTGGACGTCTACTACCTGCACAACCCCGAGACGCAGCTCACCGAAGTGTCGAAGGAAGAATTTCTAAACCGCGTCCGCGAAGCATTTACGTTTCTCGAATCGGCAGTGGAGGCGGGTGAAATCCAGTATTACGGCATGGCCACTTGGAACGGTTTCCGGCAGGATGCCCGCGCGCGCGACGCCATGCAGCTTGCCGAGATTACGCAAGTCGCGCAGGAAATTGCTGGTGGCAGGCATCATTTCCGCTTCGTGCAACTGCCCTTCAATCTGGGTATGACGGAAGCGCTGACGCTCGGCAATCAATCGCTGCGCGGGCATCATCGAACGGTGATGGAGGCGGCAAGCGAGCTGGACATTACGCTGATCGCCAGCGCTTCTCTGTTGCAAGGTCAGGTTGCGAAGAATCTGCCGGCGTTTGTTGCGCAAGCTTTGGGATTGGAGAACGATGCGGAGCGTGCGCTGCAATTCGTCCGTTCTTCACCGGGAATTACCACGGCGCTGGTGGGAATGTCCCGCGTGGAACATGCGAAGGCCAACGCGCGGCTGGTGGGCTTGGCTCCAGCAACAGTGGACGAATTCGGCAAGCTTTTCTCGCATGGCGAAGGGGCTTGAAGAAAAGAGCTAGCACAGAAACCGCCGAGAACGAGAATCAGTGGCGAAGCCGAAAAACACTGTCGTTGAGCCAGTTGGTGATCGCGCCATTGAGTTCATGAAGTTTGCCGGCAAAGAAATGGTCGACGCCTTCGACAACAACCAGGTGATTCTCGCCGGCGAGGGTGGGGATGAGCGCTTTAACCTTTTCGATGGCGCCGTGCTCGTCGTTGCTCCCGTGAACCAATAGCTTCGGCTTGTTGCACTGGCGCAGGAATGAAAAATCCGTGCTGTTGACGGGAAGACCCAAGCCAATCAGGTGAGAGACGCGCGGATGTTCACAGCCAACGCGCAAACCTACCCAGGCTCCAAAACTGAATCCTGCGAGCAACATCGGAACTCCGGGAAACTCCCCAGCAAGAAAATCGAGCGCGGCGAGAACGTCCTCCTTCTCGCCCTGGCCGCGATCGTGAACGCCGGCGCTGAGTCCTGCGCCGCGAAAATTAAATCGCAAAACAGGAATCCCCCTGGCGTCCAGCGCTTTTGCCGTCTGGTAAACGACTTTGTTGTGCATCGTGCCGCCAAACAGCGGATGCGGATGGCAGACGACGGAGGTGAGCGGCGGGCGCGCAGAGGAAGACGGCGTCCAGAGAATCGCTTCGAGGCGTCCCGCAGGTCCTTCCAGAAAAAAATTGCGTGAGTCGTGTCTCGTGGTCATCGATGCGCCGAGGACGAATTCGCAGTTTAGCGCATCGAAGAGAAAAGACCGAATGCGGCCGGCAATATCCGAATCGCTTATTCCGCGCGGCAAACGCTGACATCGAGGGTAATACTACCGGGTACGGGAGCGACGCGCACAACTTTAGAGAGGAATTCGCCGGCGCCGTGCCAGGGCGCAGAAGCGCCGTTTTGAAACGAAATTTTCAAGTGGTCACCGGGCGCGTACTCGCGGTGACTGCGAAAGCGCATGCCCTTTGCCGAAACGTCCATGGCCATGGCCTCTTCAAACCAGGGAATCCGCTCGGGTTGCACGCGGACGGGAACAGCCAGAGTCCTCCGGGCGCTGCCGCGGCGTTCGGGTTCGTGCCGATTGGCATTTCCGTTGGACGCAGAGTGCGGCTGCTCCTCGAATTGAAAACCGACTGCAAAGGTTGCCGGCGCATCGAAGATTCCGATGGCACGGACAAGCTGGTCCAATTTCGCGGAGCGTTCCAGCTCCACGGCGCTTCCTGTTTGAACTTTCTCGCGCGCGTTGGCGGCGCGAATAACCTCAAGCGCTTCCGCACACCTGACCACGCGCGCCAGAATCTCCGGCTGGCCATCAGAAAGCGAGGCGTCGTAAGGAAAGGTGAGCCACACCATTACACCCTTGCTGTGGGGCTCCTTAGTGGAAACGAGAACTCCGCCGCGCGAGACGTCGAGGGTATCCGCCAATTCGATTTTCTGGCCGAAGGGTGTGGTCCAGCGCAGCCGTGCCGGAAGGCGCAGGCGAACCCGGCGGTGCTGGCGGCTGTCCATAGACGTAACAGTACTGCCCGCGGGGATAGGGTGCCTGAGAGTATATGGTGGTGGTACTGAATGGGCAAGACCTCGTACTAGGACAAAAATCCCTGAATTTCGCGTTGCAGTTTGCACGGGCCAATGCTAGCTTTGCGCCCAGTCCTACAGTCTCAGGGGGTATCGATGGCTGATGGAGCGGAACGCCGCGAAGCGCGGCGATTCACGATGAGTCTTCCCATGCGGGTTTTGCCGCGAGAGGACAAAGGGCGCGAACTGGATGCGCACACGCGGGATCTCAGTTACCGCGGGCTCTACTTCCTTACGGATGCCAATTTTGAAATCGGCAACGAGATTGAATTCGTCATCACACTTCCGCAGCAGGTAGCGCAGTCGGGCGATGTGAATATCCGCTGCCTTGGTGAAGTTGTGCGCATCGAGCCCACCGAGAATGGCAAGGTGGGCATCGCCGCGAAAATCGCGCGCTACGAATTCGTGCCTGTTGCGGCGACCGCCGCGTAGGACTTCTTCCTCCGCCATTCGGGAAACTCATCTCTCGCAACGGAACTCGGTACAATGCCTGTAGGGCCGCTTTTCTGCTGGGGGAAGCCATGTATCACTATGACGCCAAGATTGCGCTCGAGGAATTGCAGGAAGATGCGCTGCTTCCGCATCCCGTAAGACTGCGTGACATGATTCTACGGACCAAGCTCGGCCCGCAGGACGCGCAGCTCCTGAATCATGATTTTCAGGACTACCTGACGCGGTTCGGGGAATTGCAGAAAATCGGGCGCAGCATTCTGGAAAAAATCGCCGCCGGACAGCGAAAAACTCCCTGATGCGGCTCGCATTCGCAGGAACTCCCGGGAAATGAAACCGAAACCGCGCGTGCTGTTGCTGTCCGCAACATCCGGCGCCGGACACGTTCGCGCGGCGCAAGCTCTGGAAAAGGCTTTCGCAGCGAGGGGCGATTGTAACGTCGAGCACATCGACGCCCTGCAGTACGTCAGCAGACTTTTCCAACGCGTTTACGACAAGGCTTATCTTTCGATGGTGCGGCGCGCGCCGGAGCTGATGGGCGTGTTTTACGAACGCACGGACCAGCCGTGGCATCACCCGCGACGGCGTCTGGCGCTGGACCGGCTGAACACCGGCCCGATGATTCGCCTGTTGAAGCGCATCCAGCCCGACCTGTGCGTGGCGACGCATTTTCTGCCGGCCGAAATCATCGCGTGGCTGATCGCCAAGCGGAAGTTGCGCGCGCACAATGCCATCGTCGTTACAGACTTCGACGTTCACGCGATGTGGCTCTGCCGCACCGTGGACCGCTATTACGTGGCCATCGATGAGGCCGCGGAATACTTGGCCCGTATCGGCGTGCCGCGCGAAAAACTGCGTGTCACGGGCATTCCGATTGACCCGCTGTTCGCGGTGCCGATCGATCGAGCGGACGCGCGGAAGGAATTGGGCCTTGACGCGGATGCGACGGTGATTCTCATCTCGGCGGGCGGTTACGGCATTGGGCCCGTGGAGCAGTTGGTGAAAGATTTGCTGGCGCTGCCACGGCCGTGGCAAATCGCAGCAATTGCCGGAAAGTCCGAAAAGGCCCGGAAGCGTTTGGAAGAATTAGCGAAACAAGCTGGAAACTTACCTTCGGGATGGCCACGGCTTTGCCCCGTCGGGTTCACGACAGAAATGGATAAGTTCATGGCGGCGGCAGACTTGATGGTTGGCAAAGCAGGTGGGCTGACGACTTCGGAAGCGCTGGCGCGGGCGCTGCCCATGGCGCTGATCGAACCGATCCCCGGCCAGGAAGAACGCAACGCCGATCATTTGCTGGAAGCTGGAGCGGCGATTCGCTGCAACAACTTGCCGGCGGCGCCGTGGAAGATTGCGGCTTTGCTCGATGATCCTGCAAGATTTAGGAGAATGCGCGATGCTGCCAGAAGCCTGGGCCGGCCGGGAGCCGCCGCAGCCATCGCCGAAGATGCGCTGGCGCTGCTAGACTGAGGGAGCCCAGTGGAGTGACGGAGGCTGACAATTCACGATGCGACGCCACACACTGCTGATTGATGCGGACGACACGCTGTGGGAAAACAACGTATTCTTCGAAAAGCTGATCGAGGATTTCATCAGCATCGTCGAACCGTACGGTTACACCCGCGCGTACATTCGCCACATCCTCAATGAAACCGAGCGCAAGAATATCCGCCAGTTCGGTTATGGAGTGCGCAGCTTCGGACGCTCGCTGGAGGAGACCTACATTAAGCTTGCGGATCAGATGGCGAAACGCGAAACGCTGGCGCTGATTCATAGCCGTGTCATTGATTTGGAACGAACGCCGCCGAAAATTCTGGACGGCGTTCCGGAAACACTGGCGTATCTCACGGAGCGGCACCGGCTGATCTTATTCACGAAGGGCGAACCGGCGGAGCAAGCCGCCAAAGTGGAAAGATCCGGTTTGCAAGGATTTTTTGAATTCATCGAAATTGTTACGGAAAAAGATCCCGAAACTTACGGCGGGCTGGTCCACAAACACAAAATCGTGAAGACCCACGGCTGGATGATCGGCAACAGCCCACGCAGCGATATTAATCCAGCGATGAAGATCGGCCTCAACGCGGTCTACATCCCGCACCAGCACACCTGGACCCTGGAACACGAGCCCGTGGTGGCAGGCTCGGGAAAACTGGTGATCCTGCCGGCGTTTCGCGAACTTCGCGCCCATTTCTAGGCTGGTCTGGACTGATCTAGCCCGGCTCACTGCCCAAATTGGACGTTGCACCCGTGATTGTCTGCGCGAAGCTAACCCCTTGTGATTTTTGGAAAGGAGCTACCCGTGTCCACCACCGCAATTTCTCCGCAGACCGATTGGCGGCAGGAGTGGTTCGAAATTGAAGATGCGACGTACTTGAATTTGGCGAGCCAGTCGCCGATGCCGAAAGTTTCCATTCGCGCCGTGCAAGCCGCGCTCGAAGCGAACAAAAATCCTCATCACAAAACGGATGCCACTTTTTTTGAAGTGCCCAACCGCCTTCGCGCATCCATCGCAAAATTGATCGGCGGAAAACCGGAAGAGGTTGCGCTGACCAGCGGAGCAAGCACCGGCGTGGCGGCGGTGGCGTACGCGCTGACGTGGAAGCCGGGTGACGAGGTTATCACCGCAAAGGGCGAGTTTCCGTTGCAATATGCAACGTGGAAACCGATGGAGGAGCGCGAGGGCCTGCACCCGAGAATTGTTTCGCCGCGCGAGCGATTCATCACCGCGGATGACTTGATCGCCGCGATTACTCCGCGGACGCGATTGGTGTCCGTGAGCATGGTGCGATACGACGACGGCTCGCTGCTGGATGCCCGGCGCGTCGCGGACGCGTGCCACAAACAGGGCGCGCTGCTTTTGCTGGACGCCAGCCAGAGCTGCGGCGCGATGCCCATGAATGTGAATGAACTGGGGGCCGACTTCATTGTGTCCGCAGGATATAAGTGGCTGCTGGGACCATTCGGCACCGGGTTTTTCTGGGCGAAGAGCGAACACCTTGCGGTAGCACGGGCGGGGCCGTTTTATTGGATGGCATTGATGGGGTCGCACAATTTCGCCGCGATGAACTTCGAAGATCCGAAACCGGGGCCCAGCGCGAAGCGCTGGGATTCGCCGGAGTCGGCCAGCTATTACAATTTCAATTTGGTGGCGATGGACGCTTCCGTGGATTTTGTGGTGCGCATGGGACCGGAGCTCGTCAGCGCGCACAACCGAAAACTGATCGAACTGATGTTCGAGCGATTGCCAAAAGATCGGTTTGTCCTCGCGAGTCCGCGGGATCCCGCGCGGCGCGGCTCCTATGGATGTTTCGCGGCACGAAGCGCGGAGAAAACAGCGGAGTATTATTATCGTCTGCGGAAGGAAAATGTGGTCGTAAGTTTGCGTGAAGGCAACATTCGCGTTTCACCGTATTTGTATAACACCGAGCGCGACATCGACCGGCTGATCAGCGTGGTTACTCCGTGACCGCGCAGGAGAACTGGCCAAAGATTGCAGTTGTTGGTGCGGGCGCCGTGGGGGGATATTTCGGCGGACTGCTGGCGCGCGCGCGTGCGCCGCTGGTGATGATCGGACGTCCGGCGTTTGTCGAAGCCGTCAAGAAGAACGGGCTTTTCCTCGACACTTTGCAGTTTCAAGAAAGTGTACGAGTTGAAGCGTCCACCGAACTCAGCGCGGTGCGCGGCGCGGAAATTGTTTTGTTTTGCGTGAAGACCACGGACAACGCGACGACGGCGCGCGCGCTGGCTCCGTTGCTTGCTCCCGGCGCGCTCGTCCTTAGCATGCAGAACGGCGTGGACAATGTGGAACAAATTCGCGCTGCGGCAAGGATTGATGCGCTTCCCACGGTCGTTTACGTTGCGGCTTCCGTGCCCGAACCCGGGCGCGTGAAACATGTTGGCCGCGGCGATTTAGTCGTCGGACCAGAGGACAAGAAGACGAAGCTCATTGCAGCGCTTTTTTCGCGCGCCAGTGTGCCTTGCCGGATTTCGGAAAACATCGAGGGCGAACTCTGGACCAAGCTGGTGTGGAATTGCGCGCTGAACGCCGTCTCCGCGCTGGGCCGCGCGAAGTACGGCCAAATCGCCTCGAGCGCCGATGCTTGGAAAGTTGTCGAGACAGCGGTGTATGAAGTGCTGGCGGTTGCGAAAGCAGCGGGAATTCATCCCCTCGACTTGGAAGATCCCAAGGCGGCGCTAGAGGGAGCGCTGAAGATTGCCACGCAAATGGCAGAAGCGCTTTCTTCCACGGGGCAGGATCTGAATCGCGGGAAGCGCACCGAGATCGATTCCTTGAACGGTTACATTTCGCGTCGCGGGGCGGAGCTTGGCGTTCCCACGCCGGTAAACCACGCGCTTTTCGCTTTGGTAAAGCTGGTGGAAGGGCGTTCGTAGTTCCGCGAGCCTTAGGGGGTATACATACCCCATTCCATGCATGATTATCAGAACAAAAGGCTTACAAAATAGGTTCCATGTAAATGATCGATTCTAAAGGGCCGCAAATTCCACTACCCCAGGGAGCAACATGTTAACTTCATCAAAGGGAAAGAGTTAGACCGGAAAAAGTGCGGTGATCGCCGATAAAAATGGCGGTTGATGCTCTCTACTGGGACGACGTAGATAACTATAAGTAACGTATAACAACGTTTAACATGGATTAAGGAAAAGTCAAGCAAAAGCGGATGTGCGTGGGTATTGCCGGGGGCTGGGCGCTTGGGGCGCAGCAAGCTGCGTCACTACAAAGACAAATTCAGGCCGGGACCAGTTTAGGAAGAAACGGAAGGCTAGCCCACATCTCTCACAGCCTGGCATAAGAGGAATGAAGTGTGTTCGAACGGGGAGTTGCGAGTTATTTTCGCGGGGTGTTGTTGTGTAGCAGATCCGTTTTTCGTTTTGCGTGAGAGT
>Ga0137361_10002337_pt1 | contig 12072 bp, 14 predicted proteins | sample Mad1_80_16metaG_FD_104923 | JGI IMG/M metagenome (GOLD analysis project Ga0137361, IMG submission 104923) | Vadose zone soil microbial communities from Angelo Coast Range Reserve, California, USA - Mad1_80_16 metaG | ecosystem: Environmental > Terrestrial > Soil > Vadose zone | place: USA... | reverse complement strand
TCTCACCCCATCCGCCAATTTGCCGAATTAACTTATTGATATAGCTTAATAAAACTAAGTACAGAGCCGCCGATTATACAAATAATTATACAGCCGCGCCGGTGCTTGCCCGCTGGAAACCAAGGCCGACGCAGAGCAGCCCGATTAGTTAATTAAGTAGCTCCTCCTCCCGCCGCCCGCGCTGCAGCTCGTCGATCGCTTCGAGGATCCGGCGCCAGACCGCCACCCCGTCAACGTCGCCCTCCTCGAGCAATTCATCGGCTCGCTGCGCTGCACGTAGCGGCGCATCCTCGCCATGCTGGTCGATCAGCATCTTTGCGGCGCGGAAGATGTCGGGGTCGTCCTGCCACGCACGGAACCCGCGATACCCCGCCGTTATCGTTACGAGCGGCGAGCCATATCAGCGAGCGGAATATTAGCATCTAGCACTAAAGTTCTGTCCACAAGGAGAAATTCGGGCTTAGCGGGGCAGCATCTCGCTCGCTATCTCAAGAACCAAAAAGTCCCGCATGCGATAGCCGGGATAGAGATGGGCCCAAATTCGGCTGAGGGCGCTTTCCAGTTCTTGCCGGTAGGGACTATTCTTCCGAACTGCAATACCGAAATTCAGCATGCCGTCGACCATGATGTACCGATCAAGAAACCGCGGGTCAGACAATAGAGTGGCACGCAAGCCCGTATAGTCCGTATGCGGGAGCCACAGAAAATCAATGTTGCGGCTGAAGAAATAATCGGTCTTGAAGCCTTGTAGGGCGATGCGCGAGTCATTGAGGCCTACCAGGTCGACGACGGTAATGCGAGGCGCTGTCGCGCCGATAAACCCTACTTCCGAGGCGCCTATCACCGATCCAGCTGGCAGCTTGCGTACGAGCTCATCGCTCAATCCATAGATCACGCTCCACAGGTCGAGTTGGGGAAGTGGGACATTGGCAGCAGTAACCAGCGCGGGTTGCGCTACGGGGCGCGCCTTTAGAGCCCTGCTGTAAAGCTTTCCAATGTCATAGCCAAACCCGTCGGTAGCGACCAGAATCGTCAGCATGCCGACCGCAGCAAGGCGGGCAAGCCCGATGCCAGGCTTGGCCCGATAGTCACGGAGCCAGCCGTCAAAAATTGACGCTGCGGGAAGGACGAAGAGGGGCAGGAAGGGAATATAGAAACGGGCCTCCTTGCCCATGATCTGCGTAACCGTCAGCAGATATGCAAAGGTCGATGCCACGGGCACCAAAGATGCGACGAGCATTCCCAGGTGGCGGCGATGGGCACAGATCACGCAGATCAAGAGATACGGAAGCGCTAGGCCCAGGAAATCGATCAAGAACCTCAAGGCGTCCGCCGTGGCGAGATATCCTCTATAGGCCCCTCCTGATTTCATGTAGAAGGCGAGGGGAAGTGCCGTCCCGAAATAGAGCCAACACAAGAGAAGCTGGAGTGCCATCAACGCGGCTGGCAGCAGAACCATCCACATAACCCATTCGGTCTTGCGGGATTCTCCGAGTTGCCACCAGACGAGGATGGGCATCATCATGACGCATAAACCCGTATCCGGGCGGGTCAGGAAGGCAAGATACCCTAGGGCGCCGATGAGCATCGACAAACGCCGGCTCGGCGCCCTCCAGAAATTTAATAACAGGAACACGAACCCGCTGAGGAGGAAGAAGGCGAGCATGGTGTCCATGCCCGTAGTCCAATGATACTTGAAGTGCGGCCCCAATCCGAGTGGTACGAGGACGAAAGCCGCCGCGTTGATCCAGGACCGAAGCGGGCCGGAGCCCGCCAAGGCCCTCACCCCATAGATGAGCATGCCGACCGACGCGATTCCGCTCAAACAAGACAACAGCGCTAGAAGGGAAGATGCCTTCAGGGGAGGCCAGGAGAGGCCGATAACCACGAAACTCCAGAGAAGACTGGTCGTGCCGTAGGCCGGGTCATCACCGCGATTCCACACCAAGCCAAAGCCGTCATGAAAATTCACGGCGTAGCGGTAAAACATAAACGCGTCGTCGAAGTAAAACCCGCCACGCAAATAAATTCTGATGTTCCAGCAAAGCCAGATCACTGAGACAAGCAGAAGCGGCAAAACAATTAAATACCTTAATCTATATTTAAAGATAATACTCAATCTCTCACTAGATACTATATACGCGAGCTTAATGCGTAGCTTGCGGTACGCTACGGATATGAGATTGTTTGAAGCGGGAACGCGAAACCCAATATTCATCCTCACCTCCAGGCAAATATGCGACACCACGCACGGAACGCCGGATACAATCTGCGTTCCTCGGACGACCGAGTCTTCACCGACGATGACCAAGTCTTCGCGACTATTAGCCTGACATTCTCGAAATGACCAAGGATCGGCGTAAATACTACTATTTTTCTGGGGTGTCAGAAAGGCGAAAGACCGCCAGCAGCCGCGCTGCGGGAGTGTGATCCGTTACGCCGCACGGGCCCTCATGTCGTGGCATCTTGTTTTGCGCCCGTCGCGACAATTTTTAGCTCGTCCGCCGGCAACGGCGGCTGCAGCTTGATCGCCTCCTCTACATGCGCCGATATCCATGCATTGAACTCTGCCGGCGTGGTCAGCATCACCGGCATCGCCCTGGTGTGGATCGGCTTCACGATCGCATTTGGCGCCGTCGTCAGGAACGAGAACAGCAGATGTTCGCGCGTCTCTTTCTTGCGCTCGCCGGTCCACGGTCGCCAGATCCCCGCGAAGGCGAACAGCGGGCGATCATCGCCGAGGGCGAACCAATGCGGCACCTTTGGCCGACTGTCGGTGTATTCGTAGAACGAAGTTGCCGGCACCAGACAGCGAAACTCAGGCTTGAGCCAGGGCCGCCAGTAGGAGCTTGCCGTGTTGCGCACGTTCGTCACCGGCCGAGTTCCAAGCTTCGGCGGTGGCGGAAATCCCCAGCGCATCGACTCGACTCCCCGCTCGCCGCGCTTATCCATGCGCACGACGGGCGCCATCTGGTCCGGGAAGATGCCGGGCAGCGGCTGCAGGTTGCCGATGCTCTCCCGCATGACCCGGGCCAGGCGCCGGAAGGCCTCCTGGTTGCTCGTCATGGAATAGAGATTGCACATATCGCTATGCCCCGTCTTTCGGCGGATCGCGCGGCGGCCAGCTATGGGCCGCCGGGATCTGGACGAAGATTTCCGCCTCTTGCCGCTCGAATTCTGCCGCCTGGCGCTTGGCGACCTCGAAGCATGCGTCCCGGCTGATGCGCAGCTTCGCTCGGCCGCTGCTCTCCACGAGCAGGCCGATATGCTCGTAGAGTGATGCCGCCAGCCTGTGGGCGTCATTGACGTTTGGAGCTGGCGGCCGGCTTCACTTTCTTCTGCCTTCCCCGATGCCAGCACACATACACGAAACGCTTGGGGTAATGCTGGGGAAGTCTACCCCCGAGACGCCCGGAACAACATTGGTTTAGGCAGCTCCATCATTCGGCGCCTCTAACCAACCGATCACCGTTACCGCGACATCGGGGGGAACGCCATTAGAGAACTCGGCCGCGATAGCCTGCTCGGCGGTCTGCCCCAGGCCGCGCCACACGTAGGCCGCACGACGGTCTGCCGTCTCGGCTTCCACCGCCGCCAAGCGCCGCTCTAGTTGACTAGCCATTGGGCTTCCCCTCCTCGCCAGCTCTGACATAGGTAATTGTTAGGCCGCCTGTCTCGATAGGTTCAGGCAACGGGGTATCGTCGACGTGGTCAATGATCATATGTAGACCGCCACTTGCGGAGCTGCCCCGCTCATTGGTTGGCAGATCGTTTTCGGAGGGGGCGTTTTTTCTATTCTGCTATGCAGTCGGACGCGCTCTGCGCTTCGTCCTAGCCGGAAGGTGATGGAGCCGAGGGAGCGACGGTGGTCGGCGGAGGATTCATAATTTTGGAATACAACGAGGCTAGCAGATTGAACCCGCCCACGGAATAGAACACAATCCCCAGAACTAACATCACACCACAAATCCATATAATCCCTTCAACAACTTTACCCATTTCAGTCCTCCTCACCCGGTTCGACCGGGCGCTTGCTCGTTCCTCGGGACTCGGCAATTTATCAACCGCCCTGGAATCGATTTGTTCAAATTCGTGAATAGGGTAAAATTTCAACGCTGTTTGCCCGCCGGCGGGGGCCTATGGCCAACACTTTAGCAGCGGCCCAGATCCTCGAGCGCATCTATTGGCGAGCTTGGTTGGTAGTGGCCTTCTTTCCGGGCGTGGTGCTCATTGTGGTCGCCGTGAAGCTACTCCGCCCCGCCGTCGTCTGAATGCTTGCAGGCAGTTAGTCCCAAGATTCCGCTAGATTCGCCGTTAGGCTATCTGCGACGCCCGAAGCGTACCTTTTGGTTTTCGACCGCGGCGCTCCATTGTTTCGATCCTTTCGGCGACAAGTTCATATTGGAGGGCAATGTTTTCCAAATCTTTGCGCATGTCAGTCGAGGTAGCCTCGGCTGCCCTTATGCGCAAGCTTTTGGCTTGCTCTCGGTAAGTTTCCGCATGCCAGAAGCTCACCACGCCCCCCTTTACAAAATGTCTCGATAAGGACGATTCGTTAATATTTAACATGATTCGTTCATACTCTTTAATAGATTGTGTCCACGGGCAGTCGTGCTGGCTTGGGAACTGAGCAAATCCGCAAGATTCGCCATTAAGCCCGCTAGGAGCCTGCCAGTTCGTTCCGGCATTGTTCCGCCACCCCACCAGCCGAAACCAGCCCAGCGCGAATCCTCGGTCGCCGGGCGCGGAGTTTGAGGCATACCCTGGGATAGCAGCCAGTTCGTTCCGCTAGTGTTCCGGTTCAGGGGCTCGGCTGGCCTTGAACCATGAGAAAACAACCCATCGGCACCCTTGCCGACCTCTTGAGAGCCAATCAGGCCTTGTATCTGCATTGTGAGGCTTGCGGTTATTCGGCCCGCATGGATTTGAAGGCCCTAGCTAGGGCGCTTGGGGAAACAATGCTGCTCGCCAGCACCGTTCGCCGGGCCGTTTGCATAATCTGGGGGCCAGGGCGCCGGAGGTTGTCGCGGTTTGCCCGTCAGCCAGATAGTACGGCGGTTAGTTTAGCCATGGTTGAGCCTTGAACCACGGGTGACCGCCTTGAATGAAAACGTGCCACAGCCGCGCAAACCCGATTGCAGGTAAAGGGATTGATGGCTGCATTGCTGAATGCCCACATTCACCCGGGCCGCAGCCTGGACCTTGGCGAGCATCGCCTGCTGAGACCCGCTTACGCGCGCCATGACAAACCTAACAAGCCTAGGCACCTGCGGCGTTTTCGCGCATGGCCGGCCTGCCCGCGGCGACCATCTTACTTGTCTACGCCATCACACAGGTCCGGCCACCCCGTCCCCTGGAGGTCTCGCAATGAAGCCACAGCTCGGCAAACAGAAATTCGGCCGGTTCAACCTCCACGAGGTCGCAAGGGCCTTCCCGCCGACGGCGGAGACGCTTCTGCTGGACACCTACTTGACCGACGAGCCTTCTGCCAGCAGCCGCGTGTTCCGCGTCTATCGCGAGACGCCGCCGCATTACCACGAAAAGAGCGACGAGCATCTCTTCGTGCTCTCGGGCCGGGGCACGTTCTGGATGGAAAGCCCGGACAACGGCGGCGAGTTCGAGCCGGGCCATCTGCTGGTCTTCAAGCGACGCACGATCCATGCCTTGCCGGACATCATCGAGCCGCCCGTCGTCTTCCTCGCGATCGACACGCCGCGGCGCGATCCTAGAGACATTATCTTCGTCAATCCGGCGGACGGAACGCCGGAGAGCTTCATCCGCGCCCATGATCGGCGGAAGGATTCCGACTGAGACGCCGTGGTTCGACCACTGGCTCGATCCGGCGTTCCGCGGCGATGAAGGCCTTGAGGCACCGCAGCCGGCCAGATCGCTTGCAACTTGCATCAGCTGCCGGCACGAACCCGTTCGCCTGAAGGCTGCGTCAGCGCCGAATACCTAGCGTCAGCCGGATCGCGCGACGCGATTTCCGCCGCAATAGGGTGACCGGCGCGTCACAGGTTTGGCGCTTTATGGTCCATATGCGATCGTCTTGTTCTGCTTTCCTTGCCGAAGGCGCCGCAGAACTTCCATCTGGCGTGGGGAAAAATTTCTCCGTGCGATGGTTTCCTTTCCATCGGTACAGCTCTGAGCCGCGCTGCGCTGCGTCGACAGGCTCAGAATGCTCGAAGGCACATAATTCCCGCCGGCACTGACGAGGCGAATTGCCTCCACGACCTGTTTAATCGTCGGCTCTTAATTCCATGTCGCCGGGGATAGCGCCGACCCTCAAACAGTCGCGGAGTGACGCCCAAATCTCGGCCCGCTTGTTAGCGCACGGCGTCGCATTCTCCCCCCGACTTAAGCCGATCCGCCCTGCCGCCAAATTGCACGTCGCAAACGCCGGCGCTCACGTCCCCACCTCTATGCACTCGATTACCGCGGCCGGGATTAGCTCGATGCCGCCGCCTTCCTACTCGACAACGACATTCAAGCCTTCGGTCGAAACAGCCTTGCCCCTGGCGCCCATGAAATTCTGCACGCGGCCCCCCGCCAAGATCAGGCGGTGCCGCGGGAATGCTGCGCCAACCGCTGTCACCCCATCCGCCAACCCGGAACACAACCGCAAACGCATCAGTGCCAGCGCAGTTCTGCTGCCGGTTCACGCAGAGGTGAGCACTCGCATGTGCATCTCCCGGCGCAGGTTGAATCCGAGCGCCTGGTACAAGGCGATCGCGCCGGTGTTGTGGGCGAAGACATGCAGAAACGGCATTTCGCCTCTGGCAAGAATGCCTGTGGCAATCAGATGGCTGAGGGCGCCGGCATAGCCCAGGCCACGATGGCTGGGCGCAGTGCAAACGCCGCTCAGTTCTGTGAAACCGTTGGGCTTCATGCGCTCACCGGCCATGGCGACCAACTCGCCGTCACGCTTCACGCCAACGAAATTTCCGAGCTCATGGGTCCGGGCGAAGAACGGCCCGGGCTTGGTGAGGGTGGCTAGCGCCAGCATTTGCGGCGCGTCGGCTGCTGTGAGCGGGACGACCTCGAAAGCCGGAGCCGGCCAATCGGCCGGGCGCCCGGTAACCATTTGCCAGACGACATGTGCTTCGGCCTTTACACCGGGCAGGGGTGGCTGCGGCTCTGCCTCAACAATCGCCACCACGTCCCGCTTCGCCACTAGCGCGGTCAGCGCAGCGAGACTTTGGGGCGAGGCGTCCGCCGCGGCGGCGAACAGGCCGAAGGCAGGGTCAAAGCGCCGTGCCAGCCCATTGCTCAAGGCGACATGCGCTTGGCGGGACGTGAGAGAGCTCCAGACAGGTCGGTCCAGTGGGTGGGGCGAGGTCATGGGGAATAACCTGTTGGTCGGATGGGTGCGAAGCTGCCGTCAACTGAAGGACACGAGCGAAGCGCGTCGGTCCTCGCGTCTCGGCAGCGCGGCGTCCGTCCTGTCAATGTGCAGAGCGATCAACGCGGCGACTTCGTCGGGATGGGTCGAGATCAGGAAGTGCGCTGCCCCCGCCAGCGTGACCAGTGACGCATCCGCGATGCCATCAGATAGAAGTTCATTCGCGCGCTGTATGGCTGGATGGCTTTCCCCGCCGCGAAGAACAAGGGTCGGAACCGCGACCTTCGCTAGCATCGCAGGCGACAATGGAAACCTGTAGGCCGTTTGCCAGTCCAGGATGTTGACCGCGGTTGTGCGTATGGCATAGTCGCGCACCCGCTCCGGCCAGGCGGCAAAGGTTCCGGGGCCGCTGAAGAAGTCGATCATCACCTGTATTGCTTCTTCTTCTCCGGACTCGAATGCGCTGAAATAGGCCTGGGTCATGTCGCGGATGGTCCGGCAATGCCGACGGTCTTCAGCTTGCCTCAGCACGTCCGCGGCCGGCGCCTCGATGATCACCAGGCTCAGCAATGGCACCCGATGCCTGAGTGCGGCGGCCAACGCCGTGAGGCCGCCAAACGAGTGGCCAACGAGATGCACCGGGCCGCCTGCGCGCAGGACAACGGCCTCGAGGATGTCGGCTTCGTGGTCAATGTTGGTATCGCCTGAGGTTCGACGTTCGGCCGTACGGCCGTAGCCGAGCAGACTGGTCGTTACGCACCGGAAGCACTTCTCCCAACGGGCCATGATCGGACGCCACACGGCGCCGGTACTGCATGACCCCGGCACAAGCACGACGGTGGGGCCCGTTCCGCTTTCGTCGTATTCGATGCTGCCGTGTGGGCTCTCGATCATGACACTCGTCTCCTTGAAATCAGATGTGCGCGCAGCGGTTCACTGCCGGATGATCACGATTTCCAGGTACTCGCTGGGCACGACCACCGAGCCGTCCCCGGCGCGGTTGAAGCGCGCAATGAGCTCGAAAACCTCGTGCTCGAGGGCCACCCGTTTGGCGGTATCGAGCGCTGCGAATGTCTTGAGCAGCGGCCCGTAGTAGGTCTTGAAGACCTCAAGCCAATGTTCCGGCGAGCGATAGCGGAACACGAAATTCCGCGGCTCGGCGGTGATGGACACCGCTTGCGGTCCGAACATCTCGGCCATCCGCGCCTGGGTTCCCCATAGTGCGGGCGACTTGATCCCTGCGGGCGGCGCGACATGCTTGCCGATCGTCTTGAAGAGCTGGCCGATGAAGCCATCGGGCGTCCAGTTGGCAAGGCCGATCTTGCCGCCACTCTTGCATACTCGGAGCAGCTCGGTCGCGGCGCGGTCCTGGTCGGGGGTGAACATCACGCCGAAGGTGGACATGACCACATCGAACCCAGCGTTCGGAAAGGGCAAAGCTTCGGCGTCGGCCTTTCGGAACTCGATCGTGAGTCGTTCTGCATCCGCACGTTCCCGGGCGCGTTCAAGGAGTGCCGGCACGTAATCGGTGGCGACCACGTCGCACCAGCGGCGGGCGGCGGCGAGGGATGCATTGCCGTTGCCGGCCGCCACGTCGAGCACCTTCTGGCCCGAACGAAGATCGAGGGCTTCGCAAAGCTGTTCGCCGACGATCTGGAGCGTGGTGCCGACAACGGCATAGTCCCCGGACGACCATGCGTCCTGCTGGCGGGTCTTGACCGCTGTGAGATCGACCGGCAAAGCCGCGCCGGCCTGGTTGGCGGCGAGGAAGGTTGAACTCATGATTATTCTCCACGAAAGGGTTGAGCCTGCTATGCTGCCAACCTGCTCGGAGGGACAGCCGGGTCCGGCGTTTTATGCACACCGCGACCTCAATCCCGATCGTAGAAGTCGCCCGTGGGGAGCAGCGAGGGAGCGGCCGTGGAAACGAGCGTGGATTCGCATGCCTCCCGCCAGCTGGGTGAGGTTCCCGCGCTCGAGGTGCGTTTCCTCGGACCGATGGCGGTCAGCCGAGGTGGCGTGGCGTTGGCGCTGCCGACCTCGCGCAAGACCCGCGCACTGTTTGCCTACTTGGCTCTCACGCCGCATCCGGTATTGCGCAGCCGACTCTGCGATCTGTTTTGGGACGTAGCCCAGGATCCCCGGGGTGAACTTCGCTGGTGCCTGAGCAAGATTAGAAACTTGGTCGATGACGCAGGCCGTTCCAGGATTGAGACGGAGGCGGATACTATCCGGCTCGATCTTTCGGAGTGCGTCGTGGACGCGGTTGAGATCAGCCGCGCGGTCGAGGGTGGCATCGACAAGGTGTCGGCGGAACGGCTCATGACGCTAAGCGGGATATCCGCTGGGGAGTTTCTCGACGGTCTGGACATACAGCGCAGCCCGATGTTCGACACCTGGCTGGCTGCCCTCCGGCGCCGCTTTCGCGATTGCCGCGCCGCCGTGCTGGAGCGCCTCGTACAGATTGTTCCGGGAGACGACGTTTTCCCCCATCTTGAGGCCTGGCTTCAGCTGGCCCCGTTCGACCGGCGGGTGCACGAAGCTCTACTGCACGCGCTAGCCCGGCGGGCCCGCATTTTCGACGGCGACGCGCATCTGGCCGCGACCACCCGCCTGTTCGAGGCAGAGGGACTAGACCACGCCCCTATCCGCGATCTGTGGCGCTCAATTCGGGCCCGGGCGGACCGGTCGGCCCTGGGTCACAGCGGGATTGCCGCGCCGGTTGCAACCGGTGACGGCCAGCCGGACGAAGCGGCCGCACCGCGCCGCGCGTCCGTCGCGATCATGCCTTTCGCCAGCTTGTTCGGCGAAGCGGGCGTCCCCGGAGGCGTCGGGGATGGCCTCACGCGCGACGTGATCACGCGGCTTGCAAAGCTTCGGAACCTGTTCGTCATCGCCGAGGGCAGCGTTTTCGCGCTCAGCGAGCGCCGGGTCGACCCGCAAGACGCCGGCCGAATGCTGAAGGTAGACTACGTCGGTAGAGGAACGGTACAGCGCCGGGACAAGCGGCTGACGGTGATGGTCGAGCTTGTCGAGACGCGCACTGCGCGGGTCGTCTGGGCGGAAGTTTACGACCAGGCACTGGACGCAACTTTCCTTGTCCTGGACGAAATCGGGGACCGGATCGTCGCGGCCATCGCCAGCGAGATCGAGACGGTCGAGCGTCACCGCGCCATTCTGAAGCCGCCCAGTTCGCTGGACGCCTGGGAAGCGCATCACCGCGGCCTTTGGTACATGTACCGGTTCAGCCGGACTGACAACGAACGGGCCCGGCACTTCTTCCAGCAGGCCGTGGCTCTCGATCCCACTTTCTCGCGCGCCCATGCCGCGCTGTCCTTCACGCACTTCCAGAACGCATTCCAGGGCTGGGACGATCGCCATCGCGAGATCGACCGCGCGTTTGCGGCGGCCGGCCAGAGTCTTATGGCCGATGATCGCGATCCGGCGGCGCATTGGGCCATGGGCCGGGCACTGTGGCTTCGCGGACGCCAGGAGCAGTCGGCGGCCGAACTCGAAATAGCCGTCGACCTCAGCCCAAACTTCGCGCTCGGTCATTACACACTTGCCTTTATTCACAGCCAGGGCGGCGATCCCACAACGGCCATCCGGTTCTCGGACCACTCGCGACGCTTGAGCCCATTCGATCCGATGCTGTTCGGCATGCTCGGCGCCCGAGCAATGGCGCTCCTCCGCCTTGGCCAGTTCGGCGAGGCTGCCGAATGGGCGCTTAAGGCCGCAGCCCGCCCGAACGCGCACGCGCATATTCTGGCAATCGCCGTTTATAGCTTGGTGCTCGCTGGTCGGCTGGACGAGGCGCGTGCCCAGCTTGCCGCAATCCATGCGACGCTTCCGCAGTACGGAGTCAGCGACTTTCTGACCGCCATGAAGTTTTCCACCGAGGGTGAAGCCCTCTTCCGCAAGGCGGCAGAGTGCATTTGAACGACGAGCTTTTGGAGAGGCTGCACTGAGCCCTCGGGCACTTCCGCGCGCTGACATCGTCGGCCAAACATAAGACTATGGTGTAGACATAGTTCTCCTCATCGTCGGTCGTGGCCCGCCACCCGCGAGGATTGCGCCGACCGTCGGATTCTTGCCACAACATCCGCCGAACCGCTGCGCGCATATTCGCTTTTAAGCCAATCAACGATTCATCCGTCTAACTTCGGGGCGGGCGGTCAACCGCCGAACGTTCCACAGGCACGATAGAGCGTACGAGCCGGTCGATTGAATGCCCTTTTTCCTCATGGAGAGCCTCTGTGGGCTCCGTAACCGGGGGGAATCGACATGAAGCTGCCCCGACGCATAAGATTTTGGTTATTGCTGGCGACAGCCGGTCTGCTCGTCGGCGTCAACCTCGCCCATGCCCAGGACGCCGCCCCGAACCCGTACCTGATGGGGACCGAGGGGTACTACAAGGGACCACGCGGGCTGACAAGCTACCAGCCTGTCGCCATCATCACGCCGTTCGCGACCAGGATGGCCCAGGATGTGGCAGCCAAGTCGGGCATCGAACGCGAACATCAGGCGGTGCTCGAGGAGCGCTACGACCTGGGCGATCACCCCGCGCAGGGCGTCACGATGGAACGCGGAAAACCGCTGCAGGAAGGTGTGCGCGTCAAGCTGCCACCCGGGGTGACCTGGGAGCAGCTCGCGGCGATGAGCCCGGACGAGATCCGTGAGCGGGGCCTATGGCCGAAGGGGTTCCTCCCCCTGCCGCATCCCTTCCACCC
>Ga0137361_10002336_pt1 | contig 12079 bp, 10 predicted proteins | sample Mad1_80_16metaG_FD_104923 | JGI IMG/M metagenome (GOLD analysis project Ga0137361, IMG submission 104923) | Vadose zone soil microbial communities from Angelo Coast Range Reserve, California, USA - Mad1_80_16 metaG | ecosystem: Environmental > Terrestrial > Soil > Vadose zone | place: USA... | reverse complement strand
TACGCTCAATTGAGCCGCCAGCGCCTTCGCCGAGACGCCGGCAACCAAGCTCCTGTCGAACAGGATGTTGCTGTGGGTTTGGCTGGCCACCGCTCGAAGAGAATCGGCGAGCGGTTGAGCAGGCAAGTCGAACTTAGTCGTTGCTTGGGCATGTACGACCGCGGAAGCACCGAGGAAGGCGGCCGCCAGAATTGCCCGTGCGAGCACGCGCCGGATACTGCTGTACATTTTTTTATCCTCCCCTCTGTACAGGTAAGACGTGGCGGCGTCGTAAAAACCTCATTTGAACAAAGGAACTTCCCCGTCGCGCCTAGGAGCGAGCGGGTAGACTGGGCATGAGGGGATGATTCGCAAGGAGTACGTGTATCCGGCAGCGCTCAATTGCGTCGAAGGGGATTTCAAGCGGCCGTTAGGGCAAGGAATGCGTTCCCGATACCGGAGTGCCCGAGAGAACAATCTCATGCGGGCGCTCGCTTACCGTGAGTCCGTAGGTTTTTCCCACGGCCCTGGCAAAGCTCAGCGAGTCTCCCACTTGGAATAGACCGTTGACGAGCAGCGTTTTGGCTTCGGGCCGTTCGACGACGAGCTTGACCGAGCTGTAGCGATTCATCTCCGACGCCGCATTCGACAGCGGCGTGTCATCCAGAATGATGTGCCCCTGCCGCCACGCGATTGCTCTGCCGAGCGACGGCGTGTCGAGTTGAGCCTCCTTGTCCGCGGGGAAGGTCAACCGCTGACCAGGCGACAAGGTGAATACTTCGCCCGAGCTCGCCGCGCCTGTCAGAACATTGCCGGCACGCCGCCCGGGCGGTGAGGGCACCTCGGGCGTGACCGTCACCCTGCCCTCCACCAGCGTCACGGCCAACCCTTGCTCGTCCCGGCGGACGACGAAGGAGGTTCCAAGCGCATTGACCCGCCGATTGCCGGCCTCGACGACGAACGGCCAGTCCGGTCTTTTGGCCACGTCAAACAGCGCCTCGCCCGTCTTGAGCTCTACCTTCCGGACTGTTCTATCGTAGCGCACGATCACACGCGTGGCGGTATTGAGAAACAGGCGTGTGCCGTCCTGCAGCGTCAGCGACCTCTGCTCACCCACACCGGTCGAGACACCCGCACGCTGGTAAAGAAATATCCCCAATACGATTCCGGCTGCCGCGAGGGTCGCTGTGGCAAACGCCAAGGGTACGCGACCTCTCCGCGGCGGCGGTGCAGTGACGGCAAATGGCATGACTCGCCGCAAGTTCTGCGACTCTTCCCAAACTTCCGTGGCAAGCTCGAATGCCCTGGCATTCAGCGGGCTGGCCTGCAGCCATTGCTTCACGCCAGCCACGGCGGCTTGATCGCGGTCGCCGCCATGCAGCCGCGCAATCCATACTCCCGCTTCGGCGAGACGCTCGGGCGGTATCGCTTCCTCCCGTATTTCCTCGCGGGTGTTCATTCGCGTTGCCGCTGCATGGCCAAGACTGTCACCGCGCTGGCGATGTGCTTCTCCACGGCGCTCTTGCTCACTCCGAGCTTGCTCGCGATTTCCGCGTGGCTGAATCCTTGCAGCCGGTGCATGAAGAAAATTTCGCGGGTGCGAAGACCCACGCGATCGAGCGCATCCCTCATCCTGAGAAGACGTTGTTCGGCCGCAAGAATCTCATCCGGCGTGGGACTTATGTCGACGAGGTTTAGCTCTTCGACGGACTCCCTCTCGTAGAGGCCGCTGCGTGAGTGCCGATGGACGTCGACTGCAAGGTTCATTGCAGTACGCGTCACAAAGGCCTGCGGATGACGCACCTCCCGGCCGGCATTGGTGTAGGCGTGCAAGCGCAGCATCGCCTCTTGAACGAGATCTTCGGCGTCCTCCGGCGTCGCTCCGCCGCGGCACAGCAGCTTTTTGAGACGGCGCAGTTGGCTCTTCAGCGCGTACATATCGACAACAATGGCACGAAAACCGAGCTGCTTCCAGCGCGGCATGGACCCACACCGCGATGGGTCAGGGCGAAGGAATCCACTGAGGTTTTCCGTAGGCTGCAACGTCTTTGCCGCCGAATGGCCTGCGCAAATCTGGCGACGTCGCGATTCGGGATTCGCGATTCGGTAACCGTCAATGCCGGCGCCCTTCCGGCTCCCCGTGGACTTTCGATTCCGTCGTGACTCTCGATCAATGACGCCCCAGATGCCGATCAAAGAAGTTTACGATGACACGGTAAACCTCCTTTGATTCCGGAAGGTCGGGATCGATGAAGAACGCGTGCCACATACCGTCCCATATGTGCAGTTCAGTTTCGACGCCAAGATTCGTAAGGGCTGCTTGCGTGTGAAACAAGGAACTAACCGCGAAGTCGCGAGATCCGGCGAGGAGTAGTGTCGGCGGAAATTTGGCGAGGACATCGGTCGAGTTGATGGGCAGTACTAGCGGGTCCGAGATTGATACTTCACTGAAATAGGGGGAGAAACTCAACTCGCCCGACCTGGCTCCAACGAGGGGGGATTGTGCTGACAAAGGGAAGGCCACGTACGTGGAGTCGCCCCCAAATCCGCTCGCGGAACCGCAAAATGTGCCAATGGCCCCAGGTCGCGGCAGTTTGAGTTTCTGAAGCCACGCGATTGACTCAGCCGTCAATATCCCACCTGCCGAGCACCCATAGATACCTATATTTGCAGAATCATGCGTTCGCAGCAGTTCCTGGTATACCGCCGCTACGTCCTCGCTTGCCGCGGGAAATTTGAATTCAGGCCCCTGCCTATAAGCCACGGTGACTACAGTGATCCGGCCAATGCTGGCGATCGGTACGGACTCTTCCTCTCCGCCGGGGCCTTCGCCCCAGAGGAACGCCCCGCCGTGTAGATTGATTAAAACGCGATTCCGATTCTTTTTTGCCACTCCGCCCTTTGGCGTGACGACTTCAGTACGGACGCCACCCATTGCCTGCTGCTTTATATTGACCGGGTAAAGGTCCTTCGCCCGGGCTGCGAGTGCGCGGTTATATTTGTCGTAAAACTCCCGCAGCGTCTTGATATCGGCTCCCGCCGGCGGTACCTGTTGGGGTCCCGCGGTTCGCTTGACAAAGGCGTTTCGCGACTCGATGCTGGCAAAGCTCGAGAACGGTACGTCCAAGGGCTGCAAATGGACAGTACCGCTGGAATCGACTTGGGAAGCTGGGAGACTGCTTTGGCCAGCGCTTGCGACACCATTCGACATGAACGCCGTGAGATTGAGGGAGGCCGTAATTGCTGCTCCAATGAGTACTCTCCAGCTGGCATGCTTGATGAGAGAAAGCATCGGGCCCTTCGCGCAGCGCGCACGTGCGATGTGAACAATTTGGTCTTGACGACGACAATCCATTTAGCGCCCTCCCCCGCAAGTAACGCCTAAACACCCTATTCGCCACCCTCTCCGGTCTACTTCTGGACGCCAAACCGGTAGCGGAGGTCGACGCCGAACATGCGAGGCTCACCGTAAAACGACGTGACCCTCCCGTCCGATACATAGTTGCTGTATTGCCCGACGCGGTACGTTCTATCGGTGGCGTTGGAGATGAAGAGCGACGCATCAAACGCCGAGCGCATGATCCCGTTCCAACTCAGGTTTAGATTCACCAAACCGTAACCGGAAATATAGTCCAACGGTTGAACTGCCGGAGCGTCGAAGAACTTCGATTGATATGAATATGACGCGCCAATACCGACTTCGCCAATCGCCGCATCGAGCGGCAAAGTGTAGATCGTCGTGACACTGGCCTTGTTCGTGGGCAAGTAGCCGAAGGGTATGCCGACCAGCGAAGGCGCAGCGGCGGGGTCGATCTTGGTGTATACACCGCGGTTGTAGGAATAGGATGCCGCCACCTTCAAATTCTTGACTGGAACGATGCTACCCTGAAACTCGAAACCGTCAATTTCTGCTTTCGACGCATTCGCGGTGAAGTTTGACTGCACGCCACCGGGTAATGTCTCGGACACGAGGCGCTGAATGTCCTTGAAATCAGAATGGAAAACATCGGCATCGATTTGGGCGGGCGCGTTCCAAACCATGAACTCCGATTTCAATCCAAGCTCGACGTCGACCGCCGATTCCGGCGCGAAGCGAAATTGCGGAGTCGACACGCCGCCTGGAGTGAAGCCGAAGGATGGGTTGAACCCTCCGGGAACATAGCCTTTACTCGACCTAGCATAGAGAAGCGTACCTGTGGTGAATTGGTAGTCCAGACCGAATGTCCAGGAATTGCCGGTGCTCGTACCTGAGCTGGCAAAGAAGCAATCCGTCTGCGGATACGTTCCCGACGACGTGAGGCACGCGTTACCGATGCTTGGACTGTGGGCCCCGATGCCATAGGCAAAATTGTCCCGCGTATAGCGATACCCCGTTGTCAGCTTGAGGCCGTCGAGTCCATCGGATACGGCGCCAAGATCAAGGGTAGTCTGAACGTAGGCGCCACGACTCCGTTCCGAATTCGTCTGATTCGACTGCAAGATGACAAAATTGCCCCCGGCGACATCGACCTCGTAGGGCTGAGCAGCGATATTGTGGCCGTCTTCGTAGTACACTCCGGCCGTCCACTTGAGCTTGTCATAAAGTGCAGTGCCCTGCAGCTGAGGCTCATCTGTGTATGTCCCGACTTGGGTATGCCAACCGCCGGTGCGCGGAGCCACGAGATCGTCCAGGACTAAAGTGGTTCCGTCGACATCCTCCGAGTTACGCCATTTTTGCACTTGATAGCTGAAGATATTCTTGAACTGAGCCGCATCGCTTATGGACCATCGTGTCGTATTGATGATTCCGTAGTTGTAACGCTTGTCGATTTCATCGTCAGACAAAGCGGTTGATCGGATGCCCGCGGCCTGCTGCTGTGCGAAGATCGGCAGCAAAGTCGCGCCAAACTGCCCAGCCGGATTGACTGCCGATAGAACAAAACCATCTCCGTGTCCGTTGCTGTGGAAGGCGCTGAAAATTGTATAGTTCTCCACACTCTCAATTGGACGCCACACAACGCTCACACGAGCCGACCAATAGTCTCTATTGTCGTAATCCTTACCCGGAAAAATCGGACCTCGATCGATGGTAAATCCATCTCTTTTCTGCACTTGAGCCGCAAAGCGGACCAGGAGCCGGTCGTCAACCAGCGGTACATTGATTGCAGCGGTAGCACTCTTCATGTTGTAGTTGCCACCGCCGGCCTCGATGAAGCCTTCGAAGTCGGTGGTCGGTTTTCGCGGAACAAATAGAATGACGCCGCCCGTCGTATTCTTACCGAAGAGTGTCCCTTGAGGTCCCTTCGCGACCTGAACATTTTCGAGGTCGTAGAATAATCCGGGGCCTGCGGCATTGGTGGGAACCTCGGCGAAATAGGCGACCACACCGCTGCCGCCGCCAGCCAGGACCGCGCCCGGCCCGGATCCTCCCGTCGGCCCCATCCCGCGGATAGCAAAGGTGTAGTCGTCGCGGGTCACACTGCTTGAGACGCTGAGCGAGGGGACATAGTTTTGCAGGTCGGCCGCCGTTTCGATGTTCTTGCGTCTCAATTCATCGCCGCTCAGAGCGGTGATCGCGACGGGTACCGAGTTCATGTTCTCTTCGCGCCGCCTTGCGGTGACAACGATTTCTTCGAGCGCCGCAAGTTTCTGCCCGGACTTCTCGGTGCTCTTATCAGTCTGCAGCTCGTTGCTGGATGTCTTTGACAAGGATTTCCCTTCGACCGGCGCGAGTTCCACGTGTTCGGTTGGATCGCTCTGAGAACCGGTCCCCGCCGGCGCGCCGAGCTTAGATGGTTTCATCTCAATTGCGGCCGCGGGATTGTTACTCACCAGAGCTACCGCGCGCTCCCCTACGTAACGATGATCCAGGCCGGTTCCCGCAAGGAGCACTGTCAACGCATCCTCAGTTGAGATATCTCCGCTGACGGGATTGAACTTCTTGCCTTTCAAATCATTGGCCGACGCTAGAATCTGGACTCCAGCTTGGGCTCCGAAGGCGCGGATCGCCCCCGCAGGGTCTTGCGCAGACACGTTGAACGCATGCACCTCCTGCGCGGCGGCTGGCAAGGGCACGGCGACAGCAAGAAGCGATGCTAGGATGAATGCGCTCATCGAACCATTTATGCGGCATCTCGGTGTGGTCATAGTCCCCCCGTTTGGCGCTGCATTGCGCTATTGTTGTGGCGCCGATTCGCTTGTCGGAGAGCGCCGTACGGAGAAGATGAACGACTTGGGACTTCCCCCTAATCGAGTCTCAATTCAATGTTTTGGACGGCCCTGGTTGCAGCCTGATGACGTCGCCATCCGGAATCGCCCGTGCCTTCAGCGCGGCCGCGGCGGCCGCTGAAAAGCCCTCGAGATCGATCGCGCGAAAGACGCCGACGATCGGCATCGCTGCCAGCGTCGGGTCATCGATCACGATCTGGCGCCGGTTGTGGCGATTGATCTCGGCCACCGCTGTCTGCAGGGATTCCCCGTCGAAGGACACCATGCCCTCGCGCCAAGCTAGCTGTCGATCCGCTTTGGCCGGCGCAATGGGTTCGACATCCGGGGCGCGCGAGCGTGCGATGACCGCGTGCTCGTGTGCCGCCACGCGCTTCACGTCAGGCCGTGACGCCGGCGCCGTGGTCGGGCCGAGCCCCGACAGCGTCTTCGAATCGCCAACCTCAACGACGCCTTCGGTCACCGTGACATCCACCTGCGCGGCGTCAAGCCGCACTGCGAACGCTGTGCCGACCGCGCGCACTGCGGCGTCGTTCGCGTGCACAATGAATGGCCTGGATTTATCGTGCGCAACCTCGAAGAGTGCTTCGCCGCGAACCAGCCGAATGTCGCGCTGCTGCGTCGTCAACCGCACTGTCACTTCGCTGGCGGTGTTGAGCAATAGGGTCGAGCCATCCTCGATCGCAATTCGCCGCACCTCGCCGATGCCGCTCGTGTAGCGCTCCTGCGCTTCACGCAAAATCAACCAGGACAAGCCGCCGCCGAGCACACCCATGGCGGCAATTCCCGCGACAAGCAGCTGCCGGCGAGGTAGGGTCGCGCGTCTTGCTTCAGGTCTCGCCCCGACACCTGCTCTCGCGGCGGCCGGCTCAGGAGCGGGTTCCTCCGCCACCGGTTGCGCGACACGGGAGCTTTCCGCGGCGCTACTCGCCGAACCCTGCAACGCCGCCAGCCGATCGAGATCGACCCATTGTGCCCGTGCGCGCACGTAGGCGCCACGATGCCGCGAATCCGCGGCAAGCCAGGTTTCGAGTTCTCGCTCTTCGTCCGGACCTAAAGCGCCGGCATCCGCGCGCACTGCCCAACGAGCGGCGAGTTCGCTAATCGTTTCCATGGTCCGTGTCATCGGCTCGTTTCGCCGGCGGCTCCGAATGTGTTACCTCTCCGGTCGACGGCAGCGTCGCGAGCGCCGCCCCAATGCGCGCCAGCGCCCGGGTTAGATGATTCTCAACTGTCTTTTCGCTCAATCCCATGCGCGCCGCGACGTCCCGATGTGACAAGCCCTCGAACTTACGCAACTCGAACACCCGCCGACACTGCACGGGAAGCGCTGCAACAATCACCCGCAAGCGGTCGAGTTCCTGCCTGGCGCCAACCCGCCGTTCCGGTCCGGGCTCCTCACTGATGAGGTTCAAGGAGTCGATTTCCCCCAAAAGCTCGATCGGCACGATCCGACTACGACGGGCATATTCCGCCAAGAGGTGCCTCACCGTCGCGTATAAGTACGCGCGCCCATTGCGAATAGTCGCGAAATCGGCCGCCCAGATGCGCGCAAACGCTTCCTGAACTAAATCATCTACGTCGTTGTCGCCCAACGCGCGAAGACGGCGCCGCAGCCATCCCCGAAGCTCCGGTTCGTACGGCAGAATATTCGCAGCAATCCATCGATAGCGAGCCGGCTCATCCATGCCCTGACAGCATAGTGAAGATTTTACGACACGCAACTATCGTCGTCAGTCGACCATCACCCACGCTCGTTCTGACACGCTGGTATCCGGCACTAGTGCAATATTGGAGGCAGGAGCGACACGAAGCGAACGACCTACTGAGCCGCGAGAAGGAGTTCCTTCGGGCGTCCGTTTGATTCGACCGATCGATGAGGACCCCAGGGGCTAGTCGCCCGCCATTTCGCCCTTCAACGCCAAACGTATCGACTCTCCGTAATCACCGAAGCGGACATTTGAACTTGGCTGTTACAAGCGAACTTCGCTGAACGGGTAATCTGTAAAATAGAGTTTGTCTATCGAATATCCATTTCCATTTGAACACGTTGGTCGCATCCCGTGCCGGCAAATCTTGGGGCGACCCTTCTTTTTCTTGACGGGCGTTCACTGTACAGCACAGCCAACACTAGCGCTTCATCGGGGCGTCGCGGCCTCCGCTTCGCGGGCGTCGACAACGAAATTGAGCAGCCGCTTGTATCGGCCAATTCGAATCATGTCTCTCGGAGATACGTTACCGAGTATGGGATTGGCGAGTTCAAACCAAAGACCCACTTTTTGCGCATCGCCGGCAAAGAACTCAGCAACGAGATTTGCAATATTTGCGATTTCACGCAATCTCTCCGCCACAGGCTCCGGAATATGCGCATCGAAGCGCACAGAGGATTTCGCCACCTGCGAGATCATTTTTTGACGCTTGATTTCGACTGTTTCCTTTGCGGTTATTGCCTCCGCTTCGATCCACATCTCCTCGCCTCTTGGCAGAATCAGCAGGCCGCGCTCAGCACCCGCATGCTCAAGCACCGTCTCCATAAGAATTTTGATCAATCTATTGATGTCGATCTCGCCCGCTACAGCCTGCGACAGTTTCACGACCGTCGTGAGATCTAGCCGCTCGATGAGCGTGTCTAGCCTGGGACCCGATCCAAGCCTCTCCGGGTGTGGGACGAGATGTGGATACTTCAGGTCCATCTGACGGACCTTGCCATCGGCACCCCAACGAACGTAGCAGGCGCGCGCATTTTGCAGATACGCATTACAAGTGGTCGTAAATCCTCGATCTGCATAAAACCGTGCAGCCAACTCGTGCGCAAGACCTTCGTTCTGGATGAAGCCGTTCTCGCGAGCGGATCGAATTGCCTCTTCGTAGTGACGTTCCGCATCGAGTTCTCGGCCTTGGATGCGTGCTATCTCCGCGCTTACCAGCGTGGCGCGGTTTTCCGAGCATGTTGAGCGCGCCGTGTTCATAGTCTCAGGTGAGGTCGAAATCGCGGGCCAATCGGAGACGTTCGGCGAAGCGCAGTTTGTAGTTTTCAGGCCTGGTGCAGAAGTCGTCCTGCGGGCACGAGGCAGCGCTCATCTAATATTGGTGGGGGGCGAACCCTTTCCTGAGCCACGACACATCTATTGGAACTTCGTTTCAACCTCGAAAGAGCGCATCGAGCAGGCGAAGGATGATTGGCGGCAGAACCGATTTCCCAAAGTCGCCGGCGAAACAGAATTCATCCCGCTGCCCCCAGATCTCCCCTTGTCTTAAGGGTGAGGCCACGAGAGCATCTACTTTTCCTATGGACCTCTGCGTCTGACCGCCTCCGGTCAATAGTCCCGTTTCGGTTCTGAGATGATTCTGGAACTTCGTTGACCCGTGAGGTAACTCCACGCCCATTGAATCTGAACTCGTAACCGGTTCTGCAACTGCGCGCCCTTTAGTGCCGCTTTTTTTTCTTGTCTCCAAACGGATGATTAAACCCTATGTGCAGGGTGTGGTCGTTAACCCGATGAACCATATCCGCTCACAAGCTCTCGTCATGCAGCCCCGATAAGGGAGCGGTCCTTACGTTGTATCCCATCAACGTACGCGGCCGAAAAAGCTCGTTGTGGAAGTCTTGTCGCGAGGGCCGTCGGTTCCAAACAACCATGCATTGGGTTCGTGATCGTCAGCATCGCGCACCGACAAGGCCCGATTGCGCGCTTCGCGCGCCGGGCCATCCGCATGGTAGATCACGCCCATCTCTCGGGCGGTCAATTGCACGCTCCCGGTGCGCTCCAGGCGGACACGCTCGTAGTCGGACAGCGCGGCGGGAATGTCGTCCGATTGCCGAGCGATTTGGTCGGCTAGTGAAACCGCGTCCTCGAGCGCCATACAGGCCCCTTGTGCGAGGTATGGCAATGTTGGATGGGCTGCATCGCCCAGCAGAGTGACTCGGCCGTGAGTCCAGCCCGGCATCGGATCACGATCACAGAGCACCCACATCCGCCAGGTCTGCACGAGACTGAGCAACCGTCGCACGCGTGGGCAGGCATCGGCAAAGCCAGCATTGAGTTCGGCTGCGTCTCCTGAAGTGTCCCAACCTTCCAGATATCGCGAGGAGTGAAAGATGGCGACGATGTTGAGTGACTTACCGCCGGACACTTTGTAGCAGACGAGGTGATGTCGCGGTCCCACCCAGACCTCCACGTTATCACTCAGCAGGTCAGGCGAGATTTCCGGGACCGACAACACCGCTCGATAGGCGATATGGCCGGATACTCGGGGTGGCCCATCGCGCAGGATTGCCTGTCGTACCACGGACCAAAGGCCATCTGCGCCGATGAGGGCCGACGCGACCGCCGTTGCGCCGCTCTCCAGTGTCACCGTCACCTCGCCCTCGCCTTGCACGAACGAGCGAACTGACTCTCCCAGATGAAGTTCTATAAGATCGGGATAGCTGCGCGCAGCCTGCAGCAGCACTTTTTGCACATCTCCTCGGTGTCCAACCCGATAGGAGTAACCGAACCGACTTTGAAACGATCCTTCCAGCCGCTGACGGCAGATCTCGGACCCCGAGAGGCTATCCATCAGCACAATAGCGCGAGGCTCAAAGGCGATGTCTTGCATCGGGTGCTGAACGCCTAAACGCTCGAACATGCGAAAAGCATTGGGACCCAGTTGGATGCCGGCACCGGCCTCCCGTAACTGTGTGACGCGCTCGTAAACTCTTACTGCGAGCCCGTGACGAGCCAGCGCGATGGCGGCGCTCAGGCCGCCAATACCGGCACCGGCGATGCCTATGGGTTCCATGACTGCATTGTCTGTGTGAGAAACCAGGCTACTGTCTATTGGGCCTGCGTGACGATCGTATCCTGCCGACCCAAATCCAGGTTGGCATGACCGTCACGTAGAGTGAGCGTCATTCTGTCGCCCGGCTTGAGGAAGCTTGCACCGGCGAGCAATTCCGCACGCATCGCATTACGCCGCGGGATATCGGCGTGTAGTTGGTTCTTCAGGATCTCGAATAGCTTGGGGGAACCCTGCGCGATGACTCCTCCCGGCGTCCCGGTCAGAATCACGTCGCCGCGGCTCAATGACATGAAGCTCGCGACGTGCGTCAGCGTCTCGGCCGGCTTGTAGATCAGATTGGACGACACCGCCGACTGCCGGGCATCGCCGTTCAGCCATAGCTTCAATTCCAAGTGCTCAAGCGTTGCGGCGACCTCGCCGCGGTCCAATAGATACAGCACGGGCCCCGCAGGGCAAAAGGTCCATGCACTTTTGCCCTCAAACCACTGAAAGAATGACGCACCGAACATCGTGTCGCGAGCCGAGACGTCATTACACAAGACGACGCCGGCCACCACCTCGCCGATGGTATCGTTCCCGATGATCTGCGCCGGACGCAGATCGCTTCGCAGCACGACGCCGATTTCTGCCTCGTAGTCGAGGAGCTGAGTGTTTGCAGGACGACGGACGGAATCATAGGGACCGGACAGTGAAGAACTCGCCTTCGTGAAAAGAAGATTTTGCTTTCGTTCGTGATGCCCCGCCTCGGCCGCATGATCGCGATAGTTAAGACCCTGGCAGAGCAAGCGGGCATCGGTGGTGATGGGTGAGCACAGGGCGCTACCTAAAATGTGACGGGACACTCCAGCGTCCAACAGCGAACGGTTGCCTTCAATCGCCGCGATCAGATCGCCCGTGGTCTCGGCGCGCGTATCCAGCGGGACAACGTCGATCGATGCTTCCGCTGCTGTGGGCGCATCCCCGACAATTCGGCCCCATCGACTACCATCACCTTCGCCGAAGCGAACTATCATGACTCCCATACAGTTTCCTTGGTTGCAGTCTGCAAAGTGGGTGGATTTATTTCAGCCATCGTCTAGGTGGGGCGCTGAGCGCCTGCTTGACGCCCGCCATT
>Ga0137361_10002334_pt1 | contig 12084 bp, 9 predicted proteins | sample Mad1_80_16metaG_FD_104923 | JGI IMG/M metagenome (GOLD analysis project Ga0137361, IMG submission 104923) | Vadose zone soil microbial communities from Angelo Coast Range Reserve, California, USA - Mad1_80_16 metaG | ecosystem: Environmental > Terrestrial > Soil > Vadose zone | place: USA... | reverse complement strand
GACGATCGGGCGCTGTGGCCGGCCATCCGCAACCGCACGGCCGCAATTGGCTTCGACCGATACAAAGAGTTTATCGATTGCGTCTTTTGCGAGAATACCCCAACACCGTTCGATGATGTTCGGACAAAAATCATAGACAGATACTTGAGGGGCACCTGTCTAGACGACCTAAACGACCAGAAGAGGCGGCTCAGCATTTATGGACCTTACGCTTACGGTGTCCTGAAACTCGCTACCCAAGTTTTCCTGACGCTCGAAAGCGGGGTCGTCATCAGGGATACAGGTAGACAACCAAGGATTTTCGACATCGAAAAGGAGCGCATCCGCATCAATGATTTCACCCTGACTGTCGCGAAACTTAGTAGCGAGCTCATCTCTTACCTTGGCAACGCCGACGGAAACTTGCCTTATCTCAACCGGATCCTAACGAACCTGATAACCCTCGATCCAGAGAATATTGAAGAGGTCCTGCCCTATTGCCTCGGGGTTCTGCAATTTCGCCTGACCTCTCCGAGCCTCATCGAGCTGATTTGGTCCTATTGGCTGGAAGAGGGGATGCTCGTTCAAACGATGAACGCCATCGCCCGGCGTTTCCAGAATCGGCGCGGTTCGCCGAACGATCCGCTTGGCGAACTCGAATTCGATCCCCTGCGGCCCTTGAACAATTTGATCTGGGGCTTCATCCAGGACGAACACAATCGGTTGACGGTGCCACGCCGGGCCCATGAGTACCTCCACCATTATGGGCTGTCGCTCATGGGCAAGGCCGTTCCGGATCTCAATCCGGCGGATACCCGATCGAAGTTCATCGAGGGATTCCACAATCTGCTCTCCGCCGCGGCTCGTTTCTTCAGGGACGATTCCGACACCACGGTGATCGCCGACGCGTTCCCCTTACTGAACGCGCTAAAGGCTGTTCATCTCCTTCTCGCGGAAGGCGCCCACAACCAATTCGGCGATCTGACCTGGACCGCCCGCGCCGAAATGATGACGATACAATGGATGCTGGCGCGTCCCGAGATGAAAGAATTTTTGCGTGGGCGCTACATGGTGCCGTATCAGGAAGAATGGATGGGCGCGGTCGACAGCATGAAGAAACTTCAGGGCTGGACTGACACCACGATCACCCATTTCTATGAACTCGCAGTGACCGGAGAGCGGATCTTGCTCTCCATCCGTTATGGCGACTGGTCGGACATCGAAAACATCGAGGATCAAGCGAAGAACTGGGCGCGCTCGTGCAAGCCGGAGATCCAACGCTACCTCTATGCTTATCAAACAGTCGCAGGAGTAGGTTTGGCGGCAGACATTGTCGACTCCCGCGATGCGGCCACGCGGTATCTGCAGCCTTCCGTGCTACTCCAGCGCAGGCTCAGAGAGCAGATGTCGGCGATGGCGGTTGGCGGCCCCACCGCTCCAGATCTCATCGCGGCGAGAGTGTCGACCCGAGTCCAATTGCCTAGGCCTGGCCGGCAAAGATTGCCGGCTTACAGACCGGCTTACAGAAAGGAATCCTAAGGTGAGGCGGCCCAGATCATGCTCGACTTCACATCCGTTCTTTACCTGGGCCTACGACATGCCTACCACACGTTGCGGCCATGGGCGCAGCTGACAACAGGCTGGCCGGCGGCGCTAGAACCAGCGCCGGAGGCCGTGGCCCTGGCGCGAGATCTGGCGCAACTGGTGGGCTGTGAACGGGCCGTCCTGGCGCCGTCAACGCTTCACCTCTTCTGGGATTTGTTCGACGTCCTGTCGCGGGACCACATCGCGATCTACGCCGATGGAGGGACTTATCCGATCGCCCTCTTTGGCATCGGGCGAGCGGCCGCTAAGGGTATTCCGACATCGACCTTCCGGACACATGATCCGGCCGCGCTGGCGTCCCTTCTGCATCGTGACCAGCGGACAGGGCGTCGCCCTATCGTCGTAACCGACGGTCTTTGCACGGCGACTGGTCGGACGGCGCCGCTGCCGGAGTATTTGAAGCCGGTCCAGGAGCGGAATTGATATCTCGTCATCGACGACACGCAAGCTCTGGGGATCTTGGGACGCCACCCTTCGCCGAGAGCCCCGTATGGCTCGGGTGGGGCGGGATCGCCAGCCTGGTACGGCATCAAGGGGCCGGATTTGATTGTGGCCAGCTCGTTGGCGAAAGGCTTCGGAGCGCCGCTCGCGGCTATCGCAGGGAGCGCTCAGGCGATTTCGAAATTCGAGGAGCTGAGCTCGACCCGAGTTCACAGCAGCCCCCCATCCTTGGCTGCGATTGCCGCGGGCGAGCGAGCCCTGATCATCAACACCGGTCAGGGTGACAATCTAAGAAGCCGTCTCTGGAAACTGGTGCGTCGATTCCGGGACCACCTGCGGCAAGCGGGTCTTTCGGCTTTCGGCGGGCTTTTTCCAGTCCAGACACTGAAGCCGATCCCAGAAGTCGAGGTGGGTCAGTTGCATGACCGGCTTACGAGCCTGGGTATCAAGACCGTGTTGCATAGAGCGCGAAACGGTTTGGATATTAGACTCAGTTTTCTGATCACCACGCTGCATAGTCCAGAGGATATCGACAGGGGAGTAGACGCACTACAACGGGCGTGCGCGCTGGCGCGCCGTCAATTCCCAAGGAGAGAGAGTATTATAGTCGATTATCCACTGAGCGGCACTGTACCGGTGTAACCGGAAAGCCAAATAAATCTAATGCGCACCATGGGAGCGTTGCAATGAAAAATCTCTTGAGCTTCAATCCGGAACCTTTCGAGACTGATTCCGAACTCCAGGGCTCGCCCCGAGACTGGGGACAAGAGGCCGAGTTTTCCTCCCGGCGTGGCCGCAGCCGTGCGCGTCCTCCGGGCGCCGCAGGGGTCCGTCGGCGACAGGCTTACACTAAGGCGCCCAGGCCCTTCGACGCAGGAGCAAGCATACCATCGGCCGCAACGAGAAAACTGCCATCCTATCGCCGTAGGCCGCCCTTTGGTCGGTTCGGTACTTTTCCCGTCGCTGTGCCCGAGTGGCCGGTGTTTCCAATTACCGAACGGGAACCGGGTGTGGAACCTTCGCGGGGGCCGGAACCAGAACCACCAGGATCGGCTTCGGAGCACGTGCGATGGGTTCAGAGTTGCCTCAATGAAGTCATGGGTCTCCGCTTGGCGACCGATGGCATTATGAACGCGGAAACGCGTAGCGCAATCCGGAGCTTCCAGGAGCGCCGGGGCATGCGCACAGACGGTCTCGCGGGCCCCGAGACCGAGCGGGCGCTCGCCGAATCCTGTAAAGACAAGAACCCGCCCCCGCCGGCCACGGCAACTGCCGGTAATGGGCCGGCGACCGAGGCTCAGCCTGGCGAACTAGCAGGGAGGCTCGGCCCGGAGTGGGAATTCGAAACGGTCGCCCAGCGTCGCCGCCGGGCTGCAGCACGCCCGGGTGTTTCGCCGCTCGCCCCCCCTGTAGGCGTAGCACCCTTCGACAGCCAGGGGTTTCGCCAGAGGATCGTACGAATCGCCAATCAGGAGTTGGCGCGCTGGGGCAATGGTTCAATCAAGGAAACAGATCCCCAGGTTCGCCAGACGTTGCAAGACTATTGGAGAACCGGTGCCGGAGTTAACTACAGCGATGCCCAGCTCGGCGACCCGAATTTCCAGAATGATCATCCTTGGAGCGCTGCGTTCATTTCCTGGGTGATGAAGACTGCGGGTGCGGGCAGCGCGTTCAAGTACAGCAGCGCCCACGCGACGTACACGCGATGGGCGAAAGATAACCGTGTGGGTAACAGCGTCAACCCGTTTAAAGCATACCGCATCAGCGAGCTCGCACCGCAGGTCGGCGATATCGTGTGCAAACGGCGGGCCGGAAGCGGCGCCACCTACGAGAATATCCGGCCGGGTATGAAAACCCATTGCGACATCGTGACCGACCTTCAGCCGGGACGTCTCGTGACGATTGGCGGGAATGTAAGCAATTCGGTGTCGCAGACAGCACCGCGGACGGACGCTGGGGGCTTTCTTAGCGATCCAAACTATTTCGCCGTAATCCGGATCGACGGAACACAGCCTTCCGTCCCGATTGCGCCCGCGCCGACGCCGGTGACACCGAGCACCGGTTCGGCGCCGAGGTTGATCAAACAAGAGTCCACGCCGCCCGGGATCACGCTGTATGTCGAAATCGATCTGCAAATCGTGGACAAACTCAAGATAGCGGCACCGCCGATTACCGGCATATTTATTCCGGACAAATACGTGCCGGGCGCGGCTGCAGACCTCATTCTCTACCTCCATGGTTTCAAGGCTGAGGCAATCCGCCGGCAAGCGATCGACCAATATTGGAACAGCCAGCGGTTCCCGTATGGCGCACTGCGTGAAGGAGTCAACGCCAGCGCACGCAATGTCATTCTAGTCGCCCCGACACTGGGCTCGCGCTCAGAAGCCGGGCGTCTTGTTCGACCAGGCGGATTGGACGCCTACATCGAGCAAGTTCGGGTGGCGTTGAAAGCCTATAGCCCTCGTCGTCAGACCGGATCCGCGCCGGCTCTCGGCAATCTCATTCTCGCCTGCCATAGCGGTGGCGGTCTGCCTATGCGCCAACTGGCCGGAGGCCGCGATCGAGCGCTGGCGCGTCTCCAAGAGTGTTGGGGCTATGATTGCACGTACAACAGAGGCGATGACGTCTTCTGGGAGGGGTGGGCGCGCGCGCGGCCGAACGCCAGGGTCTACATCTACTACATCCCCGGATCGTCGACCGCACCCCTGGCCGAAAGTCTGCGGAACAGGCGAGTCCAAAACGCCATCGTTCAGCCATCGCGCGACAAGAGGCACAACTACGTGCCAATCGCACATTGGCAAGAACGGGTGCAGGGAGCCGGATTCCTTGCCGTGCGCTCAGGTGGCGCGATCCAGCCTCCTGGGTACTCGTCTGTCCAGCGGTTCCAGCCGACGTCAGGCGGCTGACGAAGAAGCAGTTCATCGGGTTCGTCTGGCGAGAACGCTCGGCGCGCGATGGCGGCGACTGCAGTTCCAGCGTAGATGAGGGCCGCCCGAGCTATTTTTGAGACCGGCTGAGGAAAATACACGGTGTGCGACGCCAAGAACTTATTTGGCATTAGGGGCCGCGGCCCCACGGGCTCCGTCCGCGTTTCGACGCGGGAATGCCTCAATGGCAAGTGGGTAACCGTCGACGCCGAGTTAGGCAAATACGAGAGTTTTGAACAGAGAATCACCGAACATGCCCGGCTTTTTCTCCGCAACCGGGGGCTATGCCCATACCCTCCAATTCAAGGGCGATCCCGACACATTCGCCCGCGAGATCCACAAGGCCGGTTGCGGCGGCACGATCTGTACCGGTTCGACCGTCGAGACCCGTATCCGATTTCCGGCAGAGGTCGGCGCATCCCAAGGCGCGAGGAGTGCCGACACCCGACCGGGAAGCGTTTCCCCGCCTTGGTAAGAGCCATGACGGAGTCGATGACAAATGCTCTCTCCCACATTCGCGGCAACCGGCACCGGTTCGTGGCTGAGCTGGGGACATTTATCGGATTCCCCTCTGTCAGCGCGCAACGTGGACATGCCGGTGACGTCGGGAAATGTGCTGCCTGGTTGGCGGGTCACCTGCGCGAGATCGGCCTGTCGGAGGTGAAAGTCGTTCCGACTCCTCGTCATCCGATCGTCTACGCGAGCTGGCGATACGCGCCCGGAAACCCAACGGTCCTGATCTATGGTCACTACGACGTACAGCCTGCGGAACCGCTAGAAGAGTGGCATTCCGCCCCGTTCGAGCCGATCGTACACGGCGAATATCTCTATGGCCGCGGCGCTTCCGACGACAAGGGACAGATGTTCGTGCACGTAAAGGCCATCGAATCCCACCTGAAGACAACGAGTGTTCTTCCAGTCAACACTATCTGTCTCTTCGAGGGTGAGGAAGAAATTGGCAGCCCAAACCTACGGTCTTTCCTAATTTCCGAGCCTCATGTCCGAGCGGCAGACTGCGCCGTCGTGTCCGACATGCAAATCCCCGCCTCCGACCGTCCTGCGATCACATACGCGTTACGCGGCGCGCTGGGTCTTGAACTCGAAGTGCGAGGTCGACAACAGGATCTGCATTCGGGCGTATTAGGCGGGGCCATTCAAAACCCTCTGCAGGTGTTGTGCGAAATGATCGCAAGACTACATGATTCGCAGGGCCGAGTGTGCATACCGGGCTTCTATCATCGTGTCAGGAGATGGGATGCGGGGGAGCGGGCCTACATGCGACAGATGGGGCCTTCCGACGAGCAGATACTTCGCAGTGCCGGTGCGACAAGAGCTTGGGGCGAGCATGGTTATACACTTTACGAGCGGACGACTATTCGCCCGGCCTTGACGGTAACTGGTGTCGTCGGGGGTTATCAGGGGCCCGGCGCCAAGGCTGCAATCCCGACGGGTGCCACGGCCAAGTTGGACTTTCGGCTCGTACCGGATCAAGACCCGCGTGAGATAGACCGTCTGATTCGCGAACACATCGTGCAGCTCACGCCAGCGGGCGTGCGCTCGCGCGTCCGCACACAGATGTCGGCGAAACCGGCGCTAATCGACCGTAGCCATCCCGTGCTCGGGGCCGCGGCACGGGCCTATCACCGGGCTTTCGGCGCGCAGACCGTGTTTCTACGGAACGGCGGCACCATCCCAGTGGTCAATCTGATTCAGGAGGTATTGGGAATCCCGGTGGTGCTGATGGGGTTCGGCCTGCCGGATGATCGCATCCATGGGCCTAACGAAAGGTTCCACCTACCCAACTTTTTCAGAGGCATCGAGACCAGTAGTGTGTTTCTTGCAGAACTGGGTGCCTCGCGAAGCGTGAGACGAATGCCGACAGTAAGCCGCGCCAGCGCCATCCCGGTGAGAGTCAATGCGGGCCAAGGAGAGCGCTATGATCATTGACTCTCACTGTCACGCCGGCAAAGGCGACGGTCTGACAGGGCCATGGGATACGGCCGCGCTGCTGGAGAAATATCTTCGCCGCGCGTCGCAAGCCGGGATAACCCGCACTGTCCTTTTCGCTGCGTTTCATTCCGATTATGCGATCGCGAACCGCGAGGTGGCACGCATCGTCGCGAGCCGTCCGGATCGATTCCTCGGCTTTGCCTTTATCAACGCCGCGCGTGATCGGGGACGGGTGATGAAGCTCGTGCGTCAGGCAGTTGAAGACTTCGGCTTCGTCGGAATCAAGTTGCATCGGTATGACGCTCGTATCAGCCGAGAGGTTTGCGAGGTTGCGCGGGCGTTCTCACTGCCGGTGCTCTACGACGTCATGGGAGAGGTCTCGGTGTGCGAACTCCTCGCACAAGAATATCCCGATGTGAATTTCGTCATTCCTCATCTTGGTAGCTTCGCCGATGACTGGCGGGCGCAGATCGCGTTTGTCGATCACCTCGTCCGACATTCGAATATCTATACTGATACTTCGGGAGTGCGCCGATTTGACGTATTGGAACAGGCTGCCCAAAGGGCAGGAGCGAGGAAGATGCTGTTCGGCTGTGACGGGCCCTGGCTGCATCCAGGAGTGGAACTGTCGAAGGTGCGGGCACTCGGTCTGTCCAGGAATGATGAGGGCTTGGTGCTCGCCGGCAATTTCCTTCGGTTGACCGGAAGCGTCGGCCAGAGCTCTCGTGCGATGAAGATGGATCGACCGGCGCACTCCGAACTGGATAAACCCTTGGCCGTCGACGCCATGAGTCGGGGTGATCCCTGGCTCCAAACGGAAGCTCGTTTCTAGGGAATGCCACGCGTCGCGGCTGTCGCGTGAACTACCTCACACTTGTCGGCGCGGCGCGTGTTAAGCTTAATTACGAGTGAGGCGCAAAACGGTGACATTCATCGATCGGTGGTATTGCCGCTATCCTTATAGGCATTGATCAAGGATCGAAGGGACTGGGGGATTATTATTACACTGAGAAAGGGTAAGTGACAGCCGGCGGAGGATTTAAATTAGATCCCGAAATATTTTAGGACCTGCGGCTCAGTCGGAAGATGGTTGTCGGATCATCGGGGAGCGCATCATGAGGGAGACGATACGGGAAATTGACATCGAGCCGAAGGCAGCGATGAACTTGCCGGCGTTTGCCGGAGGAGACGCCGATCATCGATCGGTCTCAAGATTCTTCAACGCCGATCTGGTAGCCAATTCTCGTGCGCCACCTTGGCCCGCGCGCTCGAGACATGGTGGGCAATACGACATTGAGCTTGGACAAGGGCGTGCACATTCTCGGCTGCCGCACAGTCATCACACCAGCAACGGATCTTCGTAGTTTGATGAAACCGGGAGGTTGGAATGTCCGTGCCTCCGCACAAGAAGTTGGTCCCAATGGTGCCGCCAAATGGATCCGGTTCCATTTGTTGTTGGCTGCATTATTGGGAGGGAACTCCGAGATCGGACAGCGAAGAACTTACCAGAGAGCTGACAAGAATTCGAGTTGACTCAACACCACTTAACCAAAATTTACCCAACGGAGCGGGGGTATGCGTTTTCAGCGAACCCACGCGAGAGCTTAGCGATTTCCTTCGGACCGTGAGCCGCGGCGGCCGTGAGCGGGTAATCGCTGTCGCTGGTCAAGGTGGATTGGTCGACGGTATATGTCACTGGGATCTTCTTCAGGCTGGTGCCTCGGACGTGCTTATCTGGTCAACCCCGGACCGGATTGCTCGACAGGTGCGGAACCGCTTAGAACGCTGGCTTTCAGTCGACCAGCTTATCGACGGGCCCTCGATCGCAGATTTCGTCGTCGGAAAGAGCGCTGTTTGGCGCGCGATGTTACGAGGCATCGTAGAGATAGCGAGGTTCAGCGACGCGCCTGCGCTTATTCTTGGGGAGAGCGGGACAGGCAAGGAAATTATTGCTCAGCTTTTTCACCTGCTCGACTCTCGTCCAACGAAGCGAGATTTAATCGTTCTAGATTGTTCCACTGTCGTTCCGGAACTATCCGGCAGCGAGTTCTTTGGACATGAGCGCGGAGCTTTCACGGGTGCCGTGTCCGAACGCGATGGGGCCTTCGCCTTGGCAAACGGCGGTACCCTGTTTCTCGACGAGATCGGTGAATTGCCATTGCCCTTGCAGGCACAGCTGCTTCGGGTCGTTCAGGAACACACCTACAAACGTGTGGGCGGGAATACATGGCGCAGAACCGATTTCCGACTAGTGTGCGCAACCAATCGGGACCTCTTGGACCTAATCCGTCGTGGTGAATTTCGAACCGATCTTTATTACCGGATTGCGACGTTCGTGTGTAAACTACCCGCCCTTCGCGAACGTCTCGAAGATATCATTCCACTGGCCGAACACTTTCTGCGAGAAATTCATCCAAACGGCGAACCGCCGAAGTTCGACGCTGCCGTGCGGGATTATCTCCTTCAGCGAGAGTATCCCGGCAATGTGCGCGATTTGCGTCAGGTCGTGTCACGGCTGATGTATCGCTACGTCGGGGACGGAACGATTACCATTGGCAATATCCCGCCCGAGGAACGCCCGCTTCCTGGACTTGAAGACGTGGCTTGGCTGGATTTGCAATTCGAGCGAGTGATTCAACGCGCCGTGCTTTTCGGTGCGGGACTCAAGGCTATCGGGCGCGCCGCGGAGGATATCGCTATCCGCATAGCAACCGACGAAGAGGACGGAAACCTCTCTCGCGCCGCGCGCCGGCTCGGTGTTACCGACCGCGCGTTACAGCTCCGGCGCGCCAATCGACGGCAAGCGGACCAAATCCAGCCATTGAGCCTCTGCGTCGAGCATTAGCTGCCTGCAAGGTGGCTCGCTGTTGCGCTGCCGCCTGCAAGGCGGCTTGCCGTAGCGACAGGCCCCCAACCTCGGCCGCGGGCGCGAGTTCCAGTTCCAGCTCGCGTCGAGCAATTCCGGCCCGGTTCTCGATCTGCCGGATGACGCGTTGACCGGCGACCGATAATGCCGCGTGCTGAATGTTCTGGCCGTTTGCGACCCGCTTGACGAAGGCGAGGGCATCTGCGGCGTAGGGGGACGGGGGCAGAATGCGACCCGCAGCGGCGAACGCAGCGTCCTGCAGCTTCTTGCCTTGTGCCAGGGCTAAAGCGCCGTCGAAGGCAGCGCGCGCGGCCGGCCCGCCGGGCAAACGATTGCGCGCGGCCTCGAGCAGCGCCTCGCCAATATTCTTGCCGCGCGCCAGATTGACCGCCGTATCGAACGCGGCCTGCGCGACGGCGCCCCCCGGCAGAGCGCTGCGGGCCGCGGAGATCAATGCTTCTGTGATCGGCCGCCCCGAAGCCAGGGCGTTTGCGGCACCCAGTGCGGCCGCGACGCCCGTGCCGATCCCGGGAATAAAGGGCGCCACCATCTCGGCGAGCTTCAATTGGTCTCGCACGGCATCGACGTGGCTCGAGACCGCGCCACGCAGGGCCTTTCCTAGGTTCTCCCCGCGCGCGACGCGCTGGGCCGTGTCGATGGCAAGCGCAGCAGGTCCGAGACTGAGTCGTGCGGCGCTCAGGCCGGCACGCGCGATGTCTCCCAGGACCGGTATCCGACCGACCGTCTTCGCGGCCGACTCTACGACGCGCCCGACGCGCGATGCAGCTCGGCCCACGTCTCGAACGATCGGTATCCGGCCTACTGTCTTTGCCGCCTTTCCAACCGCTCGTCCTACGGATTTGACCAGCCCGCCCAGGAAATACTCCATCTCCGGGTCGTACTCGAACGACTCCATGGAGAGCACAATCGGCGGAGCCCCACGAGGCAGCCCGTCGGCCCCCACCCATCCTCGCGCATCGCTACGAAGGGGACGTCGTGGGATGGCGAGCGCTCGCCTGTCCCCAACTCGCGCGATCGGCTCGAAGCCGAATACTGGTTCGTAGTTCATCAGGAACCTCCCAGCCGTACTGCACGCACGGCGTTCACGCTGTCGGGTCGGCGTCGAGGGCAATGATCCGGTCGCCCCTGCGAACCCACCGTCCGGTCCTTCGAGGTTGCGGCGAGGCGGCACTCGGCGCTGGTGAGATCGGCAGGGCGGGCGCGTAGACTTTCGCTGCCGTTGTGACGGCGGCCTCCGCGACATGCGCCGGAATGCCGAGCGGCTCGCTTTCTACGGCATTCCTGACGGCCTCGCCGGCGAGGCGGACGAACTGCTTGGCGCATTCGAAGTCGGCCTCGACTTCACCGAGCCCTTCGAGCTCCATGCCGAGCATGTGCGCGGGCGAAGACGCACCGCCGCCGAGAGTGGTGCCGGCCGGCGGCAGCGCTTGCTTCGCCAGACTTTTCAACAGGCCGCCAACCGCCCGACCCAATGGGGCGCTCAGCTCCCCACCGACCTGCTGCGCGGCATGGCTTATCATGCCGCCGAGCAGCCTATCGAACTCGGCCTCGTTGCCGACGTCGAGTAATCGCGACGCCAGCTCCTCGACATCCGCCTCGTCGAAGACCTCGCCGGTTTCGCCTTGCTGCTCTGCTTCGCCTTCGAGAATCTCCAGTTCCCCAGTATCGAAGAGCGAGGAGTACCGCCCACCTGCTGCGCGATCGATTGCCATGTCGGTTAGTCCTCCGGACGCCGATGAGGCGCGGTGAACATGCTGCAGCAAGCGATATGCCATACCCGGCAGTGCCGCACCGCGCCGCGGGTTCCATTGCATTGGACGTTGCAGTCTGCGAAGCCGGCTTCGTCGTCAGGCTCAAGAACGCACTTCAACCGAACAGCGATTCGCTCCAACACCGCCGGAAACGGTGAACGTGCCGAACCGCGTTGTGCCGGTCTCGTCACGGGAATGGGGTCGAACGAGCGCGGTGAGCAGGGCAGCATGAGCCTTGGCTCAGCTTACCAATCGGCCGACGTCGATCATCCCAGCACGCGACCGCACGCAACCGGGTCTCCTCCCGTCACCACGAGCTGCGATGCCTAAAGTCATTAACCCATGAACGCGACTCAGCTAATCGAGGAATGGAGGCGGCAGGGCCGTGCTCTCAAGGTCGAGGGGGCGAACACGGTCTTGTGACCTGGTCGTTTCAGCACCGGCGGTGGCCGTGTCGTTCATAGAGATCGGGAAGCGCCCCACCCAGGTCATGATACGGTCTGTGGCGAGACCGCGTTCTTGTGGGATTGGTGATAGTAAGGTC